>Ga0335074_10015466_pt1 | contig 10722 bp, 12 predicted proteins | sample Lox_Sample_23_FD_206715 | JGI IMG/M metagenome (GOLD analysis project Ga0335074, IMG submission 206715) | Soil microbial communities from Loxahatchee National Wildlife Refuge, Florida, United States - Lox_Sample_2.3 | ecosystem: Environmental > Terrestrial > Soil > Wetlands | place: USA... | reverse complement strand
TCCTGCTGCACGTCTTCTAGGCGTTTCCTCCCTGAACTCGGGCCGTGCTCCGCACGGCCCGTTTTTTTTGGAACTCGGGCCGTGCTCCGCACGGCCCGTTTTCCTGGACAACCATGCTCAGCAAGATTGCGCGAAGTGTTGCGCCATTTCGCCGAGCCTGGCGATCAATCCGGTCATCTCCTCGCTCAGCTGCGCAAAACCCGGCCGCCGATGATAATTCCGCTCGTCCATATAGATCGCGCGGTTGATCTCGACCTGGAGGGCGTGGCAGCCGTGGCGAGGCCGGCCGTAATGGCCGGTAGTGAAGCCACCCGCATAGGGCGCATTGAGCGCGACGACAAAACCGCGCCGCGTCAGATAATGGCGCGCGGCTTCGACGATCTGCGGCGCGCAGGCCGCGCCGTGGCAATCGCCGAGCACAATGTCGGCCGCCTCGCGGGCCGTTCCGTGCGCACCGGATGGCATCGAATGGCAATCGACCACCAGGCAAAAGCCGAAACTCGCCGCTGTCTCTTCGATCAGCCGCCCGAGCGCGGCGTGGTAAGGGTGGTAGAGCGTCTCGATTCGCTCCTGCGCCTCCGCAAAGGATAATTTGCCGCCGTAAATCTCTTCGCCGCTGGCCACGACCCGCGCGATCGTCCCAAGGCCCATGCGCACTCGCGGCGAGTGCACATTGACGTAATCGGGGAGAGTATCGGCGAACATCGCCGGATCGAGCTCCCACGCCTCGCGGTTGACGTCGAGATAGGCGCGCGGAAAACGCGCCGCCAGCATTGGCGCGCCGAGGCATGGCGCATCCGCAAAGATCTCGTCGACAAAGGCGTCTTCCGAGCGGCGCAAGGTCAGGGGATCGAGCCGCGAGGCAGCGACGAACCCGCTCGGATAATCGGACCCGCTATGCGGCGAGGCGACAACCAGCGGCAGCAGCTGCGCCACCGGTCGTCGCAAGTCGAGCGGCGGGGCAATCGTGCTTGTCGACAGGTCCGAGCCATCCATAAACCAAGAGCTTAGTGTGCTGAAACGCCGCTGTCATCGATTGGGCGCACCCGCCGGCGAGGAAATAGACGGCCTGCCTTCCGCCGCAGGAACTGGCGTGTTAGATGCAGTGCGTGACGCTTTTTTTACCGTGATTTAGCCGGGCTGTGGGGACCTCAGGGAGATGGCGCGCATTCTTCTCGCCGAGGATGACGACCAGATGCGCCTGTTCCTGTCGCGCGGCCTGCAGCGCGCTGGGCATGTGGTCGATTCGGTCGGCGACGGTGTCGCGGCGCTGGCGCTGGCCAAAGAGACCGGTTTCGACCTGCTGCTTGCCGACGTGGTGATGCCAGGGCTCGACGGCATCGAGTTGGCGCGCGAGGCCGTCCAGCTCCAGCCAGGCATCCGCATCATGTTCATCACCGGCTTTGCAGCCGTGGCGATGCGCGAGCAGGATCTGATGTCGTCAAATCGTCCCAGGGTGCTGGCAAAACCGTTCCATCTGCGCCATCTTATCGACGAGATCGAAGCAATGCTGCTGGAGTAGGCGTGAAGCGACTCCACCTGCTCGCCGCTTGGCTTGCCATTACCGCGCTGCTGATCGACGGGCTGCTGCCGACCGCGGTTTCGGCGGCGGCAATGAGTCCTGCTTCACCGCTTCCGCTTTGCAGCGCCGCCGCGACCGGCAATTCGCTTCCCGACCGAGCGCCGCAAAGCCTGCCGACGCGGCATTGTATGCTTTGTGCGGCCTGCGCCGGCTGCCCGCTCGGCCTATTCCCGCACAGCGTCAGCGGAGGGCTGATCGTCCGGATATCGGGCGGGCCGGCTCACCCGATCATTACCCCCTCGGCAACCATAAACCGCAGAGCGGCTTACATCACCGCCCAGCCGCGCGCGCCGCCTCCTGAGACTGCGCGAAATTCAAGTTGAACTTGGTCGGGCGGGCATTCCGCTCGGTTCGATTTTTCAGGAGGAACCATCATGCGATCGCAACTGCTCGCGCTCGGCGCGGGCCTGATGCTGTTTTCCGGCGCCGCACTGGCGCAGGGGAACGAGGTGCAAATCACCAATGCGTGGGCGCGCGCCACGCCGGGCGGCGCGCAGACCGCCGCCGCCTATGTCACCGTCGAATCGACGGCGGGCGACCGGCTCACCGGGGTCTCGACCCCGGCGGCGCAGAAGGCCGAAATCCACGAGATGTCGATGGTCGGCAACGTCATGAAGATGCGCCAGGTCGCCGGCATCGACCTGCCGGCGGGCAAGGCGGTGACGCTGAAGCCGGGCGGCTACCACATCATGCTGACCGGTCTCGCGAAGCCGCTTCAGGAGGGACAGACCTTCCCCCTGACTCTCGATTTCGCCAAGGCCGGCGCGCGGCAGATCACCGTCAGCGTCGAAAAGATCGGCGCGATGGGACCGGCCGGCAATGCCGATAGTGGCTCCACCATGCCCGGCATGACCATGCCGATGCATCATTGACGGAGAGCGGCGATGACTCGTGCATCCAAACCGGGCGCGCCGAAACCCGGCGGCGCACCACCTTTCGTGCTGGTCGCGACCGCGTTTGCCGGCGTGCTGGTGCTGGTCGCCGGCATGCTGATCGCGATCGCGTTCCGCGACCAGACGCATGGCGTTGCCGGCAGCCCACTCGGCGCGGCGATCGGCGGCAAGTTCAGCCTTGTCGATCAGAACGGCAAGCCGTTCACCGACGCCGACCTCAAGGGCAAATGGAACCTCGTGTTCTTCGGCTACACCCATTGCCCGGACGTGTGCCCGACCGCGCTCAACGATCTGTCGCTGGCGCTCGACCAGATCGGCGACAAGAAGAAGGATGTCGGCATCGTCTTCATCAGCGTCGACCCGGACCGTGACACGCAGGCCGTGCTCAAATCCTATGTCGAGAGCTTCGGCGCGCCGATCGAAGGGCTGACCGGCACGCCGCGGGAGATCGCGCAAGCGGCTAAGGACTACAAGGTCTACTACGCCAAGCACCCGCGCGCCGACGGCGGCTACGACATGGACCACAGCGCGCTCATCTACATCATGGACCCGCAAGGCCGCTTCACCGCCACGTTCACGCCGGAAGACACCTCCGATACGATGGCCGCGCGGCTGAAGAAACTGGTGGGTTAGGAAGAGGAACCAAACCGCCGCGCATGCGATTTCAGAGGTCGGAGCTTTCTAAAGGTCCGGCCCCTCTTCTTTTAAAATGGAGGAATCCGTGCGCACTACCCTGCTTGCCGTCGCCGCCGCCGCTTTGACCTTGCCGATCGCGGCTCAGGCCGCACCCAATGCCGCAAAGCCCGCGCAATCGACGACAGTCACGCGTCAAGCCATCGCCACCGACTTGAAAAAGGCCGGTTTCACGGATGTTCAGGTGCGGCCTGTTGCCTTCGTCGCCCGCGCGAAAGACAAAAACGGGCATCTGGTGCTGATGGCGTTCCGGCCACATTCGTTTGAGGCCGTGACGCAGCTCAAGACAACCGATTCTGCCGCCGGCGCCGACACCCAGCAGAACAGCCAAAACAACACCGGCAACAACGCCACGAACTCGAACAAGTAGCGTCGCCTGGCCGCGTGCCGCCCGGCGGCGCCCCGTGCCGCCGGGCTAGGTCACCCCGTCCTCGGCGAAAGCGGCGATCTCCGTGGCGTCGTAACCCGCCTCGGCGAGGATTTCGGCGTTGTGCTCGCCGATCCTGGGCGGCGGGCGGTCGATGCCGCCGGTACCGTGCGCCAGGCGGAACCCCGAGCCGACCAGCGTCAGCTCGCCGTCGCCGGATTTCACATTTTGCAGCACGTCGCGATGCGCGAGCTGCGGATGGCGGACGATCTCCGAGATGGCCCAGATGCCGGCGCACGGCACGTCCATCGCGGTAAGCCGTTGTTCCCAGTTCTTCGCGCTGTCGGCGGCGAGCGCGTCCTCGATGATGGCGCGCAGCGCCGGCTCGTTCCTCGCGCGCGAGGGCCAGTCGGCGAAACGCGGATCGGCGAGGGTGTCCTCGCGCCCGAGCCCCTTCATCAGATTGGCGAATTGCCGCTCGGTCATCACCGCCAGCATGAGGTCGCCTTCGCCCGCCTTGAAGCGGTTGCCCGTGACCTTGCCGGTCGAGGAGAGATTGCCGAACTGGCGATGGATATGGCCGGCGACAGTGTATTCGGCGACCTGGCCGGGAATGAAGGCCAGCGCCGCATCGAGCATCGCGACATCGACGAACTGACCCTCGCCCATCACGGTGCGCTGGTAGAGCGCACTCGCTACCGCGAAGGCTGCGGTCATCGCGCCGATCGTGTCGCACAGGGCGAACCCGGCGCGGGTCGGGCCTTTGTCCTCATGCCCGGTGATCGACATGATGCCGCTCATCGCCTGCAGCTTGCCGTCGAACGCGGCGGTGCCGCGCTCCGGCCCGTTCTGCCCGAAGCCGGAAACGGCGCAATAGATGAGGCGCGGATTGATCGCCTTCAGCGCTTCGTAGCCGATGCCGAAACGAGCCATGATCCCTGGACGGAAATTCTCCCAGACGATGTCGGCGGTCTCGATGAGGCGTTTGATGATCTCGATCGCTTTCGGCTTTCGCAGGTCGAGCGTCAGGCTGCGCTTGTTCGAGTTAATGCCCATGAAGGACGGTCCGAGCCCCTTCGCCGCCCATTCCTTCGAGACCTGAGACTGGCGCATTTCGTCGCCCGCCTTGGGCTCGATCTTGATGACGTCGGCGCCGAGCAGCGCGAGCTGGTAGGTTCCGTACGGCCCCGCGACATAGCGGGTAAAATCGAGGATGCGGACACCGGCAAAGGGTTTGGTCATAGCCGCATCATCATCGCGATGCCCGGCGAAGGCAACGTAGGCCATTCCGACGGCACCAAGCCGCACCCCCGGCGTTAAGTCTGGTACGCGCGCTGGCGCAGCCCGCCCAGCGCAAGCCCCGACCGAAGGATTTTTCATGGCCGCTTCGCGAAATGCCGACAAGCGCAAATCCGTCCGCCTCGCCGACGCCGAAATCCAACGCGGGGTGGGTGGCGAAACCCATCAGACCGCGGGAAGCAGCGGCGATGTGCTGACGACGCAGCAAGGCGCCCCCATCGCCGACGACCAGAACTCCCTCAAAGCCGGTGCGCGCGGCCCGACGCTGCTCGAAGACCTCGTGCTGCGCGATAAGATCTTCCATTTCGACCACGAGCGCATACCCGAGCGCGTGGTCCATGCGCGCGGCTTTGGCGCCCATGGCTATTTCGAGAATTACGAGCCGCTCGCCGACATCAGCAGCGCCGACATCTTCCAGCGCGCCGGCGAGAAGACGCCGGCTTTCGTCCGCTTCTCGACCGTCGCCGGCAGCAAGGGGTCGGCCGATCTCGCGCGCGACGTGCGCGGCTTCGCGGTCAAGCTCTACACCAAGGAGGGCAACTGGGACATCGTCGGCAACAACATTCCGGTGTTCTTCATCCAGGACGCGATGAAGTTTCCCGACCTGATCCATGCCGTCAAAGAGGAGCCCGACCGCGGTTTTCCCCAGGCGCAGAGCGCCCACGACAATTTCTGGGACTTCGCGTCGCTGATGCCGGAAGCGACCCATATGCTGATGTGGGTGATGTCGGATCGCGCGATCCCGCGCTCGTTCCGCTTTATGGAAGGGTTCGGCGTCCACACCTTCCGCCTGGTCAACGCCAAGGGCAAATCGACCTTCGTCAAGTTCCACTGGAAGCCGAAACAGGGTCTCCAATCGGTGGTGTGGAACGAGGCCGTGAAGATCAACGGCGCCGACCCCGACTTCCACCGTCGCGATCTGTGGAACGCGATCCAGAGCGGGGACTTTCCAGAGTGGGAGCTGGGACTGCAACTGTTCGACGACGCGTTCGCCGACAAGTTCGCCTTCGACATTCTCGACGCGACCAAGATCATTCCCGAGGAAGAGGTGCCGATCCGCGTTGTCGGGCGGCTCGTGCTCGACCGCACCGTCGACAATTTCTTTGCCGAGACCGAGCAGGTGGCGTTTTGCACGCAGAACATCGTGCCCGGTGTCGATTTCACCAACGACCCGCTGCTGCAGGGCCGTAATTTCTCGTATCTCGACACGCAGCTGAAGCGGCTCGGCAGCCCCAATTTCACTCACTTGCCGATCAACGCGCCGAAATGCCCATTCCACACGCTGCAGCAGGACGGGCATATGGCAATGGTGAACCCGAAGGGCCGGGTAAATTACGAGCCGAACTCATGGGGTGAAGGCCCGCGCGAGCGGCCCGAGCGCGGCATCACCAGTTTCCCCGAGGAGATTGCCGCTCCGAAGCAGCGCGTGCGCGGCGAGAAGTTCGCCGATCATTACAGCCAGGCGCGACAGTTCTTCATCAGCCAGACCGAGCCCGAGCAGACGCACATCAAGGACGCGTTCGTCTTCGAGCTGAGCAAATGCGAAAACCCGGCGATACGGACGCGGATGGTGTCGCATCTGACGAATGTCGATGAGGGGCTCGCCAAACGCGTCGCCGACGGGCTCGGGCTCAAGGACATGCCCAAGGCAGCGGAGCCGGCGCGAAAGCCGATCACCGATCTACCCGCGTCGCCAAAGCTCAGCATCGTCAAGAACGGACCGGAGAGCTTCAAGGGCCGCAAGCTCGGCGTGCTGGTGGCCGACGGAACCGACGCCGCCCTTCTCGCGGGGCTCGAGAAAGCCGCCGCGGACGAGGGCGTCATGGTGGAATTCGTCGCACCGCAAGTCGGCGATTTCACCGACAGCGCCGGCAAGCTGCACCCTGCGCAGCAGAAGGTGAATGGCGGCCCGTCGGTGCTTTACGACGCAGTCGCCATCCTCCTGTCGGCCGAGGGCGCCAAGCTCCTCGCCAACGAGGCCACAGCCAAGGATTTCGTCAGCGATGCCTTCGCCCATGCCAAGTTCATCGCACACACCGAAACCGCGAAGCCGCTGCTCGACAAAGCCGGCGTGACGCCCGATGACGGCGTCATTCCGCTCAAGAGCGCCAAAGACGCCGCTGCCTTTATCGCGAAGTGCCGCGACTTGCGACTGTGGCGCCGCGAAGCGCAGGTGCACACGGTTTAGTCGGCGGCGTCTATTCCGCCGCCGACTTGTCGCGAACGGCGCGAGCCTTTTCTTTCTCGCGGTCGAACTCGGCGCGACGGCGAGCGATCTCGTCGCGCGACAGCATCGCGACATTGGAATAGTCGAGCTTCCAGTCGGGGCTGGCGCTCCAGATCAGCGGGTTTTGCACTGTCGTGCGCGGGCCCGGCGCGGTTTCGAGCACGCGCAAGGCCAGTTCCAGCGTCAGCCTCTGGGATTCCGGGTCGTGCGGCCGCCCGGCGGGGTTGCCGAGGGGAAAGTCACTGAACAGGAAACGCGGGACGCCCGCATATTCGACGATGTCCTTGGCACAGCCCATGACCACCGTCGGGATGCCGTTCTCTTCGAGGTAGCGTGCGGCCAGACTCACGGTCTGGTGGCACACCGGTCAAACCGCGACGAGCAGAGCGGCGTCGACCCGATCTTCCTGCAGGCGCGTCAGCAACTCGGGGCAGTCCTGCTCGAGCGTCACGCGCTGGCTGCGATTGGTCGGCGCGCCGTGAAAGCGCGGCGCCAATTCACCGATCCGGCCGGATTTCGCGACCTCGCGCAGCAGCGGCAGCGGAAACCAGCTGTTGCTGTCGGTTGCCGACGTGTGGGCGCGATCGTAGCCGATATGGGAGATGCGCAAGTCGTGGTCGGCCGCGGTGTCGCCGGAATAGACCCGGTAGAACTTGGCCGCGCCGTTATAGGGCGCACCGGGCCCCTGGTCGCCTTTATCCGGCTGGTAGGGCGCCGCCGTGGTCACGAGGCCGATGCGGCTTTTCGCGAGCGGCTTTTCGAGCGGCGTGAAGGGCACCTCGGCGTAATGCGCCCAACGATAAGGCGCGCCGTAGCCGAGCGTCTGATAATAGCTGCTGATCCGCTCTCGATAAGGGATCGGCACGTCATGGTCGGCCGCCTGGTCCCACCCGTCGGGGCGATTGCTCATTGCCTCACCTCTGCGCGAAGTACTCGATGTCCTGCGGCCGCGGCTTCCAGTCGGGGTGGCTCGGCCATTCCTTGGTGCGGCCGGAGAAGTCCTCGCCGTAGCGCACGCGGAACAGCAAGGTGCGTTGCGAGCCGGTGCGCCATTCGTGGAGCTCGCCGCGCGGATGAACGACAAAGCAGCCCGGCTTGACCTCGACCGTCTCGGTCGGTGTCCGCATGGTCCCGCCGCCCTCGAAACAGAAATAGAGTTCGACCGCGTTCGGATGACAGTGATAGGGGCTCACCTGCCCCGGCTCCCAGCACGCGACCGTGACATCGCCCTCGCTGGCCGTGCCGAGAATCTTCTCGACATGATGCTTGGGGTCGAACTTTTCTTCCGCCTTGAGATTGAAGCTTAGCATGTCTTCGGGTTCCCGCTGGATCCGGCGCGGAAAAGTTTATGCCGGCTGCGCGCCCAGCTTCAATGCCGCCATTCGTTGGGCGGAACCGCGGCGTCGCCAAGCGCCGGCGTCGGCGGCGGTGCGGCCAGCAGCACCGTCGCCTCGGCGGCTTCCGGCTTTTTCGTTTCGCCGCCGCGGCGCGAGTGCGCGGCAGCGCGCACCGTCAACGGGATCGTGCCGAGATAGAGAACGCCGGTAAAAAACAGCGTCGGCCAGGGTGCGGTCGTCACAAAGGCCGCCAGCACCCCGACGCCAAGCAAAGTCGGCAGAACATAATGGTGCGGCATGTGGATTTTCTTGAGCGACAAGGTCGGGATGCGGCTCACCATCAGAAACGCAACGCCGGCAATCCACACTGCCGCGATGTACGGCGAGCGGGCGATCCAGTCACCCCATTCGAAGCTCGCGTAGAGCGGCATCAGCACGAGACCCGCGCCGGCCGGCGCGGGCACGCCGGTAAAGAACCCCGCGCTGATCGGGGCCGGTTCGGCGGAGAGCTGAGTATTGAACCGCGCCAGCCGCAGCGCGCAGCACACCGCGTAGAACAGCACGATCGCCCAACCGACGCTATGCAGCGCCGACATCGTCCAGAGATACATGACGGCCGCCGGCGCGACGCCGAAGCTCACAAAATCCGACAGGCTGTCGAGCTCGGCGCCGAAATGCGATGTCGCCTTCAACAACCGCGCGACCCGTCCGTCGAGCCCGTCGAGCACACCGGCGACGATGATCGCATAGACAGCGCCCTGGAAGTTGCCGTGAAGCGCGAAGCGGATCGCGGTCATCCCGGCGCACAGCGCGAGCAACGTCAGGATGTTCGGCACCATGCGGTTGACCGACCGCTCCGGGATGCGGCGCACCCGCACGCGTCGAATCTTGGGCCGGCGCACCCGCACGTGCGGCGACGCCATCTTTGCGCGAATGGTCCTCATGCCGACAGTGTACACGATTTCCGCCTCGAACGAGAGACCGTGCCTGCCGGCCGGCGCGGCGTCAGCTCCGCGGGGCGTGCTTCGAGAGAATGCGCTGCAGGGTGCGGCGATGCATCTTGAGGCGACGCGCGGTCTCAGACACGTTGCGGTCGCACAACTCGAAGATACGCTGGATGTGCTCCCAGCGGACGCGGTCGGCCGACATCGGATCTTCCGGCGGCTCCGGCGTTTCACCTTCCAGCGCCAGCAGCGCCCGTTCGACCGCGTCGGCGTCCGCTGGTTTCGGCAGATAGTCGACCGCGCCCGCCTTCACCGCCGCGACGGCGGTCGCGATGTTGCCGTAACCCGTCAACATGACGATGCGCGCGCCCGGCCGCTGCTCGCGCAGCACGCCGACGATATCGAGCCCGCTGCCGTCACCAAGCCGCAGATCGACGACGGCGAAAGCCGGTGGATTGCTGATCGCCGCGGCGATGCCGCTGGCGACGCTGTCGGCGGTCTGCACGACAAAGCCGCGGCGTTCCATGGCGCGCGCCAAGCGCTGGTTGAGCGGCGCGTCGTCATCGACGATGAGCAGCGTCCGCTCGGATTCGGCCAACCCCTGCAGCGGAGCGGCGAGGCCATCCGCGCCCGGTACTCGGGAAGGTCGGTCGATCGCATTCATACGGATTGCCTTTCTGTCGCTGCGCGCGGGCTTCCAGCTCCGGACGACTGCGCGCGCGCCGTAGTCTCCAAATTGGCACGCTCCCAAGAGATGACAACATGCGCGCCGCCATCAACAAGGTTATCAAAATTTAATGTTGCGCCGCTGCGCTCCAGGAGGCTCTGCGCAATGAAAATGCCGAGCCCCATGTGGTCCTGGTCGCCCGAGCGGGTGGAGAGGTAGGGCTCGCCGAGTCGGCCCAGGAGATGCGGCGGAAAGCCGGGACCGTCGTCGGCGACCTCGACCGTTACAGCACCGCTGTCCCAGAAGATCGTGACGCTGACCTCGTGCCGGGCGAACTGCACGGCATTCTGGATAAGGTTGTTAAGCCCGTGCATGATTTCCGGGCTGCGCTGGACCAGCGGCTCGTCCTCTTCCGAGCCGCCGGTGGTGGCGAAGATCAGCCGCACGCGCGCATCGTGATACGGCGTGCCCGCCGCCTCGACGAGCGCCGAAATCGGCAGGCTCGTATAGGGCGAGCCGCCATCTTCCTCGGGTTGTTGCGCGAGCTCGGCGAGGATGTGGCGACAGCGCTCGGACTGGCTCAGCAGCAGCGCCGCATCTTCCGCGTGCGGCGAATCCGCTGGCAGCTCGCGTGCCAGTTCCTTGGCCACGACGGCGATTGTCGCCAGCGGGCTGCCGAGCTCGTGTGCCGCCGCCGCCGCCAGCGCGCCGAC
>Ga0335074_10015464_pt1 | contig 10722 bp, 6 predicted proteins | sample Lox_Sample_23_FD_206715 | JGI IMG/M metagenome (GOLD analysis project Ga0335074, IMG submission 206715) | Soil microbial communities from Loxahatchee National Wildlife Refuge, Florida, United States - Lox_Sample_2.3 | ecosystem: Environmental > Terrestrial > Soil > Wetlands | place: USA: Florida... | reverse complement strand
ACGGTGCAACCTGTTGAGCAAAAACGGCTGTGCAGACAGCCGCGACGGCGACAAGGAGCAGGTTTTTCATGCCGCCAGTCTACGACGTCTCTGTTAAGAAGCTCTCGGAGTACGGTCTTTTCCCCGTCGCCCGAATTCAATCTCCTTCAACGCAGCAGTTTCATCTCGCTCGACGTGCCTCCAGCAGCAGGTACATAGCACTTCAGCGTGTAGTCCATGACCATGCGGTCCGCGTTGAAGCGCCACCCCAGCGTACGGATGGTTCGCTTCATCCGCTTGATCCATCCCCGCGGCAGTCCGTCCTGGTCGCGCTGGTAATAAAGCGGAATCAGCTCCTCATGCAGCACCCGATAGAGATCGTCGCCATCCCGGCTGTCATGCACCTGCATGTTGGAGTGCGTCCTGCCTTTGCCGATTGCAAAACCATTCAGGCCGTCGTAAGCTTCCGCCCACCAGCCATCGAGAACTGAAAGATTCAGCCCTCCGTTCAGCACGACTTTCTGCCCGCTCGTGCCCGAAGCCTCCAGCGGACGGCGCGGATTGTTCAGCCACACGTCGACACCCTGAACCAGATAGCGCCCCACGTTGATGTCATAGTCCTCGATGAACACCAGCTTGTCGGCGAACTTCGAGTCGCGCATTTTCTCCGCGATCTCCTGCAGCACCCGCTTGCCCGGCTCGTCATGCGGATGCGCCTTGCCCGCAAACAGAAACTGCACCGGCCGTTTGGGATCGTTCACCAGCGACGCCAGCCGCTCGATATCAGCCAGAATCAGATTCGCCCGCTTGTACGTCGCAAACCGCCGCGCAAACCCGATCGTCAGGGCATCCAGCGAGAGCACCTTGCTCAGCCGCTGCAGCGCCTCTGGAGACTCGCGACGCCGTTCCGCTTGCTCGCACGCCCGCCTCCGCGCAAAGTCGAGCAGTTGCGACTTGAGGCTCTGGTGTGTTTCCCACAGCTCGCCATCATCGACGTTTTCGATGTCCTCCCAGGTCCGTGCCACTCCGCTGCGGTGCTGCCATCCCACTCCCAGATGGCGGTCATACAGACGGCACATCTGTGGAGCGAGCCACGAAGGCACGTGAACGCCATTCGTAATATGGCCGATAGGTATCGCATCTTCAGGGGTGCGCGGATACAGCTTCTTCCACATCGCCCGCGAAACCTCGCCGTGCAAAGAAGAGACCGCGTTCGCCCGGCGTGAAAGCTTGAGTCCGAGAACGGTCATGCAGAATGTCTCCTGCGGATCGGTTGGATATTCCCGGCCGAAGCCCATCAGGTTCTCCTCGGTAAGACCCAGCTGCTTGCGCAGCGGTCCCAGGTGCTCCTCAATCAGGTCGGCATCGAAACGGTCATGCCCGGCGGGTACGGGAGTGTGGGTGGTGAAGACGACTTCGCGGGTGACCTGGCTCGCCGCCGCGGCAAAGTCCATCCCCTCTTCTTCCATTCCTGTACGAATCGCCTCGAACACCGCAAACGCGCTGTGTCCTTCGTTCAGATGAAGCACACCCGGCGTGATGCCCATCGCTCTCAGCGCGCGATATCCGCCCACGCCCAGCAGCAGCTCCTGGCGGATGCGCGTCCGTCCGTCCCCTCCGTAAAGCCGCGACGTCAGTTCGAGGTCCTCCGGCGCATTCCCCGCTACATTCGAGTCAAGCAGCAGCAGGTCGCACCGGCCCACCTTCACCCGCCACACCTTCGCCCTGAGCGACCCGCCGCGCGTCTGGATCTCCACCACCACCGGTTCGCCATTTATGCCGATCGCCGGCTGCATGGGCAGTTGATTGATATCCGTCTCGAGATACTCCTCCCGCTGCCATCCCTTCTGGTCCAGGCGCTGCAGAAAATATCCCTGCCCGTAAAACAGCCCGATGCCCACCAGCGGAATATCCAGATCCGATGCGCTCTTGATGTGATCGCCGGCCAGCACCCCCAGGCCGCCCGAGTAAATCGGCAGCGATTCATGCAGTCCGAACTCCGCCGAGAAATATGCCACCGGACGGGGACGCAGCACTCCCGCATTCGTCGCGCCCCAGGTGCGGTCTGCGTTCAGATACTCCTTCTGCCGCCGATAGACATAGTTGATCCGGCTGTGCAGCACCAGCTCCGTCGAGCGCCGCTCAATTTCTTCCAGCGGAATCTCGCTCAGCATCGCCACCGGATTCTGATTCAACTGCCTCCACCGCGTAGGATTCAGATCCCGGAACAGGCTCACGCAATCGTGGTCCCAGCTCCACCACAGGTTCCGCGCCAGCGACCACAGCTTCTCCTGCGCCGGAGCGATAAACCGGTCCAGCGTGCGCGCCTCGCTCACCACCGGCGCGACCTCATTCGCCGCCTCCACCAGCATGCGAATCTCCCCCTCGCTGAACACCCGGGGGTCCTTGGTCTGCACAATCAGCACACCCTGCAGAATCCCGCGATCGATCAGCGGCACGCCGAGGAAGGAGTGATACGCCTCCTCGCCCGATTCCTTGAAGTACTTGAAGCGCGGATGACTGCTCACATCCTCGACCGCCACCGGCAGCACTTGCTCTGCCACCAGGCCCGCCAGGCCTTCGCTCAATGGCATGCGCAGTGTGCCGATGCACTTCGGATGCAGCCCCAGCGTCGCCGCCAGCACCAGGTTCGACCGGTCGGGCTCGAGCAGATACGCCGAGCACACATCCGTCCGGAAGCGCGTCGCGATCAGCGCGACCACGTTCATCAGCGTGTCAATCGGTTTGCCGCCCTCTTCGGTAAGGTTGGTAATCTCCTCCAGCGTCAAAACCTGATTCATCTCCGAACTGGTTTCGTAAGATTGCGCCATCGACTGCACTCACCTTTCCATCAATATCCGGGAGCCTGATAACTCCGCCGAGCCTCAAAAAGAGGAATACCCGGCCCAAACTTCCGCATCAAGTGACTGCCTGCGGAAAAGACCGGAATAAACACCCAGATTGTCGTTCGCGGATCGGGAGATGCCATGATACCTTTTCACGCTCTGCCCCTGCGACAGAATTCTTTGTTTGGCTGAAACTGCGCACTGCGCCTGCTGGCTTTTTGGCTTCAAACAGTGCTAGGATTCTGCACGCATTCGACCCCGGCGACCGTTCAGGGGCCATCTAACATAGGGGACGGGCAGGGAGGAACCAGCCATGATTCGCCTGATTACAGTAGAGCGGGAGTACGGCAGCCGGGGCGCGGAGTTCGCCCACCACCTTGCCAAGCATCTGGGCTGGAAGCTCATCGACGAATGCCTCATCGAGGAGATCGCTCAGAAGGCCGGCATCAGCAAAAAGCTCGCTCAGCGCTGCGACGAGCGCCTCGATCCCTGGTACTACCGCTACGGCAAGGCATTCTGGCACGGCTCACTCGAACGTCTTCCCGCGCTTCCTGAATCCGAGGTCTTCGACAGCGAGAGCATGGTCGAGTTCGTTCGCGAGTATCTGTTGAAGGTCGCCGAAGAGGGACACGCCGTAGTCGTCGGACGCGGCGCGGCCTGCGTGCTCGCTAGGGCCCCGTATTGTTTCCACGTCTTCGTCTACGCCTCGCAATGGCGCAAGGTGAAATGGTTCGAGGAGCACTTCCCCGAGCACGCGAAAGAAGCCGAGCAGGAGTTATCTGCAACCGACAAGCGCCGCGCCGAGTACATCCGAAGCTACTACGACCATGACTGGACCGATCGCCGCCTCTACCACATGATGATCAACTCCTGCATGGGCTTCGAGGCCATGATCCGGGCCACCCTCGACGGAGCCGGGTTGCAACTGCCCCAGGCAATCGCCTCCTGACCAGATCCGCCACAGCATTTCGGTCCTAATGCGGGACAACCAATTCCCGCGCTGTACCTTCTATGCTTCTGTCGCGTAAGTCCTCTGTGCAGATTCGAATCGGCAAAAGCTGAGCACAGAGGGTCCTGCCGCAGGAGACAACTATGCTTCTCGTTATTCTGATTGTGCTGCTCTTGCTTTTTGGATTTGGCGGCTACCGTATGGGCCCGGGCATCGGCTATTACGGCGGTGGCGGCATCAGCCTGATTTTGCTCATTCTCATCATCCTGCTGCTCCTCCGCGTAATTTAACGTCGCCGTCAGATTCGAAACTGTTTCTCCGCGCGTAAGGGGCCGGCGCCAGATGCGCCGGCCTTTTCTCTTCGCGGAGCTTGATCTTCAGACGGGCTGAGCGAAGGGATCTGACCGTGAAAAAGGTACCGGTCGAAGTTCAGGTGCGGACAACGAACGACTGGTTCGGACGCTTTGCCGCGCGAGCGTCGGCCTGGCTGGGGTCTAGATGGGCATTCGCTGGCGCCGCATTGGTGATCGTGATCTGGGCGGTAACCGGACCCATCTTTCACTTTTCCGACACCTGGCAGCTGGTGATTAATACCGGCACAACCATCGTTACGTTTCTGATGGTCTTCCTCATTCAGAACACGCAGAACCGCGACGCGCGCGCCATCAATCTCAAGCTGAACGAACTGATCCGGGCCGTCGACAAGGCGCACGATCAGATGATCGATATCGAGAACCTCAGCGATCTCGAACTCGATGAGCTGCAGGCAAGGTACGAGCGGATAAAGGCCGCGTACGTGGAACGCCAGGGCAAGGCGGGACGGAAACGTGTCTGAAGCATCGCCGGCGAGAGAGCAGACAAAGCCTCTTCACAAGCTCAACTTCTTGGGATAGTGTCGTTCGTCTGGGAAAAACACCTCCAAGCTGAGCTTTCCAAAGGAGTCCCGCCTTGCCCTCCCGCACCGCTCCAAAATTCTCCCTTTCTCGTCTGTTCGCCTGCGCCCTTGCGCTCCCGCTCGTGTGTGGCCTCCATGCATCCTCGGGTGCCGCGGCACAGCAGCCGCAGGTGCCCTTCGCCGCGCAGGATGCGGAAGCTCGCGCCCACGCCCGCGCCGTTGCTCTGCTCCAGCAGATGACGCTCGAAGAGAAAATCGGACAGCTCAGCCAGCAATTCGTGTTCGGCAAGCCCGACGAAGTTGAGGACGCCGTCGCCAAGGGCCAGCTCGGTTCTCTTCTTTTTGTCACCGACCCGGCCGTCATCAATCAGCTCCAGCACATCGCCGTCGAGAAAACCCGCCTGCACATTCCGTTGATCTTCGGCTTCGATGTCATACACGGCTTCCGCACCATCTTCCCCGTACCCATCGCCATGGCCGCATCCTGGGACCCTTCAGTTGAAGAAAAAGCTCAGACCATCGCCGCGCAGGAAGCCAGCGCCGTCGGCATCAACTGGGCCTTCGCGCCCATGCTCGACATCGCCCGCGATCCCCGCTGGGGACGCATCGTTGAAGGCGCGGGCGAAGATCCCTACCTCGGCTCCGCCATGGCTGTCGCACAGGTTCACGGCTTTCAGGGCCCCTATATCGGAGCGCCCGAACACATTCTCGCCTGCATGAAGCATTTCGCCGGATACGGCGCCGCCGAAGGCGGACGCGACTACGACGCCTCATACATCCCCGAGGATCAGCTGTGGAACGTCTACCTGCCGCCCTTCCACGCCGCGGTCAAAGCCGGCGTTGGCTCCGCCATGTCCGCCTACATGGACCTCAACGATGTGCCCGCCACCGGCAATCGCTGGCTATTGCATGATGTGCTTCGACAGGACTGGGGTTTCAAAGGCTTCGTTGTCAGCGACGCCGACGCGGTGAAGAATCTGAAGACCCACGGCTACGCCAAAGACCTCGCCGACGCCGCAGTGCGCGGTCTCAACGCCGGCGTCGATATGGAGATGTCCCTCGGCCCCGGCGCATACCGTCAGACCCTTGCCGCCGCCGTTGCCAGCGGTAAGGTCACCATCGAACAGATCGACGAAGCCGCCACGCGCATTCTCGCCATGAAGATCCGCCTCGGCCTCTTCGAGCATCCTTACGTCGACGTGGCCCGCTCCGCGCAGATCCTCGCCACACCCGAGCACCGCGTTGCCGCGCGCGAGGCCGCCGAGCGCTCTGCCGTGCTGCTGCGTAACGAGGGCCACCTGCTTCCGCTCAAATCTGGCGCCTATCACTCCATCGCCGTCATCGGTCCCACCGCCGACTCTCAGCGCGACACGCTCGGCCCCTGGACCTTTCAGCAGAACCTCGAAGAGACCGTCACCCTCTTCAGCGGCATCCGCAGCAAGGCCGGCTCAGGCACGCCGGTGAGCTACGCACAGGGCGTCCAGATCAAGCGCAAGATTCCCTCCATGTTCGACGAGATCTTCCACGTGCCGCCCGTTGTGCTCTGGAGTCCCACCCAGGCCGCGCAGCAAATGCAGAAAGCTGTCGACCTCGCCAAAAACTCCGACCTCACCATCCTGGTCCTCGGCGAAGCTCAGAACATGTCCGGTGAGCGCGCCTCACGCGATTCGCTCGACCTGCCCGGCAAAGAAGAGCAACTACTCGAAGCCGTCGCCGCTACCGGCAAGCCAATCGTCCTTGTCCTTATGAACGGCCGTCCGCTCAACATCACCTGGGCATCCACGCACATTCCCGCCATCCTCGAAGCCTGGTACCCGGGCACGCAGGGTGGCAATGCCATCGCCGATGTGCTCTTCGGAGACGTGGTTCCCGGCGGCAAGCTGCCGATCGCCTGGCCGCGCAACGTCGGGCAGATCCCCATGAATTACGCGCACAACACCACCTTTCAGCCCGAGGAGCAGGGCCGCCGCTACTGGGACGAGGAGAGCACGCCGCTCTATCCCTTCGGCTACGGCCTCAGCTACTCCACTTTCCGCTTCTCCGATATCAAGGTCAGCCAGTCTTCCATCCGCGTGGGGCAATCTCTCGACGTCACCGCCCAGGTTGAGAACACCGGAGACACCACCGCCGACGAAGTCGCCCAGCTCTACATCCACCAGCAATACGGCAGCACTTCCCGCCCCGTCCGCGAGCTCAAGGGATTCACGCGCATCACCATCCCCGCGCACGAGAAGAAGACCGTGCACTTCACCATCACTCCCGACGATCTCCGCTACTGGAGCACCGCGACACGAGGCTGGGTACAGGACCCATCCGACTTTGACGTCTGGGTCGGCGGAGACTCAACAGCCGAGTTGCACGCGGCCTTTACCGTGACGCCCTGAGTAGCAAACAATCAAAATTGTCATCCCTACCGAGGTCTCTCGCGCCGCGGGCAGACGAAGCGGAGGACCTGCAGTTCAACGTGGTCAGATGCCGATCCTGTTGTCGACCGGCGAGAACTCTACACCCTACACCCTGCTCCCTATACCTTGACCCCTGAGCCCTATACCCTGAGCCCTGTGCCCTGTTCCCTGAGCCCTGTCTTACTCCGTCCTCAGCGCCTTCATCGGGTCAATCGACGCCGCCCGCCGCGCCGGCACCCACGCCGCCAGCAGCGCGAGCAACATCATCAGCAGAGGCACCATAACAAACGTAACCGGATCAAGCGGGCTCACTTCGAAAAGGAATTGCTTCAGCAATCGGCCTGAAACCGCCGCCACAAACAGCCCGGCAACCGACCCGCCCAGCGCCAGCACGAAACTCTGCCGCACGATCATCATCACCACATCGCGCCTGCGCGCACCCAGCGCCAGGCGGATACCGATTTCCCGGGTCCGCCAGCTCACCGTATACGCAATCAGGCTGTAGACGCCGACCGCGCCCACGCTCACGGCAAGGAATCCAAATCCCAGCAGCAGCAGCGTCAGCGAGCGCGAATCCGAAGTCGAAGCCGCCACCACTTCGTCCATTGTCCGCACCCGCGTGACGGGAATCAGCGGATCGATCTCCGCGACGACTCGACGCAGATTTGCGGCTGTCTCGGTTGCGGTGGTCTGCGAGCGGAGCAGAATCGTCATCACCGGCCTCTCGTTCTTCGTGGTCATCGGCAGATAGACCTCGTCGTCGAAGTCGCTGCTCAGCCCATCATGGTGCGTGTTGCTCACCACGCCGACAATCACCGAGGCGACATTGGGATCGAGCAGAGCTGGCGACGGCTCATCGGCCACTTCCTCAATGTGCTTTCCGATAGGATCCTGGTGCGGCCACAGAGTTTCAGCCATCTTCTGATTAATGACCGCCGCGCGGCTTGCGCCAGACTGGTCGGAGTCGGTCAGAAGCCGTCCGCGAATCAGCCTTAGTCCAGCAGTATCGAAATAGCCGGTAGATACCGTGCGTCCCGCCGCCTGCGGCGCGATCTGAGTCGGTTGGCGCGGATGATCCTCCGAGTCGAAGACATAGTTCAGGTCGTAACCGCCCGACAAGGGAAGCGAATCGACCAGTGCCACATTCTCCACGCCCGCGATTCCCCTGGCTTTGTCCAGCAGTTCGCGAAAGAAATTCTGGCAGCGGCCCGCCTGCCTGCACGCCGTTGAATCCAGCGCCACCTCCGCCGTCACCATGCGATCCGTCCGAAAGCCCGGATTGACCCGCGACAGGCTGTACAGGCTATGCAGCATCAGCCCCGCCGCCGTAATCACCAGCACCGACAACCCGATCTGCCCCATCACCAGTAGCGTCGAGAGCCGCGCCTGCGACGCGTTGCCCGCGATGTTCTTGCTCCCCGACCTCAAACCCTCCTGCAGATCAGGCGATGCCATCCGTATCGCCGGCACGAGTCCGAACAGGATCCCCGTCAGCACCGATGCACCCGCCGCAAAGAGAAAGACAGGCCAATGCAACGCAATATCTGCGATGCGCGGCGTATCCGCCGGCAGCAATCCGGTAAGCGCTCGCAAACTCACCCCCGCCAGCACCAGTCCGACCACTCCCGCGACCGCTCCGAGCAGAACGCTTTCCACCAGAAGCTGCCGGATAATCCTGTTCGCCGATGCTCCCAGCGCGCCGCGAATCGCCATCTCCCGCTCCCGCGATGTCGCCCGCGCCAGCATCAGATTCGCCACATTCGCGCACGCAATTAGCAGGATCAGCCCGACTGCCCCGAACAGCAGCAGCAGCCTTGGCCGGGTGTCGCCCACGACAGATTCAAGCAGCGGAGCGACAATGGTGTTGGCTTCCCAGCTGTCGGGCATCGTCCACGGAAAAAGCTTCAGCAGCGGGGCGTGCAGACGCCGGAGCTCGGCTTGTGCCGCCGTGGGGGACACTCCATCTTTCAGCCGCCCGATGGCGCGATTGCCGAAGTCCTTCCAGGCATCGATGGGATCGCCCCCCTTGTACGAAATCGGAGTCACGAACTGCGTATCTGCGTATGGAAACCGAATGCCCGGCGGCATCACCCCGATAATCCTGCGCGAGATCCCGTCGATGCGCACAGTCTCGCCGATCACGCTCGGATTCCCCGCAAAATGCTGGCGCCAGTATCCATAACTCAGCACAACCGCAAGATCCTGCCCACTGACCGCATTTTCCGGCGAGAAGAAGCTGCCGATCGCAGGATGAATGCCGAGAGTATCGAAAGTATTGACCGTCACCGCCGAGCCGAACACGCGCTCCGACTGGTCATTGCCGTTGACATTTGATTCCGTGTTTGGCGCATACGCGGAGATCGAAGCGAACGACTGCGAATGCTCTTGCCAGGCCCGAATCCAGCCCTTGGGGAAAAGGCCGGCACGCTGCCCGTTGGCTATGGAATAAATGCTCACCAGCCGTTCCTGCTGCGGATAAGGAAGCGGACGCAGCATGATCGAGTCCACCAGCGTAAAGATCGCCGTGTTCGCTCCAATACCCAGCGCCAGCGTCAGAATCGCCGTCACCGCAAATCCCGGCGACCTGCGCAGTTGCCGCAGCGCGAACTTCGCATCCGCCAGCAGGCTCTCCAGCCGCGGCCACTGCCACGCCTCGCGTCCCCGCTCTTCGATCAGCGTCGCATTCCCGAAGGCCCGCCTCGCGGCTCTCACCGCATCTTCGCGGCTCATGCCTTCGCGCATGAACTGCTCCGTTTTTTCTTCGATGTGCTCGCGCATCTCCGCTGCGAGATCGTTATAGAGGTTGTGGCGGCGAAACAGACGTGTGAACCAGCTCATGAAAATCTCCTATTCCGAACGGAGTGCCTGCATGGGATCGATCTTTGCCGCGCGACGGGCGGGCTTCCATGCTGCGATCAGCCCTACCGAACACATCAGGCCGGCTACGGCAAACAGGACGCCAGCGTCGCCGGGCGCCACACCGTAGATGAATCCCTTCAGTACACGGCTCATGACCGCTGCGCCGGCAAGACCCGTGACCGTGCCCCCTGCAAGAAGAACCCCAGCTTGTCTAAGAACTATCCAGACGACCGATGCGCGTCCCGCGCCGAGCGCCATGCGAATTCCGATCTCATGGGTTCGCTGGGCAACCGTGTAGGAAATGACTCCATAGATGCCGACGGTGGCTAGTACCAGCGCGATGCCTGCGAATGCGCCCAAAAGCAGCATGTTGAAGCGCCAGCGGACGAGCGAATCGGAGAGCAGGTCGCGCATGGTTCTGGCCTCCGCAATGGGTTCTTCGGAGTCGACGCCGAGCACGGCATCTCCAATCTGGTTCACCATGCCCGCCGGATCGGACTTTGTCCGAACGATCCAACGGAGAGGAATGGTGCCCAGCAGAACCGCAGACATATGTGGCGATACTTGCGCGAACGGTGTGTACATCGAAGGAGGCGCCGGTTCTTCGAGCGAATCGGTCTTTACGTCGCCCGCGATTCCGACAACTTCGCGTGCCTCGTCTACCCAATCCGGACCGAGGTTCTTCGCGATGACGATGCGCTTGCCGATCGGATCTTCGTTGGGCCAGTACTTCCGCGCCATCGCCTGGTTGATAACCACGACGCCTGGCGAGTGCTCCGTATCGGATTC
>Ga0335074_10015461_pt1 | contig 10723 bp, 9 predicted proteins | sample Lox_Sample_23_FD_206715 | JGI IMG/M metagenome (GOLD analysis project Ga0335074, IMG submission 206715) | Soil microbial communities from Loxahatchee National Wildlife Refuge, Florida, United States - Lox_Sample_2.3 | ecosystem: Environmental > Terrestrial > Soil > Wetlands | place: USA: Florida... | reverse complement strand
AGCGAGACGGCGACGACGCCGGCGAGCGCTACGCCTTTCGCCCATTCAGGGATTACCCAGTCTTTTCTGGCATCGCGCCAATCGAGCCACGTCTGACCAGCTACCAGCCCCACCAGAATCAGAACGAACAGCGCCACGTGCCCTCCCAAGGCCAGGCCGCTCCAGCGCCCCCACGCTCATCGCGTTTGCTGGACCGGCCTGCAGGCTGCTGCCGTCGAATCACATCCTCAGTGCGAAGCCGTGTGACTGTTGACTTCGCTGCTTCGACAGACCCTCCGCCTCCACCAAGTGAACGGCTCTTCTACGACGAACAACTCATCGAAGTCAACGACTGAATCTCGGCTGCCTCACGGCGACGTTCCCAGGTTCCGTCGCCGGCTTGTTGAGCGCCCCAAACGTTTTCGCCTGACGATTTGATCTGGCAATCCAGCTACCAAAATGGCGCCGGCGGGCACGGGTTGGATGAATCTGGTATGTGCAATGGCTTCATGAGAATGTGAGATGATCCGGAAGCCGCGGATCAAATTGAGTCACCGCGGCGTGGCTGTTTACGGTCGAAATGTGGTGTGGGGACGGAAAGAGTTTGCACGGGGCAGAGGCGCAGAAGTGATGTAAGGTTATGGCTGTCCTAGTACCGGATAGCAGGGTTGTGATTCTCACAACGCGACTGCGGCGAGCGAAACGTCGGCTGAACTGAATCTGATAGCATATTTGTTCAATGCGAAATCCCTGGATCATCGCGCACCGAGGCGCATCCGGCCATGCTCCCGAAAACACGCTGGCGGCTTATCAGCGGGCGGTGGAGTTGGGCGCGGGTTTTATCGAGACCGACCTGCACTTGACGAGGGATGCGCGTTTCGTTGCGATACACGATCCGACGCTCGAACGCACCACAAACGGCCAGGGCCCTGTGAAAGACCGGTCGCTGGCGGAACTGCGGCAGCTTGACGCGGGAATGTGGTTCGACCGGCAATACATGGGCGCGAAGATCCCGACGCTCGAAGAGGTGCTGAAGTTCGCGCGGCAGAACGACGTGATTTTTTATCTCGAGATCAAGTACGACGGCGCGTGGGGCATGCATCATTCGCTGGTCGCCGCGCTGCAGAATTCGGAGAACGCCGCGCGCACGATCGTGATTTCCTTCGATCCGGAAACGCTGCGGGCGTTGCGACAGATCGATCCGGGCGTGATGATGGGGCTGCTGGCCGACCGCGGCGGACCTGACCTCGTGAAAACGGCGACCGACGCGGGCGCACGGCAGCTGTGCCTGCGATGGGATCTCGTGAATCGCGAAATCGTCGATCGAGCGCATCGCGCGGACTTGCACGTCGTCACCTGGACCGTGAACGATGCGGGCGAAATGCGCAGCGTGATCGAGGCGGGCGTCGACGGCGTGATGACCGATTTGCCGGACCGGCTGCGCGCGGTGGTCGAAGATATGTCGTCGCGCATGCCCGCGAGCTGACCTCTCTTCTTACTTTCCACCAATCGCTGAGAACAGGGAGGAGAATTGCGCGAGCGAGAGCTGCTCGGCGCGGGCGTCGGGGCGGAGCGTGCATGCTTCAAGAGCCTCGTGAACGCGGTCGTCTGGCGCGATCGCGCGAAGATTGTTGCGCAGCGTCTTGCGCTTCTGTCCGAAGCAGGTCTGCACGAATTCAAGAAAGCGCCGCTGGTCGCGTACGTGCAAGGAAGCTTGCTCGCCGGGCAGCATCATGCGCACCAGCGCGGACGTCACTCGCGGCGGCGGGCGAAACGCGCCGGGCGGAATTCGCAGGACGATTTCGGGCCGCGTGTAGAACTGGCAGGCGGCAGAGAGATAGCCGTAGTCGCGGCGGCCGGGTCGAGCCGCAATTCGCACGGCCACTTCGAACTGGATGACGATGTGGATCGACGCGATTTGGTCCGCAAAGCCGAAGAGATGGTGAAGGATCGGCGAGGTGATGTAGTAGGGAAGATTACCGTAGACGCGGAAGCGGCCGCCGGCCAGCTTTCCGAGATCGAGCTGCAAAACGTCGCCGGAGACGATCTCGACGTTTGGCCACTCCGAGGGCTGGGTTTCGATTCTCCGTTGCAGATTCCCGGCGAGCCGCGTGTCGGCTTCGATCGAGATGACGCGGCGGCCTTCGCGGGCCAGTAGATGCGTCATTTCGCCGTGGCCGGCGCCGATTTCCAGCCACGTTTCGCCAGTGTTTCGCGGCAGCGTGTCCAGAATGCGTTTCTGCCACGCCGGATCGCCCAGGAAATGCTGGCCCAATCGTTGACGCGCCATGGCGAACGAGTGTAACAATCAGGGAGAACGCTCACAAAGGCTTGCAAGCGTTCGTTGCGTTCGCGCAATGGCGGATGGGGTGCGCCGGCGGGAGATTGGGTTGACGAACGCAGGTGGCTCCGCTACCGTTTTTGTTGCGGCTTAGTCGGCGATGAAAATTCTCTTCGTAGCTTCCGAAGGACTCCCATACTCGAAAACTGGCGGGCTGGCGGACGTCGTCGAGGCGTTGCCGAAAGCGCTGCGGGCCATGGGGCACGACGTGGCGGTCCTGCTGCCCCGCTATCACGCGAACAAGATTCACTCGATGCTGATTTCGAGCGTGACGGTCGGACTCGGCGAGCGCGTGCGGTTTCCGGCGATTGCGGAAGCTGCGTCGGTCGATGGCGTGCGCTACTTTTTTGTCGACGATCCGTCCTTTTTTGACCGCCCGGAGCTTTATGGCGATGCGAGCGGCGACTATCCGGACAACGCCGAACGCTTTGCCGAATTTTCGCGGGTCGCGATCGAGTTTATGAAGCGCGTGTGGCTGCCGGATGTCGTCCATTGCCACGACTGGCAATCGGCGCTCGTGCCGGTGATGCTGCGGACGCAACATACGGAGGATCGCGCCGTGCGGTCGCTGCCCGTGGTGTTCACGATTCACAATCTCGCCTACCAGGGAGTGTTCGATGCTGCGGCCCTGCGAAAGATTGGCCTGCCAGGCGCGCTGTTCAGCGTGGATGCGCTCGAATTTTTTGGCAAGGTCAATTTCCTTAAAGGCGGATTGATCTTCGCGGATTACCTGACGACGGTCAGCCGCCGTTACGCCAAGGAGATTCAGACGGCCGAATACGGCTGCGGCCTCGAGGGCGTGATCCGCAATCGGGGAGACCGGCTGGTGGGCATCCTCAACGGAGTGGATTACACGGCGTGGAATCCGGAAACGGATAAGCTGATCGCGCAGAATTATTCCGCGGAAAACCTCGCAGGGAAAAAGGCTTGCAAGAAGGATTTGCTGGCGTCGTTCCATCTGCCGGAAAATGACCCGGCGCGGCCGGTAATCGGAATCGTCTCGCGTTTCGCGGATCAGAAAGGATTCGATCTGATCGCGGAAGTCGCCGACGAGATGATGAAAGAGAAGCTGGCACTGGCCGTACTGGGAACCGGCCAGACCGGCTACGAAAGGCTCTTTAAGCAGCTGGCGGAGAAATATCCGGAGCGCGTCGGAGTCAAAATCGGTTACGATAACAGCCTCGCGCACAAGATCGAGGCCGGATCGGATATGTTTCTGATGCCGTCGCGATACGAACCGTGCGGGTTGAACCAGATTTACAGCTTGCGTTACGGGACGGTGCCGGTGGTTCGTGCGACCGGCGGATTGGACGACACGATCCAGAATTTCATTCCCAAAACGCAGCAGGGCACAGGCTTCAAGTTCGAGGAATATGGCGGCGCTGCACTGCTGGAATGCCTTCGTACCGCGCTGGGAACCTACGGCGACGCGAAGTCCTGGCAGGCGGTGCGGGCCAACGGCATGGCCAAGGATTTTTCGTGGAAGACTTCGGCGGCGTCTTACGTGACCCTGTACGAGGCGGCAAAGCGGTCGCGAATCCCAAGAGTCGCTGGAACATCTAAATATGCGGGCGCGGACCGGCGGTAGCCGGAAGGCGCTCATAAGGGGAAACTTAAATGGCAGACAACATTCCGGCCGTAACCGATGCGAGCTTCCAGGCGGAAGTGATCGACGCCAGCAATAGCCAGCCCGTGATGGTCGATTTCTGGGCTGACTGGTGCCGGCCGTGCAAGATGCTTTCGCCCACCGTGGACGAGATCGCGCGGGAGCACGCGGGCAAACTTAAGGTCGTCAAGTTGAACGTCGACGACAACATGAATGTGCCGGGCAAGTTCAACATTCGCGGGATTCCGACGCTGCTCGTTTTCAAAGGCGGGCAGGTAGCCGAACAGATCGTCGGCGCGGTGTCGAAGGATCAGATCACCAAGGCGCTCGAACGCCACTTGGCGTAGGCGAGCTGTGAAGTTGAGGTTCGTTGGCTCCGCAGGGGCGGCCCGGCCGCTCCTGCGAAATTGTTTCAGGGTTATTCCTTCCTTGCAGGGATCCACGCGATGAAACGTAAGGCGACGCCGGCGGCACGTCGCTGCCACTGGGCGCAGACTCCGCTCATGATCGAGTACCACGACACCGAGTGGGGTGTCCCGCTGCACGATGACCGCGGGCTCTTCGAGTTTCTGATCCTCGAAGGTGCGCAGGCAGGGCTGAGCTGGGAGACGATCCTGCGGAAGCGCGAGAATTATCGGCGAGCGTTCGACGGATTCGACGCCGCGAAAATCGCGCGATACGACGCGCGGAAGGTCCGCACGCTGATGGCCGATCCCGGAATCGTACGCAATCGGCTGAAGGTCGCAGCTGCCGTATCGAACGCCCAGGCGTTCCTTGACGTCCAAAGAGAGCATGGCTCGTTCGATCGCTACATCTGGGAGTTTGTCGGCGGCAAGCCGAAGCTGAACGCCTGGCAGCACTCGAAACGAGTGCCTGCTCGGACACCCGAGTCCGACGCCATGAGCAAGGCCCTTAAGAACCGCGGCTTTCGGTTCGTCGGTTCCACGATTTGCTACGCATTTATGCAGGCGACCGGCATGGCGAACGATCACGCCACTGACTGCTTCAGGCGAAGCGAAATTTCCTAGACATCTCTACGGCAACGTCGCTTTACCCTCTTGACAAGAGAACGCGGAGACTCCATCTTAAATGGCTTTACTCTGCGCCTGCGCGTGGTGTGTAGGGTCGTGCAACACGGGAGAGGGATGTGAAAGTACGGGTCTGTTTCCACGATAAGTGTTTCGATGGGGCCTGTTCGGCGGCCGTCTTTTCGCGGTTCTACCGGGAGCGCATTAACCCGAACGTTGAGTTCTTGTACACCGGGATGACGCATAAAGCTTCGCAGCCGTTTGAGGACGGCGTTTTCGACGGAGACGAAAACGCGATCGTGGATTTCAAGTATTCGAGCTCCCCGCTGCTCACGTGGTGGTTTGACCATCATCAGAGCGCGTTCCTGAAGCCGGAAGACGCCGAACATTTCCGGCAAGACCGCTCGGGCAAGAAGTTCTACGACCCGTCATACAAATCGTGCACGAAATTTCTGGCGACCGTAGCAAGCGAGAAGTTCGGGTTCGACGCGAAGCCGCTCGCGGAGCTGATCGAATGGGGCGATATCATCGACGGCGCCCAGTTCCCGTCGCCCGAGGCGGCCGTGGCGCTGGCCGAGCCAGCCATGAAACTTGCGCTGGTGATCGAGGCGGCGCCGGAACCGAATCTCGTGCCGCAGCTGATTCCGGACCTGGCCAGGCGCTCGCTCGCCGAGATCATTGAATTGCCACTGCTGAAGAAGCATCTTGGGCCGTTGCTCGAAAGGCATCGCAGATCGGTCGACATTTTCCGCGAACGGGCGGACTCGCGCGGCGGCGTGGTCTACTTCGACGTAAGCGATCTCGACCTCGAGGGATACAACAAGTTCATCCCGTATTATCTTTACCCGGACGCGCTGTATTCAGTGGGCGTGAGCGCGTCGCCAACGCGCGCGAAAGTGTCGGTCGGCACGAGCCCGTGGAAGGAAGTTGCCGCCAACGTGAATCTGGCTTCGCTCTGCGAAAAGTATGGCGGCGGGGGGCATGCGCGGGTGGCGGCTATTTCGTTTGGGCCGGGTGACCTGGTTCGCGCGCGGCAGGTAGCGAAGGAAATTGCGGCTACACTGCGAACTTGATCGGCGCACAGGATTTTCGCCACGCCGTGGCCGCGTTTTGCACACCATAGTTTCACATACCCGTCTCGTGTAAAATGAAGGTTTGCTGGGCCGCTAGCTCAATGGTAGAGCAGCTGACTCTTAATCAGCGGGTTGGAGGTTCGAGTCCTCCGCGGCTCACCACTTCTCCCCTTATGTTCATTGGCTGTTTGCGCTGTTTGCGGGCAGCCTTCAGCAAGCGCGGTTTCGCAGTGTGCCCAATTTTGTGCCCGCCTGAGACCTTCGCCGTCCATGTACCGAGCCAGACTGGTTGCGCGAGCACTGCAGCAGCCGTCGCTGCGTTCCATTCGATTGAAGCTCTTGCGCCAAGGATTGCATCAACCCGGCCAACGCGCCCGGTAGAGCTATTTGTTTTCAGTCTTGCTGGGGCCATCCGACGCGGGTTTCGCGGCGTCGGGCGACTCGCTGGAAGTCGCACCCGCCTGAGCACCGCCTTCCGCCGCGCCCGCGTTCGTGTCGTTCCCGCCAGGTGTTTGGTCCAGGTATTTCACAATTACTGAAATCCTGCGGTTCGAGGGATCCAGCGGATCGCGCGGGTTTCGTGGAAGCATATCCGCAAAACCGCGCACCTCTTGCACCTGGTCCATGCGCACCCCGTGCGATTGCAGCAGCCTTCGCGCATCGTTGGCCCGGTCGGCGGAGAGTTCCCAGTTCGTATAATCCGAGCCTTTGGTGTACGGTTTGGCGTCCGTATGCCCTTCCACGTAGATGGTGTTCGGAAGCTTGCCCAGTTCCGCGGCCAGGGCGAACAGCAAGTCCTGGCCATCGGCGTTGAACGTGGCGCTGCCCTTGTTGAAAAAGGTTCCCGCTGCCGACTCGGTCAATTCGATTCGCAGTCCTTCATTCGTTACGGTCATGTCGATGTGGTTTTTCAGCTTGTCGAAATCCGGCACCTTTTTCATCGCTGACTGGAGCTGCTGCTTTAGCTGCTCCATGTTGTCCTTCGATACAACGAAGTTATCGCTTGCCCCCCGCATACCGCTTCCGATGTTTTGGGACTTCCCCGTCGGATCCTTGAAATATCCTCCGACCGCCTTTTGAATCTTCTGGCTGCTGTTCATGAGCCACAGCACGATGAATAGCGCCATCATCGCGGTGACGAAGTCCGCGTACGCTACCTTCCACGCGCCGCCATGGTGCCCGCCATGCCCTGCCACTTTCTTGATCACGATGATCGGAGGTTTTCCCGTCATTTCGGTTCCTCTCGCCCGCATCTAGGCGGCCGCAACCGGCTCGGACGTTTGCGGCGCTCCTTCGGATTTTGTCTCCGACCGTCCCTTAATGTAGTTTTCCGCATCTTGAAAGGTGGGTCGGAGCCGCCCGGGAATGGCGCGGCGCCCGAATTCCACGGCGACACTCGGTGGAGCGCCTTTCATTGAGGCGATAATCATGACCCGCATCACCTGGTAGTATTCGTGCTCCTCGTCCGACGCCTTCGCCATGTTGGCCGCCAGCGGCCCGATGAATCCGTAGCACAAGAGAATTCCAAGAAACGTTCCCACGAGGGCCGCGGCCACTTTTTTCCCGATCTCTTCAGGAGGGCCACCGAGCGCGCCCATCGTAATCACCACGCCCAGAACGGCGGCCACGATTCCGAGACCGGGCAGCGAGTCGGCCATGGTCGAGAGGGCCGCAACGGGCAGTGCGCTTTCGTGATGATGTACTTCCATATCCATTTCCAGCATCTGATCCGCGTCGAATGGCTCCACGCTTCCGCTGGCCGCCATGCGTATCGAGTCGCAAACGAACAGCAGCGCATGGTGGTCCTTCAGAAAGTTCGGATATTTCGAGAAGACGGGACTTTTGTCGGGCGCATCACTGTCCGCTTCGAGGGCCATCATTCCTTCGCGCCGCGCTCTCCCGAACAGCTCGTACATGATTTTCAGAGTCTCGAGATACCGCGCCTGTGTGTATTTCGAGGACCCGAAGGCGCCCGCCAGTCCCCCCGCGATTTTCTTGAGGATATGCAGGGGATTGGCGATCAGCACGGTCCCGATCGCCGCTCCCAGAATGATGATCAGCTCGGCCGGCTGCAGCAGCACCCGAACGTTGCCATGCTCCATGAGGTAGCCGCCCATGATCGCCGCGATCACCAATACGATGCCAATGATTGCAAACATCTCGACTACTCCTTCGTGTCCGCGCCCGTGCGCGATCCTCCTACCACCGTGATCAGGTCGCCGCCCGCGGCCACGCTCTTGTCGGTCGAGCGATCCGCTCGCGCCAGAAGCGTCTCAACCGTGTCCTCCGATCGCACCGTCGTGGCTCCGAGCGAGGCGGTCACCGGCAGCCGGTCTCCCCACCAGCTCACCCGAATTCCGTGCACGCTTCGCTTCAGCCGCTCGCAGACCTTGCCCACATCGAATTCCGAGCACTCGGTCAGGATGGAGAGAAAGTCGGACTCTCCTCTCCGTCCGAGAAAATCCGTGGGGCGCAGGCTATTTTCGAGTGTCTGTCCCACCGACCTGAGCACCAGTGCAACTACGCCGGGGCCATATCTCGCTTTGAAATCGCTCAATTTGTCGATTCGCACGGCTGCCACGCTGAAGGGAACCTGGCATTCCGCGAAGGTCCGCAGATTTTCGCGCAGATGGGATAGCAGGAAATTTTCGGTCAGCACTCCCGTGCCGGCATCCAGCGCTCCGTAGTTGGCCAGGGCTTTCTGCCGCCGGTCCCACTCGGAGCCCGAAAGGCTTTCTTCAAAGCTTTCCGCCGCTCCAATGATCGTCCCGCGTTCGTTCCGGATCGCGACCGATCTCATTCGCGCCGGTATCAGGTGACCCGCTTTGTGCCTCAGCATTACCTCGGCAAAAGTCGGTTTCCCATCACGTAGGACCTCGGCGATCAGATCCCTCGTTCCGGAAGATCCTGCCTCGACATCCTCCTCGTCTAAACGAAGCACTTCGCGCGCGTCGCGCCCCAGGACATCCTGCCGGAAGTGACCGGTGGTCTTTTCCGCTCCTTCGTTCCAGAAGAGGATCTTCTGGTTGCGGTCGACCAGGCAGACCCCTGTCTGCAACGTCTCGAGAACTCGTCGGTGGATGTCTTCGCGCTCAAGTTCAGACACAAATTGGCCCTGAATTGTTCATCGGCCAACCAAAAGCCTAAGTTTAGCGGAAGTCTCCCTGTCGGTCGGATCAGCGTGTTTCCAGCTCGAGATCGTCGTGTAGTTCATCGAGTGCTGCCTTGCGGTCGCGCAGAGCAGCTTGTTCCGTCGGGTCAATCGCAAGGGCGGCCTCAAACTGCTTCAGCGCTTCTGCGGGCTGACCTTGCCTCAACAGCAACTCGCCGAATTCGTCGCGAAGATTTGCGTTTCGGGGATCAACAGCCGCGACTTGGCCGAAGTTTTGCAGCGCCTCATCAAACTTCTCCGCTCTGACGAGGTCGCGGGCAAGATCGTAGCGCGCTTGCGTGTCGGCCGGGTCCAGCTCCACCGCAATCCGAAATTGCGACATAGCCTCAGGAGAACGCCCAACAGCTTCAAGCGCCATGCCCAAGAAGCGGCGAGCTTCCTCCTGCTTCGGGTCGAGACGGATCGCCTGTTGCAACACCGCCACAGCCCCTGCCGGATCGAATATCGCCAGCCTCAGTGCCCCCAACGAGACGCGCGCCTCAAAGTCGTCGCGGTATTTCTCGACACGATGTTCGAGCAGGGCCGTCTCGATTTCGACGCGCCCCTCTTTGACGTCCCCGCGAGGCAATACTTGCAGCCAAAAATGCGCCATTTCGTCCGTGGACTGATTGCCTCCCATCACGCGCCGCGGCGGAAAGCTGGGATTGTGCGGATTCGCCGAGGAATTGTCGTAGTGGTAGCGCATCGAAATCACGGTGCCTTTCGGCAGGAAGACGGGCTCGCGGTAGTGGTAGACCGCCTGCCAGTTCGGATCCCACTGCGCGATGCGAATCAGCCACTTCCGCTGGCCGTTCGGCAGCGTCGCGTACCCCTCGATCACGTGGCCAAGATAGTGTGCGTGCGGGTAGACGGCGAGCACGTCCACGTCGCGCGGAAGACGGAAATCGTCTCCCACCGCGAAATCAGGGTCTCCGGCGGGAATGTCGAGCGCGTCGTCGTTCTCGAGTTCGATCACCATCGGAAATCGATCGGGCGGCTTATCGGTGAAATAAAGGCCGATCGACGGCAACGCCTGCTCCGGTGTGCCGATCGGCATGAAGTGGGCATTCAGCACAAGGTCGGTGCCCGGATCGAGCCTCCATGCAAAACCGTCCGGCTCCACCCAAGGCGCGCTCCCTGGCTTCCAGAAAAGAAAATGACTGGGGATGTCCAAGGGGCTGTGCTCGAGCGTAATGTCCATGCCCGGGAATCCCGCGCCAGGCCGAATCTCCTGGCGGCGTGCCGAGCGCGCTGGGTCGACCACCACATTCGCATGATGGATCAGGTTGAGATTGCTGCCGGGGCGTACTTCGATCGCGCGAACGTAACGCGTGGTCTTCACGTCCGGCGAAAAGATGAAATTCCAAAACACGTCGGGACCGGAAGCCGGTATCGAGAGCGGCCTCGCGGCTTGCAGCACCAGGTCGGGTTTTCCAAGTTGCCATCCGTCGGCGAATTTGGGCGCTGGCGGAATCTCGGACGCGGGACCCTCCGGCGCGCCTTGGCGGGCCCATTCCGATAGCGTCCGGATTTCCGCGTCGCTCA
>Ga0335074_10015460_pt1 | contig 10724 bp, 8 predicted proteins | sample Lox_Sample_23_FD_206715 | JGI IMG/M metagenome (GOLD analysis project Ga0335074, IMG submission 206715) | Soil microbial communities from Loxahatchee National Wildlife Refuge, Florida, United States - Lox_Sample_2.3 | ecosystem: Environmental > Terrestrial > Soil > Wetlands | place: USA: Florida... | reverse complement strand
GCGCTGACCGGCCTGCCCAACCGGCTGCTGTTCCAGGACCGGATCTCGCAGCAGCTCGCCGTGGCCCGGCGGGACGGCACGACGGCCGGCGTGCTGTTCGTCGACCTGGACGACTTCAAGGTCGTGAACGACACGATGGGCCACGGCGTGGGCGACGAGCTGCTGGTGGCCGCCGCGGAGCGGCTGACCGGCCTGATCCGCGAGTCCGATACCGCCGCGCGGCTCGGCGGCGATGAGTTCGCGCTGCTGATCGGGAACGTCGCGGACCCCGCCGCGGTCGAGGCGGCCGCCGAGCGCGTCGTCAGGGCCTTCGGCGAGCCGTTCGCGCTCGCCTCCGACGCGGTGCTCACCACGGCCACCGTCGGCGTTGCCACCACCAAGGACAGCGCCGACACCGACGAGCTGCTCCGGCACGCCGACCTCGCGCTGTACGCGGCGAAGGCGGCGGGCAAGCGGCAGTGGCGCCGCTACCAGCCGGTGCTGAGCGCCGGGCTGGTCAAGCGGCGCGAGCTGCAGGCCGCGCTGGAGGAGGCCGTGGCGACGTCGGCGTTCACCCTCTCCTACCAGCCGATCGTCGCGCTCACCAGCGGCGAGCTCGCCGGGTTCGAGGCGCTGGTCCGGTGGCCGCACCCGCAGTGGGGGATGATGCAGCCGGACCAGTTCATCGCGCTGGCCGAGGAGACCGGCCAGATCGTCCCGCTCGGCTCCTGGGTGCTGGCCGGCGCCACCGCCGACGTCGCGCGCTGGCGCCGCGACCTGCGCCACGATCCGCCGCCCGTCGTTCCCCCTCGGGGGCTCTACGTCAGCGTGAACGTGTCGGCCAGGCAGTTCATCGCGCCCGGCTTCGTGGACGGGCTGCGCCGGATCCTGGCCGCGTCGGGTCTCGAGCCCCGCGCGCTCATGCTCGAGCTGACCGAGAGCGTCCTGCTGCGCAAGGACGAGCGGGTGCAGTCCGACCTGGCGGAGCTGAAGGCGATCGGCGTGCGGCTCGCGATCGACGACTTCGGCACCGGCTACTCCTCCCTCAGCTACCTGCGGGAGCTGCCGATCGACGTGCTGAAGATGGACAAGTCCTTCGTGGACGACATCGCCATCTCCGCGCAGCGCCTGGCGCTTGCCGAGGGCATCGTCCAGATCGCGCGGACGCTCCAGCTTGAGGTCATCGCCGAGGGCATCGAGAGCGAGCTGCAGCGTGACCTGCTGACCTCGATGGGCTGCCAGTTCGGCCAGGGCTACCTGCTGGCGATGCCGATGGACGCGCACCGCGCCGAGACCCTCGCCAGGATCGGCCCGCGCACCTTCCCCAGCCTCCCGCGCCAGGCCCCCGAGCCGGGCACGCCCAGGCCGGTCCTGCCGGCCCCGGGATAACCTACAGCCGGACGGGCTGCTTCCGGCCGGCTAGGCCGCCGACTCCAGCGCGGTCCAGAACGCGCAGTTGTGCTCGGCCGCGAAGTCGCTCTCGGTCTGCGGCGCCGGCGGCACCAGCGACTGCATCGTCTGGCTGACGCCGTTGAACAGCGGCCAGAACGGCGCGCCGGACGACGTCGGGAACCCGCTGCGGGCAAAGCTCGTCCAGTACCCCTTCATGGCCGCCGCCAGTTGCTGCTGCTGCGCCGAGAGCGCCTGCGGGAACGCCGCCGTCGGCAGGCCGAACAGGTACTGGATCTCCGACGCGTGCGCCGCGCCGTACGGGAAGCCGACCGGGGGAAGGAAGAGTTCCGGCGCGTTCTCGTCGTTGAACTCATAGCCGAACGTCGGCACGAAGCGCGACACGGACTCGTCGATGGTCAGCGCGGGGCAGGCGAAGATCGCGTCGGTGCCGACCGCGCCGAGGGCGACCGACGGGCTGGGGTACGCCGACAGCGGGTACTGCGCCGCGACGACCGCCGCCACCGCCGCGGGCACGTCGAGCGTCGAGGCGATCATGCTCTGGTAGTTCGCGGCCGTGACCGGGGCGCCCTCCAGCGTGCTGAGCGCGACGAACAGCCGCCATTCGTCGTGGTTGGTGCCGTTGATGATCGGCACCCGGTTGAAGTCGCCGGTCGCGAACGCGGTGCCGAGCGACTGCGGCAGGATCTCGCTGTTGATGTTCGGCGTGTAGCCGGACGCGTCCTGGTCGGCCAGGATCGTCGAGACCGGCAGGCTGCGCAGGCAGGCCGCGGTCTGGCTGGCGCACCCGGCCTTGGTCGCGAACGCCTCGCCGGCCGCCTCGGCGCTGGCCAGCGACGCCTGCGTCAGGTCGTACGAGCCGCTCTCCACGATCGCCTTCTCCAGCAGCCCCCTGGCCTCCGGCGATGCCACCTGCGACAGCGTTGACAGGCCGCCGGCGGACTCGCCGAAGACGGTCACGTTGCGCGGGTTCCCGCCGAAGTTCACGATGTTCCGCTGCACCCAGCGCAGCGCCGCCTGCTGGTCCATCAGCCCGTAGTCGCCGGACTGGCCGTTGGCGTCGGCCAGCGCCGGGTGCGCGAGGAAGCCGAGCGCGCCGAGCCGGTAGTTGATCGTGACCACGGTCACGCCGCGGGCGACCAACGCGGTCGGGTCGTAGTCGTTGCTCTCCCCGCTGACCAGCGCGCCGCCGTGGATCCACACCATGACCGGGTTGCCGCCCCCTGGCCGCCAGCCGCTCGGCGTGAAGACGTTCAGGTACAGGCAGTTCTCCGACGTGCTCGCCTCGCCGAACGGCCCGGCCAGCTGCGGGCAGTGCGGCGCGAACGCCGTCGCGTCGCGCACGCCCGGCCAGTTCGCGGCCGGCTGCGGCGGCTGCCACCGCAGCGCGCCGACCGGCGGCGCCGCGTACGGGATGCCGAGAAACTCATCGACCGCCCCGTCGGCCAGCCCGCGCACCGCCCCGTTGGCGGTGACCGTCACCGTCCCGCCGGCCGCCTGGTCGGCCGCCTGCCCGCCCAGCGCGCTCGCGCTCACCGCGGGCGCGACCGCGACCAGGGCACCCACGGTGACCCCGGCCACCAGCAGCCGGGCGCCGGCCCGCCGTCCGGTCCACGTCACAGACATCCAAGTCTCCCTTCACGGGCCGATGGGTGAGAGGACGAACTGGGCGTTCACCAAAAGTACGGTTGAGTACTTTAGGATTGCGTCAGCTACTGTATGCCCCGTGACCGACACCGGGCAAGGGGGGACCCTCGCCGCGACGCACGAGGGAAAGCCGGGCCTCCCCCGGGGCCGGAGCCGCCTACCGCTGCCGGACGTGCGCGCCTCGCAGCGGGAGCGCCTGCTCCGGTCGGTGATCGCCGCGGTATCGGAATCCGGCTACCTGGCCGTGACCGTCGCCGACATCGTTCGGCGGGCCAGGGTGTCCAGGGCCGCCTTCTACGCCCACTTCGCGGACAAGGAGGACTGCTTCCTCGCCGCGACCGGCGAGGGCCGGGAACTCATGATCGCCCAGGTAGTGTCCGCGACCCGCGCCCTCGCGGCCGGATCGTGCGATGAGCAGATACTCCGCGCCGCGTGCCGCGCCTACCTCGGATTCCTCGCCGGAGAGCCGGCCTTCGCAACCGTCTTCTACGTCCACATGCCGGCCGCCGGCCCGCGCGCGCTGGCCCGCCTCGACGCCGCGGCCGCCCTGTTCGCCGACCTGAACGCCCGATGGCACCGCCGCGCCCTCGAGCATCACCCTGACTGGCCGTCCGTCCCCCCCGAGGCCTACCTCGCCCTAGCCGGCGCCAGCGACGAACTGGTCCGCTCCACGGTCCGCGCCGGCCACCCCGACAAGCTCCCCGACCTCGAGGAAACCCTCGTCTCGCTCCACCTCGCCGTCCTGGCCGCCCGCCGCTGGCCTGCGGAAACCTGATCAGCCCGGCCCAGCCGACCCCGGCCGCCGGTCCGCGACATTGTCCGGGGCGGGCCTGCCGTGCTACTTTCGTTCTTGAGATACAAGACGTATTGTCTCATATTCTGAGATGGAGGCAGGCCGGCGATGGGCAAGGTCTACCAGCGGATCGACGATCGGCTGCGGTCCTTCGTCGAGCAGCAGGCGATCTTCTTCGTGGCGACGGCGCCGCTAGCCGGCGACGGCCACGTCAACGTCTCCCCGAAGGGGCGCTCGGGCTCGCTGGCCGTGCTCGACCCGTACACCGTGGCCTACCTGGACTTCGGCGGCAGCCACGCGGAGACCCTGGCCCATCTGCGCGAGAACGGCCGGATCACGCTGATGTGGTGCGCGTTCACCGGGCCGCCGTCCATCGTGCGGGTCCACGGTCACGGCGAGCCGGTCTTCCGCGACGACCCGCGCTGGCCGGACCTGATCGGCCGCTTCGCGGACTCCGGCGCCCCGGGCATCCGGGCGATCGTCCTGGTGACCGCCGAGCTGATCAGCGACACCTGCGGATTCGCCGTTCCGTTCATGGACTACCGGGGCGACCGCACCCTGCACGGCGACTTCTTCGGCCGCAAGACCGACGAGCAGTTCGCCGCCTACTGCGCCGCCAAGCCGCACAACGCCCTCAGCCTCGACGGCCTCCCCGCCCTGCCGCTGCCCCTGCCCGCCCGCAGCGGGCTGGGCTAGGCCGCAACGATGTAGACCTGTAGCGGTTGGAACCGCCACGTCCTTACATCGTTGCGGTCCGGCGCGTTCGCTTGGTGACGCGATCGGCTGAACTGGCACTGTGACCTGCCACGGGCCAGACTGTCGGCATGACCCCACGGCTGGCAGAGCTGCGTTCCCTCGACCACGTTCGGCCGGCGCTTGAGCTGTTCCGCGAGGGCGAGCACGCCGACTTCTGGTGGGTGCTCCTCGACGGCGCGATCGACCTGGTCCGCCGCATCGGCGCCGAGGACACCGTGGTCGCGAGGATGGACCTGCCCGGCCGCTGGGCGGGCGGCTTCCGCGCCTGGGACGAGCAGGGTGTGTACCTGGCCACCGGTCGCGGCGCGACCGACGGGCGGGTCCTCCGGATCCCGGCCGAGGTCCTGCGTGACCTGATAGCGGCCTGGTTTCCGCTCGCCGGGCACCTCATCGAGGGGCTCTACCGCACCGCGCGGTCCGTGGAGGCGACCGCGCGGCAGCGCCAGTCCGTCGTGGCCCTCGGCACGCTCGCGGCCGGCCTCGCCCATGAGATCAACAACCCGGCGGCGGCCGCCGTCCGCGCGGTCGACGACCTGGAGGCCTCGAGCCAGACGCTGCTGGAATCCCTCGGCCGGCTGGCCGCTCACCAGGTCTCGGCCGAGCAGCTCACCGCGCTCGACCAGCTACGCCGGGAGGTCCCCGTTCCGCCGGCCGCCCCGGACGCGCTGGCGCTTGCCGACCTCGAAGACGACCTGGCCTCGTGGCTCACCCGCCACGGCGTCGGCCGCGAATGGACGATCGCCCCGGCCCTCGCCGCCGCCGGGGTCGATCGTGACTGGTGCGAGCGGGCGGCCGCGATCCTGGCGGGACCGGCGCTGGAGCCGGGCCTGGAATGGCTGGCGAGCACCTTCTCCATCGCCGCGTTGCTGGCGGAGACGAAGGAGTCGACCCGGCGCATCTCGACGCTGGTCGCCGCGGTCAAGTCCTACTCGCAGATGGACCGCGCCTCGCTGCAGCGCGTGCAGATCACCGACGGGCTCGACAGCACCCTGGTCATGCTCGGCCACCAGCTGGGCGACGGCGTCACCGTGGTGCGTGACTACGGTGCCGACGTCCCGCCCGTCGAGGCCCACGTCGGCGAGCTCAACCAGGTATGGACCAACCTCATCGACAACGCCGTCGAGGCGATGGACGGCAAGGGCACGCTCCGCCTGTCGACCCGGGCCGAACACGACGACGTCGTCATCGAGATCGGCGACACCGGCCGCGGGATGCCGCCGCAGGTGGCCGCGCGCGCCTTCGAGCCCTTCTTCACCACCAAGGAGACCGGCAAGGGCACCGGCCTGGGCCTGGACATCGCACGGCGCGTCGTCGTAGAGCGCCACGGCGGCACCATCGTCATCGATTCGCGGCCCGGCGAGACCGTGCTGCGGGTCCGGATCCCGGTCCGGCCGCCTGGTTCATCGCGCCGGCCAGCCGGGCCACCCTGAGCCGGGCAAGCCGACCATCAAGAGCAACGTAGCCATCCGCTCAAGGCGCCCGGCGCCGTTATCAGGTTCCCTTGACGGCCTGGTCCCAGAATTCCTGGACCGGCGGGTAGATCAGCTCGTGGTCACGGGACAGCGAGGCCTTGACGGTGCGGGTCCGCTCGTCGGCGAGCACCTCGATCTGCCCGGCCTCGACGGCGTCGAAGGTCTGCCCGGCGACCGATTCCGGGCTGTTCTTCGGCAGGTCGACCAGCGCGGCCATGTCGGTGTCGATGAAGCCGGAGTGCACGGCCACCACCAGCGTGCCCTGGTGGTGCAGCTCGAGGCGGACGCCGTTGGTCATCGACCAGGCCGCCGCCTTCGAGGCGCCGTAGGAGGCGTTGAACGGGTTGGTGTAGAAGCTGGTGATCGAGAGCATGTTGACGATCGCGCCGCCGCCGTTGGCCGCCAGGACCGGGGCGAACGCCCGAACCATGCGCAGCGTGCCGAAGTAGTTCGTCTCCATCTCCGCGCGGGCGGCATCCAGGTCGGGCGCGCCGATGAACGTGCTGGCCCTCATCACGCCGGCGTTGTTCACCAGCAGGCTGACGTCAGCGCATTGCGCCGCGATCTCGGCGACGCGTCCGGGATCGGTGATGTCCAGCGCGATCGGGGTCACGCCGGGCTCGGTGACCTGATCCGGCTGACGCGCGGCCCCGTACACCCGGGCCGCGCCCCGGCTGACAAGCTCCCTGGCGAACGCCCGGCCCAGGCCGCGGTTGGCGCCGGTCACCAGCGCGACCGATCCGGCGATCTTCATGGCTCCTCCACGAGACCTTCGACGTCGTCCTCGGACAGTACCCCGATGATGGCGACGGTCCCGCGATGAGGGCCATGTCTCCGCGAACAGCCACCACGGCCCGTTCGGCATATTGATCTTGATCTCGGCCTACGGCGGGATGCCTGGTCGCCCAGGCCGGCCCGGCAGGCGCGGGGGAAGTCCACGACTACCGCGGTGCTGTTCGGCGCGGGGATTGCCGCTTTTTCCCCGCCTATTCGGTGGCGCTATCAATGACCCGAGCCGCCAATCCCGGCGATAATCTCAGGCATCTCATATCTCCCGCTGCACAGCAGCCTGAAATTCTGTCGGCGAGTGTTTTCATCCTGATCTCGGGATCCCTGGCCGCATGCCGTGATCGGGTCCGGCGGGTCGCCGCAGCGCATGGCGGACTCCCCTTGGCGCCCGGGCTGCCCTGGCTGTGGCTCTGCCGTCCCACTGGGCGCTTGCGTTCGGAGCCCGGGGATCGATCGTCAGTTCGGGCCGTTAGAGGGGCCGAAACTGACGAAGAATCCGTCCCGGCGGGCCTGGCCGCCGCGATGACCCCCGAATGGGGGTCATGACACGCCTGGCGGTCGCGGGTACATTAACGAGGCAACGAAAGGTCGAGGACGGGTGCATCCCTGCTCCTGTGCCGCGTAGGGGGGGAATAGCGGCCCGGGAGGGCGGAGGGAGGCGCCCGTCCTCGACGGCTTGATACTACAGGCTTAAGCGGGCGGCGGGAGGTGGCCGTCCTCGACGGCCCGGCAATAGAGCTCCAATTTCGTGGCCGCGCTCCGTCCCGCCCGGGCGTATTTCTCGCGCACCCGGCCCAGGTATTGCTTCACGGTTTCGTCACTGATAGTCATCCTCCTGGCGACGGACTTCATCGGCATTCCGGTGGCGTAAAGCTGCAGCGCGCGCCGCTCCTGGTGGCTGAGGATCGGCCGGTCGGCGCCATCATCGGAGGCCATGATGTAGGCGAGCCGGGCCGAGATCCAGTCCCTGCCCGCGGCGACCTCCCTGATAGCGGCGCGTATCTGGGCGGTCTGCTCATTCTTCATCGCATAGCCGAGCGCGCCGGCCCGCATCGCGGCCCGAACGGCGCCCGGCTTCTCGGAGGCCGACAGGACCAGGACGGCCGGGCCGGCGGCGCGGATCGCGGCCACGTTGTGCTCGACGGAGGTCCCGTCGTCGAGGTCGAGATCGAGCAGTACGACGTCGGCGCCGCGGCCGGGACCGGCGAGCAGCGCGTCCACGGTCGCCGCGGTACCGACGACCCGGATGTCGCCCTCGGCCGCCCTGACCCAGCCGGCCACGCCGTCGAGGATGATCGGGTGGTCATCCACGGCCGCCACGTCAATGACCTCTGTCAACGCCCGCCGCCTTCCGCCAGCTGATCTCAAGGCACCCGGTGCCGGCCTCCTCGACGGCCAGCGTGGCGTGCCAGTGCGCCGCGGCGGGCAGGTCCGCCCCGAAGTTCGCCACGTCAGGGGTGACCCGCAACGGCTCGCTGAAGGTCAGGTACAACTCGCTGTCATCTCCCGAAGCCAGAACCGTCAGCATGACCTGGTGCGGCGGAAGCGCACCGAGCACGGCATCCACCGCCGCCAGGACGGCCCGGGCGACCTGTGCCGGCGGTACACACCGGTCGCCGATCGCCTGGACCTTCACAAGCAGCCCTCGCGCGCTCGCGATTTGCAGCCCGGGTTCGAGCCTGGCGAGCAGGCCGCCGTCGTCCGGCAACCGGTCGGTGAGGGAGTGCCGCAGCGCGGCCGCATGCCGGGCGCACCGATCGCGTACGTCAGCGGCGGCCGGGTTCAGCCTACCTTCGGCGATGCCGCGCAACAGCGGAAGCGCCTCCATCTCCAGCAGCGCGAGCCTGCTGCGCCGGTCCTCCTGGACGGCGGTCGCCGCCGCGCGTTCGGCCACCGAGGTACTCGCCAGCGACGCCCGGCGCGCGGCCATGCTGACGTGTATGGCCAGTGTCGGCCGCAGGACGGCGAACGAGCCGAGCATCACCACCAGGATGTAGGCCGCCGCCTCGAGCTGCGAGAGGCTGAGCGGGTTGAGGCCCGCGACGCGGATCAGCAGCGCGGCATGCACGGCGAAGACGGTCAGCGCCGCGGGAGCCCACACCCGGGCGCGATGGCTCAGCGCGACCAGGGCCAGCAGCCAGGCCGTGCCCATGATGGCCAGGTCCACGCTTCCCGACGGGTAGTACGCGCGGTGTTCCCATCCGATCGCGGCCACCGCGGCGACCGTGATCAGGACCGCCACCGCCGCCTCGCCGCCGGACAGGCCGCCGGTGCGAATCCGCGGCACCGACCAGGCCGCGGCCGCGAGCACGGCGAGCCAGATCGCGCCCGCCACGGCCGACTGACTGTAGTTGGCCATGTTGGCCAGCACCTGGATCAGCGCGGCGGACGGCAGTATCGCCGCCAGCGTGCCCGCCATCCGCTGCAGCCCGGATTCGGTGAAGTCCCGCACCACTTCCTGGTGGCTCAGCACGGCCGGCCCCCGGTCTGCGCGCTCGCGGGCCAGCAGATGCTCACAGTGGTGCCCCGTCCGGGTGCCGACCAGATGGACGCCGATCCGCCGCAGTCGGCGGTGCGCTCCACAACGGACCGCCTCAGGCCAAGCCGAGCCCGATCGATCCGCGCCGGGTCGAACCCGGTGCCCCGGTCCCGTACGGTCACCCGCAGCCGCCCCGGCGCCGGCGCCGTGTCGTCCGGCGCCGCCAGGTTCACCTCAACCCAGGCGTCCGGGGTCCCCGCGTGCGCGGCCACGTTCGACAGCGCTTCGCGCGCGGCGCCGGAGATCGCGGCGGCGACCGGTGCCGGGACGGTCGGCGCCCCGTCCCCGGTGACCTCCACGTGGACGTTCAGCCCGCGGGCGCGCATCTCCGCGGCAACCGCCTGCATGCCTGCGACCAGGTTGCGGTGCGGTCCGGTGTTTTCGTCCTTGTCGCCGGGATCGCTGAGGGCTGCCTCGATCAGGGCCACGTCCCGGCGGCACCGGCTTACCGCCTCGGCCACGTCCTCGCTGTCGGCGCGAGCGAGGGCGGTGAGGGTATTGAGCACCGTGTCGTGGAGCAGCCGCTCGTGCTCACGGCGCTCGATGTTCCTCGACAGGATGACGTACTGTTCACCGGCGATCCGGTCGGCCTGGTCCAGGGCGGCGTCGGCCGCGGCCGCGCGGCCGATCAGTTCCCGGCGGCCGTAGCTGTGGATGCCCGCAACCACGATCAGCAGGCTCACCGCCGCCGTCATTGTCCTGGCGCTGGCGCCGGCCGCCTGAGCGCCAACCCAGTAGGCCACCGGCGAGACGACCGCCAGCGGTACCCAGCAGGCGGCGGGCGCGTACCACGCCGGGACGAGAAGCTGGCATGACATGCTGATCACCAGCCAGCTGAACGCGGCGCCGCGGATGGCGGGCGGCACGAGTCCCTCGCCGCCGAGCGCGAAGGCCAGGTAAACGGCGGAGTCGGCGCACGCGAAAATCGGCGCAGGCGTGTGCCTTTGCAGGTAAACAATTACCGTGCAGGCCCATGCGGCGGCCGCGACGGGGCCGGCGAGGCGCCATGGATGGGCCGCATAAAACTGGTACCAAATGGCTACCTGTACCACGATGTACACAATTGCCGCACATCGGACCATCAGCGCGAGGCGGCCGACGACCGACCTCAGGGTTGTCATCGCCGGGCCGACCGGCACGGTGTTGATCGGCACGGTGTTGATCGGCACGGTGTTGATCGGCACGGTGTTGATCGGCACGGTGTTGATCGGCACGGCGTTGATGGGTACGGCGTCGCAGTAGCCGGTGGCGCGCCGCCACGGTAGTCGAGCCGCCGGCAGCATGAACTGATGATAGGCCCGGAATAGCATTCATGTTCATCATCTGCCGAATTCCGCTC
>Ga0335074_10015458_pt1 | contig 10724 bp, 7 predicted proteins | sample Lox_Sample_23_FD_206715 | JGI IMG/M metagenome (GOLD analysis project Ga0335074, IMG submission 206715) | Soil microbial communities from Loxahatchee National Wildlife Refuge, Florida, United States - Lox_Sample_2.3 | ecosystem: Environmental > Terrestrial > Soil > Wetlands | place: USA: Florida... | reverse complement strand
CGATGCAGCAGGAGAGGTGATCCTGGCCGCCGGCGCGATCGGCTCGCCACATATCCTGCAGCTGTCGGGTGTCGGCGATCCCGACCACCTCACTCGCGTCGGCATCACGGTGCAGCATGCGCTGCCTGGGGTCGGCAAGAATTTCCAGGACCACTACATCGCTCGCGTCGCCTGTTCGGTCACCGGCGCCAAAACGCTGAACGAGAAGGCGCACGGTCTGCCGTTTGCCGGCGAGGTGATGCGCTACGTGTTCGCCGGGACCGGCATGCTGACTTATGCTTCGTCGTTGGTCTGTGCCTCGATCAAGGTGCTGGAGGAATCGGCGACCCCCGACGTGCAGTGCCTGTTTTCGCCGGGCAGCTTTGCGCCGGGGCCGGTGCGCCGGCTCGATGACAAACCCGGCATGACCGTCGGCATGTGGCAGATGCGGCCATTGTCGCGCGGCTATGTCGAAGCACGATCGCCCGACCCGGCGTTGCAGCCGGCGATCAACCCGCGCTATTTCGCCGAGGAGACCGACCGCCGGGCGGTGATTGCCGGGCTGAAGGTCGTCCGCCGGCTGTTCGCGGCGCCGGCAATGAAAAAATATGTGCTCGCCGAAACCCTGCCGGGCGCAGAGGTGCAGACCGACAGCGAGTTGCTCGATTATGCGCGGCAATACGGATCGACGGTGTTTCACGCAAGCTGCAGCTGCAAGATGGGCCGCGACCCGCTGGCCGTCGTCGACGATCAGCTGCGAGTCCATGGCTTGCAGGGGCTGCGGGTCGTCGACGCTTCGGTAATGCCGGCCGTGACCTCAACCAATACCAACGCGCCGACGATCATGATCGCGGAAAAGGGCGCGGCGATGATCCTGGCCGCGGCGCGTCAGAAACTCGCGGCGTAAATCCCCGCGCTCGAGCCGGCGTATCACTTGTCACTTCCGCAAACCCCGGGGCGGAGCAGCCGCTCCCCCCGGGGCGCTCTTCGACCGTCCTACTCGCGCCGCAAATGATGCCTTTCCTTTTCCCGTGCTTTGACTTCGACCGGATGAATCGAGCGATACAGGACGCGGTTCAAATCCTCCACCGATCGGCGGTCCATCAAAATGCCGACCCAGCCATAACCGGGATGAAGCACGTCGAGGTCGACACCGGTCCCGTCCGGCTGCACATGCCAGCGGCCATCGGTAGCGACATTGATCTTCGTTCCGGCAGCGGGATCGGCCATCGGACGCGGCGGGTTCATCGCCGCTCGCATTTCCGCCAGGGTATCGATCATCCTTTCGACCTCGGCCGCATTCAGTGTCGTTTTGGCTGACGCGGCGCCCGGAAATTGCAGGATGACCTCGGTTTTCCCTGCGTTCAGACTAGCGGTCGGCACCGGACTTGTCTGCGCCAACGAGACGGAATGTTCACCAAACAATATGCATATGGCAACGGGCAGGGCTGCCCAAGCGACCCTGATTGAGCTTGTCATTCTTTTACCCTCGTGTGCAACATTGCCTGTCTTGCGCTGGATCTATACGCGGCAACAGCCGAATCTGCATTCTGAATTCAACCGAATGCGCCAATCGCACTCCCGCAGCTCGAGCCGATCCGCGCTTGCGACGTTCCCTGATCGCGGTCAACTCGTCGATGCGCTCGTCCTGGTGGTAAGCGCATTGTTCGTGTCCGTCGGGCTCGTTGCGGCGCAATACCAAACATTGCTGCGACGCGTGTGTGTCGCCGCGTTTGTCGTTGCCCTGGGGATCGCCTTGGTGTGGTCGGCGCTTTGGCTGGTCCGCCGGCTGTTTTAGTGGGCGCAGCAGCGGTTGCCGGCGCCCGCTCCGCGGCGACGGCAAGCCCGCGGCCGCCGTGGCTCGCCGGTCAGAGACGCGTGTCGTGCGAGCGACAGAGCGGTCCGGCAACGCGCGGCAAAGAGATCCACACAAAATGTCGGCCCGCGGCGCGGAGATCGTCCCGCGGACCCGGAAGTTGTGAAACCGGAGCGCCGGACCAGGCAATATCGGGGGCATGGGGTAGGCCCACGCTTCGCGATCAAGCCGCTGACGCGCGCGCCCGCACCTCGGCGAGAGCCGCCCCGATCTGTCGCCGCAGTTCCGCCGGGGTGAAGGGTTTTCGGATGAAACGGTGCCGACGCCCCTCGCCGGTGAGCGCGGCCGAACCGGCATAACCCGAAAAAAAGATGATCGGCAGGTGCGGATAAAGGCTCTCGACCTGCCGGGCGAGTTCCGGGCCGCTCATCGGGGTCATGACCACATCGGTCAACAGCAGATCGATCGACCGCTCAAGGTCGAGCAGCTCGAGTGCCGATTCACCGCTCTCTGCCTGCAGCACCGAATAGCCGATATCTTCGAGGATCTCGGTCGTGGTGTTGAGCACCGCGGCATCGTCATCGACCACCAGCACCAGGGCTTCGCCGGTCTCGGGCTCGGCGATTTCGTCGGGCCGGATCTGGATTGGCGGTACCGGCCCGACCGCTCGCGGCAGGTAGACGCTGACCGCGGTGCCTTCGCCGGGCGCGCTGTCGATCTGGACGCCGCCGCCCGATTGCCGCGCGGTGCCAAAAACCTGCGACAGACCGAGGCCTGATCCGGCACCTGGCGGTTTTGTCGTAAAGAACGGCTCGAATGCTCGGGCCTGCACTTCCGGAGCCATGCCGATACCGGTATCGCGCACCGTCACCGCGACATAGTCGCCCTCGACGGGCTCTTCGGCGCCTGATGGCGGACCGCGATGGATGTTCGTGGTGTCAATCGTCACGATGCCGCCCATCGGCATTGCGTCGCGGGCATTGATTACCAGGTTCAGAATGACCAGTTCGAACTGGGTCGGATCGATCATCGCCGGCCACAACCCTGGCGTCGGCCGGGTTTCGATCGTCATCCGCGGCCCGAGCGCGCTGTGCAGCAGGCCTTTCATCGCATCGATTGCGGCGCTCAAATCAACCGGCCGCGGTGCCAAGGGCTGGCGTCGGGCAAAGGCCAGCAGTCCACCGGTCAACATCGCGCCGCGCTCGGCAGCCGTCCGCATCGCCGCCAGGCGATCGGTGGTTTCCGGATCAAGCGTCGCGGTCCTGTGGATCAACTCGATGTTGCCGATCAACACCGTCAGCAGATTGTTGAAATCGTGAGCGACGCCGCCGGTCAGCTGGCCGACAGCCTCGATCCTTTGGGCCTGGCGCAGCGCCGCTTCGGCGCGCTCGCGTTCGGCCATTTGTTCCAGGACCCGCCGCTGTGCTTCTTCCGCGCCATCTTTCGCGGCTCGGTATTCAGGGAGCAGCCGATCGACTTGGCGCGAACGCTGCGCCAGCCGTAACAGCAAGCCGACGATCGCCGCGGATGCGCCGAGCGCGACCGCGGCAAACGTCCAGACTTGTCGGCGCCACGACGTCAGCACCCGGTCTTGCGCCACCGAGACATTGACGGCCAGCGGGAACGCCTTGAGGGCGCGGATCGCGAGCACCCGTCGTGTGCCGTCGATAGGACTGTCCATAATGACAGTGCCAGCCACCCGATGCGCCAAAATGTCCTTGAACGGCGCCAGATCGGCGTAGCTGCGGCCGATCGCTGCGTCATCGTGGGGATACCGGGCCAGCACCGTACCGTCTCGCAGGTGCAGAAGGATGGCGCCGCTTTCGGTAAGCTCGACCGCCCGATAGAAATTCTCGAAATAGGAGAGGTTTAGAAAAGCAAGGGCCGCACCCTCGAATTTTCCGTCACGACCGAGGATTGGCCGCAGCATCAGCGCCGTCCATTTCCCGCCGGGACCGCGGAAAGGTTCGCTGAATTGGAGGCTCGGTTCGGGGTGTGCCGCCTGCTTGGCGATCAGCGCCCGTACTGTGGGCGCCAGCGGCCCCAGCGTGCCGCCGCGCGACGAATACAGTACCCGGCCGCGTGCGTCGGTAATGGCAATCTCGCTGACCTGCCGCACATCGGCTATGCGCTGCGCCAGCGCGTCCTGATACGTCCTGGCATCGACCGGCGGCGTTGCGCGCAGCGATTGCAGCGTATCGATTGCGTTGTGCAGGATCAGATCGACGCCTTCGACCGCGCGCCCGGTCTGCTCCGCGAACACCATGTCGAGCCGCGACATCTCCTGTGCGGTATCGGCGATCATCAAGTTCCGGGCGGCGATAAGCTGGTGAGCCGTGGCACCGACGATCAGCAGAACGACGATGACGGCCAGCACCTCCAGAGCCCGGCTGACCGAAAAGCGACCCCAGCGCGCAGACGGCAGTGCGTTGCCTCTCATCGAATTCTCTTTCTCCGCTGGGCGTTCCAAAATCAGCCGGCGCAAGGTCAGCGGGTGACACCAGCATATCGGATCACGGCGAGCGCACCGGTCTCTGCGTCGATCTCGACTTCGCGCAGAGGCGCGCCGCCTGGTAAACCCGCCGCGCCTGCCGAGCCGTAATCGGCCGGTTCGGTGAAACCGGGCCCAATGAGGTTTGGCGGAAATCCCGAATCGCGCCCGCCGATGGCGGCGACCTCGGTGCCCACCCGATACCCGAAAGGCTGCTGCCGATTGTTACGGGCCTGCCGCCTCCCTCGGTTGCGGATAGCCAGTAAGTTGCCGCGGCCGGCTGCCACTCGTCCGTTGAGGATAGCGAGCAAGCGTCAAATTTTCGTCGGGAAGCTACAGCGACCCCGCATCGTTCTTCCCGACCGGCACGTCACATGATGGTTTCGACAAAGAGAACATCCGCCGCTTCCGCCGCGGTCTCAATGGTGAACCGGTCGGCATCCCAGATGCCGATGCTGTCTCGGCGCTCGAGCGTCGCGCCGTCGCAACCTATTTTTCCTTCAAGAACAAAGGTATAAACGCCATGGGCCGGGGAAGTCGGGAGGTAGATCCGGGTCTGCGCCCGATCGCTGACCAGGCGCGAGACCTTTAGATCCTGCGGGATCGGCAGGGCACCTTGATGATTTCCAATAAGGGTCGTGATCCGGTTGCGGGTGGCGTCGGCGTCAAAATGGCTGCGCGCATAGGTTGGCGGCAGCATCAGTCGATCGGGTACTACCCACAGATAGATCGCGTTCATATCCTCGGTTTCGAGATTGAGCTCGCAATGCTTGCCGCCAGACCCGAACGAGGCCAGATAGTAATCTCCCGGCCCGAGGACGTCTATTCTTCCCATTGTATTGATATGGGTCAGAGAGCCCTTTAAGATGAAAGCGGCGATCAAGAAATTGTGGTGGGGATGCATGTTATAGCCGCATCCTGGCCGACTGAACACCTCATCTCCGAATACGCGGATTTTGCCAAAACCCGCCCGTCCGGACTGATACTCGTGAAAATTGAAGCTGGAGTGGCGGGTGATGAACGCGTCCGGATGCCCCGCGACATAGGATGCGTTGGGTCCCGTCGAGGCCAGCCGATCGTAGCCGCGTTCGCTGGCTCGAAGCACAAAATAAGACCCGGTCATCATAGTCTCTCCGCAACCGCGACGCCGGGATCGGGTGTCTCGCCAGCGTAAGGGATCGCAACCATCTCGAACCGGGATTTTGGCGTGCCGCAGTCCGGGCAGACCCAGTCGTCCGGCAGATCCGCCCATCGTGTTCCCGGTGCTATGCCGTGCTCGGGCAAGCCAAGCTTCTCGTCGTAAAGGAAGCCGCAACCCAAACACATCAGACGCTTTGGACCCGCGTCGGCCATTTTCCCTCCACAGCCGGTGGGCCGGTAAAATAGCGCTGTTCGCCGCGCTGCGCTGCTCCTTATCGGAGGACCGGATCATGGACGCAGATCATTATGTTCCAAAAAAATCCGAGGTTGCTGGCGAGATTAATCGGCGAGGCTAGAAAGCGGGCGCGCCACGCTCTCCAAGGACTGGCGCTCGGCCCGGACGCCGATCGCAAACTCAACGAGTGCCGCGGCGATCATCAACCCGGCACCGACGAGATAGCCGGCAAAGACCGCGCTGCGCTCACCGGTGCCGATCAGGACGCCGAACAGCCATGGTGACACCGCACCGCCGAGCCCGGTGCCGAGCGCGTAGAACAGTGCTATCGCCAGTGCGCGGGCCTCCAACGGGAAACTTTCGCTGACCGTCAGATAGGCGGAACTGGCCGCCGCCGAGGCAAAAAAGAAGATCCCGGTCCAGCACAGCGTCAGCTGCGTGGCGCTGAGCAGGTTTTCACGGAACAGCCAGCCGACCGCCGCCAGCAGGATGCCCGAAAGCGCGTAGGTCGTGCCGATCATCGGTTTGCGGCCGACGAGATCGAATAATGGCCCGAGCGCCACCGGCCCGATAAAGTTGCCGAGCGCAAACGGGAGAATGTACCAGCCGACATCCGCCGAAGGGACGCCGTAAAAGCGGGTCAGGACGAGCGCATAGGAAAAGAAGATCGCGTTATAGAAAAACGCCTGTGCCGACATCAGGGTGAGACCGAGGACGACACGCCCGGGATAATCTCGGATAATCGCGGTGATCATCCGTGCGACCGGCGTGCGCGCCGATGCCCGCAGCCGGATTTTCCCCTTGCTGCCCGGTGCCGGTAGCGCCGCGCCGCCGCCCGCCCGCCGTTCGATCGCGCCAACGACCCGTTCGGCTTCCGGCAAGTGATCGTGCAGGATCAGCCAGCGCGGGCTCTCCGGAACGTGCCGGCGCAACAGCAGCACCCCGAGACCGAGGACGGCGCCGATGCCAAATGCCACCCGCCAGCCGAGATCGGCGGGTAGCCATCCCGGCCGCAGAAACGTGACCGCGCCAAACGCGCCGAGGGCGGCGCCGAGCCAAAAGCTGCCGTTGATCGCCAGATCGGTGCGGCCGCGAAACCGCGCCGGCACCAATTCCTGGATCGCGGAGTTGACCGCGGCGTATTCGCCGCCAATCCCGGCGCCGGTCAGAAAGCGGAACACGGCAAAGCTCGCGAAATCCCACGAAAACGCGGTCGCCGCCGTTGCTGTCAGGTAGACGCCGAGCGTGACAAAGAACAGCTTGCGCCGGCCGAGCCGGTCGGTCAGATAGCCGAACAGCAAGGCGCCGGCGACGGCGCCGGCGAGATAGGCGCTGCCGACCGCCCCGACCTCGGCCGCCGAAAAACGCAGTACCGGGCTTTCCTGCAACGCGCCGGCGATCGAACCGGCCAAGGTCACCTCGAGCCCGTCGAGGATCCAGGTAATGCCGAGCGCCGCCACGACCAGGGTATGAAAGCGCGTCCATGACAGCCCGTCGAGCCGCGAGGGTATGTCGGTTTCGATGATCGCAGAACGGTCGCACATGCCGTTCCTAACATCGCCTGTCGCCGATCGTCGCCGAGCGGATCGGGGCACACGCCACAGCGCATTGCCGCGTCGGTCGAACAATTGGCGAGCGGCGCCGCTTCGATCCAGGCGGTTTGTCGCGACCGCGCCGCTGGCGGTCGATCGGCTGTGACGAGGCGCGATCGCCGGCTATCGTGAAATCTGCCGCCGCGGTACCTGCATCGCGGCAGGCGTGCGATTTTTCGTCAAGCAATGCGGCGAATAGGGGCAGCGCCGGGCGATGGAGCGGGGCGAGCGGTTGTGCGCTCCGGCCGCCAAGCCGCCGGCCGGTCGGAGCGTGGCGTCAATCTTCGGCGGCTGCGGGCTCGCCGGCGATCATGATTTCCGGATAGCGCTGTCGGCTGAGCACGAAGCAAACACCAGCAACAATCAGATAACCGACCGCGACCGGCGTCGAACTGCCGATGCCGAGCGAGGTTCCGTGGATAAAGCCGAAGAATGACAACACCGCGCCGGCAGCGGCAAAAAGTGCCGCCCAGTCGAACTTCCGGTCGATGATAAAGGCAGCGATGGCGCCGAGGATCAATCCGGCGAGCACCGCGCCACCACCCAGCAGGGCCATGCCGTGATAAACGACGCCGGTGGCGCCGAGGGCCGCCATGCCGACTTTGTCGGCGGTCGTGCCGGCGGCGCTGAGGGCCCCGTCGATCATCGTCTGGGCCCAGGCGGCAATATTTGGCAGGATCGCCAGGATGATCGCCGGCGCATGTCGCGGCGGTGTCGCCTGAAACGCCTGGGCGCCAATGACAAGACCGATATAGAGCAGGATCGGCAGGATCGCGACCAGCGGGATGACCGCGAGCAGCAGTGCCGTCAGCCCGAGAAAACAGACGATGGCAATAACAACCCCGGTCGCCAGCGAATAACCGATCCGGCCGCCGACTGCTTTCCATCCCGGATGACCGATATAGACGGCCGGCGGGAACGGGCTGCCGAGCAACGCGCCGACGATCGCCCCGGTGCCGTCAGCCAGCAGGATCTGGCGCAGACTGTAATCGTCGCCGGCGGCGGCGGCACTCTCGACATTGTTCATGCCCTCGGTAAAGTTGTAGATGCCGAGCGGCACGGCGGTGACGAGCAATGGGCCGATATTGCCGATCGCCTTGGCAAAGTCGGTTGAGGGGTATGGCAGACGCAGGCCGAACTGACCGAACGCGGCAACCACGTCGGCCGGCTGCATTAGATTGTCGAAATGGACGAGCTTCGCCAGCCAGGCAAGGACGGTGCCGACGACCACCGCGACCAGTCCGCCGGGCAAACCATAGGGCAGACGCACCCCGGCCATCCAGCTCACCAGGATGATGGTCAGCGAAAGCATGAACAGCCACGGATCTTCCCAGCCGAGGAAGGCTGGCCGCATCGAAATGAAGGCAATGGATATACCGGCGAGAGTGCCGAGCATTGCGGCTCGCGGCGTGTATTTCCGCACGGTGGGTCCGACGAAGGCGCCCAGCAGCACAATGGTCCCGATGACCAGACACCAGACCAGTCCCGATCGCCACGCCAGCAGCGGATCATGCGTTTTCAGATAGGTCGGCAGCATGATCAGAAAGACGACGATAAACATGTGCGGCACACTCGGCCCGTACGGCATCGCCGTAACGGTATTGCGCCGCTCGCTCCTGGCCAGCCGCCAGGCGAGATAGGCATAATAGAGATTGCCCAAGGGCAATGCGATCCCAAGAGCGGGCAGGATCCGGCCATAGACGATGTCGGCCGGAAGGTTGACCACATGCAGACACAACCCGGTCAGGACGATTACATTCAACACGACATTGGTAAAGAGGCCGAAAAAGCCGTTCCAGTCGCCGGGCACCCACCAGCGTGGCGCCGGTTCTGAGCTGTTCATCGCCTTTGTCCTTAGGTGCGGGATGCGCACAGCGCGGCGATCACCGCCTCGGATGGTGCCACCCAGCCAAATATCCCGCCTTGCGCTTTGATCATGCGCAGACCCATTTCCTGAAATTCCGGGAAATACGAGCCGACGCAATCCTCGACGACGATGCATTCATAGCCGCGGTCATTGGCCTCGCGCACCGTGGTATTGACGCAGACCTCGGTGGTGACCCCGCAGACGATCAACTGGGTGATGCTGCGGTTCTTTAACATCGCGTCGAGGTCGGTCGCATGAAACGCCCCCTTTCCGGGCTTGTCGACGACCGGTTCCCCCGCCAGCGGGTACAACTCGGAGATGATGTCGTGGCCGGGTTCGCCGCGCACCAGAATGCGGCCCATCGGCCCGGGGTCGCCGATGCCGATGGCGAGATTGCCACGGGCCTTTTTGGCGGGTGGCAGATCGGCGAGATCGGGGCGATGGCCTTCGCGGGTATGGATCACGGTCATGCCGGCAACGCGCGCCGCCCGCAGCAAGCCCTGAATAGGGACGATCGTACGGCGCAGCAGCGAAACATCATTGCCCAGCACGGCACCAAAGCCGCCGGGTTCAAGAAAGTCTCGCTGCATATCGATGATGACAAGGGCAGCATGGGTCGGATCAAGATCGAAGCAATACGGGTCCGCCTCGATGAGCGCCATCGGTCACCTCGATCTTTAGTCGCGGCCGGTCTTTATCCTCTTGCCGCCAGGTTGACAGTACAGATCGAATGCAACGTCCGCGCCAAGGCCGAAACATTATCGGCTGTAAAAAAGCGACCCTTTAATGATTAAAAAATTGGCCATCGACCGACTGGATCTGCCCAGATCCTGGCCAGCCGGCGTGGCTCACGGGTGCGTGTAGCAGTCTTGCCGCCTGGATCGGCCGGCGAGCAACCGAGCGGCTGCCTTCCGGGCGCCGCCATCGGCCGTAAACCCGGGAGTCATCGGTCGACGGCCTCCGCCACGCACGGGGTAGGCAGCGAAAACCGCGGCGGGTGCCAGCGCAAGGATTGCGACCGCACCGATACGCCAACAAAGCACAGCAATATCATTGGCCTGGCACAGTCGCGATGCCCATCCGCTGCCAGGACCGCGTCCTACCCGTTTGATCGGCGCCGGTGCCAGTCGAGCGCGGTGCCGATGATCGTTTCGAGTTCGGAATGTTGCGCGCGCCAGCCGAGCATGTCGGCGGCAAGGCTCGGATCGGCCACCAGCACCGCGGGATCTCCGGGCCGCCGCGGCGCGGCTCGCGCCGGTATTTTGCGGCCGCTCACCCTTTCGGCGGCGACGATCACTTCGCGGACCGAGCAGCCGCTGCCGGTGCCGAGATTGACCGCGATGCTGTCGCCGCCACCGCGCAGCCGTTCGAGGGCGCGCAGGTGAGCGGTCGCGAGATCGTCGACATGGACATAATCGCGGATTGCCGTCCCGTCCGGCGTCGGGTAGTCGGTGCCGAAGATGTCGATGTGCGACCTCTGCCCGAGCGCGGCCTGCAGCATCAGTGGTACGAGGTGGGTTTCGGGCTCATGGCACTCGCCGATCTCTCCCTCCGGATCGGCCCCCGCGGCATTGAAATAACGCAGCGCCACCGAACGCAGCCCG
>Ga0335074_10015457_pt1 | contig 10724 bp, 20 predicted proteins | sample Lox_Sample_23_FD_206715 | JGI IMG/M metagenome (GOLD analysis project Ga0335074, IMG submission 206715) | Soil microbial communities from Loxahatchee National Wildlife Refuge, Florida, United States - Lox_Sample_2.3 | ecosystem: Environmental > Terrestrial > Soil > Wetlands | place: USA... | reverse complement strand
GAATACCGAGCTAGCGATGTGCCTCGATTATAGATGCGACGAACCAGCTCCAGGGGCATGAGGGCCGCGGCGGCGGTTTCGTTGCAGTACCGCCGCTCCGGGGTAGAGCTTGGCGACCCGCACTTGCATCCGCAGGCCGCCGCGGAGCTGGCGGCCTGCGGGTTCGAGCTGATCGTCGGGTCGGTCCATTCACTGCGCCGCGCCGACGGCTTCGGCGCTCAGACAGTGCGGCACCGAGTCAGGTCCGTCGAGGCCCTCGTTGCTGACGATTGCCGGCACGGCGGCGATGTGGCCTTGACCGGCTGCGGGCTGGACGCAAGCAGCCTCGATGGAGCTCAGGCGGGGGGGCAGCGATACATATCGGGACTTCGCCGACGGCAGAAACTCAGTCACTGACGGCAACATACCAGCTATCGCTGGTACCATCTACATATGGTAAAGACCACGGTCTACCTTCCGGAGAACACCAAACAACGAGTAGCGGAGGCGGCTCGTCGATCTGGCCAGTCCGAAGCCGAGTTCATTCGTACTGCCATCGAGCAGCGCACCGATGCCGTCCTGCCTCGCAACCGCGGCCGCTGGGGAACGATTCAGTTCACTGAGACTGGCCTTGCCCACAAGGTGGATGAAGTGCTCGCTGAGGGCTTCGGCGGGCTGTGATCCTCTGCGATACCAGTGGCCTGCTGGCTGCCTACGATCAGCAAGAGCCGAGCGGCCCTGCTGTGCGAGAGTTGCTGGACGCGGAGACAGGCACCCTCGTCGTTTCGCCTTTCGTGCTAGCCGAGCTTGACTACATACTGCTCAGCAGGGCGGGAGTCCAGGCGGAACTGACGCTGCTAAATGACCTCGCCGATGACGTCTACCAGGTCGCTGCTTTCACTGCCCAGGACGCCGTCCGTGTTGCGAGGCTCGTGGACCAGTATTCGGACCTTAAGCTCGGCATATCCGACGCGCACACGATGATCTTGGCGGCCCCGGATCGTTACGGCACCACGCGGGTCCTGACCTTCGATCAGAGGCACTTTCGGGCTGTAAAGCCACCGCAGGGGGGCGTGTTTAGCGTCCTGCCAGCTGACGTGTAAGCCCTCGCTAGTCCGAAACGGGCGGCGGGCGGCCGCGGTGCTGGGCTGGTGATGACCCCTTGCTGACCTGCGGGCCATCTACCTGGGGAGATTGACCTTACTTCCACGAGCTTCACGATATTCGAGGGCACGTCGGAGATCCAGCACATGATCATCGGAAGGGCCGTCACCGGGCTTGACGTGCGGTAATCGTAATAGCCGCTGGTCATGGCGTTAATGCGAGGCCTTCCGGACGGGCTTAGCGGGGGAGTCTGGCGGCTGATTGTTTGCCCGTTATTTCCCGTTGGTTCCCGCCGGTTCCCAACATGGTGCTGGATCCGTGCTGACCCCTGGGCCGGGTCGGTCGCCGCCAACTGAACGATCGTGGTCACAGAGGGTAACCAGCGCCAGGGCGAGCCGGGATTGGGAAGGGCGGCGACGACATCTGGATGCTCATGACCGCGACGGTGCACGGCACCTTCGTGGATGGCCGACCGTCATGTGCTGAACGGCCTCCATAGGGGCTTTGCGCAGGTTCGATTCCCCAGCGGGGCACGCACAACAGGGGAAAGCGCGCTGACCGGCGGATATCTGCTGGTTGAAGCACGGTCAGCGCTGCCCGGCGCGCCCCCGGTTAGCGGCAGGCAGCCGTGACGTGCCATGCGTGGCCCACGGCCTGCATTTGGCCCGCCGCAGATTGCAAGTTCCGCTGTTGCAAGTGTTCGTCCTGGACTCGAGGGGTTACTGAAGGTCACGGGTTAGCAGCTCTAGCGGAATATGAAGCTGACACAGGCCGACTATGCGCACGAGAGTGCTTGAGTGCGCACGTCCGAGGGAGGGCGCCCGGATCAAGGGTCGGTGCGCCCGCGGCCCTGCCCGGAGCTGGCTGAAGCGGGGGTGGAAGTTCGGGTGCTTCAGGGCTGGCCGGATGTCACGATGACGCCACACACGAACTTCAAAAGCATCACTAACCACGACTGCGACGCAAGCATCAGGTCCGGCAAAGGCGGCGCCGGCTTGGCGTCCGACTGCGGCGCAGCTCAGGGCGGATAGACCCGCGGATACCGGGCAGTGGAATCGAAAGAAGTCGGAAGGAGGTCGCGTAGTGAACGAATACCAGCACAGTGAATCAGCTTCACCACGGCTCCTAGGCATTTACCTGAATGATCACCTTGCCGGGGCGACAGCCGGCACCGAACTGGCCCGCCGTACGGCGGCCTCGCAGGGCGGCACATCCGCCGGCGCTGTCCTGGCCCGGCTCGCACGCGACCTGTCTCAGGACAGGGCGGAGCTGATCGAGATGATGACCGCCCTCGGCGTCGCCGTCCGTCAGTACAAAGCCGGGCTGGCGTGGCTCAGCGAGAAAGCAGCCCGGCTGAAGCTCAACGGCCGCATGGCGACGCGCTCGCCGCTGAGCCTGCTAGAAGAAGTCGAGCTAATACGCCTCGGCGTGGAGGGGAAAGCAGCCGGCTGGCGCACGCTCCGCAAGCTAGCTGAGCGCGACCGGCGACTCGACTCCGGACAGCTAGACAACCTGATCGAGCGGGCCCGCTCCCAGTCGGAGACGCTCGAGGAGCTCCGAGTCAGCACCGCAGAGGGCCTCGTCGAGCTGGAGTTGAGCGCGGCGGGCAGGTAGCAGTGGAGTGCATCGCCCCGCTTTTCGACGTCGACGGCACTCTGGTCGACACCAATTACCTGCATGCCGTGACCTGGTGGCAAGCGTTCGCCAAATCTGGCTACGGCGTAGAAATGACTGATATCCATCGCGCCATCGGAATGGGGTCCGATCAGCTTCTTGATCATTTGTTGCCGCCGGACCGTGATCACAGCAACGACGAGGCTATCCGCCACAGCCATGACGCGCTGTTCTCCGTCTACTGGCCACACCTGCGGCCCTTGCCCGGTGCCGCTGCGCTGTTGCGGGCGTGCCGACGCCGTGGTCAGCGTGTGGTGCTAGCGACTTCGGCTGGAGCGGACGAACTTAGCGCGATGCGGAGAGCGCTTGACGCCGAGGATGCGATCGACGAGATCACGTCGTCGGCAGATGTCGACCGGAGCAAGCCGGCGCCGGACATCGTGGAAGCTGCTATCGCGAAAGCTGGCGTGAGGCCGGGCGAGGCCGTCTTTATCGGCGACACTGTCTGGGACGTCCGCGCATGCAGGCGAGCCGGCATCCGGTGCCTCGCCGTGCTGACTGGCGGAATCTGCCATGACGAACTCGAGGTGGCCGGCGCCGACGAGATCTACGACAGCGCGCAGGACCTGCTTGACCACTTTGTGGAGACGCCCCTTGGCAGGTAGCTACGGACGTCGAGGAGGTTCCGATGGTACGGGAAATGTCCCGGAACCAGGTGTGGCTGCTCATCGCGTGCCGGCTTCAGACGCTCGCGTTCACCGGGCTGTACGACTACCGGACAGGCAAGCGGGACTGGATGAGAGCCGGCTGCCTACCGAGGGGAACGAACTTTCAGGTCGCTCGAGTCCATCTACTGGGGGGTTGCAACGCCCGCCCTGGACAGGCAGCTGTCGACAGACGGGTTTATTAGCTGATATCTCGGCAAGTCCTGACAAGGCCCCCAGAGCTGAGGAGGAGCGGCTCTGGGCTGCTAAACGTGATTTCGAAGACGAAGCGGGTCAGAAGCTGCGAGCGCAACTAGTGACCCAGTTCGGCCGGGGACTCGCGAGGGTCAGTACACGCGGGGCTGCTCGGCCATTGGTCCGCGGAGTTCTGGGCGGCGTCCACGGTCGCATCGGCGTTGAGGAACTGGTCTGCGCCGGTCAGCTTGAGGATGTGCCGCAGGGCGGGGCTCGTTGCCACGCGGAGATGCGCTCCCGCCGCCGTTGCCTCGAGATGAACGCGGATTAGCGCGTTGACTCCAGCGCAATCGCAGAAACTCGTCCTCGTGGCGTCGGCGATCACAACCTTGGTCCTGGCCCGTAGGGCCCGAGCGAGGGCGTCGTAAACCCCGCTGTGGTTAGTGGTGTCGATCTCCGCTGGCAGCGGGACGACGACGGCCTGCAATCCGGAGCCGTTGGCCGATTGAGGATGACGTGAATCGTTAGGCATCCCAAGCACCTGCCTCGCCCGTCGAGCCGTGAGCGAGCCATCCGTTGTGTCGTCAGGGTAGCTCGGTCATCTCGTCCATCATGAGCGTCAGGTTCTATGCCTGTCAACAGAGACACGAGAAAAATGCCCTGTGTTTAAGCTCGTGATATCTGTCGCATGAGGTTAAAATCGCGTGTGTGGACTTGCCAGACAAGCGCCGCGGAAGCTGGACGCTATTGACCGGCCACGGGCACGTGCTGGTGGAGATCGCCCGCAATCCCGACGCGCGCATCCGCGACATCAGCCCTGCCGTTGACCTGACGGAACGCACTGTGCAGGCGATCGTGGCCGACCTGGAGGCCGCGGGTTATCTCACACGAACCCGGATCGGGCGACGGACGCGGTACACCGTGAACCCAGACAGCCCGTTCCGTCACAGCGCCCAGGAGGGACTGCGGGTCGGGCCCGTGCTTGACCTGCTCACCGCGATGGCTGACACTAACCCCGCGCCAGCCTCGGCAGCGGCGCCGTCACGCCGAGGCGCAAGCCGCACGATAGCCCGACGGCAAAGTGGCACCAGCTAGGCATCCTCAGCGCTGATCCTCTGACGCCGCGATGTACTAGCCAGGGCGCATGAGCCGGACCGTCTCGCCCGTCGTTGTCCTTCATCGCTCAGGCCGTACCGCGCTGCATACGCACCCGCACGGTGGTTCCAGCATGATCGCTGCGAATTTCTACTCGATCGCAAACTTGGTGTACAAGCCAGAGCCCGCGGCCGCCACCGGGCGCATAAGGAGCTGGCCGGACTCTTCCCGCCAGCGGATCGCTGATCTGGCCCTCATCGTGCACCTGGCAGACCACCTCATCGTCGGCGACCCAGAACGTAACCGCGCCTGGCCCGTTGGTGTGAGCGAGGGTGTTGGCGGCCAGCTCGGAGATGGCGATGACCAGGTCCCGTACTCGGTGCGGCGGTAGACCCGCCTGGTGGCCGCGGGCAGCGGTAAACGCCCGTACGCCGGTCAGGGTGGTCTCGTACCGGAATACCTCGGCCCCATGGGGGGGAGCGCTCAGCGGCTGACCCGCCCATGGCCCCGGCGGTGTTGACCGCACCGAATCCTCCACATCCGACCTAGCAGATCTCACGCAGGTTTCACCTGATCGCTAGGCTTCTATCCAATACTTATCGCTCCATTCGACACCTGGCCTGTTAGCGGGATCTGGCGCTCTGACTGTCGGGCACAGGTGGCAGCGGACAGGCATGTGAGTGGTTGAGTGCAGACGGGAGGCGCCGCAGTGGCAGTCCGCGATAGTCGCGCTGCGCTGCAGGACCGGCTGCGGGACATTCAGAAGATCACCGATGTCGCGCTCTCCCAGCTCGATGATCAGGCGTTGCTTACCGAACTCCTCGAGCGCACCAGGGCCATCTTGCAGGCTGATACCGCTGCGGTGCTGGTGTTGGACGACACGTCAGGACAGCTGATCGCAACGGCGGCAGCGGGACTCGAAGAAGAAGTGCGGCAAGGGGTGCATATCCCGGTAGGCCGAGGTTTCGCGGGCCGGATCGCCGCTGAGAATAAGCCAGTAGTGCTTTCGCGCGTAGACGACACTACGGTGCTCAACCCGATCCTGCTGGCAAAAGGCATCCAGGCCCTGATGGGCGTCCCGCTGATCGCTAGCGGCAAGGTGATCGGAGTGTTGCATGTCGGCTCGCTGACGAACCGCCAGTTCACGGCCGAAGAGCTTGAGCTGCTGGAGCTGGCCGCGCAGCGGGCGGCTACTGCGCTGGCCTCGCTGATGGCGCGCGAAGACCGTATGGCAGCAGCTGCATTGCAGCGCAGCCTGCTTCCCCCAGCGGTTCCAGCGGGCGTTCCGGCCGAGATGGCCGCCCGGTACGTGCCGGGCCAAGGCAAGGTGGGCGGTGACTGGTACGACGTTTTCTCCGGTCCTTCCGGGCACCTGTGGGCAGTGATCGGGGACGTGACCGGCTCCGGCCTGGCGGCCGCCGTGATCATGGGGCGCATGCGTAGCGCCTTGCGCGCTTATGCCCTGGAATCCGCAGACCCGGCTGACGTTCTTGACCGGCTGGACCGTAAGATCCAGCACTTCGAGCCCGGCGCCCTCGCCACGGTGCTATGCGCTGTGTTCGAACCTGATCTCGGTCGGGTGACCATCTGTTCGGCTGGCCACCTCCCGCCGGTCGTCGCCTCGCCAGGGCGCGCCGCGGAGATCGCTGACGTGCCGGCAGGCTTGCTGATCGGCGCCGCCCGCGGCACTCGGCGGCAGGCCGCGACTTTCGAGATCACGCCGGGCTCGGTTTTCTGCTTCTACACTGACGGCCTGATCGAGCGCCGCGGCCAGCTGATTGACCAGGGCATGGCGTGTCTTTGCCAACTGGTGTCGGCCGAGCCGCCCGAAGCCGCATGTGCGACCGTCATGGCCGCGCTGGTGGGCAACGAGGCGGCTACGGATGACGTCGCCGTGCTCATGATCCGATGCCAGCCATCGGCGGTGTAAGCCATGATCGCTGCGGATGACAGCTTCGCTGGGACGGCGACCAGGCGGTGATGAGGGGTGCCGACGGAAATCGACGGCACCCGGGCGCTCAGGTTCCATCGCGGAGCTGCGGAAGTACCTGGCTACGATAGAGCTCGACGACACGTATACCGGGACAGGCGAGTCAGGTACGGAGTACAGCCGAGCCGTCTCAGCCCGGTAATGGCGCCCGGCTACGTCCACGAGCCTCCCGGTAAACAGTTCCCGGATGAGGTGGACCGCCTCCTCGAGCATGTCTAGCCGTTCGTCCGCACTGGGCCAGACGAGCCCCGTTATGTGCTCGTTGAGCGCCCTCGCCCGTGCCCACCCCGAGCGTGAACTTGCCGCCGGTGAGCAACGCTGACGACGCGGCCGCCTGGGCCACGATCGCCGGGTGTATGCGACGCAGCGGACACGTGACCGCTGTGCCGATCGGTAGCGACGTGACCTGGGATATCGCGCCGATAACCGACCAGACAAAGGAGCTCTGGCCTTGCTCGTCGAACCACGGGTGGAAGTGATCCGATATCCAGAGGGCCTCAAAGCCGGCCTCTTCGGCCATCCGGGCCTGCCTGACCAGCTCTCACGGCTCATGCTCTTCGGACGCCAGGAAATAACCGAAACGCGTCATCGTGTCCGCCGTTCCACGGGGTAGTGATCTGTGGACGCACAGGCCGCCCCTGGTTAGTCCGCTGCCACCCGGAGCGCGCGAGCCAAACCGGAGGGCGCGGGACACGCTGTGGTACGGCGATCACCCGAACATGGAGGAACCGTGGCAGCAGGTGGCGCGGAGCCGTATTCCCATACCGAGTACTTCACGATGTTGCTAGCGGCGGCACTTCGGGCGCAGGACGCGGGCGACTACGGAATTGCTGCCGCTCTGGTAATCAGGAATCGCACCACCGAACTGATCAGCATCGGCAGGAACACGGTTCTGTCATGTCGGGACCCGCTGGGTCACGCTGAGGTCAACGCGATTCGCGGCATCCAGTCGCTGCTGCCCGGTGCGCGCACCGGTCATAGGCTCGGCGCACGGCCCCGAGGGCTCGAGGTGCCCGTTGGCTCACTACCCAGTACCGTCATTATCCGGCCCGCTGCGCCCAGACCGTCGCCGGCCGCCAGCGAGTCTGTGCTCTACACCACTCTCGAGCCATGCCCGATGTGCGCCGTGGCCATTATCAGTTCCCGCATCGGGAGCGTGGTTGTGGCCGCCCCGGACGAGCAAGGCGGGACCCTTGCGCAAAAGCGGCTCGCCAAGCTGCCGCCTGCATGGGTGACCCTTGCCTCCGAGCAGGGACTTGCCGTGCACTTCGCATCCCCGGACAGCAGCCTGATCCCGATACCCGCGGAGCTAGCGGAGCGCCTGACCCGCGCATTTCACGCCACCAAGAAGACGCGGGACGCGGAAGTCTCGCAGGGGGTGCTCCTCCGCGACGACATCGCGGATGCGATCGCGGGGCTCGCGTCACAGCAGGAGCCCAGCTAGGGGAGGCGCAGAGTTGGCGCGGAAGTTTGCCCCACCCGGTGACGGGCAGCTTTCCCGCCATGCGCGAACCGGGATCGGGACGCAGGTGCGAGGCCTAACCGGAGGGCCCGAGGCCACCAGCCGACGGCGGCAGGTGGCGGTCATCCACCGGGTTCGCGGCTGGCTAGTCTGGTGGGTCCTGTTGATGACGTTGTGGATCGTCGTCGACGATTCTTTCGAGATCGATGAGCTGCTGGCCGGAGCCGCGGCAGCGGCGCTAGCGGCGCTGCTAGCGGAGCTAGCCAGTTACGGGACAGCCGCGCCAGGCTTGCCCGCAGGCTGGCTTCGTACCGTGGTGCGGTTGCCGTTCGAGGTGACCCGAGACACCTGGATCGTCTTCCGCGTCCTGGCCCGGGCGCTCATTCGCCGCCAGGTCCCGGCTAGCGCGTTCCGCAGGTTGCCGGTTGCCTACGGCCCGGAGACAGCCAAGGGCAGGGTGCGGCGCGCCTTCCTGATCGGCATCAGTTCGTTCGCGCCTAATACCTTCGCACTCGGAATCGATCCCGGTCGCGACGTCATGGTGGTTCACCAACTAGATCGGGAAGCCGGGGGAGACGGGTAATGAACGCGTTCGTGATAGCAGCAATCGGCATGCTGGTCGGTACAGTGCCCTGTCTCATCGTCGTCTCCCGCGGAAAGACGATGGAAGCGCTCGTTGCCTACGAGGCGATCAGCATCCTGGCGCTGCTGGTGCTCGTCCTGCTGGCCGAGGGATTTCGCCGTAGTAGCGAGTTTGAACTGCCGGTGCTGCTTGCAGTCCTGTTGCTGGGCAGCGGTTTGGTCTTCGCGCGCTTTCTCGAGCGGTGGCTCTGATGGCGAGAGAGATCACGGTCGACGTTCTGCTCGGGCTCGCGGTCGTTGTCGCGCTCGGATCGGCAACGGGCGTGCTGGTGATGCGCGACGCGTACCAGAAGCTGCATTATGTCGCGCCGCTGTCTCTCGTCTCGACGGTCCTCGTGGGGCTCGCGATACTGATGCAGTCGGGCTGGTCGGCGGAATCGGCGCAGACCTGGCTGACTGTGCTGCTGGTGGCGGTGGCGAGCCCGTTCGTCTCGCACGCGACAATGCGTGCCGCGAAGGTCAGAGCCGATGGCGACTGGCACCTTCCGCCCGGTCCGGACGCGGAAGCTAGGGCGAGACAACGATGACGCCCGCAGGTCCAAACCTCGTCGCTGCCCGGCTCGCCGCTGCGGTGGTCACGCCATATACCGTCCGGCCCGCCCTGATGGATGTGCTCCAGGTGAGCATCCTGGTGATCGTCGCTGCGGGCGCGACAATCGTCGTGCTTAGCAAGACACCAGTTCGCCAGGTGATCGCGCTCAGTAGCTACGGCCTCCTGCTGGCGCTGCTGTTCCTCGCCTTCCAGGCACCGGATGTCGCGCTGTCTGAGCTCACGGTCGGGGCCATCGCATTGCCTGCGCTTCTGCTGCTCACGCTCGCAAAAGTGCAGGGGAGACGGAAGTGACGCCTGCCCTGCGCCGCGGCATGTTCTTCGCTGGCCTTGCCGGGTTCGTAGCCTTCTACCTCTGGGGACTGGCCGGGTTGCCGGGATTCGGGCGGTACCCGGGGCCTTACGGGTTCATTATCAACAGGATTGCGGTCGGTCAGACGAACGCCACCGGTGTTGTGTCAGCAGTCAACTTCGAGTACCGCGGCTTCGACACGGTCGGCGAGGAGTTCATTCTGTTCGCGGCGGCCGCTGGAGTCGCGACCGTGCTTCGCCACCTCCGCGGCGAGCAGGAAGGCGGCCGGGACGAGGCATCGCCCGAGGCGTCGGTCCATGCTACGTCAGATGCGATCAAGCTCTCCTCGCTCCTGTTCGTCGGCCCGGCAGTGCTCATGGGCTGGTTCCTGGCTTCCCATGCCCAAACTAGCCCCGCCGGGGGATTTCAGGGGGGTGTCCTACTGGCAACCGCGTTCGCACTGATCTATCTCAGCGGTGAGTTCGTCACCTTCCGCAGGCTCAGTCCTGGCACCGCTGTGGACGCGGCAGGCGCGGTAGGCGCTGCGGGTTTCGCGGCGATCGGGCTCACCGCCGTCATCCTGGGCTTCCCCTACCTCTATAACTTCCTGCCGCTTGGCACGAAGCCTGGTGCCGTGAGTTCTTCTGGCACGATCGCTCTGATCAGCTTCTTCGTCGGCATCGAGGTCGGAGCCGCATTCATCTTGATTATCGCCGAGCTCGTCGAGCAGAAACTCCTGGTGAGCGGCAGAGGTGCGCGGTGATGCAGTACCTGCCCTTCGTCGTCGTCGCCTGGATTCTCAGCGTCGGGCTGTACGGGATCGTCACTGCCCGGCATCTAGTGCAGCAGATCATGTGCCTGATCGTGGTGCAGTCGTCGACGTACGTCCTGTTGCTAGGTGTTGGCTATGTGACTGGTGCGGTGGCCCCGTACTACTCCGACATTCCTGTTCATACCTCGGCCGTTGACCCCGTCGTCCAGGCACTCGCGCTGACCGATGTCGTAGTCGAGGCTGCGGTTACCGCGTTGCTTCTTGCGTTCGCCATCCAGGCGCATAAGCGCTTCGGCACTCTCGACCCGCATGAGCTAGTCGAGCT
>Ga0335074_10015456_pt1 | contig 10724 bp, 7 predicted proteins | sample Lox_Sample_23_FD_206715 | JGI IMG/M metagenome (GOLD analysis project Ga0335074, IMG submission 206715) | Soil microbial communities from Loxahatchee National Wildlife Refuge, Florida, United States - Lox_Sample_2.3 | ecosystem: Environmental > Terrestrial > Soil > Wetlands | place: USA: Florida... | reverse complement strand
TTCAGCGTCGATCACGCCGACGATCTGGATCTGCCGAGCCAAAACCGCACCGACTGGACCGGCTCGGTCGGCGGCTCGGTCGATATCAATGAGGATCGGCTGACCCTGGGGGTGGCGCATCTGTCGCTCCACCAGGCCCCTACCGCGATCGACGCGCTGCCGACCGACCAGCCAGTGCCCTATCAGGTGAACGACGTGCGCGCATCGTACGTGCACGACTTCGACCGCCTGTCGCTGACGCCGGACCTCGACTTCACCACGTATCGCTTCGGCAACACGACGATCGGCGGCGTCCCGTCGCCTCAGGGTTATCGCGACCGCAACGTGCTGCAGGGCGGGCTGACCGCGCGCTATGAGGTGGCGCCGCTGCGGACGGTGCTGTTCGTCCTGCGCGGGACCGACACGAACTATACGCAGCCACAGCGCGGTGCCCCCTCGCGCGACTCCACCGGCGGCCTGGCGCTGGTCGGGATCGAGCGCGGCGACGGGGTCTGGGACCTTCGGCTGCTGGCCGGGTGGGAACAGCGCGATTTTGCCGCCCCGCAATACCGCGCCCACGGCGCGCCGGCGGCCGAGGCGGACGTGACCTGGTCCCCTTCCGGTCTGACGACGGTGACCGGCACGCTCTCCCGCACGATCGAGGACGCCGCGCAGGAGGGCGTGGCCGGCTACACCAACACCGCCGCGCGGCTCGCGGTGGACCATGAATACCTGCGGAACGTGCTGCTGAACGGCTTCGGCTCGCTCCAGCACGCGGCTTTCCTGGAAGGCGGTGGGGCGCAAACGCTGTACAGCCTGGGCGGCGGGGTCACCTGGCTGATCGACCGCCACGTACGCCTGTCGGGAACCGAGACGTTCTTCGATATGCGCAGTATCCCGGGAACATCGACGCCGATCGCCGGCAGCTATGTCCGGAGCCTGACGCTGCTGACGCTGGGGCTCGGGCTGTGACGCAGACGGTGCGGCTGCTGGGGCTCGACTTCGCGGATCTTGGGGTGGAGGGGGCCGTGCGCTGGGTATTGGAGCGTTCGGCCGGCGAACGGTTCGACTTCGTGGTCACCCCTAACGCCGATCATCTGGTTCGGCTGGCGCGCGATCCAGCGTTGGCGGCGATCTATCGCGATGCGGCGCTGCGCCTGCTGGACAGCCGCGTGGTGGCGCGCGCCGCGCGGGCGATCGGGCTGCCGGCCACGCCCGTGGTGACCGGGAGCGACCTGACCGCAAAGCTGCTCCCGCTTCTGCCGCCCGGCGAGCGGGTGACCATCGTCGGTATGCGCCGAGCCTGGCTGCCGGCGCTGATTGCCCGCACCGGCATCGCCCCGCCGGCCCATCTTGATCCGCCGATCGGCTTCGACACTGACCCCGCCGCTATGGACGCCGCCGTGCGTTTCGTTCTGGAGCACCCCGCCCGGCTGACCTTTCTGGCTGTCGGCTCGCCGCGTCAGGAGCGACTTGCGGCCGCGGTGAAGGCGATGGGCCGGGCGAGCGGGCTTGCTTTGTGCATCGGCTCCAGCCTCGAATTCGCGGCCGGCGTCGTGCCTCGCGCGCCAGGGTGGGTGCAGGCGGCCGGCTTCGAGTGGCTGCACCGTCTCGGCCGCGATCCCCGCCGGCTGGCCCACCGGTATCTGGCCAGGGATCCGGCGATCTTTCCGCTGTTGGTCGGGGAACGATGGCGACGCACCGGCGGAGCGGTGCCACAGTGACAGGAGGCGGTCAGACGCCATCAGCCGACCCTACTTTAGATCAAACCACCACCAGCATCGCCCCGCCAAGCTGAAGGGCCATGCAAACCACCAGGACCGCAGCGTAACCGCCCGTCATATCCCGAACCACGCCCAGGAGTGCCGGGGCCAGGGCAAACGTGAACTGCCCTACGGCAGTGCTCAGCCCGATCACGATCCCGAACGCCGCGGCCGCGAACTCCCGCTGAATTATCAGGGCGGGGAATGTGATCACGTTGCCGACCGACAGCCCAAAGATAACACAACCCGCAAATAGCGCCGCCGGCTGATGTCCGAACGCCATCATCAGCCCGACGCCCATCGCCTGACTGGCGAAACTCGCAGCGGCCGTCCGGCGCTGGTGCAGCCGGTCGATCACGCCCGCCAGCATCAGCCGTCCGCTCATGGCTGCGACCGAGGTAAGCGCCAACGCGGTTGCCGCCCCCGCAGCCCCGAGTCGTGGCAGCAGAAACGAAACCAGATGGACGATCAACCCCACTTGCGCAGCCAGCGCCAGGGCAAATGGCAGCGCCACTGACCAAAACCGCCAGGTGCTCACTACATCCATCGGGCCAAACCCGGCACTGCTGCGAGGAGAGTCAAGCTCCTCGCCGCGCGAGCCTCGCAGACCGATGGCAATCAGCGGCACCACGAAGGTCAGCATCACCACCGCCACCAGCGGCACCGCCCGACCGACCCCGATCCGCTGGCTCAGTTCCACAAGCACCGGTGCGACGGTAAATCCAGCCGCGCTGGCGCCATTCAGCGCCAGGGTGATCGCCAGTCCTCGTTGTTGCTGGAAGTAGATAGCCAGCACGGTTGAAATCGCCGTCGACGTGCAGCCTGCCCAGCCCGTACCCATCAGAATCGCCGCGGCAAACATCTCCCAGGGGTGCTGGCTGCGGCTGAACAGCGTCGCCCCCAGCCCAAGAAGCACCGTCCCGCTGGCAAGCAGCCGTCCCGGGCCGAGCCGCCGCAGCACTACATGGACCCATGTGAGGCACACGGCTCCGATCAGGTAATACGCGGTGAGGGCCGACGCGATGAGGCCGCTCGACCAGCCGTGCAGTCGCTGCAATTCCGCCAGATAAACCGAAGTCCCGCTGAACCCGAACCCCCACCCGAAGATCGCGGTGATGAAGCACGCCAGGATTGCCCGCCAGAAGCGCGCCAGCTCGCTGCGTGAGGGTGCCGCGCAATAAATGGCCTCGCTCATGGCAGTTCCCGCGCCATGAGGTGGAAAGCAAAGGTTTGGGCACCGATGGTGTAGCGATCTTCGCCGGCGGCGCGAAATCCGTGAGTCTCGTAGAACCGGATCGCACGATCGTTTTCCCGCAGAACATCGAGCCAGAGCAATGGCGCCCGGGCAGCCGCTTCCGGCAGCATGTTGTTAAGCAGCGCCGTCCCGATGCCCAGCGCCAGATACGCCTGCAGAACATAAATCTTCTGGAGTTGCGCGGCGTCCTGCGCTGCTTGACCGGGCAAGGCAGAGGGATGCTTCAGCTTCGCGTAGCCTACTGGCAGCCGGCGACAGAAAGCGAGCCAGTATGCGTTCCCCGGCTTGTCCAGGCTGCGCTCGATCTTCGCCACATCGAACGTCGCTTCCAAGTAAGTCCGCAGATCATCCGCATGATCGCGAAATTTATGTCCGAATGTCTCCGCAAAGGTGATTTGTCCCAGAAGGGCGATCACCGCGGCATCGTCGCGCTCGGCCCGCCTAATTTCCACATCCATCGCCATGAACCCGCCTTTGTTGGCCCTTGTCATGGCCCGAAGCTGGCGATCCATGCCGGCACGCACAAACGAGATGTCTTGCCAGTCGATTTAGCGTCGCTAAACTGATGTCATGCCGGGTCCGTTGCCGCTGCTGGGATTGCGTGCCTTTGTGGAGGCAGGAGAGACCGGCAGCATTAAGGGCGCCGCTCGCAGGTTGGGCGTCACGGCGGGAGCTGTCAGCCAGCAGATCAAACTGCTGGAGGCCCGACTGGACATTTTGTTATTCGAACGTCATAATCGCGAGATCCGCCTCACGGAGCCCGGCATCCACCTGCTCGCCAGCATCGGGGACGCTTTCGCGCGGATCGAGGACGCAGTCGACGCCGTGCAACGGAGCCGCACGGACCGTCGCGCCCGCCTGACTGTGAGCACGACCGCCTCGTTCGCCGCAACATGGCTGGTTCCCCGGCTCGGACGGTTCAACGAGTTGCGCCCCCGGATCGAGGTACAGGTCCTGACCAGCCCGGAGCTAATCCCAATCGGCTCCGGGCCGGACCGCGCCGATGTCGCGATACGCCACGGCCTAGGCGCCTGGCCCGGGCTCGAAGCGGTTCCGCTGTTGCAGCCCCACCTGATTCCGGTCGGGAGCCCGCACCTCCTGGCCGACGGACCGCCCATCCGCTTCCCACCCGACTGTCTGCGCTATCCGCTGTTGCACGACTCGATGGCGGCGGACTGGCGCCTGTGGTTCCAGGCGGTCGGGGCCAACCACCATGACCCACGCCTTACCCGAGGAACTCGCTTCTCGGACGCCACGTTGCTGCTCCGGGCGGCGATTTCGGGACAGGGGCTCGCCCTCCTGCGCGACACCTACGCGGCCGACGACCTTGCAGGCGGGCGACTTGCGATTGCGCTGAATGCCCCGTGGCCGGCCGAGTTCGCTTATTACGTCGTGACGCGTCCTGGCCACTCGGCGCTGACCGAGGATTTCAGGAACTGGCTCATCAAGGAAGCGGTGGCCGACGGCGAAAGCAGGATTGCGCGAGACGCAACGGGACGGGGCAGTCTCGCGAGGTAAGCGACCTCTTGTTATGCCCGGAACATTCGCCGCTCACCGGAATTGACGACACGCCCTAAATGCCATGGAATCTCGCTACCCGTTTCTCGTGGAAGGCGGCGACCCCTTCGCGAAAGTCCTCGGACGACCGCAGGCGACTATAACAATGTCCCTCCAGCTCGATGGCGATCGACAGCAACGCATCCTCCGTATCATTCAGCAATTTCTTCGCCGTCCGCTGGGCCAGCGGTGAAAATTCCACCAACTCGTTGACCAACGCATCGGTGGCTGCTTCCAGTTGGTCGTCCTCAACCAGCTCCGTCGCGATCCCCCAGTCGTAAGCCTGCTGCGCCGAAATCCGCCGCGAGCGCATCACGATATCCTTGGTCCGGGTAATGCCGACGATCTTCTGCAGCCGCGCCGAGCCGCCCGAGCCGGGAATCTGCCCCAGCTTCTGCTCCGGCAGGGCGTATTGTCCGGTGGTCGAAATCAGCCGGAAATCGCAGGCGAGCGACAGCTCGAACCCGACGCCAAAGCAATAACCGCGAGCAGCGGCAATCACCGGCTTTCCGCACCGCGCCGGCGCCGCAATATTCCACGCCAGCCGCGAGACATGCTCGGGTGTCGCCTCCAGGAAGCCCTTGATGTAGCCGCCCGAGGAAAAGTGCTCGCCCGTTGCGCGCAGCACGATCACTCGGACCCGCTCGTCCGCGTCCAGCGCTTCGAAGCCCGAGCGGAGCTGATCGCGTTGCGGCATGGTGATGATGTTGAAGGGCGGGCGGTCGAGGATGATGTCGCCACGCTGCGCCTTCGCGTCGATTTGGACACGGAAACCGTCAAGGCGGGGATCGATGTCGCTCATCGTCCGATGTCCTGTGCCAGGGTGGAATTCTCGACCTCGGGCCGGTAATCGCCCTCTACCAACTTGCGGCGCAACAATTTCCCCACCGCGGATTTCGGCATTTCGTCGACGAACTCGATCCGCCGCGGCCGCTTGTAATTCGCCAGCCTCGAGGCGCGGCAGAATTCATCCAGTTCAGCCGCGTCCACGCGCTGCGATCGCTTGACGAAAGCAGCGATCACCATGCCAAGCCGCTCGTCCGGCAGGCCAACCACCGCAACCTCACCCACGGCGGGATGCAGAGACAGGCAGCGTTCGATCTCTACCGGTGAAACGTTCTCGCCTCCGGTGATGATCATGTCGTCCACCCGTCCGGTGACAAACAACTCGCCGTCAGCATCGAAATATCCGGTATCGCCGGTGAAGTACCAACAGCCGCGCAGCGCCCGGGCATCAGCGTCGGGTCGGCGCCAATAGCCCTCGAACGCCTCATCGCCGCGGGCCAGCGCGACGATCTCCCCTTCCTCGCCCGCAGCGGCGATCTCATCCGTCGATCCAGCGCCCAATTTCACCACCCTGATCATCTGATTAATCCCGGCGCGTCCCGCGCAGCCCGGCTTCGCGGTCGCCTTGTCGTTGATCGTGAACGTATAGATCTCCGAGCTGCCGTAGTGGTTGACGAACAGCTCCGGCCGGAACGCCGCCTCCAGCTTCCGAAGCAGCCCGTCCGTCATGGGTGCCCCGGCAAACCCCAGCTTCCGCACCGAGCCGACATCTGTCCCCGCGAACGCCGGATGCGCCAGCATATCGTGATAAAGCGTCGGCACCAGGTAAAGGCAGGTAACCCGCTCCCGCGCGATCAACGACAGTGCCGCCCGCGCATCGAAGCGTGGTAGACAGACGAACACACCGCCGATCAGCGACATCGCGAGCAGCGATCGCACGCCCATCGTGTGATAAAGCGGCATCACCCCTAGCGTGCGCTCGCCTCGCGCGTAAAGATTCTGCGCGACGTGGGCGACCGCCGCCGCCCGCTCGGCACCATGGCGGCGAGGCACACCCTTGGGCCGTGACGTCGTCCCCGACGTATAAAGCATCAACGACCACGCCTCGGCTCCGACGCGTGGCAACGCATCGGGTGCGGCACAAGCCAACATCTCGTCGAACGCGACCTCTCCCGCGCCAGCGGGACCGATGCAGATCCGCGGCACCATCGCCGCCCTTGCCGACCCACCCACAGCCCCAGCCGAAACCCGCTCATAAACAACCCCGACGGCGTCTGCGTCATCGAGGCAAAAGTCGATCTCCTCGGCCTTCACCCGCCAGTTCAACGGCGTCGCAATGATCCCGGCGAACTGACAGGCCCAATGCAACGTCGCCGCCTCCCAGCGGTTCTGCAGCACCGTCGCCAGATGGTCGCCCTGCTTCAACCCCAGCAAATCCAGCCCGGCAAACACGGCGGATATCTTCTTGAACCAGGCGGCGTAGCTCAGCCGTATCTCGCCATCGACAATCGCCATAGCCTCGGGATCGCGCGCCACGCTGGCAAGAAAGCTCGTGCCGAGATCAAGCATCCCCGCCCTCCTGTTCGACCCGCCGCTGCGCCGCCAACGCCGCGCGCAGGATCGGCACATAGCCCGTGCAGCGGCAAAGATGGCCGGCCAGGCACAGCCGGATCTCCTCTTCCGAGACGTGCGGCCTGTCGCGCAGCAATGCGCTCAACGACATGAGGATGCCGGGTGTACAGAACCCGCATTGCAGGCCAAAATGGTTGCGGAAGCACTCCTGCAGGATCGACAGACAGCCGGACGCCGGCGCCAGCCCCTCGACCGTCCGGACGTCGCTACCCTGCACCTGAACGGCGAGCGTGAGACAGGCCCGCGCCGGCTCGCCGTCGATCTGCACCGTGCAGGCGCCGCACACACCATGCTCGCACCCGACATGCGTTCCGATGGCGCCGAGCACATGACGCAGGAAGTCGGTCAGCAGCATCCGCGGCTCCGCCTCGCCCAAGACCAGCGCACCATTCAGCGTGAAGCTCACGCTATGCCGGCGACCGGCGCTCAGCCGAGGCATGTCATCGCCTCATCGATAGTGGTGCGGCCGAGCCGCCGCACAAGTTCACGGCGGTAGCGGGCGGTGGCATGCAGATCGTCGCGCGCATCCAGATCCCACGCAAAGCGATCCAATGCTTGATCCAGATCCGTGCTGTCAGCCGTCTGCAAATCCCGAGCAACCGGACGATCGGCCACCCCGCCGACCGCGAGCCTGACGCCGGAGCGATCAGCCACCGCGGCACAGCCGACAATCGCAAAGTCGCCATGGCGCCGGGCCACTTCGCGAAACGCATAGCCGGCACCAGCACGCGCCGCCGGCACGGAAACCGCCTCGATCATCTCGTCATCGCCACGCACCGTTGTCATCATGCCGGTGAAGAACTCTGCCGCCGCAATGCGCCGCGTCCGCCGACGCGAGCGCAATCGGATCTCGCCGCCGAGCGCCACCAGCACCAGCGGAATCTCCGCGCTGGGATCCGCGTGCGCAACCGAGCCGCAAATCGTCCCGCGGCTGCGGGTCTGCATGTGCCCGACCCATCGCAGCGCCGCCGCCAGCAACGGCTGGCGCCGCACCAGATCGGCGCGGCGCTCCAGTGCCGCCTGCCGCACCGCCGCACCGATACGCAGCGAGGCGCCCTCATCGACAACGCGGTTCCATTCGGCGACGCCCATTATGTCCACCAGCACCGAGGGCCGCGCCAGACGCATATTGAGCATCGGCAGCAGAGACTGACCCCCGGCAAGAACTCGCGCCGACGGCCCTTCCCGATGCAGAACATCCAACACCTCGTCGCGCGTCTCGGCGCGGACGTAATCGAACGCTGGCGGCTTCACCAACGCACTCCCAGCCAGCGTCGCAGCATGGCCCAAAATCCGCTACGGCGGCGTTCGCGCGCCTGTGCGGCCAAGGCGGCGAAGAACTTGGAGATGATCGCACGCGCCGCGCCGTCCAGCAGACGCCCGCCGATCGAGGCGATCTTCCCCCCGATCGCCGCCTCGTAGCGATACGCAACGATCGTCCGACCTGGCGTCTCCTCGCGCAACTTTACGTGGCCGGTGCCCCGGCCGAAGCCGAGCGCGCCCTCGGCTGAGCCGGTGAGCGTGAGCGAGGCGGCCGGTTGTGGTTCCGACAACTCGACCTCCGCCCGATAGCGCCCCTTCACGGGACCGATCCCCACCGTCACCTCGGCGCGGAAACGCTTATCCGAAGCCTTCTCGATCTCTGCGGCCCCCGGCACCGCCGCCATCAAGACATCAGGATCGAGCAACATCGACCAGACTCTGGCGACCGGCGCCTCGACCATTGCCTCGCCCTCGCCGAAAAGGCGCCGTGTGCCCGCCGTCGCCTCCCCTCCCCTCCTCGCCTGAACAGTCTCTCGTCCGTACAAGCGATCCGAGAGCCGAGCCGGCACGATCGGCAGCGCAATATCCGCAATCCTGAGCGCGTCGGCGACAGCGTTGGCTATGCAGACGGGGGTCGACATGCACTGCCCCTCGCCGACGCCCTTTGCACCGAGCGGCGTGAACGGCGACGGGGTCTCGCGATGCAGGACGATCGGCGCCGGCACTTCCATGATTGTTGGGATCAGGTAGTCGGCCAGGGTGCCAGCGAGAGCTTCGCCGTCCGGACCGTAGCTGCGCTCTTCCAGGGTCGCCGCCCCCAGGGCGTGGGCGAAGGCGCCGGTGATTTGCCCCTCAACCATGCCGGGATGAAGGATGCGGCCGCAATCATGCATCGTCACGTAACGGTCGAACCGCAGCTCGCCTGTCATGCGGTCCACTTCCACCGCGCAGAAGTCGAAAAGAAACCCGTAACAAAGCGAGCTGTTCACCTCATCCGCGTCGGTCGGTGCGGTGAGCTGCGGCGGCGTCCAGAACACCGTCTCCCGCAGTGCCGGCTCGTTATCCGCCGGCAGCGTCCCCGGAGCCCAATGGCTCGCCCCGGCGATGCGGGTGAACGGGATCGCGTTCTCGGGATTGCCGCGCGCCTGCACCCGTCCATTCTCGAAGACTAGTTCACCCGGTGCCACATTGAGCTGCGACGCCGCGATACGCGCCAGACGCTCACGCAGCCGCGTGGCGGCGAGATGCGTGGCGCCGGCCACCGCAGGTGCAAAGCGGCTCGAATAATTGCCCGAGGCGATCGACCAGGCGTCCTTTGCCGTATCCACCTCGGTGACCACACGCACGTCCTGCGGCTGAATCCCGAATGTATCGGCCACCACTTGTGCCAGCACCGTGCGGTGCCCCTGCCCCTGCGGCGCGGAGGCCACATGCACGGTGACCGCGCCCATCGGATCCAGGCTGATCGTCGCGGTTGCCTGGGCGCCGTTCTTCGGTCCGGCGCGGCGGCGTTCCTCCGGCGTCAGAACCGTCGTAATGTAGCCCATGTTGGACACGCTGGGCTCGACGACCGCCGCGTAGCCGATGCCGTACAGCCGCCCCTCGGCGCGTGCCGCGTCACGCCGGCGGCGCAGCTCTTCGAGCCCACCCTGCTCGATAGCTTCATCCAATGCCGCCGGATAATCGCCAGAATCGAGCAGGGCTCCGGTTGCGGTTCGATAAGGAAAGCTTGTTGCCGGCACCAGATTTCGGCGGGTCACGTCGAGCGGATCAAGGCGCAGCTCGTTCGCGATCCGCTGGACCAGCCGTTCCAACGCAAAATAAACCTGCGGCCCGCCGAAGCCGCGATTGAGCCCGGACGGCGCTTTGTTTGTCAGGACCACCCGGTTGCGGATCGACACGTGACGGATGTCATAGGCACCCGTCATGTTGCCGTGCATGCGGTAGAGCGTGGCGGGCTCCGGCGCCCGCAAATGTGCGCCGCAATCCTCGATCTGATCCCATGCCAACGCCAATATCCGACCGTCGACGGCCACCGCGGCATCGAGCCGGGTGAACCGATTGGTGGCACACGCCGCGGCGGTCAGATGCTCCAGCCGGTCCTCGATCCATTTCACCGGCCGCCCGGCCACGCGAGCAGCGGCGGCGATCAGCACGATATAGGGAAAGACGCCTTGCTTAACGCCAAAACTGCCGCCGGACTCAGGCGGCGTGCGCAACCGCAGCCGATTGCCCGGCACCTTCAACGCTCGAGCCAGGACTGCGTGGATGCTGAACGGACCCTGGAAATTTGCCATCACGTCATAGGCATCGAGACCGGGATCGTATTCGGCAATCACCCCATAGGTCTCGATCGGTGTGCAGGAATTGCGCGGATAAGCAACCTCAATCGCAATGCGATGCGCCGCGTCGGCGAACGCCCTCTCCGGATCGCCGTAGCGGAAGGAACGATCGCTGACAGTATTGCCGTGCAGGCCGGCATGCAGCAC
>Ga0335074_10015455_pt1 | contig 10725 bp, 6 predicted proteins | sample Lox_Sample_23_FD_206715 | JGI IMG/M metagenome (GOLD analysis project Ga0335074, IMG submission 206715) | Soil microbial communities from Loxahatchee National Wildlife Refuge, Florida, United States - Lox_Sample_2.3 | ecosystem: Environmental > Terrestrial > Soil > Wetlands | place: USA: Florida... | reverse complement strand
GCGCCGCCCTTCTGCTGCGCGACCGTGATCACCGCTGCCATCGCCACCTCTGCGCGTTGCGGTTCGACTATGCGGGTGGCGCGCGCGTCGCGGGAAGGGCGGGCAGCCGGGTGCGCTTGCGCCTGCAGAGGGTTTGTCAGCACTGTGCCGCTATGACGGGACTGCCACTGGAACTGCTTTCGCCGGCCGAATCGGGCGCCGCCGATCGATTGGCCGCGGCACAAGGTATTTCGCTGCCGGTCTTGATGGAGAATGCCGGCCGCGCCGTCGCGCGCGCGGCGCGTCGGCTCTTCCGGCCCTGTCCGACGCTGGTGCTGTGCGGTCCGGGCAACAATGGCGGCGACGGCTATGTCGCGGCCCGGCGCCTGGCGGAACAGGGCTGGCCCGTCGCGGTGATGGCGCTCGCCGCGCCGCGAACGGGGTCGGATGCGGCGCTCGCCGCGGCACGTTGGACGGGGCCGGTCGGGCCGTTCGAGCCGGAGCGAGTGGGGCGGGCGGGACTCGTGATCGATGCGGTGTTCGGCGCCGGCTTGACGCGGGCAGTGGACGGCGTCGCCGCGGCGGCGCTGCGCGCCGCGGTGCGCGTGCTCGCGGTTGACGTGCCGAGCGGTGTCGACGGCGCGAGCGGCGCGGTACGCGGCTTCGCGCCGCAGGCGGCCGCGACGGTGACCTTCTTCCGCCGCAAGCCTGCGCATCTGCTGCTGCCCGCGCGCGATTTATGCGGCAGGCTGGTGCTGGCGGAGATCGGCATCCCCCCGGCGACGCTGGACGCGGTGCGGCCGGCGACTTTCGCAAACGCGCCGGGCCTGTGGCGGCTGCCGCCATTGCCGGCCGACACGCACAAATACCAGCGCGGCTTCGTCACCGTGCTGGGCGGCGCGGCGATGACCGGGGCGGCGCGGCTGGCGGCCGAGGGCGCGCGGCGTAGTGGTGCCGGCATGGTGACTATTGCCGCCTCGGGCAGCGTCGATGTCTATCGGTCGGGCGCGCCCGGGCTGATCGTCACCAACGCGCCACTGGCGGAATTGCTGCAGGACGCGCGTCGCACCACTTGGGTCTGTGGGCCCGGTCTCGGGATGGACCAGGCGCGGGCGGCGCTGCCACCGCTGCTGCGGGCGGGGCGGCAGGTGGTGGCGGATGCCGACACGCTGGCGGCGCATGCCGGCGATCCGGACGCACTGCGCGGCGCGGCGGTGCTGACACCGCATGCCGGTGAGTTTGCCAAGCTGTTCGGGCCGGTCGGCGAGGACCGGCTGGCGGCAGCCCGCGCGGCGGCGAAGCGGGTCGGTGGCGTGGTGCTGCTGAAGGGTTCGGACACGGTGATTGCCGCACCGGACGGGCGAGCCGCGATCAACGACACGGGCGGGCCGTACCTGGCGACCGCCGGTGCCGGTGACGTGCTGTCCGGGGTGATCGCGGCGCTGCTCGCCGCCGACCTGCCCCCCTGGGAAGCGGCCTGCGCCGGGGCATGGATTCATGGCCGCGCCGGTCAGATCGCCGGGCCGGGCCTGGTCGCCGAGGATCTGCCGCCGGCGATCGCGCGCGCGGTCGAGGAAGCGCGCGGCCTCGCTCCGGGCTGACGGCTTTTCCGTCGCATCCCGCGCCAAGTCGCGCGCTCACAAAGAAGCGGGAGCATAGGCCGAAGCACGATGTGACACCGTGCCGCGCTATTCATTGCTCCCGGCCCGGCGCCTATCTTCGGGGCAGCACCGGAGCCTGCGTCCATGAGCGATCTCGCTGCACCGACCGGATTGTTCGACCGAGCGATCCGGCGGATTGCCACCGTATGGCGGGACATGGCCGCCGGCGTCTCCGCCGAGGACGACGAGGGGATCGAGGCGCAGATGCGCGCCTGCCTCGCCCGTCGCGGCGGCGAGGTCAGCGCCCGCAACCGTGCCGCCAAGCTCGCTCAGGCCTATCTCGCCCTCGACGCCGAGGGACGCCGCGGCTTCCTGCGCACCCTGGCCGAATTCGACAGCGATCCCGCCGCCGTCGCGCAGGCGTACGAAGCGGTGCAGGCGGCAACGGATCCGGCCGAGCGTGCCTCCGCCAAGGCACGGCTGCGCCGCGCGCTGGAGCCGCCGCGTCTGCGCCTGCTCACCCAGTTCACCAGCATCCCGGACGGGATCCGCTTCCTGATCGAGATGCGCGCCATGCTGCTCGACACGATGGCGGGCGAGCCGCATCTGCAGGCGCTGGAGAACGATCTGCGCGGCCTGCTCTCCGCCTGGTTCGACATCGGCTTCCTCGATCTGCAGCGCATCGACTGGACCAGCCCGGCGGCGCTGCTCGAACGCCTGGTCGGCTACGAGGCGGTGCACGAGATCCGCTCCTGGCGCGATCTCAAGAACCGGCTCGATTCCGACCGCCGCTGCTACGCCTTCTTCCACCCGCGCATGGCGCTGGAGCCGCTGATCTTCGTTGAGGTCGCGCTGGTGCAGGGGCTCGCCACCTCGGTGCAGGGATTGCTCGACGAGAAGGCGCCGGTGCTCGATCCGAAACTCGCCGACACGGCGATCTTCTATTCGATCAGCAACTGCCAGCGCGGTCTCTCCGGTATCAGCTTCGGGAATTTTCTGATCAAGCGCGTCGTCGAGCTGCTGTCGGCGGAATTCCGCAACCTGCGCACCTTTGCCACGCTCTCGCCGGTTCCAGGCTTCCGTCGCTGGCTGGACGGCAAGCTTGCCGAGGAAGCCGGCGTGCTGATTTCCGAGGAGGAGGAATCGGCATTGCGCACCGCGGCCCCGGCCGAGGCACCGGCGGCGGAGACCGGCACGCAGGCGCTTGCCGCGATCCTGGCCCGCCGCACCTGGTGGCGCGACCCGGTGATGCTCCGCGCCGCGGACCCGGTGCTGACCCGGCTCTGCGCCCGCTACCTTCTGGTGGAAAGCCGCGAAAGTGAGCGTGGCGCTCCGCGCGCGCTCGATCCGGTGGCGCATTTCCATATGAGCAACGGCGCCAGGCTGGAGCGGATCAATCTCGCCGCCGACACCTCCGAGCGCGGTGCGCGGGAAAGTGCGACGATCATGGTCAATTACCTCTACGACCCGGCGAAGATCGAGGACTGGCACGAGGATTACGTCGGCGAGGGGCGGCGGAACGCCTCCACCGGCGTGCGGCGCATGGCCCGCGGCTGGGCGTGACGCGCGCGTCGGCCAGATCGGATCGGGCTCGGCCTGTGCAGCTGCCGTCGAAGCGGTTCAGGTGGCGGCCATCCGCCGGGCCGGAAAATTCGCCGGCGCCGCGGCGGGTGCGCTCAATTCCTCGAGCGAGCGGCCCTTGGTCTCGGGCAGCATCGCGACGGTGACGGCGAGCCCGATCACGCTCGCGATCGCCGCGCCCATTTCGGCCGCCAGCAATCCGTGCCACGCCATCAGCGGCGGAAAGGTGAACACGCCGACGAAGCCACCGATCTTGCCGGTTGCCGAGGCGATCCCGTGTCCGGTGGTGCGCCCCTCGACCGGGAACAGTTCCGCCGGATAGACGAAGGTGGTGGCGTTCGGCCCGAACTCGGTGAAGAAGTAGCTGAGTCCATAGATGATCAGGAACGGGTAGATCAGCCTCTCGATTCCGGGAATCAGCGCCAGCGCCAGAAAGCTCACTCCGATCATGGCGAACCCGAGGATCTGGATCGATTTCCGGCCCATCCGGTCCATCGTGGCCGCCGCCACGAAGTAGCCGGGCACCGCGGCGACCGCGAACACCGCGAGCTGCGTCAGGGTCTGGTCCAGCAGGCTGGCCTTCGGGGCGATCGCATGCAGCACCATCGGGCTGCTCACGGTGTTGCCGTAATAGGCGAAATCCATCAGGAACCAGGCGAGGCTTGCGCCGAGCAGCCGCAGCCGCAGGTCGCGGCGCGCCAGCAGCGTGCGAAAGCCTTCCGCGAAGGAGGCGCGTCCCACCTCGACCTTTTTCGCCGCCAGCCGAAAGCGCGGCGTCTCGGCGAGGTGCCGGCGCATCTGGAAGACGGCAAGCGCCGGAACCGCGCCGAAGGCCAGCAGCAGGCGCCAGACCAGGTCGTGATGCAGGCCGCTCGCCAGCAGCAGCGCCGCGAGCAGCGGCCCGACGATCAGCCCCGCCGCCTGCATCGCAAACACCAGGCTCACCATCATGCCGCGATGCCGCCGGCCGGAGAACTCGCTCATGATCGTCGAGCTGACCGGGTAGTCGCCGCCGATGCCGATGCCGAGCACGATGCGGAATCCGATCAGCCACCAGATGTCCGGCGAGAAGGCGGAGGCGATCGCCCCGGCCGCGAGCACCAGCACCTCGTAGCCGTAGATACGCTTGCGTCCGAGCATGTCGGCGATCCGCCCGAATAGCAGCGCGCCGAACGCCGCGGCGAGCAGGGCGGTGGAGGTGACGAGGCCCTGGGCCAATGGCGAGACATGCCATTCCGCGCGGATCAGGTGCATCGCGACGCCGATGATGAACAGGTCGTAGGCGTCGGTGAAGAAGCCCATCCCGGAGATGAAGAGGATCTTCCAGTGCTCGCGGGTGATCGTCGATTCGTCGAGCGCCGCGAGGTCCGGGTCGTCCTGGGCGATGCTTGCCGACATGCTGTCCTCTTTGCCGATCGTTCCCGCCTGTAGGCGCGGCACCGCGTTTGGTTCCACTCCCGACGTGAAGCTTTGACGACAGCGTGACGGTGTTGAACGCTGGCGACGGGCAAAACGGCCGGGGCGCGGCGGCGGTGCGGCCTTGCGGCGCGCGCCCGCCGGGTTCGATTCGGAGGAGGACTGATTCCTGCCGCCTGGCGGGCCGGTGGCCGGCATCCCGGCCCCGTGATAGGAGTGCGCCGATGCGCATCCTGGTTCTCGGCGCGGGCGGGGTTGGCGGCTATTTCGGAGCCCGCCTGCTCCAGGGCGGCGCGGACGTGACATTCCTCGTCCGCCCGCGCCGCGCGGCGCAACTCGCGTCGGAGGGGCTGCGGATCGAGAGCCCGCTCGGCGATGCCAAGCTCGCCGTACGCACGATCACGGCCGAGGCCACGCAGCCCGAGTTCGATCTGGTGCTGCTCACGTGCAAGGCCTATGACCTCGACGCCGCGATCGCCGCGATCGAACCGGCGCTAGCACCCGCTGCCACGATTCTGCCGCTGCTCAACGGCATCTCGCATCTGGACGTGCTGAACGCGCGCTTCGGAGGCGGCAACGTGCTGGGCGGCGTCGCGCGCATCGGTGCGACGCTGAGCGATGACGGGGTGGTGCGGCATCTCGACGACGCGCAGGACCTCGTCTACGGCGAGCAGGACGGGCTGATGAGCACGCGCGTCGCCCGGATCGGCGCGGTGCTGTCGCAGGCGCCCGGCATGGCGGCGATCGCGGTTGCCGACATCATGCGGCAGATGTGGCAGAAACTCGCCTATCTCGGCACGCTCGCCAGCCTGGCCTGCCTGCTGCGTGCCAATGTCGGCGAGGCGGTGCGCGGCGCGCCCGAGGGTGCGGCGCTGCTCCGCACCCTGTTCGAGCAACTCGTCGAGGTCGCGCGCCGCGCCGGCCATCCGCCCACCGGGGCGTTCGTCACCTGGGCGCTGCGCGGGTTCGCGGAGCCGGCGAGCCGCGACGACGCCTCGATGCTGCGCGATCTCGAGGCGGGCGGCCGGGTCGAGGCCGAGCACATCACGGGCTTCCTGCTCCGGCGCGTGCGCGAGGCCGGGCTGGATGATACCATCCTGACCTGCGCCTATGCGCATCTGAAAGCATACGAGCAGCGCCGCGACGCGAGACGGCTGCCGGGAGGACGGACATGAATGCCCCGCCAGGCGAGATCCGGCCGGAGGTGCTCCCGGCCCGCCAGCTGGCCCTGCTGCATGCGCTGGAGCGCAAGCTGCTCTGGCTCTCCGCCTGGACGATCCACAACGCCAACCACAACCGTCCCAACCGCGACGGGCTGAAGGTGGGCGGCCACCAGGCCTCCTGCGCCTCGGTGATCTCGATCATGGCGGCGCTGTATTTCGAGACGCTGCGGCCGCAGGACCGCGTCGCGGTCAAGCCGCACGCCGCACCCGTGTTCCACGCGATCAACTACCTGTTCGGCCGGCAGGACGTGGCGCACATGGCGGCGCTGCGGCAATTGGGCGGCGCACAATCCTATCCGAGCCGGGTCAAGGACGGGGCGGAGGTCGATTTCTCCACCGGCTCGGTCGGGCTCGGCGTCGCCATGACGACGTTCAGCGCGCTGATGCAGGATTATGTGCGGCTGCACAATCTGGCGCAGGGCACGCCGCACGCGGCGCTGCCGCCCGGCCGGCACATCGCGATCGCCGGCGATGCCGAGCTCGACGAGGGCAACATCTACGAGGCGCTGCTGGAAGGCTGGAAGCACGACGTCCGCGATCTCTGGTGGATCGTCGACTACAACCGCCAGAGCCTCGATTCCGTCGTGCCCGACCGGCTGTTCGGCCGCATCGAGGGCCTGTTCCGCGACATGGGCTGGAACGTGGTCATGATCAAATACGGCCGCCAGCTCGAGGCCGCCTTCGCGCGCGATTGCGGCGAGGAGCTGCGGCGCTGGATCGATGACTGCCCGAACAGCCTCTATTCCGCGCTGACCTTCCAGGGCGGCGCGGCCTGGCGCCAGGCGCTGCTCACCGATCTCGGCCGTTCGCGGGGGGCGCGGGCGATCATCGATCCGCTCGGCGATGACGAGCTCGCCGCGCTGATGACCAATTTGGGCGGCCACGACATCGAGACGATCATCGAGACGCTGCGCGCCGCCGATGCCGCCGGCGACCAGCCGACCTGCTTCATCGCCTACACCATCAAGGGCATGGGCCTGCCCTTCGCCGGCCACAAGGACAACCACGCCGGGCTGATGACGAAGGAGCAGATGGCCGGCTTCCGCGAGGCGATGGGCATCCGCCCCGGCCATGAATGGGACCGGCTCGAGGGGCTCGAGGCCGAGGCGGAGGAACTCGCCGCCTTCCTCGCCGCCTGCCCGTTCGCCCAGACGCTGAGCCCCGGCGGGCGCAAGCTGTCGGCGCCGGTGATCCCGGTGCCCGCGACGCTGCCGGTGGCGAAGACCGCCGGGCGACGTACGTCCACCCAGGCCGGGTTCGGCGACATCATGGCCGAGATCGGCCGCGGCCAGGGCGAGTGCGCGGCCCTCGCCCGCCACATCATGACGACCAGCCCCGATGTGACCGTCTCGACCAATCTCGGTCCCTGGGTGAACCGCCGCGGCATCTTCGACCGCCACACCCGCAACGACGTGTTCCGCGATGCCAAGCTTGCCTCCGCCCAGCGCTGGGGCATGTCTCCCAAGGGCCAGCATGTGGAGCTCGGCATCGCCGAGCAGAATCTTTTTCTGCTGCTCGGCGCCGCCGGCCTGGCGCCCGACCTGTTCGGCGGCCGCGTGCTGCCGGTCGGCACGGTGTACGATCCGTTCGTCAATCGCGGCCTCGATGCGCTGATCTACGCCTGCTACCAGGACGCGCGGTTCCTCCTGATCTCGACGCCGTCCGGCCTGACGCTGGCACCTGAGGGCGGGCAGCACCAGTCGATCAACACGCCGCTAATCGGCATCGGCGCCGACCGGCTCGCCTCGTTCGAGCCGGCGCATGTCGACGAACTCGCGATCCTGCTGCGCCACGCCTTCGACCACATGCAGCGACCGGACGGGTCGGCGGTGTGGCTGCGCCTGTCCACCCGGCAATTGCCGCAGCCGGACCGCACGCTTGATGCCGAGGCGGTGATCGCCGGCGCGCACTGGGTGGTGCCGCCGGACGAGGGCGCGCCAATCGCGATCGCCTACCAGGGGCCCCTCGCGCCCGAGGCCGAGGCCGCCTTCGCCGAATTGCGCGCCGATGAGCCGCGCGCCGGCCTGCTCGCCATCACCAGCCCCGACCGGCTGCACGCGGGCTGGCTCGACGCGCTGCGCGCCCGTCGCGCCGGTGAGCGCGCCAGCGGATCGCACATACGCGGCCTGCTGGCGCCGCTGGCGCCGGACGCAGCGCTGGTAACCGTGCTCGACGGACACCCGGCGGCGCATGCCTGGCTCGGCGCCGTGCGTGGCCAGCGCGTCATCCCGCTCGGCCCCGACCGGTTCGGCCAGAGCGGCGACATCCCCGACCTCTATCGTGAATACGGCATCGACGCGGACGCGATCCTCGATGCCTGCGCGCAAGCCCTGCTGGGGTGAGCGGCGTGCCGGCGGCCCCGGATACGGGCGCCGCGCCTGGCCGTCCCGCCGAGGCCGCGCCACCACAGGTCCGCGCCGGGTTCGTCGTCGCCCTGCGGCTGATGGACGTCGCCTACGCGATCGACCTCAAGCGCGCCGAAGCGCTCTGGTCGGCCGAGGCCGGGCGGGCCAGCAGCCGCGGCCGGCTGCGGACGGCCGAGCCGAAGGCGCTCGCCTTCGGTGTCCCGCCGGTGGTGATCGCACTGGACGCGGTGCCGCTCGAGCTGCCCGGGCTCGGTGCCGAGGAGGCCTTCGCCACTGCCCGGCTGTACGATTTCGGTGCCATCGCCTTCGAGCTGCGCATCCCGGTGACCGGCGAGGCCTGGGGCGGCTTCGCGGCGCTGGTCGACGCGGTCGATGCGGCGCTTGGTCCCGCCGCCGATACGCCGGTCTGGAGCGGACTGCTCGCCCGGCTGCGCCCGGTGCTGGAGACGGCCCTGGTGCGACCGACGCCGTCCGCGATCGAGGAGGATTACCTGATCGCGATCGTGCACGAGTTCGACGTGGCCCTGGATGCGGCGGCGATCGAGCGGCGCCTGGATCTCGCCGCGCTGCTGTCGGGCGAGACGCGGGCGCTGTCGGAGCAGGCGCGGGCCGACCTGCTGCGCCATCGGTTCAGCTACTACCGCGACGATCTGGTGGTGCTGGGCTGGGACCGCGCCTTCATCTACGAGCCGCGGCGCGACACCGATGTCGCCGACGTGCTGGAGGTCGCCAACGCGCAGCTCCTGGAGCTGCGCTATTACGACGAGCTGCTGGATGCCGAGTTGCCGCGCATGTATCAGCTCGTCGCAGCATCACGCCGCGGCGCCAATCTGCGCGCCGCGCGACGCTATGCGCGGCTGGCGCGGCGGCTCTACACGCTAGTCGCCGAGGTGACGGAACTGACCGAGCGCGTCGACAACGCGCTGCAGGTCACCGAGGACGTGTATCTCGCGCGCGTCTATGCCGCGGCGCTCGATCTGTTCCGCGTGCCGGCGGTCGCCGCAGCGGTGGACCGCAAGCTGTCGATCATCCGCGATACCTATGCCGCGCTGTATGAGGAGGCATCGAGTTCGCGCGCGGAGTTGCTGGAAATCGCAATTGTACTGCTGATCGTGATCGAGATTGCGCTCGCGGTGTGGCGGCCGTGACGGAGCGGTGGCGATGCGTGCGCTCGGACGCGAACGCGGCGGCCGTGATCGGACAGGGATGGACGAGGGTCGGGTCCTGGACGTTCAGGTCTCGACCAGGTGCGACTGCTCGGACTTGTCGAAGGCCGGCACACGGAACTTTACGGAGAGTCGCCGAGATAGCCGAAGACGGCCCGTTTCACCCTGAGCGAAAGCTTCCGCTGATCGGTCTCGCCATGCGCACCTGCCGCGTCGATCATGCCTCTGACGATCGCCATAACGTCCCTCGCCGCGGCGTCAACGTCCGCCTGGCGCGGCAGATCCGGGCGCTGCAGCACGTCGGACAGGATGGCGCGGAACCGCTCGCCGACCAGCTCGGTATCGGCGTCTAAGGGTAGGCGCGCCTCCTCGAAGTCCAGCAGTCTCGCCAGCGCAGGGCGGCGGAACTGGTGCGCCATGCATGCCAGGATCAACGCCGAAAGGGCGGCGGTGCCGCAGGGTGCGGCTCCGGCCGCCTCCGCATCGTCGATCAGCAGCGATGTCTCGCGCACGATCAAGGCCCCGATCAGGCGGGCTCCCTCGAGACCGTGCAGGTCATCCGCACGACGTCCGATGCTCACGGGGATGCAGAGCGGCGGCATGCGCTCGACCAGTGTGGGCGCGGCTCCGGTCTCGCTTGAACGTCCCGCGCGTCCGGTGGCCTGGCCGGCTTGCAACCCGACGGTCGCGGCGCTCTAAATCGGCCTTCCGGGTCGGCAAGGAGCGAGGCGTGCCAGCAACCGTGCAGCAGCCGGTCGTCGCGAGGCTCACACGCGCCGCCATCTTTCTGGTCACGACGATCAACCCGGGAGCGAAGGGTGAGGCAGCGGTGCGCAACCTCTGCGGCGATCTCGCCGCGCTCGTGCGCGCTGTCGGTTTCCGTGACCTGGAAGGCAAACTGTCATGCGTCCTGGGCTTCGGCTCCGATGCCTGGGACCGCCTGTTCGGAGCGCCCCGGCCCAAGGACCTGCACCCGTTCCACGAGATCCGCGGCCGGCATCATGCGGTCGCGACTCCGGGTGACCTGCTGTTCCATATCCGCGCGGCGCGGACGGATCTGTGCTTCGAACTGGCGACGCAGATCATGTCGCGGCTCGGCGGCGCGGTCAGCGTCGCTGACGAAGTGCACGGTTTCAGCTACTTCGACGAGCGCGATCTGATCGGCTTCGTCGACGGCACCGAAAATCCCGTGGGGCAGGAGGCGGTCGACGCCACGATCATCGGCGAGGAGGATGCCGCCTTCGCCGGCGGCAGCTATGTGATCGTCCAGAAATACCTGCACGACCTTGCCCGCTGGAACATGGTGCCGGTCGAGGAACAGGAGCGAATCATCGGCCGGAGAAAACTCTCCGACATCGAGCTGGACGATGCCGTGAAGCCGACCTACGCGCAC
>Ga0335074_10015454_pt1 | contig 10725 bp, 5 predicted proteins | sample Lox_Sample_23_FD_206715 | JGI IMG/M metagenome (GOLD analysis project Ga0335074, IMG submission 206715) | Soil microbial communities from Loxahatchee National Wildlife Refuge, Florida, United States - Lox_Sample_2.3 | ecosystem: Environmental > Terrestrial > Soil > Wetlands | place: USA: Florida... | reverse complement strand
GACTGGCTCAGGGCATTTTGGGCGGCGAGACCAAGTCCCAAAAATACAATCATAAAAGCGATCAGGCGGGAATTCGTTCCCAGAAGCTTCATGGTTCGCTCCTTACGCGAGTGTGTTCCGAGTTTCTCGACTTCGATCGAGGCCCAATTTACGGAGAACTGAAATAAAAGCGGTTTTGAGCAACGCGACAAATCACCGATGGGGGTACGGTGACGATCCCAGCACGCGAAAACAACCTCAGCATCTTACCACCAACCCGCTGGAACACAAGACTGGAGGCGGCATCTGACAGAGCGGCGGCCGATTCGGCGAAGCTCGCGTGAACGTGACCGCTGGTCAGTGCATCGGCGAGAATCTGTCCGGTGCTCGTCGGAGTCCACGCCAGGGATGTCTTCGCTAACTACTCGGCTTGCCGTGCGGATTCGAGGAAGGCATGCAACTCTTCCTGGTCCTCGGGCAGCATTTTGGTGAACTCGATTCCGTTCCCCACCTGCGTGTGGCAGGTAACAACTCTGCCCAGGGCGAGTATGGTTCCGTCAAGCTGAAGAGTCATTTCCAGAACGGTGCCGATGGGAAATGGAAACATGGTTTCGATATAGCAACCGCTTTCGCTGAGGTCAGCGGTTGCAACGCGGAAGGGAATATCGTTGCCCGGAACGGTTAATTCCACGGGAACGCTGACTTTTACGCGTGGAAATTTTCGGTGTTCGGAATGTGTCTCACCGCCGGAGGACAAATGGGAATGGTTCTGTCCGCTGTCGTTCATTGTTTTCAGTACCTCTGTTCGGCAGATGTACTTTATATAAGATACGCTCTCACCTCGAGGGTGCCCGGAAAACGCTGCTGCCCACCGCCGTTTGGCCCAGTCATTTCATTTCTGGCCGTTATTCTCATTATCCGGTTCAGTTTGGCATCAAGCTATTAATTCCGCTACTCTGATTCCGAAAAGAGCGCCCCCATGTCTACTCGCGTCGTGTTCGGCCGCCTCCAAATTATTTTCATGGCTGTTCTGCTTTCCTGTTTCCCCTTGCTCAGCGCGGATTTCACCATGCAGATCGCTGACAACGACTATCTGAGCACCCAGGGCTTTGACGTGATGCTCTACGACAACACGTTTCACCCTGTGTTTGTCGACGAGAAAAATACCGCCATGCAAATGATTCTCCATGGAGAACGCGTTGCGACCAATGGCGATGTGCGACTGATGCCGACTCCTGAACAATGGGACCTGGTGGCAAAGCTCAAGGCTCGTTACGCCGATAAGGAGCACAACCGCCTCACCGCCGATCTGTCGTTCCCTTCCTATCAGATGGACTATCAGCTGGAAGTAGCCGCCGAACCCGGCGGCGTACGGGTAAGCGTGAATCTCGACAAGCCGCTGCCGGAGAAGCTCTCGGGCCGCGCGGGATTCAACCTGGAATTTCTGCCGTCGATCTACATGGACAAGACCTATGCCGTTGACAACCGCATTTTTGGCGTGTTTCCCCGCAGTGCCCAGGAGCAGATGCACAAAGTGCCGCGCTCGCCCGACGATCCGCTTAAATTGCCCTACCAGGAGGAATGGGACCGGGCGAAGGGCTACACCCAGCCGCTTCCAATCGTCAGCGGAAACAGCATCGTCTTTGCGCCGGAAGATCCGTTTCATCACATCAGCATCAGTTCGGAAACCGGTCCGCTCTCCCTTTATGACGGACGCAATCGCGCGCAGAACGGATGGTTCGTACTGCGAACCTTGATTCCTTCCGGCAAGACCGAAGGCGCCGTCGTCTGGCACATTCGCCCCAACATGATCGCCAACTGGACCCGTCCGCCGATGATTGCCCACAGCCAGGTGGGCTACGCTCCAAACTTTCCGAAGATCGCGATCATCGAGCTTGATCCGAGGTTCGACGCTCCCCGGGTGGCAAAGCTTGTCCGACTGTCTGACGACGGCTCTTACGAGCAGGTCTTCGTGGGACCGATATCCGAGCCGACACCGTGGCTGCGCTACACCTACGCGAAGTTTGATTTCTCTACCGTCAGGGATCCCGGGCTGTACGCGATCGAATATGCCGGGCAGCGCACCGATTTATTTCCCATCTCCAATGATGTCTACAGCCGTGCATGGCAATCTTCTCTCGATGGGTATCTGGCCGTTGAGATGGATCACGTCTCCGTGCGGGAAGGCTATCGCTTGTGGCACGGCATTTCGCATCTCGACGACGCCCGCCAGGCGCCGCCGAACACGCAGCATTTCGATGGAGCATGGATGGGCCCGAACACCGATTCGCCATTCCAGGCCGGTCAGCACATCCCCGGATTGAAGGTAGGCGGATGGTATGACGCCGGCGATTACGATATCCGCGCCGAGAGCCAGTACGCCGTCATCGAAGACCTTGCTCTTGCCTACAGAGAATTCAACCTGAAGTGGGACGAACTCACCGTCGACGAAACTAGCCGCACGGTGGAGATGCACCGCCCCGACGGAATTCCTGATGCAGTCGAGCAGGTGAAGCACGGCGTCCTGCAGGTGCTTGGACAGATCAACTCGATCGGCCATCCCGTACCGGAAATCATGGAGCCGAATCTCCGCGAGTACACGCATCTCGGCGATGCTGCTTCGAAGACCGACGGACGCATTTACGATCCGAAGCTTGGCCCACACCAGGTGCAAGGTGATTTTTCCGGCGTTCCCGACGATCGCTGGGCCTTCACGACCAAGGAACCGCGCCTGCAATACGGGGCGGCTGCCGCACTTGCCTCCGCCTCGCAGGTACTAAAAGGGTGGGACGACGCGCTCGCCAAGCAGTGCCTCGACACCGCCATTCAGCTCTGGGCCGAAGAGCGGGCGCATCCAACTCCGGCGCAGGTTGCGCCTGGCTGGGGAATGTCAAAGCAAGCTGTAGAAGATATTGTCCGCAACGAGGAGTGGAAAGCCACGCTGCAACTGCTGATCGCCACCGCCGGCGGCGCAGTCTATAAGAAGCATGCTGTCGAGATGTTTCCCGAAGCGCAGAAGCATTTCGACCGCAGCGGTTGGATGGCTGTGCTCGCCCTTCCCTACATGGACGCGGACTTCAAGCACCAAGTCGAAGTCGCAGTCCGCACCGATGTCGCTGAACTAGAAAAGGAACTGGCAGCAACTCCCTTCGGCGTGCCGCCAAGCCTGCGCGGATGGGGAGGTTCCATTCAGGTGGTGGACCTGGGTGTACGGATGTATTTCTTGCACAAAGCGTTTCCCGAGCTCGTTGGGCCGGAGTACACGCTGCGGGCGGTCAACTACATTCTGGGTACGCATCCCGTATCGAGTACCTCTTACGTGTCTTCGGTTGGGACCGTTTCGAAGCTCAAAGCCTATGGGAACAATCGCGCGGACAATACCTTCATCCCGGGCGGAGTCATTCCGGGCTACATCATCATTAAGCCGAACTTCCCGGAATGTATCGACGACTTCGGCTTCCTCTGGTTCGAAGACGAGTACGTGATCGACGTCGCCAGTCGATGGATTCTGGCTGCCAACGCTGCGGATACCCTGGTCAATCAGGCCCAGTCCGTCGCGACCGTGGCGCCGACAGCGCATGTGGTCGAATAGTCCGGCGAGCGGCCTAAGCGGGACGCAAGAACGGAATCGGTCAACGATGGCGCGGAGCATCGCAGACTTAGCGCGGGTCAGCGGCCTCACTCGCGCTCCTGAGAGCCAATCGATCGAACCTTGTCTCGAAACCAGGGCCGCCGTGTGGCAGTCGCCGATCATCGCGTAGTCCTCAATGGGTATCGACAGGGAGCCTCCGCAAATCGCGTATAGATGAATTCAGCCCGGGTTTGGAAGCCTCGAGACTACCGCAAGAACAACTTCAGGGGCCGCGGAGTAAGCTCGCTTTCATCATCGTGCCGGCGATATTTATTGCGATGTCTTACGATTAAGTTCGTTTTCATTTCTCTCTCCCGAGACTGTCAAGGTGATTGTGCCGTAATGACTTGCGAGCAACGGGACGTGCCGGCCTTCAGCATTGGGGCGGAAGCTTTTTGCGCGGAAGACGATATTCCAGTTGACAAGCGCCATAAACCGGAAGTAAAAGTAATCGTTCGTAAATGGACGCAATATACTCGCTCTTCGAGTAGTCTGGCCTTTTTCCATCCAAATTCAGGAGGCTCGCCATGCCCGTGTCTTTCCGCACCCTACAAGCGATCGGGGCGCTCTTTGTTTTGGTCGCTCTTAGCTTGGCTGCGCCATTATGGGCCCAAAAAGATGCCGGAGCCATTGTCGGACTCGTACGCGACGCGAGCGGTGCAGTGGTCGCGGGCGCCAAGGTAACCGTCCTGGATGTCGATCATGGCACTCAAATAACCCTCACCACCAACGGTCAGGGAGAGTATGTCGCGAGTCCGCTCAGGATCGGCACCTACAAAGTCACCGCCGAGAAAGAGGGATTTAAGCAAGCAGTGGCCGGACCGATCCAGGTCAACATTCAGGATCGTGTTGGGGTGGATTTGAAGCTGGAACCCGGCATGACCACCGAAATGGTCGTGGTCACTGGCCAGAGTCCACAGCTGCAGACGGAAAGCTCCGAACTGGGCAATCTAGTGGACAGTCACAGCATTAACGCGCTGCCCCTGAATGGACGTAATTTCATGCAACTCGCGCTACTCGGCGCGGGCGTTGCTGAGTCTGAACCGGGATCGCGGGTTGAAAATTCTTACGGGTTTAGCGCCAACGGCGGCCGCTCTCTGCAGAACAACTTTTTGCTCGACGGCGTGGACAACAATGCCAACCTGGGCGACGTCCTGAACGGCGCCTCGTATGTGGTCCAGCCCCCCGTGGACGCGATCGGTGAATTCAAGGTTCAGACCAACGCCTACAGCGCCGAATTCGGCCGCGGCAACGGCGCGATCATGAACGCCGTCATCAAGTCCGGCACCAACCACCTCCACGGAGACCTGTGGGAGTTTCTACGCAACGATATATTTGACGCGAGGAACTACTTCGACTCAACGGAGGAGCCTTACAAGCAGAACCAGTTCGGCGGCACTCTGGGCGGCCCAGTCGTCAAGAACAAATTGTTCTTTTTCGGAGACTACGAGGGACTGCGCCTTCGCCAGGCCCTGCCGCAATTGGTCGAAGTACCCACGACAGCCGAGATTGGTGGAGATTTCTCCGCGCTTCTCAACACCAGCGCGCCAACAGGCGTCGATGACTGCAACGGCAACCCAACTTACCAGGGAGAGATTTTCAACTCGCGTCTGGCGCAAACCCTTCCCGGCGGCGCACTCTGCGGCGTCCCCATCGGCACCACCGCCAGCGGAATGCCGACCAACAAGTTCCAAGGCAACACTGGCACCAATACCCCGATCGATCCGCTGGCCGCGCGCTTGGCCGCTCTGATACCCGCGCCCAATACCGACGTGAATACTTTGCTGGCTGCCGGCAACTTCCGTTCGGACCCCGAGCGCAGCGATACGGAAAACAAATTCGACGTTCGCGGGGACTATACTATCGGCGAAAAAGACAATTTTTTCGCACGTTACAGCTATGGCCACGACAACAACTACTTGCCTGCGCCCTTCAACAACGCGCTCGACGGGGGCAGCTTTGGGGATGGTCTGGCGTTGAATATATACCAGGGACTCGCCGCCAGTGAGGTCCACACCTTTCGCAACAACCTGATCAACGAGCTACGTTTTGGTTTCAATCACCTGCATTCCCAGCGCCTCAATCCAAACTCCAACATTAACGAATCGGCAACGCTCGGCTTTCCGGGAGTTCCTTACATAGCCGGCCAAAACATGGGCGGGCTGCCGAATATCACTTTTAGTGATGGCACCGCGACCCTGGGCAGCTCACAATACCTGCCCGCTATCGAACATCAGCACAGTTACGTTTTCACCGATAACCTCAACTGGATCCGCGGACGCCATGCCGTGAAGTTCGGCGGCGAACTTCGCTTCGAGCAGTTCACGATTCTCGAACCAGGGCAAGCTCGGGGTTATATGAGCTTCGGCGCCGACTTTGATGACAATCCGGCCGCTCCCGGCTCCGCCACCAGCGCCTTTGCAACCTTCCTGCTCGGTATCCCTGATGGCGGAGATATCACCGGTCTGAACAACATCATCTATAACCGCCAGATGTATTCGGCCTATGCTCTCGACGACTTCAAGATGACTCCCAAGCTCACGTTGAACTTGGGTCTGCGGTATGAATTCGTCTCGACCGTTAAAGAAGCCAACAACCTGCAGGCCAACTTCGATTTCAATACGCTCTCGTTAATCGTTCCCAAAGGACAAAACACTCCACTCTCGCCGACGCTAGCCTCCGAGCTGCAAGTACAGAGCATCGGTAGTCCGGGACTTATCTCTCCCGACCTCAACAATTTCGCGCCACGCATCGGGCTCTCCTACCAACTGTCCAACAAGCTCGTACTCCGCACCGGCTACGGCATCTTCTATGGCGGCCAGGAGAGCGGCCCATTCTCAAACCCGAGCCCCGGCTACAATCCGCCATACTCTGCCACGCAGGCATACGCTCCGCCATGTAGCTCGCGTTCCGCAAACCCTGCGCCAGGTCAGACCGATTGCTCGATCTCGGGTGCGTTGCCGCTGAATGTTCTATCGCAAGGCTTTTCCGGTCCGAGCGGCACGGTCAACCCGCTTAGCGACCCGAACACGCCAAGTCTGTACACTCTCGACCCGCGCCTGGTCACGCCCTACACGCAGCAATGGCACTTGGGTCTCGAATACCAATTGCCCGCCGACACCCTCCTCGACGTTTCTTACGCAGGATCTCGCGGACTGAAGCTTTACGCTTTCTACAACGGCAACCAGGTTCCTCCCGGAGACCCGAATCTATCGGATCCCACAGCGCCGCGCCGCCCCGCCAACCAGGTGCTGCCCGGCTCCCCGGCCGGGGACGCTTGTACGCTGCAAGCTTTTTACGCTAACAACGGCACCTATAGCTGCAATCCCGCATTCGATTCCTCCATCGCCGATTTCCGTTCGAATGCCCAATCCAACTACGATTCGCTGCAAGTTCGACTGGAGAAGCGCTACTCCCATGGACTCCAGTACCAGGTTGCCTACACCTACTCGCACTCGCTCGACACCGCTTCGAGCGCCAGCCTGGGATCTCTGAACAACGGAGATTTTCAGGATCAGCGCTATCCCAACGCGAACTACGGCAACTCCGATTTTGACGTGCGTCAACGCTTCGTTTTCAGCTACGTCTACGACCTGCCCGTCGGCCGCGGACATGCGCTGGCCAAAGATGCTTCCAGCTTTGTGAACCAGGTGATCGGCAACTGGCAGGTTTCTGGAGTATTCACTGCCGTCACGGGGAATTACTACACCGCAACGGACGCGGATTCGGTCGCGAATGGCGATTGCGGCGGCACGGTCGGTGGTTGCTCACGCCCCAACCTGGTCGGTAATCCCAACGCCAAGCCCTGCATTGCGGGGACGATCTTCAACACCTGCGCCTTTGCGGACGACAATAATACCCCGGGCATTATTCCCATCGGCACGCTCGGCAACGCCCCGCGCAATGACATCCTGGGGCCCGGAAACAAAGAGTGGGATACTTCGCTGGTCAAGCAGTTTCCCTTCAGCGAGCAGAAACACCTCGAATTCCGCGCGGAGTTCTTCAACATACTCAACCATGTCAATTATCTGTTTGGAACGTTTGGCTCGATCAGCGCTCCACCAACCTCTGTGACCATGAACTCGGGTGTGTTTGGATATCCGCAGGCGGCACGCTCGCCTCGACAGATACAATTCGCGCTGAAGTTTTATTTCTAAGGGATGGCCATGGCCGCTGGAAGGATGTGCGCAGCTTTTCGGTTCAGAACAACCGGCATGACGCTTGCCGTCTTGCTGCTGGGCTCCCTGCAGAGTCCCGCCCAGCAACTGACAAATAAGGTTCTCTCCGTGGCGGTCAACCGTCAGGATGGTTCCTATCAACTTGGGCCGGTTGGCAGCCAGTCTGTGCTACAGGCAAGGGTCGGTGCGCAGATCAATCATCAGTGGCTGCGTTCCAGCAGCTATCCATCGCACTCCGTTTCCGAGTCGCCTTTCAGCGACGCCCTTGGCGCGGGCCAACAGTTGACGGTCACATGCAGCGGTCTACGCGGCAGTCCTGATCTGATCTACGTCGTGCAACTCTACACTGAGAATCCGTACGGCACGATTCAAGTTCGGGCCAGGAACACAACCGACACCGCGATGTCGGTGCAGGCAATCCGCAGCGTTGAGGCCATGGGTGACTCGATCATTAACCTGGGTGGGCGTCCATCGGATGAGCGAATTCTCTCCGATAGTTTTAGCGAGGATTGGCCCGACTTAGCGATCTATGACTTCGGCGACGCTCCGGGTGGTATGCATCGTGGGGTTGGAAGCCAACTGATCTACAACCGTCAAACCAAGCAGAGTTTGTTTCTTGGCGCACTCACCTCGGATCGTTTCTTGACTCTTCTGCGGCTCAAGACTGAGGGCAAAGGCGCCGACGCTAAGATCGCCTCGTATACCGTCGAGTCCACCGGTACTACGGAGATTCAGAAGGATTACAGCGAGGCGGAGTCCCTAAAAGTGAAGTCGCTGGTAAGCGACCGGATCGAACTGAGTCTCCCACTCAATCCGGGCGAAGAGATGAGCTCGGAACGGGTGATGTTCTCGGCAGGGCCGGACTATCTGGGGCAACTTCGCACTTACGGTTCCGCAATTCGAAGTCTGCACCACGCTCGGGTTTCGGGGCAGATCCCGATGGGATGGTGGAGTTGGACCGCTTATTATGCGGCGATCAACGAGGGCGAAACCCTGGCCAACGCCGACTTTCTGTCGCAGCATTTGAACTCCCTGGGTTACAACTTCTTCCAGATCGACGATGGCTATGAGTACGCGCGCGGCGAGTTCGTGACCACGAACGCGACGCAATTCCCCGACGGCATGGGATTCGTGGCTCATCACATCTTGAAAGATGGCTTGACCGTTGGCTTGTGGACCGCGCCATTCGAGGTAAGCAGCCGCGCCTGGGTTTACGAACACCACAAAGATTGGTTGGTGCACAATGCCAAGGGCCAGCCGATTCCTCTGGAGGATCTGTGGCGGCAGGGCGTCGACACCCTTTACGCGCTCGATCCGACACATCCTGGAGCGCAGGATTATCTGCGCCAAACCTACAAGACTTTGGTCCGGGAGTGGGGAGTTCGCTTCATCAAGATGGACTTCATGGATACGACGGCGATTGAGGGTTACTACTACCGGCCAAATACAACCGCTCTCGAAGCCCAGCACATCGGCTTGCAGGTGATCCGCGATACCGTCGGCAACGACGTGATTCTGGACAAGGATGGAAGTCCCATGCTCAATCCGGTCGGGATCGTAGATACAGGCCGCATCTCTGCCGACACGGGACACAGCTTTCTAAGATCGAAGACCGCAGCTCCCGGAATCGCCGCGCGGTTCTATATGAACGGCAACTTCTTCATCAGTGACCCGGATGCTTTCAATATCACCGATACCTACCTGGTGGAACATTCGGGCGAAAGTTCCTCCCATTCGCTGGCCACCGCGCAAACTTCGATTGCGCTTTCAGCGATCGCCGGGGGCATGTACGAAATCGGCGACGACCTGATGGTGCTTGGCAGTGAAAAGGATCGACTGGCGTTGGTCGAAAATCGAGACCTGCTCAACATGGCTAAGGCTGGTCGAGCTTCAACCCCCGTGGATCTGATGAGCTACGAACCGGAGGACGGGCAACCAAGTATTTTCTTGCTGCGACAAAGTCCTCGCCAGAGCATCGTGACTGTTTTTAACTGGACCGACAAGCCGCGCTCACGCTCATTGAGCCTCGCGGACCTCGGGGTTCCCGTCAGTTCGACGATGGTAGCGACTGGGGTGATGGATTCAAGCGTCACCTTTGCACTTGAACAAGGTGCGATCCGGCTTGAGAATCAGGCGCCACAATCGGCCGTAGTCATCAAGCTCGTGGACACTGCTGTCGCGAAGACCGCCCCAACTGTAACGGCCCGTGTGCCGTCTCAGTCGAAAGCTGGGGAAACGATCGCCTTCTCGGCTCAGACTGACCCTGGCGGCGTACCCGCACTCGGCTATCATTGGGACTTCGGCGATGGAACGACCTCGCAAGGATCCAACGTCTCTCATTGCTACACAAGGGCAGCCGATTTCATGGTTCGGCTCACAGTGGACGGCCCGGACGACATGCCCTATGAACATAGCTTTTCCGTCAAGGTGAACGGCGAATTAAAGCCGCATCCCCAACTGCCCGCCAACCGGCGCTTTGAGCAGCCCACCGATAAATGAGGAAGGAGGCCGAACCACGATGCAGCGCAGAGACTTTCTCAAACGCGGTGTGGCATTGGCTGTGGCGGCCGAACTCGGAACCGGCAACGCGCAGGCATTCGTTCCCGCTCACAACTGGGGCAAGTACGATTTCGGCGCTGGCCCTCCAGTTACCGATCGGCTGAATCAAGGTCCCTTCCCACAGTACGCGCCGGATGCCGTCATTCCCAGTGATGAAGTGGTGATGACAACCACTCCGTCGGAAGACGTTGTGCCCAACTACGGCAAAGGGCTGCTCACGTATATCACCGCGGATATGGGCACGGACGAAATCAAATCGGACAACGTCTCTCAGGCCATCGAAGATCTGGTTCGATTCCCTCTTGGACAACAGTTGTATGTACGGCCAACCTGGCGCGAAGTGCAGTCGAGGCCCGGCCGCCTGGACATGGCGGATTA
>Ga0335074_10015453_pt1 | contig 10725 bp, 7 predicted proteins | sample Lox_Sample_23_FD_206715 | JGI IMG/M metagenome (GOLD analysis project Ga0335074, IMG submission 206715) | Soil microbial communities from Loxahatchee National Wildlife Refuge, Florida, United States - Lox_Sample_2.3 | ecosystem: Environmental > Terrestrial > Soil > Wetlands | place: USA: Florida... | reverse complement strand
CACGCCGCTGGCTCTGGCCAGCTTGTACAGATGGCCGAGGAGGCCAAACCCGGTCACGTCCGTCGCGCAGGTGATCCCGGCGGCCAGGGCGTGCCGGCTGGCAGCCGCGTTAAGAGTCGTCATCACATCGATCGCGGCCTGACTTACCTCGCCGGTCGCCTTGTGCCAGGAGTTGAACACGCCGATACCGAGCGGCTTGGTCAGGCTGATCGGCAGGCCAGGCCTGCCCGCGTCGATCCGCAGCATCGCGTCGGGCCGGACCGTGCCGGTGACCGCCATCCCGTACTTCGGCTCGGGATCGTCGATGCTGTGCCCGCCGGCTACATGGCAGCTCGCCTCGTGCCCGACGTCCTGGCCGCCGCGCAGCACCTCGGCAGCCAGGTCATAGGGAAGCGTGTCCCGCGGCCAGCCGAGCAGGTTGAGCGCCACGAGCGGCTCACCGCCCATGGCGTAGACGTCGGACAGCGCATTGGCGGCAGCGATCCGCCCGAAGGTGTACGCGTCGTCCACGACCGGCGTGAAGAAATCAGCGGTGACCACGACCGCGAGGGAGCCGCTCACCCGGACCACGGCCCCGTCGTCGCCGTTCTCGACGCCGACGAGCAGGGCCTCGTCCGGCACGGCGGGCCGGAGCCTGGCCACAGTCTCCTCGAGTTCGCCCGGCGGGATCTTGCAGGCACAGCCGCCGCCGTGCGCGTACTGAGTGAGGCGGAACTCAGCGGGATTGGTCACTTGCCCAATGTAGTCCGCAGCCGCGGCGCCCCTGCGTGAACGCGGCGTCGTGGCAAGCCTGGCCGACCGGTAACGTCAGGCGCGGAGGCGTCCGGGTGCCTGGTGGCCCCCCCGGTCTTCAAAACCGGTGTGCGGCGCTCCGCGTCGCAGGCGGGTTCGATTCCCGTCCGCCTCCGCTACTCGCTGCGTTGGCTAACCACGGGCTCGATCGTCCAGCGCGCGGCTTGCTGCCGGAACGCCTGGATGGCCGGCTGGTCGCCGTCCAGGCGCCAGGTCCCGCGCGGCGTGTTCTCGTCAAACCAGATGAAGCCGAGACCGCCGCGATGGCGGATCGCGGTGAACAGGTTGCGGATCTGGCCCGGCTGCGCGGCCGAGCCGGCCACAGCTGTCTCCGAGATCAGAACCGGATCGCGGGTGATCCTGCGGATGGTACTGATCGCACTGTCGAAGATGGAGTTGAAGGTGTCCTCGGCAGTGGCGTAGTAGCCATCGAGCCCGATCCAGGTGACATAGGAGGCGCCGGGCCACCAGTCGGAGATCGGCAGCGTGCCCGACGACTGCAGGTTCATGGTCCACAGCCAGGTGACGTTGTCGGCCCCCTGCTGACGGAAGACGTCGACAAAGTGGCGCCAGGCGGCAATCCAGACCGCCGGCTTGACGTTGTCCTCGCCCCACGGATACCAGAAGCCGTTCGGCTCGTGGGCAAATCCGATGATGACCGGGTGGCCGAAGCTGGCCACCCGGTCCGCGTAGGCGCGGATGAGCGGGTCGAAACGCCCGGCGGCCAGCTCGGACAGCGAAGCGGGGGCGCCGGCGATCAGCGGGTCGATCTGGACGGCAGGGGTCGCCCCGTGAGCCCACGCCTCGGCTGCGAACTGAGACTGGAACGGCTCGGACAGGCTGGAGAAGTACAGCGCGATGTTCGGTGACGTGCCAGTGGCACGCCCGAACTGCAGCACCTGCTGGTACGAGCCCGGCGATGCTCCCTCGTAGACGCCCAGGTAGGAGGCCGGCCGGGCCGGAAGCGACGCATACGCTCGATGCCTGCCAGGCGATGCCGCAGGCCGCTCCGCCGCTGGCCCTGCGGCGCTGCCAGGCGGACTGGCGGGCGGGCTCTGGTGCTGGCGGGAGGCATACTCCGTAGCGCCGGCCGACACCCCGACAGCGATGATGCCGACGATGATCGCGGCCACGGTGCCGTTCCTGGCTGTCCGGGCTGACCGGGCCGGGCTCATGCCGCAGACCGCTCGGGACTTGGCTGCAGATCGTCCGGACTGTCGGCGCGGATTTCCACCTGGGACCGTGTCGTCCAGCCCTGCTGAAGGAACGTCAGCGTTCCCCAGATGCGCACGAACCGGAGCACGGCGAAGACCCAGAACGAGGCGAGCGGATTCAGCGCCAGCGCGCCGAGCCGGCCGAGCAGATTCTGGTCGCTGCGCCGCACGATCAGCAGCCGCGACCCCAGCACCCAGGCCCACAGCGTGCCCATCGCGAGCATGGTCTCGGTATAGGAGGCGGACTGCGGCCAGGTGATGGCCAGTACCACGGTGATGACCAGGGACGCGACGTACCACCACAGGCTGACGACCGAGTACAGCCAGCCCCAGGACAGCGGGTCGAGATACCGCAGCCGCCAGAATGTCCGCAGTGTCGTCCCGCGCATCCACCGCAGCCACTGACGTAGATGGTGGGACAGGTTTTCCGGGTACATGGCGAGGCAGACGGCGGATGGCTGCTGCACCGCGCGGCCACGGCAGAGCGCCATCGTGGTCAGGAACGTGTCGTCGCCGAGCTTGATGGGCACGCCCCAGAACGTCTCGCCGACGTACGCCGGGAGTACCTCGCGGACCATGTCGCCGCGGTAGAGCGCGAACGTGCCGCGGTTGATCAGCACATTGCCGCGCAGCACGTTCTGCGCCGAGCAGGTGACCAGCTGCCAGGCGATCTGGCGCGCGCTGTTGAGCCGCGTGAGCAGGTTCCAGTCTTGGTTCCAGGCGAGCTCGAGGCCCGCCACGGACTGGACGCGGCGGTCAGCGAACGGCTTGATGCCCTCCTCAAGCGCGCGCGCCTCGAGCGCAGTGTCGGAGTCCAGAGTGACGAAGATGTCCGCGGGATCGTCGCGGAAGGTGCGGGCCTGCGCCCGCTTCTTGCCCGCGTTCTGCTGCCACACCCAGGTGAAGTCGACCTCCGGCGGGTGGCTGGTGATCCAGTAGGACCACACCTGCCCGTAGTCCACGCTGGAGCCGTCGTCGACGACCTCGACCCGGTCGGGCAGCCGCGTTTGCTGGAAGAGTGCATACAGGACCCGGTCAAGGACTTCGGGGTCCTCGTTGAACACCGGGACATTCACCGTGATCCGCATCCGGTCGAGCCGGGACTGCTGGCTTCTGGTCACGGTGTACGGCCGCTCGAACCACGACAGCACCCACTGAAATGCGGTGAGGGCGAAATACACCATCCACATGATCGCAAGCGGCCGGTAGCGTCCCCAGGATGCGATGAACCAGCTGTGCCGGACGACGAGTATCGCGAGGAAGACCAGGGCCCCGGCAGCGATCCACGGGTAAGCGCGGGGGCGCTGGATCGTGACCTCGGGGATGTCGTAGTCGTGCGTCACGGCTCTTCAGCAGCCTTTCTGCGTCGCCAGGTAAACCGGATCAGCAAGGTAAGCAAGAGCACGGCGATGCCGGACGCTGCTACCGCGCCGGTGATCTTGCCAAGAAGCGGCCGCAGCCGCGCCGCCGGGGTGAGGATCGAGATGAGCGGGCTGCCGGCTGACCGCGGCAGGCTGTAATGAACCGGAACCTGCGGATCGCGGAGCCAGATGAGGCTGTGCCAGTACGGGATAGCAGCAGCCAGCCGGTAGTGCTTACTGTCCACGAGGAGTGGCACCAGCTGCCGCGCGAACGGGGCATTTGACCCGCTCAGGTTGGTGACCACGATCGAGAAGAAGCCCGCGCGGATCCTGGCCGCGTAGGCAGACACACTCAGACTCTGGCCGATCACCTTGGAGCTGAGCGCACGGCCGTTGAGCTGGCGGATCGTGTACAGGTTGGACCACCGGTACCACTGCGTGCCCTGAGACAGGTAGTACTCGGGAACGTCCGGGGTGCTCACCATGATCGGTCCGCTCGTGCCCGGAAGCACCTGCCGGAGGGCGGCGGTCAGCGAGGCGGAGTTGGGCCAGTCATGAAACCTGATCCGGGCCTGAGTCACGCCAACATGGGCGGGGTAGATCAGCGCGACGCTGAAGGCGACTGCCGCGAGCCAGCGCACTGGCTGTTGCCGCAGCCGCGAGACGATCATGTCGATCGCATAGCCGGCCGCCATAGCCGCGAACCACGCACCGAAGTCGACGTGCTTCTGGAGCGAGAAGGTCGTGTGCACTCTGGCTTGCTCGAGCGGAACCAGGAACGCGGCACCGGCCAGGACGATCAGCAGCAGCCGGGGCTGCCAGCCTCGTGCGGCGGCGAGGCCGATCAGCATCCCGGTCAGCGCGACAACGACGACGACCGCAGTGAGCTGCCACGCTTCGCGGTAGACCTGATCCGCAGTGCTGTTGCCGCTAGCTCGGTCGAGCGTGGTCTGGACGACTCCGGTCACGTACTCGCCGCCGCCGAGCATGACGAGGAAGGCGAGGATGGCGCTGAGGTACGTCAGCAGGGTGGCACCGCGGGCGAGCGCGCGCCGCCAGGCCAGCGTGGGCTGGCTGGCTATCACGGCTAGCGCGAGCACGACCGGATCGAAGATTCCGGACGCGTACTTCGCGGCGTTGGCGAGAGCAAGCGCTACCGCGGCCGCGGCGATCCACCCGGCCGCGCGCTCCCGCGTCCCCGCTCGCACGACGCACCAGGCGGAGACCGTCATGAGGAGCAAGGACAGCGCGTCATAGGTCGCGAATGCGCCCAGGAACTGGGTCGAGGCAAGAGTCGCCCACAGCGCCGTCGCGAAGAATGCGGCCCGCCGGCCCAGCAAGGTCGATGCGGTGTCCCAGAGGAACGCCGACGCCGCAAGCATGAAGCACAGGCTCAGAATCCGTGCAGCGGCTAGTCCGCCGAGCGAGTCCGCCATGGCTCCGATCGGCGGGTAGAGAACCGGTGCGCCGGAAAAGTAGGTGGGAAACGCCGGGATCGGCGTGCCGTGCAGCCAGTGGGCGATCTCGAGGTGGCCGGCCCACAGATACAGGGCCTCGTCGCCGAACGCCGTGTTGGCCCATACCAGTTGCAGCGACAGCGCGGCCTGGATCGCGAGGATGCACAGCAGCGGCCAGGGGCCGCCTAGCAGCCGTGCCCAGAACCCGTCATTCTCGGGCCCGGTCGGCGTCGGCGGTCCGGGCGGAGAGATCGCAGGCATGATGTCCGTGTCCCGCGCACGTGCCTGCACCTCCCCGATGCGGGCGAGTGCTACGAGGCCGCTGTGTGCCTCCGGCACGCCGTGACGCTGCCCGCGGGATGGGGGATAATCAGGCATAAAAGCACCAGCAGCGGTGGTGGCTGAGCCTGCGCAGCTGGGCGTTGTATCGCAAGGGGGCCGCGTTGTGAGGGATACGGCCGACAGGTCGCGTCAGTGATACGGCGATCCCTCCCGTATGTCTGAGCTCGCGGACAACAAGGCCCGTAACTAGACATCAAAGCCATAGCTAAACATCACAGCGTTTTGCCGGATCGCAGCGTTTCGGGGACGTGGACAAGTCGCGGGGGGAGACGACCTCTGTCACCTCAGAACGACCCTGATTGCTAGTTCAACCAAGCACTGTGGCCGCAACGTACCACGCTGGCTCATTCCGCAGGGATGAGATCGATAGGTGTTGACCAGTACGTTGTCGCAGTTCGGGGTGATAAACCACCGCATGCCAGCAGAAACCAGCTGTTAGCGCGCGTCATCACTGACAGCTCCTGCCTCAGCGCCCCCGCAGCTGCCATCCGGTCCCGGCCGGCCGTTTCGCGTATGGTCGCACTGTGGATTCTGGTGACGCCGCGGATCCGCGTCGGCTTGTGCCGAGGACCGATACCGTCCTGGCCGACCCGCGGCTAGCCGCCGCCCGCGAGCGGCTCGGTGCGGCGCTCGTCAAGGCCGCGGTGGCGCAGGCTCAGGAGCTGGCGCGCTCGGGTGGTATCAGCCCGTCCGCTGTTGCCGACGCGGCAGCGGCAGCGCTGCCGCGAGCCGCGACCAGCCTGACGCCAATCATCAACGCCACCGGTGTGCTCGTGCACACCAACCTCGGGCGCGCTCCGCTGTCGGCCGCCGCGCAGGAGGCGCTGCTGGCGGCGGCTGGCGGCACCGATGTCGAGTTCGACCTCGGTACCGGCAAGCGGGCAAAGCGCGGGTCCGGGCTGCTCTCGGCGCTCGCGCAGGCGGTGCCGGCCGCAGGCGCCGTGCACGTAGTCAACAACAACGCCGCCGCACTCGCCCTGACCGCAGCGGGGCTCGCGGCCGGGCGCGAAATCGTGGTCAGCCGCGGCGAGCTAATCGAGATCGGTGACCGGTTCCGGCTGCCTGACCTGCTGGAGTCTGCCGGAGCCCGGATCCGGGAGGTGGGCACCACCAACCGGACGTCGCTGGACGACTACCGGGAGGCTGTCGGCGCCGACACCGGTTTCATCCTTAAGGTGCACCCGTCGAACTACGTGATCGAAGGCTTCACCGCATCGGTCAGCATCCGCGACCTGGCCGATCTCGGCGTACCGGTGGTCGGTGACATCGGATCGGGGCTGCTGCGGCCGAGCCCGATACTGCCGGACGAGCCGGACGCCGACACCTGGCTGCGGGCCGGAGCCAGCCTGGTCACCGCCAGCGGCGACAAGCTGCTGGGCGGACCGCAGGCCGGCCTGCTGCTCGGCGACGCCGCGATCGTGACCGCGCTCGCCCGGCACCCGCTGGCCAGGGCACTGCGGGTGGACAAGCTGACTCTGGCCGCGCTGGAGGCGACCATCACCGGGCCGCCCTCGCCGGTGGCGCAGGCGCTGGCCGCAAGCCCGGCATCGGTAACCGCGCGGGCGCAGGCACTGGCCGCACGGCTGGCAGCAGCGGGCCTCGACTGCCGGGCAGTGCCCGCCACCGCCGCTGTCGGCGGCGGCGGCGCCCCCGGCGTCCGCCTGCCGAGCGCCGCGGTGTCGCTGCCCGAACAGCTCGCGCTCGCGCTTCGATCCGGTGCAGCGGTCCGGCGCGGCGGCGCACCTGCGGTCGTGGGCCGGATCGAGGCCGGGCGGCTGCTGCTCGACCTGCGCAGCGTTGCGCCTGATGACGACGAACGGCTAGCCGCGGCCGTGCTCATCCATGCGCTCGGCGACGAGACGGTGCCGGCTGACGCCGTGCCGGCTGACGCCGTGCCGGCTGACGCCGTGCCGGCTGACGCCGTGCCGGCTGACGCCGTGGCGGAGTAGCCGTGCACGTCGTCGCCACGGCCGGTCACGTGGACCACGGGAAGTCAGCGCTCGTACGCGCGCTGACCGGGATGGAACCCGATCGGTGGGAGGAGGAGCAGCGGCGCGGGATGACCCTGGATCTGGGCTTCGCCTGGACAGTGCTGCCATCCGGTCAGCAGGTTGCGTTCGTAGACGTGCCAGGGCACGAGCGGTTTGTCCCCAACATGCTGGCCGGGGCAGGGCCCGCGCCAGCCGTGCTGTTCGTGGTCGCTGCGGACGAGGGCTGGATGCCGCAGTCGGCCGAGCATCTCGCCGCGCTCGACGCGCTCGGCGTGCGTACCGGGCTGCTGGCCGTGACCCGGTCGGACCTGGCTGATCCCGGCCCTGCGCTGCGCGAGGCCGGTGCCGAGATCGCGCGGACCAGCCTCGGTGCTGGCGGCGCAGTCGAAGCCGTCGCGGTCAGCGCGGTCACCGGTCAGGGGCTGGCTGACCTGACCGCTGCTCTCGGCCGGCTGGTGGACCGGCTGCCTGCGCCCGATCCGCAGGATAGCGTCCGGCTCTGGCTGGACCGGGTGTTCGCGATCAAGGGCAGCGGCACAGTGGTCACCGGGACACTGCAGGCGGGCACCGTGCGCACTGGCGACGAGCTGATCCTGACGCCGGCCATGCGTCCCGTGCGGGTCAGGAGCGTACAGTCGCTGGGGCAGCCGGCTGCGCAGGCCACCGGCGTCGCCCGGGTGGCGCTGAACCTGCGTAACGTGAACGCCCGTGAGCTAAGCCGTGGCATGGCCCTGGTCCAGGCTGGCCGCTGGACCCTGACCAGCGTCATCGACGTGCGGCTGAGCGTCAGCGGTCAGCGGGGACGACCCGCCGAACCCGGCGCGGGAGACCGCGGATCACGGTCGGCTGACGCGCTGCGGCTGCCGCCAGCGCTCACCCTGCACATCGGCGCGGTCCGCTCCGTCGCTCAGGTGCGAGTGATTGGCGGCGGCATGGTGCGACTGCGCCTCGATCGCGCGCTGCCGCTGCACGTTGGTGACCGGGTCCTGCTGCGTGACCCTGGTGCGGCCGCGTCAAGGACAGCCGGCGGCCGCGGTGGCGGCCGGCCCAGTTACGGCGCGATCGTCCTCGATGTGACACCTCCGCCGTTGCGCGGCAGCGGCGCCGCGGCGGCCGCACGGCTTCAGCTTGCCTCCTGGCCTGACCAGCCCGGAGCCGCGGATCTGCTGCGCCGGCACAAGCTGCTGCGGGCCGGCACGGCGACCGCGATGGGGCTGCGGGACCTGCCCGCTCCCGTCGGCGGCGAATGGCTGGCCGACCCGGACCGGTGGCAGGAGCTGCGCCAGCGCCTTGCGGCAGCGGTGGCCGAGCACGCCGCCCGCGATCCGCTGGCACCGGGTCTGCCGGTGGACGCGGCCCGTGCGGCGCTCGGCCTGCCGGACCGTGCCCTGGTGGAGTCGCTGGTCGCCAGTCAGGACGGCGGCGGCGCCAGCGGTCTCCGGCTGCAGGGTGGCTATGTGCAGCCGGCCCGGGTGGCGGATCGCGCGCAGGCCATTGCGGCGGACGACGCTACGGACCCGGAGGCAACCGTCAGCGCGGCGCTCGACGGCCTGCCGCGGCCAGTGGCCGCAGCGGTCCGCAAGGTGCTCGCGGACCTGGCGGCCGCGCCGTTCAGCGCTCCTGCCACCGACCGGCTGCGCGACCTGGGTCTGGATGCGCGCGCTGCCGCGGCAGCCGAACGGGTCGGCCTGCTGCGCCGCCTGCCCGGGAATGTGGTCCTGCCCGCCGATGCGAGCGCACAAGCAGCACAGATCCTGGCCGGGCTCCCGCAGCCGTTCACCGTCTCAGAGGCTCGGCAGGCACTGCAGTCCAGCCGGCGCGTCGTGGTCCCGCTGCTGGAGATGCTGGACCGGGAGGGTGTGACGCGGCGGCTGCCGGACGACCGCAGGGAACTCCGCGGCCAGTAGCCCGAATCGTCAGCCGCCGCTCGCTGTCAGCTCGGCGGGCGCCGCGATTCTGTCGCCGCAAGAATAGACGTTCATCGACGCGCCGCGCAGGAACCCGACCAGGGTGAGCCCGGCCTGCGCTGCCAGCTCGACTGCGAGCGAGGACGGTGCAGACACCGCGGCCAGCACTCCCGCCCCAGCCAGGACCGCCTTCTGCACCAGCTCAAACGAGGCCCGGCCGCTCACCAGCAGGATGCATCCGGACAGCGGCAGGCGGCCGTTCAGCAGAGCCCAGCCCACCACCTTGTCCACCGCGTTGTGCCGGCCGACGTCTTCGCGGAGCGCGATCAGTTCCCCGCCAGCGGAGAACAGCCCGGCTGCGTGCAGCCCGCCGGTGCGCGCGAACACCCGCTGGGCGGCGCGCAGCCGGTCTGGCAGCCCGGTGAGGACCTCCGGCCGGACACGGACCGGATCGGCCGCAACGGCGGCCTGCGGCAGGACGCAGATGTCCTGGACGCTGGTCTTGCCGCACAGGCCGCAGGCGCTCGTGGTGAGGAAGTTACGCCGGGCGCCAGCCGCGACGGCAATGCCGGGAGCCAGCATCACGTCCACGATGTTGCCGGGCCCGTCGTGATCGGTGTGTCCGCAGCTGGTGCCGTCGCATAGCCTCATCCCCGCGATGTCGGCGGCCGAGCGGACGACGGCCTCGCCGACCAGGAAGCCTGCCGTCAGCTCCAGATCGTCGCCCGGCGTGCGCATGGTCATGGTGAGCGCCGTGCCGTCGACCCTGATGCCAAGCGGCTCCTCGGTGGCCAGGATGTCGGCCCGGTCCGCGGTCCCGCCCGGCGAGCCGTCTGCGGGCACGGTCACCCGCTCGATCCGCCGCCGCACCGTTCGTCCGGCCACGTGCTCCGCCTTTCCGGCCTCGCCCGCGCGCCAGCCTGTCGGCGCGTGGCAACGAGGCCTGCGCTGCTGTGCGTGCACTTCCCTGAACGGGCGCAGCCGAACCTGCCAGCCGATGATCAAGGTCGGGTCACAGCGGGTAAAGACCGGTGAGCACTCGGACGCCGCGAGGCACACGCCGCGAGGCACACGAGGCAGGCACCAGGGGGGACAGGCAGATGAGCAGTTCGCAGGAGCGGCCTAGCGGCGGCCAGCAGTACGCGCCCGGATATCAGCAGCAGGAGCCGTATCAGCCGGCGGGGTACGAACCGGAGCGCGACGGCGGCGGTGGCGTCGTGCTCGGCAGTCTGCTGGCCGGGGTTCTCATGATCATGTCCGGCCTCTTCAGCTTCCTGGCCGGGCTGGGCATGGTAGTGCGCAGGGCCTTCTTCACCAACCCCGCGAACTATCCGTACCACTGGGCGACAACCAGCTGGGGCTGGCTAGAGCTGATCCTCGGCGTCGTGGTGTTCGCAGCCGGTGTCTGCGTGCTGCTGGGCATGACCTGGGCGCGAGTAGTCGGCATAGTTCTGGCGACCTTTGTCGCGGTCTCCGGATTCCTCACCATCCCGCTGTTCCCGCTCTGGGGCATCACCCTCGTCGCGGTGAACATGTTCATCATCTGGGCGCTCATGTCGCACCGGCGGGATGCGCTCACCTAGCCATCGGCCACAGAGCGGACGGCCAGCTAGCGGACGGCCAGCTAGCGGACGGCCAGCTAGCGACGAACGGCCGAGCCG
>Ga0335074_10015452_pt1 | contig 10726 bp, 12 predicted proteins | sample Lox_Sample_23_FD_206715 | JGI IMG/M metagenome (GOLD analysis project Ga0335074, IMG submission 206715) | Soil microbial communities from Loxahatchee National Wildlife Refuge, Florida, United States - Lox_Sample_2.3 | ecosystem: Environmental > Terrestrial > Soil > Wetlands | place: USA... | reverse complement strand
CAGCAGGTTCTTGATGATGCGCCGCATGGTCGAGAAGTCGTCGACCACCAGGAATTTCAGATCTTTGCTCACTGCCTGCCTCGTCTCGTTGCACTCGCGCCGGCCGCACCGTCGCGCCAATCCACCAGCCGCGCTTTGAGCCGCACGAGCGCCTGCCCGTGGAGCTGACAAGCGCGCGACTCGGTGACCTTCAGCACCGCGCCGATCTCCTTCAGGTTCAGTCCCTCACTGTAGTAGAGCGACATCACCAGTTTCTCCCGTTCCGGCAGTCCCTCGATCGCCTGCGCCAGAGCGTCCCGGAATCCTTCCTCCGCGGTCTCGCGGAACGGATCGGCCGCGCCCTCGGCCGACGCCGCCGTCGTATCGTCGAGCGTTGCCAGGCGGCAGCTCGCCGCATCCTGCACGATGGCGTGATACTCCTCGAGCGGCACTCCGAGCCTCTCGGCGATCTCCGTGTCGCGCGCGTCGCGTCCCGTGCGCCGCTCGATCTCCTGCACCACCGCGGCCACGGCGCGCGCCTTGCGATGCACCGAGCGCGGCGCCCAGTCGAGCTTGCGCAGCGCGTCGATCATGGCGCCGCGGATGCGGATGCCGGCGTACGTCTCGAAGCTCGCGCCGCGATTCGGCGCGTAGTTCGACGCCGCCTCCAGCAGCCCCAGCATCCCCGCCTGCATCAGATCGTCCACCTCCACGGAGGGCGGCAACCGGCCGACCAGGTGGTAGGCGATCCGCTTCACCAGCTCCGCGTGGCGCGTCACCAGCTCGTTCGCCTCGTCCGGCCCGCGGCGCCCGCCGTATGCGCTCGCCGCGTTCATGGCACCACTTCCAGCCGCACCGCGTTCCTTCGCACCAGCCGTTCCACGAAGAACTCGATGTTCCCGCGGGGACCGGGGGGCACTGGCCATGTATCGGCCGCGGCCCCCAGTTTCTTGAACGCCCGGGCCGCGGGGCTCGCCGGATAGGCGGCGAGCACCGGGCGCTGCTCGCGTACCGAGCGGCGCAGGCACTCGTCCTCGGGAATCTCACCCGCGAATTCGAGCACAACATCGAGGAAGCGCGCCGTGACGCGCTCGAAACGCCGGAAGAGCTCGGCGCCGCCGCCCGCCGCACGAATCCGGTTGGCGAGCACCCGGAAGCGGCCGACCCCGTGATTGCGACTCAGGACCTTGACGAGCGCGTAGGCGTCGGTTAGCGAAGCCGGCTCGTCGCAGATCACGATGAGAACGTGTTGGGACGCTTGTGAGAACTGCAGCACTCCCGGAGCGATTCCCGCCGCGGTGTCCACGATGAGCACGTCCAGGCGCGCCGCCAAAGCGCTGAAGGCGCGCACGAGGCCCAGGTGCTCCGCCGCCCCCATGCTGGCGAGGTCGGCCGCGCCCGATGCCGCCGGCACGACGTGGAATCCCTGCGGCGCCTCGACGATCACCTCATCCAGGGTGCGCTCCCCGGCGATCACGTGCGCGAGCGTGTAGCGCGGGGAGAGGCCGAGAAAGACATCGGCGTTGGCGAGCCCCAGGTCGCCGTCGAGCAGCACCACCCGGCGGCCCGCGGCCGCGAGCGCCGTGGCGAGGTTCACCGACACGCTTGTCTTGCCGACGCCCCCCTTGCCGCCCGTGACGGCGATCACCCGCACGGGCTGCCCGAGGGACTCGAGCTTGGAGTTGTTGATGAGACTGAGCTCAGGTCGTCGCATGTGAGAGTCTTCCAAATCTTCGTCGCAGCAGATCTTCGTCAGCGGCCGCACCGGTCGCCTTGGCGAGCCGTACGGCGTGGGATACGAGCTCCAGGGACCTCGCCGGCCGGAGGTCCTCGGGTACGCGCTGGCCGTCGCTCGTGTAGGAAAGTGACAGCCGCGCACGGATGAGCACCGACAGCGCGCCGCCGAGGCTCGTTGCCTCATCCAGCTTGGTGAGCAGGCACGAGGCGGGGTTCGCGGGCCGGAAGCGTTGCACCGCTTCCTCGAGCGCACCGGCCTGCGTGCTCGCCGCGAGCACGAGCGCGGTCTCCATCTTCGATGCGCAGTTGGCGAGTACCGTCAGACGCGACGTCAGTTGCGCGTCGCGCAGGCTCGAGCCCGGCGTATCGATCAGCACCAGTCGGCAGCGCTCGAGGCGCGTGAGCAGTTCGGGCAAGGCCTCGAAGCGCTCCGGCACGTGCACCGGCACGCCGAGGAGCTGTCCCAGGGCCTGCATCTGGTCCTGCGCTCCGATCCGCACGGTATCGGAAGAAACCAGCGCGAGGTCCCGCGGGCCATGGCGCAGGATCCAACGCACCGCCAGCTTCGCGAGCATGGTGGTCTTGCCGACGCCGGTGGCGCCGACGAAGGCAACACGCCCGCCGGTGTCGAGCCAGCGGTCGCCTGTCACGAGCAGATACTGCGACAGGCCTGCGATGGCGAAGCGACGGCCCTGAGTGAGGTCCACCTGCTCATCGAGCTGCCCGACGATGTGGTCGGCCAGGTCCTGCGCGATGCCGATCTCGGTCAGCTCGCGCAGCAGCTCCGTGTGCACGGGGGCGCGGCGCGTGCGGTCGTTCCAGGCGAGCTGCGCGAGTTGCGTCTCGAGCATGCGGCGCAGGGTCTGCAGCTCCTTGCCCATGGCCGCCGCCGGAGCCTCCGGCTGCGGATCGAACAGGGGCGGCAGGGGCGCGGCGGCAGCCGGTGCCGCTGCCGGTGCCGGCGCGGGCACGGGCGCGGGCACGACTTCCGGCCGTCTCGTGGCCACTGGCTCTGCGCGCTCGAGGCTGGCCGCATCGAAATCCACTGCCGCAGTGACTTCGACCCCTTCGGGCGTGCGCCGCGAGGAGAGGATCACCGCCTCTTCGCCCAACTGCTCGCGGATGGAGCGCAGGGCCTGGCGCATGTCGGGTGCCGTATGGCGTACGATCTTCATTGTTTACCTGCCGACCGCGGTGACCACGCGGACCTTGCGGTTGTCGGGAATCTCATTCCAGGCGAGCACGTAGAGGCTGGGCAGCGCCGCGCGCAGGAAGCGCGCCATCTGCGCACGCAGCGCCGGCGGGACGAGCAGCACCGGCGCCTCGCCCGATGACTCCTGGCGCCGCGAGGCGTCGGCGACGCGCTGTTGCAGCCGCTCCGCCAGCCCGGGCTCGAGACCCGGGCTCGCGGCGTTGGCGGCCAGCGAGTTGGAGAGCAGCCGCTCGAGCTCCGGCTCGAAGGTGATGACGGGCAACTCGGCGGCGATGCCGGCGATGTCCTGCACGATCTGCCGGCCCAGGGCGACGCGCACGTGCGTCAGCAGCACCGCCGGGTCCTGCGAGCGCGGCGCGTGCTCCGCCAGGGTCTCGATGATGGTGCGGATGTTGCGGATGGGAATGCGCTCGGCGAGCAGGCTCTGCAGCACCCGCACCACGGCGGAGAGCGGCAGCACGCGCGGCACCAGATCCTCCACCAGCTTCGGCGCGCTCTTCGCGAGCCCGTTGAGCAGTTGCTGCACTTCCTCGTGGCCGAGGATCTCGTTGGCATGCGACTGGATGACGAAGGAGAGGTGGGTGGCGATGACGGTGCTCGGGTCGACCACGGTGTAGCCGAGCGCCTGCGCATGATCGCGGCTCGCCGCCTCGATCCATACCGCCTCCATGCCGAAGGCCGGGTCGCGGGTGGCGATGCCCTGCAGCGGCCCGAAGACGCGCCCGGCATTGATCGCGAGCTCCTTGTCGGGGTAGATGACACTCTCGCCGACCGGGACGCCGCTCAGGTTGATGCGGTAAATGTTGGGCGCGAGGTCCAGGTTGTCGCGGATGTGCACGGCCGGGATCAGGAAGCCGAGCTCCTGCGAGAGCTTGCGCCGCACCCCGCGCACCCTGCCCAACAGGTCGCCGCTCTGGCGCTTGTCGACGAGCGAGACGAGACGGTAGCCGACCTCGAGGCCGACGAGATCGATCGGACGCACATCCTCCCACGTGAGCTCGCGGGTCTCCGGCGCCGGCGGCGCGGGCTTCGGAGCGGCCGCGGCAACCGCGGCGGCCGAGCGCTTTCTGCCGATGAGGTATGCGGCCGAGCCGCAGAGCGTTGCGATGAGGAGGAAGGGGACGTTCGGCATGCCGGGGATGATTCCCATCACGCCGAGCAGGCCCGCGGCCACGCCGAGCGCCTTCGGGTTGCCGAAGAGCTGGCGGCGCAGCTCACCACCCATGTCCTGCGACCGCGACATGCGGGTCACGATGAGGGCCACGGCGGTCGAGAGGAGAAGCGCCGGGATCTGCGCCACCAGGCCGTCGCCGATGGTGAGCAGAGTGTACGTGTGGACCGCGTCCGTTACCGCCATCCCATGGCCGATCGTGCCGATCGCGAGGCCGCCGATGATGTTGATGAGGAGGATCAGAATGCCCGCAATGGCATCGCCGCGGACGAACTTGCTCGAGCCGTCCATCGCACCGTAGAAGTCGGCCTCCGCGCGGATCTCGCCGCGGCGGGTGCGCGCCTCGTCCTGGGTGATGAGGCCGGCGTTGAGGTCGGCGTCGATCGCCATCTGCTTGCCGGGCATGGCATCCAAGGTGAAGCGGGCGCTGACCTCGGAGATGCGCCCGGAGCCCTTGGTGACCACGACGAAGTTGATGATGGTGAGGATGATGAACACCACCACGCCGACGGCGAAGTTGCCGCCGACAACGAACTCGCCGAAGGACTCGATGACGCGGCCCGCCGCCTGCGGACCACTGTACCCGTGCAGCAGAACGACGCGTGTCGAGGCAACGTTGAGGGCCAGACGCAGCAGTGTCGCGAGCAGCAGAACGGTCGGAAAGACGCCAAACTCGATCGGCCGCGCGACGTAGAACACCGCCATCACGATGATGATCGACAGCGCGATGTTGAAGGTGAAGAGCACATCGAGCGCCATCGGCGGCAGCGGCAGGATCACCATGGCGAGCACGGCGAGGACACCCGCGGGCACGCCGATTCCGGTGCGCAGCAGGTCCCGCCAGGTCGGCAGGTTGGGGCTCGATGTCGTGGTGGTTGCGGTCATGGGTTAATGGCGTGTCGCATCAATGCCGGGGTCGATGGCCGGAGGCGCGGGCGGCCGTGCGCCAGAGGTGCGGGCGGCCTTGAGCTGATAGATGTAGGTGAGGACCTGGGCGACGGCGACGTACAGTGTTGCCGGAATCTCGCTGCCGATCTCGACGTTGTGATGGAGCGCGCGCGCCAGCGGCGGCGCCTCGAAGATCGGCACCGCGTGCTCGGTCGCGATCTCGCGGATTCGCGCGGCGATGAGATCCGTGCCCTTGGCGACGACGAGGGGCGCGCGCATGCGGCTCTCCTCGTAGCGCAGCGCCACGGCGAAGTGGGTCGGGTTGACGACGACGACGGTCGCCTTGGGCACTTCCTGCATCATGCGGCGTTTGGCCATCTCCCGCTGCACGCGGCGGATGCGGCCCCGCACCTCGGGCGAGCCCTCGCTCTCCTTCAACTCCTCGCGGATCTCCTCGCGGCTCATGCTGAGCTTCTGCGAGTGCTGCCAGATCTGGAAGGGCACGTCGACCGCCGCGATGAGCGCAAGTCCGGCGGAGACGGCGAGCAGGGCGTCCGAGGTGAGGTTGGCGGCCTGCGCGATGGCCTCGTGGAGCGGCGCGGCGCCCAGCGCGAGAAGCTGCGCCGCCTGCTTGCGCAGCACCACCGCCGCGATGGCGGCGACCACCAGGAATTTCGCGAACGCTTTGCCGAGCTCGACGGCGCCCCGGGCGGAGAAGAACCGGCCGAAGCCGGCGATCGGGTCGAGCCGGGTGAAGTTGGGCGCCAGCGCCGTGAAGCTGAGATTCCAGCCGCCGAGCGCGAGCGGCGCGACCAGCGCGGCGACCAGCGTGAGACCGAGCAGCGGCGCGCAGGCGATGCCGGCGCGGTACATTTCGGCGGATGCGGTGGACAATGCGATTCCGGGATCGAGCGCGGCACCCGCGCGCGGTGCGAGACCGGATCTCATGATGTCGTAGAGCGTCGCGCCGAGGGAGCCGCCGAGGAAGTGCAGTGCGCCGCCCGCGACGAGCAGCACGGCGGCGGCAGTCAACTCCGGCGAGCGGGGGACCTGGCCTTCCTCGCGCGCCTTCTCCAGGCGCCTGGCTGTCGGTTTCTCTGTCCGTTCCTGAGCGCTCTCGTTGTCGGCCACGGTATCAGGCTCCGCTCAGGTGACGCAGGAAGGCGAGCGAGACGGCGAGCAGACGGATGAAGCCCGTCCCGAGCGTCGGCAGCCCCATGATGATGACGAGGAGCCCGAAGACGAGCGCCACGGGCAGTCCCACGGAAAAGATGCTGAGCGTCGGGGCCGCGCGGCTGACGACGCCGAAGGCGAGGTTGGCGATGAGCAGCGCCGTCACTGCCGGCAGCGATACGGCAAGCGCCCCCGAGAAGAGCTGCGAGCCCCAGGTGATCACGGACCAGAGGCCGTCGGGACCCAGGCCGGCAGTGCCGATGGGCAGGGTGTGAAAGCCGTCGACCAGCGTGCGGATGAGGGCGAGGTGTCCGTTGAGCACCAGAAAGAGCAGTGTGACCAGGATCGAGTAGAGCGTTCCGAGAGCCGGAGTACTGGCGCCGTTGTTCGGGTCCAGGTTGTAGGCGAGCGACAGGCCCATGCTGTTGCCGATCACCTCGCCGCCGAGCGACACCGCATCGAAGAGGATCTGCAGGCTGAGCCCGAGTGCCGCGCCGATGATCACCTGCTGCACGGTGATGATGACGCCCGCGGCGGAGAGAGGCGCCACGTCGGGAACCGGTACCAGCGGCGCTACGAGCAGCGCGACTGCGCCCGCAAGGATGACCCGCACGCGCACCGGCACCGTGACCGAGCCGAACGCCGGCGCCACCATGAAGCAGGAGCCGATGCGCACGAACGGCCAGAAGAGCTCTGCCAGCCAGCCGTCCAACTCTTTTGCGGTGAGGGTGATCATGGCTGCGGCGGCCTCAGTTGATGAGCCCCGGAATGCTCATGATGAGCTCGTGGGTGTAGCCGACCAGCGTCTTCAGCATCCACGGGCCTGCCGCGGCGAGCGTCAGCGCGATGGCGATCAGCTTGGGAATGAACGACAGCGTCATCTCGTTGATCGAGGTGGCGGCCTGGAAGGCGCCGATCACGATGCCGGTGATCAGGGCGGCGAGCAGGAGCGGCGCGGCCAGGGCGAGCGTGATCTCGAGCGCGCGCATGCCGATGGCCATGATGGTGTCGGGAGTCATGCCGCGGCCCTCAGTGATAGAAGCTCGAGGCGAGCGTGCCCATGACGAGTGTCCAGCCGTCGACCAGCACGAACAGCATCAGCTTGAAGGGCAGGGAGATGAGCACCGGCGAGACCATCATCATGCCCATCGACATCAGCACGCTCGCCACCACCAGGTCGATGATCACGAACGGAATGTAGAGCAGGAAGCCGATGATGAACGAAGTCTTCAGCTCGCTGGTGACGAATGCGGGCACGAGCACGCTGAGCGGCACGTCGAGCGGTGTCTGGTAGCCCTGGCCGCCCGCGATGTGCACGAAGGTCGCGATGTCGTTCTCGCGCGTCTGGTGCAGCATGAATTCCTTCAGCGGCACTTCCGCCCGCGAGAGAGCGGTCGGTGCATCGATGGTGCCCGCGGAGTAGGGTTGATAGGCAGTCTGGTCGATACGGTTGATGACCGGCGACATCACGAAGAAAGTCAGGAACAGCGCGAGGCCGAGCAATATCTGGTTGGGAGGGGTCTGGCCGGCGCCGAGCGCCTGGCGGAGGATGCTGAGCACGATGATGATGCGGGTGAAGGCCGTCATCATCAGGAGGATTGCCGGCAGCAGGGTGATCGCCGTCATCAGGGCGAGTAGCTGCAGCGTCAGGCTGTAGGTTTGACCACCGCCGGCGGCGGTCTGGATGCTGAAGGCGGGGATGCCGGGAGCGGCATGAGCAACCGCGGGCAAGACGAATAGCATCAGGAGCGCCGCTTTGCCGACCTTCGAGCGCAGCGCAAGATGGCCTCTGGCCAGAACGCCGTGAATACATCCATGTAGGCTCGCGGGCCGGCTGTCCTGCCGGCCAGCGTCTGGCCAGAGGCCATCTTGCGCTGCGCTCTCTATGGCGTGCGGGAGCGTCTTCACTTTCCCAAGCTCCGCTTGAGCAGGGCGCCGAATGACACTGCGGCGGGGTTGGTGGCCGGGGCGGCCTTGGGGAGCTCGACGGGCTCGCGCAGCACGTGAAGCGCGCTCACGCGGCCGGGGGCGACGCCGATCAGGACCTGCTCGGTGCCGACTTTGAGCAGTACCGCACGCTCCTTCGGACCGAGGGGCATTTCGGCGATGACGTCGAGCGCGTTGCCGGAACGATTGCCGAAGCCGCGCACCCGGCGCGCGAGCCAGGCGAAGGCGAAGATCGCCGCGAGCACGATGAGCAGCGCCAGGGTCACGGAGGCGACCCCGCCGGCGGCCGGCAGGGCGCCGGGCGCGGCGGCCGCGAGCGGGCTCGCGGCGTGCGGTGCGGCGAACAAGTGGCTCATTTGAGCTTGCGCAGGCGCTCTGCGGGGCTGATCACGTCGGTCAGGCGGATGCCGAAGCGCTCGTTGACGACGACCACCTCGCCGTGAGCGACCAGCGTGCCGTTGACGAAGACGTCGAGCGGCTCGCCGGCGGCGCGCTCGAGCTCGACGACCGAGCCCTGGTTGAGCTGCAGGAGGTTGCGGATCGGGATGCGCGTGCGTCCGACTTCCATGGAGAGTGTGACCGGGACATCGAGGATGACCTCGAGGTTGACGTCGCCGGCTCCGGGCGCACCCTCATCGGTGAGCTCGTGGAGCTCGGCGGGACGTGCCTCTGCGGGATTCGCGGACATGGAGACCTCAGTTGGTTCGCGTTATTTGCCGGGGACGGCGGCGGAGTCGACGCCGGGCTTGAGGCGACGGATGCGCTCCTGCACCTTCACGGCCGTGCGGCCGCGGGAGACGCCGAGGCCGCCGCGGAATACCGGCACGTCCTCGGCGGCGACCGTCACCCTGCCGGTGAAATCGCATGGCAGTACGTCGCCGGCTTTCAGGTTGATCAGCTCCGCGAGGGTGACCGAGGCGCGGCCGAGGATCGTGGTGAGCTCGACTTCCGCATCCTCCATCTCCTCGCGCAGGCACGTCATCCAGCGCTCGTCCTTCTCCACGCGGTCGCTCGCGACGCCGGCGTCGAGTATCTCGCGCAGCGGCTCGATCATCGCGTAGGGCATGGTGATGTGGAGATTGCCGCCCGCGCCGTCGAGCTCGATGTGGAAGCTCGTGACGACCACGATCTCGGACGGCGAGACGATGTTGGCGAAGTGCGGATTGATCTCGGAGTTCAGGTACTCGAGCTCGATGGAGGCGACGTGCGACCACGCTTCGCGCAGGTCCGCGAAGACGCTGCGCAGCACGATGTGGATGATGCGCTGCTCGGTAGCGGTGAACTCGCGGCCCTCGATCTTGGCGTGCCGGCCCGTGCCGCCGAAGAAGTTGTCGACCACCGCGAACACCAGCTTCGGATCGAGCACCACGAGCGCCGTGCCGCGGAAGGGATTGATCTTGACGAGGTTCAGGCTCGTCGGCACGTGCAGGGTGTGCACGTACTCGCTGAATTTCTTGATCTCGACCTGGCCGACCGAGATCTCCGGCGAGCGGCGCAGCAGGTTGTAGAGACTGACGCGGTTCAGGCGCGCGAAACGCTCGTTGATCATCTCGAGCGTGGGCATCCGCCCGCGCACGATCCGCACCTGGTTGTTGAAGTCGTACGAACGGACTTCGCCGGGAGTCGGCTGCGATTCGGTGCTCACCGCGCCCGTATCGACGCCGTGGATCAGCGCGTCGATCTCGGCTTGGTCGAGAATCTTCTCTTGGCTCATGGTGTCGGCGACGGTGCTGTTACTGCATCACGAAACTGGTGAAGTACACGGCCTCGACCCGCTTGGGATCGCCCCCCGCCTGCGTCACGTCTTTGCGGATGGTGGCGAGCGCATCGGCCCGCAACTGCTGCTTGCCTTCGGGCGTGGCGAGCACGGTGTACTTCTGGTTGGCGAGCAGGATGAGGAGGTCGTTGCGCAGCACGGGATCGTTGCTCTTCATCAGGTCGAGCGTCTTCGGATCGCGCGACATCACTTCGACCGAGACCTGCAGGAAGCGCACGAGCTGGTCGGCCTGGAAGTTGACGACGAAGGGCGGATCGAGCGCGAGATAGAGCGGCGGCCCGGAGGGCTCATGGCTCTTGGCCTGGGAAGCCTTCGCCGAGCTGCCGAAGACGTGCATCAGGACGAGAGCGGAGCCGAGCCCGCCTAGCAGCACCACGACGCCGATGATGATGGGCAACCACGGCGTGCGGCGCTTGCCGGTGGCGGACGCTTCGGCGCCGGCCGACCCTTGCGCCGGGGCGAGGACGGGTACGTCGGGCATCTGTCTGTGGTCTCCTGCGGGTGGCGCGGCGCAAAGCGCCAGTTAAGTTGCGTTCCGACAGGTGCAACGGCCATGCCATGGCCGTCTAGATACGCCTAAGTGACTGACAGGTAAGAGTTTGCTGGCAATCCGAGAGTGTGAGATACGTCGCAGTCGAGCGGCGGCGACGGTTTATTGACTACATCGCCTGGAGCGAGGCCCAGGACGGGCCGAGTACTCTCACGCGTAAGTGTCGAGGAGGCCCAGTCCGCCCGTGACGGCGGTGCGGCTGTCGGAGCTCGCGCCGTTGACGGCCGTGACGCCCGATACCGGCGCCGACGAGCGCGCGGAGCTCTGGCTCTGACCGCGGGGCGGCTCGCG
>Ga0335074_10015451_pt1 | contig 10726 bp, 9 predicted proteins | sample Lox_Sample_23_FD_206715 | JGI IMG/M metagenome (GOLD analysis project Ga0335074, IMG submission 206715) | Soil microbial communities from Loxahatchee National Wildlife Refuge, Florida, United States - Lox_Sample_2.3 | ecosystem: Environmental > Terrestrial > Soil > Wetlands | place: USA: Florida... | reverse complement strand
TGCGCGAGATCATGGGCCGACCCGCGGCGACCGGCTTTCTCGAGGTCCATGCCGAGAATTTCATGCACAACGCGCCGGCGCGCGCGGCGCTGCTGCGACTGCGCGAGACCTATCCGGTGTCGCTGCACGGCGTCGCCCTGTCGCTGGGCGGCGCGGAAGCGCTGGATCGCGACCATCTGGCCCGCCTGCGCGATCTCGTGACCCTGCTCGAGCCGATCCTGGTCTCCGAGCACATGGCGTGGAGCGCCCTCGACGGCGTCTATCTCAACGATCTGCTGCCGCTGCCCTGCACCGGGGAGGCGCTGGCCGTCATGGTCGCGCATGTCGATGAGGTGCAGCAGGTGCTTCGCCGCCGCATCCTGATCGAGAACCCGTCCGTCTACCTGCGTTTCGAGAACGCGGCGATGCCGGAGCCGGTCTTCCTTGCCGAACTCGCCCGCCGCACCGGCTGCGGCCTGCTGTGCGACGTCAACAACATCCATGTCAGTGCGCACAATGTCGGGCACGACGTCGCCGCCTATGTGGAGGCACTGCCGGCGGCGGCGGTGGAGGAGATCCATCTCGCCGGGCACGCCGCGCGGCCGGTCGGCGGCACGACGCTGCTGATCGACGACCACGCGTCGCGCGTCGCCGATCCGGTCTGGCGTCTCTATGAACAGGCGATTGCCCGCTTCGGCCCGACCCCGACGCTGATCGAGTGGGACAACGACATCCCGCCGCTCGACGTGCTGCTGGACGAGGCGGCGAAGGCGGACAAGGTCGCCGCCGGCGCCGCGGGAGGGGCCCATGCTGCCGCTGCTTGAGCTGCAGACGGCGTTCGGACGCTGTCTCCTCGACGCCGACGTCGCGCCACCCGCCGGCATTGTCGGCGACGCGGGCGAGAGGCTCGCCGTCTATCGCAACACCACCTTCCTGACGTTGACGCGGTTGCTGCGATCGGTGTTTCCGGTGGTCTGCCGCCTGGTGGATGAGCGGTTCTTCGATTTCGCGGCGCACAGCTTCATCCGCCGGCATCCGCCCAGGGCGCGCTGCCTGTCGCAATACGGTGCCGATTTCGCGGATTTCCTGGCCGGGTTCGCGCCCGCGGCGAGCGTGCCCTGCCTTCCCGACATGGCGCGGCTCGAATGGGCGATCAGCCGGGTCACGATCGCCCCGACCGCGCCTGCACTCGACATCGGGCAACTGGCCGCCGCCGGGTCAACCGACCCGGCCGGACTGCGCCTCACCCTGCAGCCCGGCTGCGCCCATCTCGCCTCGCCGCATCCGGTCGATCGGATCTGGCAGGCGCACCAGGCGGACGCGGCGCCGGAGCCGGTGGCACCCGATCCCTGCGGCACCTGGCTCGAGATCGTGGCCGGCGAACACCTGGTGCTGCGTCGCCTGGCGCCGCCGGCATGGCATTTTCGCCAGCGCCTCGCCGACGGTGCCACGCTTGGCGCGGCGGCCGAGGCGGCGCTGCAGCACGATTCGGCGTTCGACCTCGCGGCAGCCCTCGCCACGCTGTTCGCGGAAGGGCTGGTGGTCGGGCTGACCGGATAGCGAGGCATTGCGCCGCCCGATCAGGCGCAGGCGGGGACGGATGGCCAGGGGCGGTGCCCCTGGCCTCGCGTCAGCTCTTCGCGGTCAGGCTGCCGCCATAGATCTTCATGCAGGTACCGGCCGGCACGTAAAGCCACGAGCCGGGGTCCTGCTGCACGGAGCTCTGTCCGGCGCAGGTGTGATGCGCGGTCGAGCAGTCGTTCGCATGAATGGCGGCGATGCCGTAGCATTTCTCGTTCGGATAGCTCGGCACTGGTGCCGGCCCGGAGGCTGCGGCCCGCGCGAGCGTCGGCGTTGCGGCCGCTGCCAGAATGGCGGCGGCGAGAAGCGTGGAGGTGTTCATCGACGAGCTTTCCCTGCCTGATGCGGTTGCAAACTTCGCTCGCGGACCCCTGCCCGCGACCGCGCCGTGCGTGACGGCAAGGATGGCTTCGGCCGCACCACGCGTCGGTTACGCAGCCGTGCCGGAACCGCCGTATCTCCGTTGCGGCAGGTAACCCCGAGTGCCCAACGTCGAATCCGTGTTTGCCTGACCGCTTTTCCAGGGGAGTGTCCAATGCCGCGCAGGAAGCTGCTGATCGCCCTCGCCGCCGCCTGCCTGTCGCTGCCGCTCGCGGCGCACGCCGCCACCGTCGCGACCTTCAGCCGTGCCGCTTTCACGCAGGCACAACGCGAAGGCCGGCCGATCCTGATCCACATCACCGCGAGCTGGTGCCCGACCTGTGCGGCGCAGCGGCCGATCCTGGCGCGGCTGGAGACGCTGCCGCAATTCCGCGACCTCATCGTCTACAACGTCGATTTCGACACGCGGAAGGACGTGGTTCGCGCCATGGGGGCGACGATGCAGTCGACGCTGATCGCTTTCCACGGCGAGCAGGAGACCGGCCGCTCGGTCGGCGACACCGACCCGCATCGCATCCAGGCGCTGGTGGACAAGACGCTCGGCTGATGACACCGGGCAGCATCGCCCTCGGCTTCGCCGCCGGGCTGCTGTCCATCCTGTCGCCCTGCGTGCTGCCGCTGCTGCCGCTCATTCTCGGCGCCGCGGCGGCGCAGCATCGCTTCGGCACCATCGCGCTTGCCGCCGGGCTGGTGCTCTCCTTTGTCGGCATCGGCCTGTTCGTCGCGACGGTCGGCTTCGCGATCGGGCTCGATGGCGGGGTGTTCCGCGCGGTCGCCGCCGTGCTGCTGGCGGCGCTCGGCGCGGTGCTGCTCAGTGAGCGGCTGCAGCAGCGTTTCGCCCTGGCCGGCGGCGGTATCAGCGATGCCGGGCATCGGCTGCTGGCGCGGATCACGCCGGCCGGGCCGGGCGGGCAGTTCGCGCTCGGCCTGCTGCTCGGCGCGGTCTGGAGCCCCTGCGTCGGCCCGACCCTCGGCACCGCGTCCGTGCTGGCGGCGCAGGGACGCGATCTGGCACAGGTCGCGGCGGTCATGCTCGCCTTTGGAGTCGGGGCGGCGATCCCGCTGCTCGTGCTCGGCCGGCTGTCCCGCCAGGCCTTCACCCGGCTGCGCGGCGGCCTGACCGCGGCGGGCCGGCAGGGCAAGGCGCTGCTCGGCGGCGGCGCCCTGCTGATCGCGGCGCTGATCCTGACCGGCGCCGATCGGCAGATCGAGGCGGCGCTCGTCGCGGCCTCGCCGCCCTGGCTGACGCGGCTGACGACGCAGTTCTGAGCGGTCTCGGCGTCTCGGATCTGTTGACCGGGCCACGGCTTCGGGTAGAAACCTCGCGGCATGAATGCACGTGCCGGTGGTCGGGCGCGGCATGCATCCGGCCCGGCCGGGCGTGAGGCGCTGCCAAGGGGGCCCCGTGACCGCCACGGTCAGCACGATCATCCCGGCCTATAACGCCGCCGGCACGATCAGCCGGACGATCGAGAGCGCGTTGGCGCAGACGCTGCCGCCGCTCGAGATCCTGGTCGTCGACGACGGTTCGACCGATGCCACGGCGGAGATCGTCGGCCGTTTCGGGCCGCCGGTGCGGCTGGTCCGCAAGCCGAATGGCGGCCCGGCCTCGGCGCGCAATCTCGGCGCGCGCGAAGCGCAGGGCGAGTGGCTCGCGATGCTGGATGCCGATGATTGGTGGTACCCGGACAAGCTCGCCCGGCAGCTCGCCCTCGACGACGATCCGCGCATCGCGATCATCCATGCGCTCGCCTCGCATTCGCGGATGCGGGTGCCGAGCGAGATCCGCTTCGCCGATCTCTGGCGCGCCAATCTGCTGATCAACTCCACCGTGCTGATCCGCCGGTCGGTGTTCCAGGCGCTCGGCGGATTCGATGAGGACCGGCGCCTGATCTCGGTCGAGGACTACAATCTGTGGCTGCGCGTCGCCGAGTCGGGGTGGCGCATCGTCACCTGTCAGGAGGTGCTGATCCGGTACACCCGCGGGATCGGCCTGTCCTCGAATGCGGAGAAATTTCTGCGCGCCTCGCTGGCCAATGCCGAACTGGCCGGAGCGGCGACCCGCGTCCCGCCGGACGGAATCCGTCGCAAGCAGCGGCAGATCCTCGAGGAATTCGGCCGCAGCGCGATGTTCGAGCGGCAACTCGGCCGGGCTCGCGCGCTGTTCGGCCGGTCCTTCGTCGCCAAGCCCTCGCCCGGCGCCGGCGTGCGCCTGGCCGCTTCGTACCTGCCGCTGACGGTGCTGGATGCGAGGCGCCGCGCTGCGCAATACGTCTCCGCCGGGCCGCCGCGGCGGATCGGGCGGCGGCGCCTGTTCGGCGAACCGATCCAGCCGGTCGATTTCGGGCGGCTCGGTCCGATCCTCCTGGTGATCATCGACACCGAGGAAGAGTTCGACTGGAGGCTGGTGCCCTCGCCGGCCAGCAGCGTCGAGGCGATGCGCGACCAGGAGAAGGCGCAGCGGATCTTCCAGCGATTCCAGCTCGTGCCGACCTACGCCGTGGATTACGCGGTTGCCTCACAGCGCGACGGCTATGCGCCGCTGCTCGACTTTCTCTCCGACGGGAGCTGCGAAATCGGCGCGCAGTTGCATCCCTGGCTGAACCCGCCGATCACCGAGGAGCTCAGCCCGCACAACTCCTATCCCGGCAATCTTCCGGCGCCGCTGGAGGCGGAGAAAATCCGCGTGCTGACGCGCACGATCGAGGACAATCTGCGCTTTCGCCCGCTGCTCTACCGCGCCGGGCGCTACGGCATCGGCCCGAACACCGCGCGGGCGCTGGACTCGCTCGGCTACTGCATCGATTGCAGCGTGCGTCCGTATTTCGACCTTCGACGGCATGGCGGGTTCGACTTTCGCGCCGCCCCGACCCGACCGTTCTGGTTCGGCCCTGGCGGGCGGATTCTCGAAATCCCGGTGACCGTTGGCATGACCGGTCCGCTGTCGCGCTTCGGTCGCGAACTCTATCCCGCAATTTCCGGCGCCTTCGGGCGCTCCCTGCGCCTGCCCGGGATCCTGGCGCGAACCAACATGCTCGACCGGGTGCAACTCACCCCGGAGGGCAGCTCGCTTGCCGAGGCGAAGCGTCTGACGCGCACCATCCTGGAGCGCGACCGGAGGCAGGTCCTCGTGCTCAGCTATCACAGCCCCTCGCTGCGGCCGGGCAACACGCCCTATGTGCGGTCGGACCGTGACCTGCGCCGGTTCCTCGCTTGGATCGAGGCCTATCTGGAGTTCTTCCTCGGCGAGATCGGCGGTGTCGCCAGCACACCCGCCGCCCTGCTGCGTCTCGCCTCGCGCATCGCCGAGCGATCCACCCTGGCGGAGCCGGCGGTCTTGCTCCCCGACGCCCGCGCGGCGGCGGCGCCCCGACCCGCGGAATGAGCGGCGCGGCCGTCTCGCCCGCCGCCCCGGCAGCCGCGTCCGGCATCGGGACGTCCGGGCGGCCGGCATCGCTCTCCGGCTGGGGCCGCTATCCGCGCGCGAACTGCCACAGCTTTGCGGCCACGAGCCGCGAGCAGGTGCTGCGCACCATAGCCGGGCAGCCGCGCCTGATCGCACGCGGCAACGGCCGCGCTTATGGCGATGCGGCGCTCAATCCCGGAGCCACGCTGCTGATGCGCGGCTGCGACCGGGTGCTGGATTTCGACCCGGCGACCGGGCTGCTGCGCTGCGAGGCCGGAGTGCTGCTGGCCGACATCCTCGCGGCCTTCGTGCCGCGCGGCTGGTTCCCGCCGGTCACCCCCGGCACCAAGTTCGTCACCGTCGGCGGCATGATCGCGACCGACGTGCACGGCAAGAATCACCACAAGGTCGGCTGTTTCGGCGACCATGTGGAAAGCCTCGAACTGGCGCTGGACGATGAGCGCGTGGTGCGCTGCTCGGCGCAGGAGAACGCCGCGCTGTTCGCCGCGACGCGCGGCGGCATGGGACTGACGGGCGTCATCCTGGAGGCGAGCTTCCGCCTGCTGCCGATCGAGACCCGGATGATCCGCCGCGAGACGGTCTGCGCCCGCAATCTCGACGAGGTGATGGCGCAGTTCGAAGCAAGCCTCGACTGGACCTATTCCGTCGCCTGGATCGACTGCCTCGCCGGCGGCGCCGCACTTGGCCGCTCGGTGCTGCAACTCGGCGAGCATGCGACGCCGTCGGAGCTGCCGACCGCCGGGCGGCATGCCGGACTGGCGAGCCCGGCGCGCACCGCCCGCCGCGTACCGGTCGATTTCCCAAGTTTCGCGCTGAACCGCTGGAGCGTCGGCGCCTTCAACGCGCTCTATTACCGCCGTGCCCGGCCGGGCCGCGACTATGTCGATCTCGACCCGTTCTTCTATCCGCTGGACGCGCTGCTGGACTGGAACCGCATCTACGGCCGCGCCGGGTTTTTCCAGTATCAGTGCGTGCTGCCGCTCGAGGCCGGTCGGGCCGGGCTCGCGCTGCTGCTGCATCGCATCCGCGAAGGCGGCGGCGGCTCGTTTCTCACCGTCCTGAAACGGTTCGGCCCGGGAAGCGCGTCGCGCGGCCTGCTCTCCTTTCCGCTGGAAGGCTACACGCTGGCGCTCGACTTTCCGGTCAGCGCCCGCACGCTGCGGATCGCGGCGGAGTTGGACGCGGTGGTGGCCGACCATGGCGGCCGCCTCTACCTTGCCAAGGATGCCTGCATGCCGCCGGCAATGCTGCGCTTCTACCCGGAGCTCGACCGGTTCCGCGCACTGATCGGCGACGCCGGGGCACGGCGGTTCCAATCGCTGCAATCGCAACGGCTGGGGCTGTAGCCGGGACGCCGCCTATCCCGGGACGAAACGGTCGCGCAGCGCCAGGAACGGCTGCTCGATCGCAGCATAGGTCGCGGCCGAGGTTGCCAGCACCGCGAGGCTGAACAGGACGATCCGCGCCGGCGCCGGCAGAAAGCCGAGCCGTGGCAGCAGAACCACCATCAGCGGCACGTGCACGAGATAGATCGAGTACGAGAGCCGGCTCAGCCAGCCGACCGTGGCGGTGGCAATGCCGCGCGGCGGCAGCCGCACGCCGAGCGCCAGCGCGACCACCAGCACGGCGAAGATGGCGTTGAGATAGCCGTCGTTCAGTGGAAGGAAGATCCACGACCATTGCCGGTAGTGCACCGCCCGCACCCAGGCCGGGTTGAAACTCGCGACAAACAGCGCGCCCAGGCACAGGGTCGCGGCGAGCACCGCCGCGACCCAAGCCGCGAGGCGCACCCGACCGGTGAAGAGCTGCCGCAAGCGCTCCGGCACCGCCTGCAGCAGGCAGGCGGCCAGCACGCCCCAGGCGGCGCAGTCGAGCCGCAGGATTGGATTCACGTGGAAGGTCGGGTCGCGCCCATAGACGCCAAGCAGGAAGCCCGCGAGCCGGGCGCAGCCGCAGATCACGATCAGCCCGCAGGCCACCGCCGCCGCCACCCGTCCGCCACGCCAGCCGGTCGCCGCCGCGACCGCCAGCATCAGGAACGGGAAGAAGAAATAGAAATATTCCTCCAGCACCAGGGACCACGACACGATCAGCGCCTGCGGCCGGGTGAAGAAACTGAAATTCTGCAGGAACAGGAACGGCCGCCAGTCCCAGAGGCCGGTCTGCCAGCATATGAACAGCAGCGCCGCGTAATAGAGCGGCAGCGTGCGCAACCAGCGGCGGACGAGGAACCGACCGATCGCCGGCGGCCGCAGCCCATCCCGTGCCAGTCCGATCAGCATGCGGCCGATCAGGAAGCCGCTGAGCGAGAAGAACAGCTCGACGCCCGTCCCGCCGGCATAGATGAAGGCGATGGCGGTGCGCGGCCATGCATGCAGGTAGAGCCCGCCGACATGTGCGCCAAAGACCAGCAGGATCGCCAGCGCCCGGGCCGCGTCCAGGCCGGGATTCCGCCGCCCGATCGCCGAGGGCACCTCGCGGGCGGCGGTCCGTGCCAGGGTCAGCGCCGGCGCGGCCACGGAACGGGCAATGGCATCCATGACCCTGAGCAATACCGGGGGTAGCCGCGCCGCGGCAACCGCGGCCGGCCTTCACGGCCTAGCCCTCCTCGGCGGCGAGCTCCAGATCCGGCTCCAGGTTGAACGCGGCGGCAAGCAGGGCGCGGGTATAGGGTTGCTGCGGGTACTTAAAGATCCGCTTCGCCTCGCCCTCCTCCACCACCAGCCCGTGCCGCAGCACCACGACGCGGTGGGCCAGCGCCTTCACCACCGCCAGGTCGTGGCTGATGAACAGGTAGCCGAGCGAATGCCGCCGCTGCAGCTCGCGCAGCAGCTCGACGATCTGCGACTGCACCGAGCGGTCGAGCGCGCTGGTCGGCTCGTCCAGCACCACGAAGCGCGGCTGCAGCACCATCGCGCGGGCGATGGCGATGCGCTGGCGCTGGCCGCCACTGAACTCGTGCGGGAACCGCTCGACGCAGTCGGTCGGCAGGCCAACCTCGTCGAGCGCCTCCGCGACGCGTAGCTCGCGCTCGCGGCGCGTCAGCGCGCGCGCATGCACCGCCAGGCCCTCGGCCACGATGTCGCCCACGGTCATTCGCGGCGACAGACTGCCATACGGATCCTGGAACACGATCTGCATGTGCGCGCGGGCGCGGCGCAGCGCCGGCCGACCGAGCGCGCGCAGGTCACGGTCCTCGAACCGGATGATCCCCGTGGAGGGCAGCAGTCGCAGCAGGGCGAAGCCGGTCGTCGACTTGCCCGAGCCGGACTCGCCCACCAGCCCGACCGTCTCGCCCGCATGGACGGTGAGCGAGACTCCGTCCACCGCGCGCACATGCCCGACGGTGCGGCGCAAAATGCCGCGCCGGATGGCGAAATGCACGCGCAGGTCGCGCACCGCCATGACCTCCGGCGCCGCCGGGGCGACCGGGGCCGGCTTTCCCCGCGGCTCCGCGCCCAGCAGCATGCAGGTGTAAGGATGGTTCGGGATGGCGAAGATGTCCCGGGCCGGGCCCGATTCGACGATCGAGCCGTTCTTCATCACGCACACATGGTCAGCGTAGCGCCGGACGATGCCGAGATCGTGGGTGATCAGCAGCAGAGCGAGGCCGCGCGCCGCCTTCTCCCGCGCCAGCAGGTCGAGCACCTGCGCCTGGATGGTGACGTCGAGTGCCGTGGTCGGCTCATCGGCGATCAGCAGCGCCGGATCATTGGCCAGCGCCATCGCGATCATCACCCGCTGCCGCTGGCCGCCGGAGAGCTGGTGCGGGAAGGCGTCCATGCGTTGCTCCGCATTGGCGAAGCCGCATTCCTCGAGCAGCGCCGCGACCCGCCGGCGCAGCGCCCGCCCGCGCAGCCGGTCGGGCTTGCCGCGCTGGTGCACCCGGATCGCCTCGCCGATCTGCCGGCGCACCCGGTGCAGCGGATTGAGGCTGGTCATCGGCTCCTGGAACACCATGCCGGCCAGGCCGCCGCGCACGCCGCAGAGCGTCCGGTCGCCGGCGCCCATCATTTCCCTGCCCGCGACCACCACGCGGCCGGTCGCGGTTGCCCCCGAGGGTAGCAGTTGCAGCAGCGAGAGCGCGGTCAGGGATTTGCCCGAGCCCGACTCGCCCACCAGGGCCAGCGTCTCGCCGCGATCGAGCGTGAACGAGACCCGGTTGACCACCACTCTGGGGCCGAAGGCGACGGTCAGGTCCTCGACCTCGACCAGGCTCATGTGACTGTTCGCCGCGGATCGAAGGCGTCGCGCGCCGCCTCGCCGATGAAGATCAGCAGGGTGAGAAGCCCGCCGAGCACGACGAAGGCGGTGATGCCGAGCCAGGGCGCCTGCAGATTGTCCTTGCCCTGCGCCACCAGCTCGCCGAGCGAGGGCGAACCGGGCGGCAGTCCGAAGCCAAGGAAGTCCAGACTGGCCAGGATGGTCACCGAACCGGAGAGGGTGAATGGCAGGTAGGTGATGGTGGCGACCAGGGCATTGGGCAGGATATGGCGCCACATGATCGCCGTGTCACCCACGCCCAGCGCCCGCGCCGCCCGGACATAGTCGAGATTGCGCCCGCGCAGAAACTCCGCCCGCACCACCCCGGTCAGATTCATCCAGGAGAACAGCAGCAGGAACCCGAGCAGCACCCAGAACCCCGGGGTGATGATGCTGCCCAGGATGATGAGCAGGTAGAGCTGCGGCATGCCGGACCAGACCTCGATCACCCGCTGAAAGGTGAGGTCGGTAAGCCCGCCATAGTAGCCCTGCACCGCGCCGGCAGCGATGCCGAGCGCCGAGGAAATCACGGTCAGGGTGAAGCCGAACAGGACGGAGATGCGGAAGCCGTAGATCACCCGGGCGACGACGTCGCGCGCCTGGTCATCGGTGCCGAGTGGGTTGCGCCAGGTCGGCGGCGAGGGCGCCGGGGAGGGCAGGTCCTTGACGATGGTGTCGTAGCTGAACGGGATCAGCGGCCAGATCATCCAGCCATGCGTGCTGATCGTGCGCTGCAGATCGGGATCGGTGTAGTCGGCATCGGTCGGCATGAAATCCGGGCCGAACGTGTCGCCGCTGTAGTTCACCAGCACCGGGAAATACCAGTGGTTCTCGAAACGGACCACGAGCGGGCGGTCGTTGGCGATGAACTCCGCGAACAGGCAGATGCCGAAGAGGAGGAGGAAGATCCACAGTGACCACCAGCCGCGGCGATGCGCGCGGAAAGCGGCGAGGCGACGGCGGGCGACGGGGGTCAGGTGCACGGTAAGAGAAGGCCAGGGGCTCCGCCCCTGGACCCCGGCAGGGGACAGTCGTCCCCTGCACCCCTGTTACTTAAGGTAGTGCGGGTCTGGGGGCGCCTGCCCCCAGCGGGGG
>Ga0335074_10015450_pt1 | contig 10727 bp, 12 predicted proteins | sample Lox_Sample_23_FD_206715 | JGI IMG/M metagenome (GOLD analysis project Ga0335074, IMG submission 206715) | Soil microbial communities from Loxahatchee National Wildlife Refuge, Florida, United States - Lox_Sample_2.3 | ecosystem: Environmental > Terrestrial > Soil > Wetlands | place: USA... | reverse complement strand
GGCCACCGAGGCGGACAGCGTGACCGCCGAGGGCGTCGTGAACGCGAGCGCGGCGAGCGCGACAAGGTAGGCGGCAACGCCCTGCAGCCCGCCCAGCGGGAGATGCGGCTGCCGGGCGCCGCGAATGGCGGCCTGGGCTTCGGCCAGCACGCAACTGGTGAACAGCAGCCAGCCCAGCCACGAGCAGTCCCGCACGACGCCGAGCAGCAAGCTGGCGTCGTCGTGACCGGACAGCGCGGCCGCCGCGGCGTGCCAGCCGACGTGGCGCGGGAACGGCGACCCGCCGAACCGCACCAGCACCACCGGCAGGCCGACGATGACGAGTGCCAGCACCGCGATGGCCGCAAGGCCGGTGATGACGGAGCGCGCTCGAGTGGTCATGGTCCTCCTGTCACCCCGGTTACCAGGGACGCCGTGGCTGTACCGGTGCAGGTGAACGAGTCCACCCCGATGAGCGACAGGAACCTGGTGGGCTCTGTGATGGTCACGCTGACCTGGATGGCGCGGGTGCCGATCGCCGACACCCGGTAGTCGCTGTAGCCGGCGTTGCGTAGGTAGCTGGCCGCAGCCGTCAGAGCCTGCTGCTGGTCGACGATGAACGTTCCGGACGAATAGGCCGCGGACTCGCTGACGGTAGTCGCGCCGGCCCTGGCGGCTTCCTGCGCGAGCGCCGCGGCATTGGAATCCGCGGTCAGCTTCGCACCGCCGTCGACCACGATCCCGGCGAGCGCCACGAGCGCCACGAACAGGACGACGACCATCAGCGACAGCCCGCCGCGGTCACGCGCTACACGGCTCATGGGCAGGAGGCGCATCTCGGGATCACCGCTCGCGGTAGAGGTCGAGCGGGCTGGTGAATGTCGCGTGCAGCAGCACGCTGCCCGGCAGGCCCGGTAGCGCCAGGTCCGCCAGCGGCACCCTGCAGGTCACCAATGCGGTGACCTGGGCGGGCTGGCCAACCTGCACGGTGGTGAACTGGCTGGCATTGACATGGACATGCGGGACACAGTCGAGACCGTCCTGCCGTAGCGCGGCCAGCGCGCTGGCCTGGCCGCTCGCCTGCGCCTCCCCGGGCGTCAGCGCGATGGACGCCTGGCGGGCCGCGTCCCGCGCCGCCGCGTCGACCGATCCCTGCGCGATCGTGGTCCGGCCGGCGGCGATGACCAGCAGCAGGAGGGCTAGCAGTACTGGCGCGAGGATGACGAGTTCCAGAGCCGCGTTGCCAGCGTCCCACTTGCCAGCGTGCCCGTTGCCGGCGTGCCCGTTGCCTGCGTCCCCGTTGCCACCAGGCAGGCAGGGGTCGCCCGAACGGAAGCGGTGCCCCTGCCCGGTCATGACTCGAACTTCTCGACCGGCGCTTGCACCGTCTCGGTCACGTGCACGACCAGTCCGGGGATAAAGCTGGGAACGTGGCCGCTCACCGTGATCGAGATCGTTGACCCGGTGCTGCCTGACGCGCTCGCTACCGCGTCCTCGAGGTACCCGCTGCCCGCCTGCCGGGCAAACGCCATCGCCGCCGCTGGCCCGGCTGACAGCGGCGCGTTGAGGGCACGAGCAGCATCCGCGCCCTGGCGCGCCGCGGTCAGCGCGGCGTCCCTGGCCAGGAACCAGAACGACGCCTGGATCAGCACCATGATGAACAGGAAGACGAACGGGAGCACGGCGACGTAGCTCAGCGTTAGCGCACCACGGTCAGACCCGAGCCTGCGCGTCAGGGCTACCACCTGGTCAGCTCGGGATCAGCTTCTCGAGATCGCTGATCTTGCCGGTCAGGAACGCAGCCAGCGCCAGCGCCGCCGTGACCAGCACGATCGCGATGGCGACCCACTCCAGGCTGAGCGCTCCACGATCCTTGCCGCCTGACCTGAGCGCGGCAGCGCGGACGCGCAGCCGGGTGAGGATGTAACGGAGCGCCACGGCCCTCGGGTCGGTCTGCATGGTTCCTGCCTTTCTTGCGATCCGGCTTGCTAGCCGAAGAGCCGGTAGAAGTCGGGGAAGATGAGCAGCACCAGGAAGCCGCCCGCGAGCAGCGCGATCGGCAGCACCATCGTGGTGCTGCGCGCGCCTGCCTGCGCCTTGGCCGACGCGAGCGCCTCGGCTCGCATGGATTCGGCCCGGGCGCTGAGCGTCTGCAGAATCCGGGCGCCTTCCTGTCCGGCCACGCCGGCGATCTCGGCGAGGTCCGCCAGCTCGGTAATCCCGATGTCGTCGGCCAGCGCGGCAAGCCCGTCCCACGGCGGCCGGCTGGCCCTGCGTGCCTGCTGAAGCGCCGCGCCGATTCGCTCGAACGCCCAGCCGTGGCCCACCTCGGCGGCTGCCTCGAGTGCCTCGGTCGGCGCCGCCCCAGCGCCCCGTTCCAGTGCGACGAGGTCGAGGTAGCTGGTGAGGGCATGCCGGAAGTCGGCGCGCTTCTCCCTGGCATTGACCTTGGTGACCACGTCGGGCAGGACAAACATGACGGCGCCGAGCAGCAGCGTTCCGCCCGCTGGGATCGTCCAGGGCAGCGTTCGCCCGCCGAGCGCAAGCAGTCCGGTGAGGACCGGAACGAGCGCAAGGCCGATGAAGCCGCAGCTCACCTTACTGGCCAGCCAGTCCGCAGGATCCTGCCCGAGCAGCCGCAGATCCCTCGCCGGGACGGGCAGCCAGGGAAGCGCAGCCGGGAGGCGACGTCCGATCCTGGCCGCGAGCCGCGCCTCGCCGCCAGCCGAACTTCCGCCCGCGTCAAGCCGGTCGAGCGCCGCGCGCAAACTGGGCCCGGCCGGGATCAGCTCGCTGATCGCCAGCCAGCAGCCAAGGCCGGTGACGATGCCCGCCACGATGAGCCACGTATTCATCCGGGCCGCCCCGCTCGGCCGGCGCTCGTAGCGGACCGCTCGACAGTGGCCAGTGCGCTACCGGTTTGGCCGTCATTGCGCCCGGCAGGATCGACCCGGCCGACAGCCAGCAGGCGCTGACCGACCAGCAGGCCGCGTTGCGGCTCAGCCTCGGCGCCCAGGAACCGCCCGGGCGCCGGTACGGAGCCGAGCTGGTGCAGCCACGCAAGGCCGCCGGCATACAGGCAGAGAACAAGTGCCATCACGACCTGCCCCGGCACGGTCCCGTATGGCGCCGAGTACGAGCGGTTCAGCACCGCGAAGACCGTGAAGCCAAGGACAAAGAGGGTCAGCCATCTGACCGTGGTCCGGTGCTGGGCGCGGTCAGCCTCGATCTCCCGGCGCGCTGCGACGTCGCGAGCGAGCATGACCGCCAGCGCGTTCAGCACGTCGCGGACCGCACCGCCCCGGCGCCCGGTCGCGATGATGAGGGCGGCTGCGATCCGGTCGCCCGCCGGGTCGTCCAGGTCGGCGGCGAATGCCCGCAGTGCCGCCTCGGTGCCGCTTCGCGCGGCGAGCCTGCGACCGAGCGCGGCAACGGCGGGCTCCACCGCCGCCGGTGCCTGACGGGCGGAAGCCTCGAGCGCCTCCTCCAGGCCCCGGCTGGCTGTCAGCATGTCGGACAGCCGGCGCGTCCATTGCTCCAGGCCCTCAAGCACTGCCACCCGCTGCTGCGCGGCCTTGCCCGAAGTGATCGCCGGCAGGAACAGCACGCCGAGCGCTGCCCCGATCATGGCAACCGGCCATCGGGTGAGGAACAGAGTGGCGATGGCGACCGCTGTCGCTATCAGCAGCCGCCGTCGGCCGGTCCGTCCCAGCCTGAGCCGCAACGGTGGCGGCGTGCCTGGCACCGGTGCGGGCCGCGTTAGCTCGAGGGCGAGCAGGAGGAGCCCGGCGATCACGAGGCCGCCGCCGGCGCCCGCCAGCACGGTCATCGCGACCACGCCCTGGCCGGCGCGTAGTGATCAAGAAGGTTCGGGTCGAAGCCAGCGCCAGCCAGCCTGGCCAGCAACCCGTCCGACGGCGTGTGCGCGGCCGCGGCCCTGCCGGTCAGCGGGTCGGGCAGGAACAGCCGGTTCACCGACGGCCGCTCAGTGTCGCCTGGCGGCATCACCTCGAGTACTTCCGACACGTACCGGACTGTCCTGGTGCCGTCGTAGCCGCGGCGGATATGCACGACCAGGTCCACGGCCATGCCGACCAGGATGTGAATAGCCCGCTCGGCCAGAGCCAGACCACCGCGCAGCCCGAGGATGAGGATGCGGTCGAACGCCTCGGCCGGAGAGTTCGCGTGCATGGTGCACATCGAGCCTTCCTGCCCGGAGTTCATCGCCTCCAGCATCGGCATGATCTCGCCGCGCCTGACCTCGCCCACGATGATGCGGCGCGGGTTGTGCCGCAGCGCGTGCGCGATCAGGTCGTGCAGGCTGATGCTGCCCGCGCCCTCGGAGTTTGCCTCCCGCGCCTCGAACGCGACTACATCCGGGTGGTGTGCCAGCTCGTGCAGGTAGAGCTCGTACTCCGACTCCAGCGTGGCAACCCGTTCGGCAGGCGAAATCTCGCTGGCGAGCGCGCGTAGCAGCGTAGTCTTGCCGGCGTTGACGCCGCCGGTGACGATGATGTTGCACCGGGCGCGCACAGCCGCAGCGAGGAACGCCGCTAGCGCCTGGTCGACCGTGCCGAGCTCCGTGAGCCTGGCCAGGCTGACATCGAGCTGCCCGTGCCGGCGCAGCGACACACACGGCCGCGGCGTCACCGACATCGTCGCGGTCAGCCGCGCGCTGCCGGTCAGTGCGACGTTCACCAGCGGCGAGGCTGCGGAGAAGTCGCGGGCGGTCTGGCCGCCCCTCGTCGCCCAGGTCCGGACCATGGAAATGAGCGCGTCGTCGCTGGCCGCCACGGGCGGGCCGGCTACCCTCTCCCCGCTCGCATAGGTAATCCACACCTGGTCGCAGCCGTTGATGTCGATGTTCTCGACCTGCGGATCGCGCAGATAAGCGGTCACCGGCCCGAGCTCGTAGCGCTGGTCATGGACTGCCCTGGCCAGATCATCCAGCGCAGCACCCGAAGTCGCGGGAAGCTGACCCGTGCGCACCTCGCCTTCCAGCCACCGGCGCGCGGTGTCGCGGATCGCGGGCATCACTTCGGCAGCGCTGGCGCCGTCGTCAAGCTGCTCGGCGATCATCGCGGTGATCTCCGCCACGCCCGCAATCAGCCGGGGGTCGGTCAGGCGACGTGCCGACGCCGGGGGATCTGGCAACGGAACCTGGACCTGATCCGACCGCGGCAATTCCGCGGTCGCCAGCTCTGCCTCGGGGGGCGCCGGCGGCCAGTTGAGCCTCATCGGGCCGCACCCGTTTCGGCTAGCTGTAGCGCCACGACCGTGTTGTGGTCGCGTAGCGCCCGGCCCGCGACGGCCGCCGCTCGGAGCAACGCTCCGGACATCAGCTGCCGGTGCGTGCCGAGCCCGTCCGAGAGCAGCGCGGCGCTGCGCGCGTCGTCCGGCAGCGCCGCGGCGACCGGCAGCCCGAGCGCGTGCGCGACTTCCCTGACCGAGTGAGTTCCCGGCCCCGTCAGCAGCAGCGCGAGCCTGTCGCTGCCACCAGTGAGCTGGCGGAGCATGTCGACGCGGGGCCGGGCGGACCAAACCTGGCGCAGCGTCGGTCGCAGCACCAGCGCTATCGTGCGCGCTGCGGCCAGCACAGCTTGCGGCTGGCCTGGTCCGGCGTCGAGGCGCCCGCAGTCCGCGATCACATCAGCCGGCTGGGCAGCAAGCGTCGCCGCCACTGACGGCCAGGACGGAGCCAGTCCGGCCGCCTGCCGCGGATCTGTCAGGCCCGGCAGCACCATCCTCGTCCGGTCTTCGTCCAGCGGGACCAAGATGTTGCGAAGTCCGGCTGCGGCAGCGGCCTCGTTCCCGCCTGCGTCAATCGCATGCTCGGTCATTCCCCGCCGCGCCGGAACTTGTCCGGCCAGCAAGCCCGCGAGGATATCGCCGCCGCTCGGGTCGCACTCGGCGACAATTGCCGGCCCTGGCCAGGCCAGAGCGAGCGCCACGGCTGCCGTTGTGACGCCGGGCGCACCGCCTGCCGACACCAGTGCGTACAACTCGCCCACTCAGGACCCCCGCTTGGTGACGATCAAAGCGAACTGGCCGGTCGAGACCTGCTCGGCCACCGCGGCCGCGCTGCCATTGCCGACCAGCAGGTCGACAACAACAAGGCCGTCGCCGTCCGGGGTGGAATCGACCGCTTCGACGACGGCAGGCACGGGGCTCGTGAGCGAGGCCGCGCCCGCCGACGAGCCTGCCTGTCCCTGGTCTCCAGGCGTGGCGACGATCAGGACGTGGTCACCGGGGAACAGGCCACTGGCCGGCAGCCCGGACGGCTTGAGCGCAGCCGACACCAGGTCCTGGCCCGGACCCGGCGGCTGCGACGTGGTCAGATCGGTGCTGGCAAGCAGCGTGTCCGGCCGGAGGGCGACTGCAGCGATGTCCCCGTTGATCTGGCTGAGCTGTGCGGCCGGGATGACACTGATACCGCCGCCGACCGTCACGCTCGCGGTACCGAGATCGGCCGATGTGATCACGGATCCGGCCGGTACCGGCTGCGTCACCATGACCACCTGCACCTGGTGGTTGGCCTTCTCGTAGACGGCTGCGCTGACCAGCACGCCGGCCCCGGCCATTGCCACTGCCAGCGCGATCATCGCGGGCCGCCGTCGTCTGGGCAGTCCGCGCAGGCGGCCGGGCGGCTGCGGCGTCGCGGTGGCGTGAGCGGTGCCGTTCGGCACGACGTCGGCCTCCGGGAAGAACGCCGTGCCGATCGGTGGCGGCTTGCTGCTCATGGTGTTGTCACCAGGGCCTCTCCTTGCGCGACCCGAACCGCGAAGCCAGCCGGGGTCGTGAGTGCCGGGTCAAGCACCCCGCCGGCACCGCCAGAGCCGGTCCAGCTGATCCGCCACGTCACGGTGACAGTCACCTGGTAGGCGCTGCCCGGCTGACCGGCCGACGGCTGCTCGTAGGTATAGGAGCAATCGGTGTGCTGCGCAGCAGCGGGCTTGGCCCGGTCGTAGGCGGTCCCCGGCCCGGCGCAGCTGATCGTGCCGAGCCCGGCACCTGGCTGGACTGTCAGGCTGAGGGGTGTAGCGGTGGCGGTGGCCCACACCGGGCCGGCCGACACGGTGACGCTGCGGGCGTGCCATTGCCCGGCGGCCACCCAGAACCACTCGGGCAGCCCGACCAGGCCGTCGTGCCCGCGCGGCGGCGCGGTGGCAGGCGTCAGCGCCGGGACCTTGAGCTCTTGCAGCGCCTGCACCAGCAGTTGCTGCGGCGTGACCTGAGGAGTGCCGGTGATGTTGTTGACGAGCACCGCCCGCGGGCCGGCGCCGGCGTTGCCTCCGATGCAGTCCATTAGCGCCCAGTGCTGTCCCTTCGGCGGCGGCCAGGCCAGGCCCAGGGCCTTGGCCTGCGACTCGCTGATGGACTGCATCGTGCACTTGTTGTTGACCGAGCTTCCGCCGCCGCCACTGCTGCCCGGGGCTCCGGGCGTGCCGCCGCTGCCGCCGCTGCCGCCGCCAGAGGAGCAGGGAACCGGCACAACGGTGCCGTCGACGTAAGGATCGCAGCCGCCTCCGCTGTTAGCGGCCGGCGCGGCATGGGCCGCCGGACCGGTGGTAGCACTGGTAGCAGCGAGGACAGTGCTCGCGGTGAGCGCGGTACTTGCGGTGACCGCAGTGACGAAGCTGACCACCACCACCAGCGCGGCGGCCAGCGCGGCTAGGGCGCGCCCGGCTACGGTACGCACGGCACGTCCTCAGGAAGCTGGAACTGGACCAGCCAGTGCCCCTTCACCAGTTCCAGGCTGGTGACAATGTTTGCGTGCGCGACGCCTGCGGATCCCGGCACAGTCCGTCCTGTTGTCGTGTTCTGGAGTCCCATGCCGCTGGTGTTGTCGCAGTCGTGCACGAACGCATGTGACCCGTTGATTCGCACGCTCAGGACGTGCAGGACGTCCTGGCCGTAAAAGCGGTCACCGCTGGTCCAGATCGTGTCGACGGCCCGGACTACGCCGCCGATCCGGCCCGCTGCCAGATAGGGCTGCAGCAGCCGCCGCGCTTCAGCCTCGCTGCCAGACTTGTCGGCCTGGCTCAGCGCGCCGGTGTAGGCGGTGAGCGCACCGACCACCTGCTGGCGCGGCGGTACTTTCTGCTGCCTGCCGACTGAGGCTGGCCGCTGCGCGGTGGTGTTCGCGGCTTTCGCAGGCAACCGCACCTGTGCTGCGGCACCCGAGCAGGCAGCCAGCACTGGCACCAGGCAAGCGGCGAGGACTATCAGGCCGCGGCTCTTTCCAAGACCGGGTAACGTCATCGCGACTCCAGGCAGCGGTCTGGACGTGACATCGACAGTGCTGGCCGCTGACACGAGCCGAGCCCGACTCTTGGCGGACCCAGCAGGCTGCACTCGACGTGGTGGCATTCGGCAGATCAGCCAGCTTTTGCACGCTAAGGCGGGAGCGTGAGCGGGCGGTTAGCGGCGCGTTAGCGGGCCAGGGTGCGCCAGACCGGGAGACCTAGAGGCCTGGTGGTCGGGCCGGGCTGAACTCTCGTCGTAGTCCGGCGCCCGCGCTCGTGAGGCTGAAAAACCGCACGGTATCGCTCCGAGCTGAACTGCCTCAGATCGCCTGGTCTGCGCTATTCGCGCCGAGGCAGACGATGCCTGGCACGTACTAGTCAGCGGAGGCAGGCTGCGCGGCAGCGTGATAGCGGGCCAGCGGCGCGACCCCGTACCTGCCTGTCAGCGGGTTCTGGACGATCAGGCCCGCGTCCGCGAGGGCCTGCGGCACCGACGTTCCGCCGGCCGCCGAGGGCACGATCCAGTCGGGCAGATCGCGCTGGTCGCTCCTAGCGAGCGCACGCAGGGCCTGCCGCGAGTTCCGGTCCAGTGCACGCCAAGCCCGGTCGAGCCGGCGGCTGACGGACAGGTCACCGATAGCCAGCTCGCCGAGCAGCCGGCGGCTGTCGGACACCGCGTCGGCCATGTCGGCAAGCGGCCGGACCGGGTCAGCCGCGAGCCGAGCGCCGGCGATGCGCAGCGCCAGCGGCAAGCCGTCGCACGCCTCGACGATCCTGTCCGCGGCATCAGGCTCGGCCGCCACGCGTTGCTGGCCTGCGATGTTGCCAAGCAGAGCGACGGCGTCACGGCGGCTCAGTCCGGCGATGCTCAAGCTGCTCGCGCCCTCCAGGTCAGAGAGTCGCGAGCTACTGGTCACCAGTACCGCTGAGCCCGCAGTGCCCGGCAGAAGTGGCCTGATCTGCGCGGCGGACGCCGCATCGTCAGCCACCAGCAGTACCCGGCGGCCAGCCAGCACCGAGCGGTACAGGGCGGCCCTCTCTGCCAGCTCGGCCGGAACCCTGGCCGCGGGTACGCCGAGAGAGCGCAGCAACTCGCCCAGGATCTCGCCGGGGCTGCGGTGGTGACTCGCGCCGCCCAGCGTGGTGTAGAGCTGTCCGTCGGGAAACGACGAGCTGGCCAGATGTGCGACCTTGACCGCAAGCGCCGTCTTGCCTGCGCCTGGCGGTCCGGTGATGACGGCCACCGCGACACCAGCGCCCGGCATCCGGCGGGCCAGCGACTCGATCTCGGCCAGACGCCCGGTGAAATCCGAGGGCGGCGCTGGCAGCTGCCGCACCGGTATCCAGGCAGGTCGCAGACCAGCAGTGACCGCGAGGGGTCCCGGCCGGTACATCAGGTCCTGGCTGTCCGCCAGGATCTGGCTGAGCACGGCCCGTGCTTCCGGTCCCGGGTCCTGACCGAACTCGCGTACCGTCATGTCGCGCAGCCGGGTGTAGGCGGCAAGCGCGGCGGATTTCTGGCCGCACCGGTAGAGCGCGAGCATGAGCTGCACGTGCGGATGCTCAGGCAGCGGATCCGCGGCGATCAGTTCACGGATGGGCGCCAGTACCTCGCGGTGCTGACCGATGGCCAGCCGGGCATCGATCAGCCATTCCCGGACGTCGCGGCGCTGCTCGAGCAGGGCGTTCGCGGTCAGGCTCATGAGCGGGGTCTCGGGCAGGTCGGTAAGGGGCGGGTCGCGCCACAGACCGCAGGCCTGCTCGAGCAGCCTGGCGGCGTCCTCGGCGCTGCCGATGTCAAGCGCGGCCCGCCCGTGGTCGGCCAGACGCCGGAATGCGACTGTGTCTAGCTCACCCGGATCGACCATGATCTGGTAGCCGGACTTGTGCGTCACGAGTCTGTCATGGCCGGCGAGGGCGCGCCGTACGTCGCGCATCCGGACGCGCAATGCGGTCTCAGCGTCGCTGGGCGGGTTGTCGCCCCACAGAGCGTCGATGAGCGTCGTCCTGGTGGGCGGCTGTCCGGCGTACAGCAAGAGCACCGCGAGCGTGCTGCGCTGGGAGGGGCGGGCGAGGACCAGCGGCGCGCCATCGTCAGACTCAGCTAACAATGGCCCGAGGACGCTGAATCGCATCGCGGCTCCCTGGGGCGTGGCACCGAAAGGGCGCAGTTGGCTCCGCAATAGCAAAATCACCATACGTCGGCCGCGCATGTCTCGGCCGGGTTTCGCACATACTGACGAAATCGCGATCTTTCGCAGGCACGCTGTGTAACTGACGGACCGACAAGGGTTCTTCGGTTATTTACTGATTTGAAGGTTGAATCCCTAGATTCGCAAGGTATACGGATTCAGCGGCCGAAGGCATCCGAATGCGTCGCGGACAAGCTGTCCAGTAGAGCACGTAACTCCTCGGCAAGCCATCAGTAACCAGGCCTGCCGGTAATGAGGACAGCGGATTACTTTGTGCTCGCGGATGGCCCGAAGCGGACTACCCGGGCTC
>Ga0335074_10015449_pt1 | contig 10727 bp, 8 predicted proteins | sample Lox_Sample_23_FD_206715 | JGI IMG/M metagenome (GOLD analysis project Ga0335074, IMG submission 206715) | Soil microbial communities from Loxahatchee National Wildlife Refuge, Florida, United States - Lox_Sample_2.3 | ecosystem: Environmental > Terrestrial > Soil > Wetlands | place: USA: Florida... | reverse complement strand
CAGCCGCTGCCGGGGGAGTACGTGAGCGGCTGGCTCAAGCGCGGGCCGACCGGCGTGATCGGGACCAACAAGTCCGACGCCGCGGAGACGGTCCGCGCGCTGCTCTCCGACCTGGCCGGCGGGCCCGGCCCGGACGAAGTCCAGCTGCCCAGGGCCGGGCTGCTGCGCTACCCCGAGAGCGTCCCCAGCGCCGCTGCCGCCCCGGCCGCGGCCGGCTCGCGGTTCGGGGACGTGCTCACGGCGCGCGGGATCCGGCCGGTCAGCTACGCCGACTGGCTGCAGATCGAGGCCGCGGAGAAGGAACTAGCGGCCTCGCTCGGCCGCGGCGCCCGGGTCAAGCTGCCCAGCCGCGCGGAACTGCACCGAGCCTGCGGGTTCGCTGAGCGGTCGTAGGCCACTGGCCTTTGGTGACTGGCCGCTGAGAGCGCGGCCGTCAGGACTCTGCCGTGCCGGCCCGGGCGGCGGCGACCGCGGCCAGGCCTCCGATGAACAGGTCGACGCCGAACCGGTAGTGCTCTTCCGGGTTGTCGCACGCGGTCATCGGCAGCGCGCACTCGACCAGCCGGGGGAACTTGCGCGGGGACTGGGTCGCCAGCGTGACCTGCTTCTTCCGCTGCAGCTCGGCGCGCTCGGCGTCGTCAAGCGACTCGATACCCGGCTCGCTCATGACCAGCGCGATGCCGGTCGACAGCGCCGAACGGGCCGCGAAGCTCGCGTCCTGCGGGCTGAACCCGGCCGTCCGCAGGATGTCCAGGGCCAGCTCGGTGACGTTGAGCGAGGCATCGCCCTGCTTCTTGGAGTGCTGCAGCAGCTCCGGCGCGGCGGGATGCGCGCGCAGCACCTTGAGCAGGGACTCAAACAGCGCGCGTATCTGCTCCGTCCACGGCGCATTGCGGTCGACGGTCGCGTCCACCTCGCCCCAGAGACGGTCGACGAGCCCGTCGAGGAGTTCTTCCTTGCCGTGAAAGTGCCAGTACAGCGCCATCGGGGTGACGCCGAGCTCGGTCGCGAGCTTGCGGATCGTCAGCGCGTCAAGCCCTGACTTGTCGGCCAGCGCGAGCGCCCGCTCGACCACGGCTGTCCTGGTCAGGCGGGTCCGGTCGCCCTCGTCGGGGAGCGGGGAGGAAGTCACTTGACAACTATACGGCGTACAAGGCATCATCGGCAATGACCTTCTTGTACGTTGTATAGGAACGTCATACAGGTACGGCTTACAGGAACGCCGTACACGAACCCTCCACGGGAAGGTGCGCCGATCATGGCGGAACGGACACGGTGGTGGGCGCTGACCGCGGTCAGCCTCTCCACCCTGATGGCCTATCTCGATAACAACGTGACCAACGTCGCGCTCCCGACCATCGAGCGCAGCCTGCACCTGTCGGTCAGCGGGCTCGAATGGATCGTGAGCAGCTACCTGCTCGTGCTGGGCGGCCTGCTGGTGGTCGGCGGGCGGATCGCCGACATCTACGGCAGGCGCCGGACTTTCCTGGCCGGCCTGGTCATCTTCACGCTCGCCTCGCTGGCCGCCGGCCTGGCCGGCAGCGGCGGGATGCTGATCGCCGCGCGGGCGGTGCAGGGGCTCGGCGCGGCGCTCACCATGCCGGCGGCGCTGGCGATCGTCGCCGCGACGTTCACCAATCCCCGCGAGCGGACTACCGCGCTCGGCATCTCGGGGGCGATCGGGGCGCTCGGCCTCGCGCTCGGCCCGGTACTCGGTGGCGTGATCAGCCAGCACCTCCACTGGGGCTGGATCTTCCTGATCAACGTGCCGCTCGGGGCGGTCACCCTGGCCATCGCCGTGCCGTTCGTCGCCGAGTCGCGCGCCGACAGTCCGGCTCCGTCCGGTGTGGCGGGATCCCGGCTGGCGACGGCCATGGCCCGGCTGGACGTTCCCGGGCTGGTTGCCTCGGCGCTGTCGCTGTTCGCGCTGATCTACGCGCTGATCGAGGGCAGTGACAAGGGCTGGACCTCGCCACTGATCATCGGCTCGTTCACGGTCGCCGCGGTGGCCCTGGCCATCTTCCTGGCCATCGAGTCGCGCAGCGCGCACCCGATGATCCCGCTGCCGGTCTTCCGCAACGCCGCGTTCAGCGGGGGCATCGGCACGATGATGATCTGGTCGTTCGGCGTCCTCGGCATCTACTTCTTCACCTCGCTGTACCTCCAGAGCTACCTGGGCTTCTCGCCCACCAAGGCGGGCCTGGCGTTCGTGCCGATGGCCCTGTGCCTGGCCATTGCCGCGGTGCTGTCGCCGCAGGTGACGCACTTTCTCGGCGGGAACCGCACGGTGGCGCTCGGCATGGCCGTCATGACGGTGGGCCTGGTGCTGTTCGCCCGGCTTGGCGTGAGTGCGGCCTTCCCCTCGCTGCTGCCCGGGTTCGTGCTGTTCGGCCTCGGGGCCGGCCTGATGAACGTGCCGCTGACCAACGCGATCCTCGGGGGCGTGCCCACCGAGCGGGCAGGGATAGCGTCCGCGCTGTTCAACGCGTCGCGGGAGGTCGCGGGCCTGCTCGGGGTGACGGTCATCGGCGCCGTGCTGCGCTCCAGCGAGAGTGCCGCAATCCGGTCCGGGACGCGGCCGGCTCCGGCGTTCATCGACGGGTACCATGCCGGGCTGTGGCTGACGATCGGCCTGCTGGCCGCTGGTGTCGTGCTCAGCTACGTGACCCTGCGGCAGCGGTCTGCTGATCTCGCATCCCCCGAGCCCGGCCCGGGCGAACCCGCGGCGGTGCGCGAGGCCACCGTGCCGGCCGAGGGATAAACAGCCCCAGGTCCGTATGAATGTACCGTTGGGCGGCCCCCACCCCGCCCGACGGTACATTCGTGACGGTCAGCCGGGCCCGCATGGCGGTCAGCCGGGCCGCTGCACGCAGCATGCGTCCCGGGCGGGGCATCCGCCACAGCGGTGACGGTCGCGAGGTCTTTCGTGACGGCCATGGACCTCGACTGGAACGCCGAGCTGGCCGCTCAGCTCGAATCGCACTGGCAGGACCAGCTGCGTCCCCGCCTGGACGGGCTCACCGACCAGGAATACCTCTGGGCGCCGGTCCCCGGGAGCTGGAATGTCCGGCCACGCACCGGCGCCACACCGCCAGACGCACCCGGCTCCGGCGATTGGGCTGTCCCGGCCTTGCGGCCCGGCCGAGGGGCCGTATGCCCGCCTTTCGATGGCCGCGCTGGTGCTGCACATCCACCGCGAGGTCATCCACCACGGAGCCGAGATCTGCCTGCTGCGTGACCTTTATCTGCGCCGAGGATGAACGGCACGCCAGGTCAGCCGGGCGGAAGGTTCTGCTGGCACCAGATGGTCTTGCCGGTCGTGGTCTGGCGGGTGCCCCAGCTATGGGTGAGCCCGTAGACCAGCAGCAGGCCGCGGCCGTCTTCGTCGAGGGTGCGGGATCGTTTCAGGTGGGGGGCGGTGCTGCTGGCGTCCGTGACCTCGCAGATGAGCGTGCGGTCGCGGATAAGCCGGAGCTGGATCGGCGGGGCGGCGTGGCGGATGGCGTTGGTGACCAGCTCGCTGACGACCAGTTCGGTGGTGTGCACCGCGTGGGCCAGTCCCCATGAGCGGAGCTGGCCGGTGGCCAGCTTGCGCGCGCGGGCGACCATGGCCGGGTCGGCGGGGATGTCCCAGGTGGCGACGCAGTCGGCGGGGAGCGCGCGGGTGCGGATGAGCATCAGCGCGGCGTCGTCGGCCGGGCGGTCGGTGTCCATGGCGTCGATCAGGCCGTCCCCCGCTGCTTCCAGCGATATGGCCGGCGCCGCGAGTACCTGGCACATGCGGGCCAGGCCCTGGTCGATGTTGTGGTCGGAGGATTCGATCAGGCCATCGGTGAACAGGGCCAGGATGCTGCCCGGGGCGAGGTCCAGCTCGGTGGTCTCGAAGGGCATGCCGCCGACCCCGAGCAGGGGGCCGATGTGATCGGAGGCGACCTGCGTGGCGCAGCCGTCGGCGACCAGGACGGGCAGGGGGTGCCCGGCCGTCGCCAGCGTGCAGTGGCGGGAGATCGGGTCGTAGACCGCGTACAGGCAGGTGGCCCCCATCTCGCCGGCGCTGAGCTGCCCGCCCGCTGTGATGTCGGCTTGGTCGTCGCCGGTGAGGTTCATGACCAGGTCGTCCAGGCGGGCCAGCAGTTCGCCGGGGGGCAGGTCTACGTCGGCGAGGGTGCGCACGGCGGTGCGCAGCCGGCCCATGGTGGCCGAGGCGTGGATGCCGTGGCCGGCGACGTCCCCGATGACCAGGGCGACCCGGGTGCCTGACAGCGGGATTACATCGAACCAGTCGCCGCCGATCCCGGCCCGGGAGTCGGCGGGCAGGTAACGCGAGGTGACTTCCACGGCCGGCAGCACGTTCAGGTGCCGGGGCAGCAGGCTGCGCTGCAGGGTCAGCGCGGTCGATCGCTCCCGCGTGTAGCGGCGCCCGTTGTCGATGGCGATGGCTGCCTTCAGGGCCAGCTCGGTGGCTGTGGCCAGATCGTCGTCCTGATACGCCCCGGCCTGGCGCGAGCGCCAGAAGCTGGCTATGCCGATCAGCCCGCCGTGGGTGCGCAGCGGGCAGGTAATCAGCGAGTGGATCCCGTAGTCCAGGATCATCCTGGCCAGCTCCGGACCCTGGAGCCGCCATTCGGTGGAGGCCCGCAGGTCAGGCTCGATCCGCGAACGCGGGCCGCCGAAGAAGCGGGATTCCTCCGCCACCCCCGGGCCCAGCGTGATCAGCGTGCCCGCCGGGCGCAGCGGAGCGTCGTGCTCGATGCTGCCGCTGGCCACCCGGCGCAACTCCGTACTGCCGTCTGCTTGCGGCTCCTCGCCGTGCAGCGCGGCCGTGGTCAGGTCGACGGTGACGTGGTCGGCGAACCCGGGGACAGCCACCTGCACCAGCTCCTGGGCCGTCCGCGTCATGTCCAGGGTCGTGCCAATGGTCACGCTGGCCTCGTACAGCAGGTCGAGGTGCCGGTGAGCCGATCCCGCTCTCAACCGCTGGCGCCGGCCACGGACGGCGAGTTCCGACACTGCCGCGCCGACGGCCAGCAGCAGCACGATCGTCTCGTAGTCCTCGGCGCCTGTTCCGGTGAGCGACTGATACGGCGGAATCAGGAAGAAGTCGAGCCAGAAGGCCGCCGACACCGCCGCGACCAGGCTCGCGATGCGGAAGCCGCAAGCGGCTATCGCGACCACGACCACGGTCAGGACAAGAGCCGCATCGACGGGGTGGAAGTCGGCCCGCACCGGCACCAGGGCCGCCGCGATAGCCCCTGGCGCCACCACGGCGCACACCACCGCTATCCATTTCCGGTGTGCACTTGCGTCCACCTGCCGTCTATGCCCCGCCCTGTTCCTCGCACTCCAGCGCGCGGCCAGAGATCGATCCTCGGGGAACGGCCAGTCCGGCCGCAATCTGACCGCCCGGAACCGTGGCCAGCGGTGACCTGCGCGAAGGTTCCTGCTGCCTCCCGGTTAACATTTCGTAACTCCCGTCACTCGCGCACCGGGACCGGCTCGCCTTGATGGCGCGTTCAGCCTGGTCGATGATGGAGTCCAGACCAGGTCCGGTCCGTCGGCCGGTCCGGCCTGGCTGTGACGCTGACAGCGAGCGGTAAAACGGAGGTGCTGCGCGATCGTGCCCGGCATAGCCCCGCATCAACAGGCCTGCCTAGCCGGCGCCGGCCTGGCCAGCCCCGGCCCCCGCGGTGGTGGCCCGTGGTGACCGACGCGGAGGTCGGCGACGCGCAGCGGCTGCGGCGGGTGCTCGGCGCGCCCGAGCTGGGCTGGCTCATCGACCGGATCCGGGTCCGCCTGGAGCGCGGGGAGCCGGTCGACGGAACCGTGACGCTGGTCGGCGCCACGCTCGAGCAGCGCCGCGCGGCGGCCCGCCTGCTTGGCCACCGGACCGGGCGTGGCACCTCACTCAGCATCTCGCTGCCCGAGGTGGATGCCGCGCTGCGCCGGGCCGGCCTGCCATCCGGGCTGCGCGCGGCGGTCGAAACCCTGACCGGCCCGGTGCGGGACCGGGCGGCCGAGCGGTCCGCCGAGATCCGGCAGTTCCAGGACGCGCTGGACGGGGCACGGCGCAGCCCGCTGGCCGTGGCACAGTGGCATCTCGCCTGGCTGGAGGAGATCAGCCGGGACGGCACGCTCACCCGGCTGGTCCGGCACGGCCAGGGCGACTTGCTGGCCCAGGCCACGGCCGTGCTCGAGCGGCTGCCGGCCGGGACCGACGAGTCGGCGGTGCTGCTGCCCGGCCTGGCCGAGGCGGTGACCGGCGACACAAGGGCGCTCGACACCACAGCCCTGTCCGGCCTTGTGCTGCGTGCGCTGGCGCTCCGCGAGGCGGTCCCGATGCCGTCCGGGCGCGACGCCGAACGCGCGCTGTGGACGGCGGCGGGCGTGGTCACCGACGACCTGGCCAGCCAGGTACTGGTGCTCAATATCCGGGCCGCCGGGGAGCAGTTGGGCGACTGGCTGACCCAGGCCGCGGAGGTGGGGGAGCCGTTCCGGATCACCCTGCACCAGCTGACCGTCATGCCGATCATGCCGCTGGCCATCGACCTGCGGGTGTGCGAGAGCCCGGCGGTGCTGCGCGCGGCCGCCGCCCAGCTTGGCCCGGACAGCGCGCCCCTCGTCTGCACCGAGGGCGAGCCGTCTGTGGCCTGCTACCGGCTGCTGCAGTCCGCGGTGTCCACCGGAACCCGGATCCACTGGCACAGCAACTTCGACTGGCCGGGGCTGCGGGCGACGGCGGCCGCCATCCGGCGGCTGGGCGCGTCGCCGTGGCTGATGAGCGCCGACGATTACCGCGCGGCCCTGCCCGCCAGTTCCGAGTCGCTGAAGGGCCCGCGGGCGACCAGCCCATGGGACACCCGGCTGGCCGAGCTGATGCAGGCCAGCGGCCGCGCCGTGACCGAGGAACGGCAGCTCACGGCGCTGCTCACCGAGATCGCGAACGGGGCAGGCCCGCACTGAACCTTTTTCATCCTCGCCATGGCCGTCCACGAACTGCTGGCGCGAGATCGCGGATGAAGAAGGCTCACTGAAAAACCGCGTTGCGGTAACCGTCCCAAACGACCACGATGGCCCGGTGGCCGGCGACGAGCAACCCGTCCCGGGCCTGCACGTGCGGCCCCTGGAGACGCGCGACGCCGAGGCGGTCGCGTCCTGGCGCGTGCAGGGCTGGAACGAGCGAAGCCTGCGGCTGGCCCGGGGACTTGGCTTCCGCGACGCCGGGACCCACCAGTGCGTTCAGGACGGCAAACCGGTCACCTATGTCCTGCTTGTCCGCCCGGCCGAGGCGGGCCGGCCGTAGCCGTCACGGCCCGCCGCCGCGCCACGCCCACGTCATCTGGATTTTGCCCGGTAGCGGCCCCTCGGCCCTTGACTAGAAGCCACAGCAGCGACAATAGGTTCATGGATGCGGGTCAGGCCACCTCAGAACGCGACGAAACACGCGGCGCCGGCCAGGCGGCTGGCGCCGTCCACGGACAGCGGAAAACCGAAGGCGGGACTGCCGAGTCCGCGCCCGGGCCGGGCCAGGCCGCGGATCACACGACGGTCCCGGCCGGCCGGCCGCGGGCCCGGGCGGAATCAGCGGAACTGCCGTCCGAGCGGTATCTCGACCGCGAAGAAAGCTGGCTGCGGTTCAACCAGCGGGTGCTGGAACTGGCCGAGGACGAGACGCTGCCGCTGCTCGAGCGGGTGCGGTTCCTGGCCATTTTCGCCAGCAACCTGGACGAGTTCTTCATGGTCCGGGTGGCCGGACGGATCCGCCGCATGGAGGCCGGCCTCCCGGTGGAGCATGCCAGCGGGCGGCCGCCCGCGGAGATCCTGGACAACACCCTGGAGATGGCCGGCCAGCTGACCAGCCGCCACGCCGAATGCTTCAGCGACTCGGTGCTGCCCGCCCTGGTCGAGCAGGGCATCGAGATCCTCCGCTGGAAGGAGCTCGAGGCCGCCGAGCAGCGCAGAATGCAGCAGCTGTTCCGGGAGCGGATCTACCCGGTGCTCACCCCGCTCGTCGTCGACCCGGCCCACCCATTCCCCTACATTTCCGGCCTCTCGCTCAGCCTGGCCGTCATGATCGCGGACCCGAAGACCGGCGCCACGATGTTCGCCCGGGTAAAGGTGCCACCGCTGCTGCCCAGATTCCTCACCGTCGCACCAAACCGGTTCGTGCCCATCGAGGACGTGATCGCCGCCCACCTGCCCGAGCTGTTCGCGGGTCTGGACGTGATCGAGCACCACGTGTTCCGGGTGACCAGGACCCATGACCTCGACATCGACGAGGACGTGACCGAAGACCTGCTCAAGTCGATGGAACGCGAGCTCACCCGCCGTTCCCACCTGGCGGTCAGGCTCGAGGTAGAAGAGTCGATGTCCAGCGATGTGCTGGAACGGCTGGTCACCGAGCTCGACGTCGACGCCCGCGCCGTGTACCGGCTCCCCGGCCCACTCGACCTGTCCGGCCTGAACGCGATCGCCGACCTTGACCGGCCGCAGCTGAAATACCCGCCGTTCGTCCCGTCGGAGACGGCGCTGCCGACCGACATGAGCATCTTCGCCGCGATCACCGAGCACGACGTGCTGGTGCACCACCCATACGACTCGTTCGCGGCCAGCACGCTGCGCCTGGTCGTCTCGGCCGCCACCGACCCCCGGGTGCTGGCCATCAAGCACACCCTGTACCGCACCAGCGGCGACTCCGAGATCGTGGACGCACTCATCGACGCGGCCGAGGCCGGCAAGCAGGTCGTGGTGGTGGTCGAGATCAAGGCCCGGTTCGACGAGCGGGCCAACATCACCTGGGCCCACAAGCTTGAAGAAGCCGGCTGCCACGTGGTCTACGGCCTGGTCGGGCTCAAGACCCACTGCAAGATGATCCTGGTCGTGCGCGAGGAACCAGACGGCTCGCTGCGCCGCTTCTGCCACATCGGCACCGGTAACTACCACCCCAAAACGGCCCGGCTGTACGAGGACTTCGGCCTGCTCACCGCCGACCAGACGGTCGGCGAGGACATCACCGACCTGTTCAACCACCTCACCGGGTACAGCCGTCCATCCGACTACCGTCGGCTGCTGGTCGCACCCGAAGGCATCCGTTCCGGCCTGGTCGAACAGATCGACGCGCAGGCCGAGCGGGCCCGCGCCGGGCAGCCCGCCCGGATCCAGATGAAGTGCAACGCGATCATCGACGAAGTCATCATCGACGCGCTGTACCGCGCCTCGCAGGCCGGAGTACCGATCGATCTGTGGATTCGCGGCATCTGCGGCGTCCGGCCGGGAATGCCCGGCGTGTCGGAGACGATCCGGGTCCGGAGCGTGCTCGGCAGATTCCTCGAGCACTCCCGGATCTACGCGTTCGGCGTCGGCGACGGAGACCCCGATGGCCACGTCTGGATCGGCAGCGCCGACCTCATGCACCGCAACCTGGACCGCCGGGTCGAACTGCTGGCCCGGGTGGCCGACCCGGCGCAGCGCGCCGAACTCCGCGGTCTGATCGGCATGGCCATGGACGAAACCACGGCGTCGTGGTGGCTGGACTCCGACGGCATCTGGACCCGGCATCACCTGGACGCCTCCGGCGCCCCCCTCAACGACATCCAGGAATACCTGATCCGAACCCGGCAGGGCCGCGCCGCAGATGGCTGACGCCGCGAACAACGGCGAGATCCGCGCGGCGGGCGCGGTGCTGTGGCGGCCAGCGGGCCGCAGCCGGGAGGTGGCCCTCATCCACCGCCCCAAGTACGACGACTGGAGCTTCCCCAAGGGGAAACTCGAACCGGGCGAGCACCGGCTGCTGGCCGCCGTCCGCGAGGTGGCCGAGGAAACGGGAGTGCACGTGATCCTGGGCCGGCCGCTTCCCACCTCTCATTACGACCGGGGCGGGCGGCCCAAGCGGGTCGACTACTGGGCCGGGCACCCGGCCCCCGAGGGCCAGCAGCCATTCGAAGCCAACCACGAGGTGGACACGCTGCAGTGGCTGCCGCTGCCCGAAGTCCGCGAGAGGCTCAGCTACTCTCGCGACGCCGCCATCCTGGACGACTTCGCCGCGGGACCGGCCGACACCGTGCCGCTGACGTTCCTGCGGCACGCCTCGGCCGGCACCAGGGACGCCTGGGCCGGGGATGATCTGCACCGGCCGCTGGACACCCAGGGCGCGGCCGAGTCTGAGCTGCTATGCCGGCTGCTGTCCTGCTTCGGGTCCGCCCGCGTGATCAGCTCGGCCGCCGAGCGCTGCGTGGCCACGGTCAGGCCGTACGCGGCCGCGACCGGCGCGAAGGTGGAGATCGAGCCCGCCTTCACGATCGGGCGGGCCGAAGCCGAGCCCGCCCAGGCCGCGGCCCGGGTGGCGGACATCGCCCGCGCCGGCCAGCCCGCCGTCATCTGCGCCCACCGGGAGAACCTGCCGCCCATGCTGACCGCCGCGTGCACGGTCCTCGGCGCGCAGCCGCCCGGCAACCTCCCGCTGGACAAGGGCGGCTTCTGGGTCCTGCACACCGCCGGTGGCCGGCTGGCCGCCGTCGAGCGGCACGACCCGGCCGGGACCTGACCGGCCCGGCCGAGAAATGTCGGATGCCGGCGATAAAAAGGCTGTGTCCAGACACCTCCGGAAAGGGGCACGGATATGGCTGATGACGTAGCCGACGCCGTCGAGGCCGAGCTGGCCGAGCTGTCGTGGCGGTTAACCGAGCCGGGTAAGCGCGAGTGCCTGCGCTGCTTCCTGCTCCGGATGATCA
>Ga0335074_10015448_pt1 | contig 10727 bp, 7 predicted proteins | sample Lox_Sample_23_FD_206715 | JGI IMG/M metagenome (GOLD analysis project Ga0335074, IMG submission 206715) | Soil microbial communities from Loxahatchee National Wildlife Refuge, Florida, United States - Lox_Sample_2.3 | ecosystem: Environmental > Terrestrial > Soil > Wetlands | place: USA: Florida... | reverse complement strand
TCCTCAGCCTGCACCCGCGCGGGATCCACGACAGACAGCATGCACCAACCCTGGCCCGCCACCGGCTTCAGAACACGCAGCCACGCCGGAAACCATCACAGCTCGCTGTTGTAGTACTAGGCTCACACCCTCGGCCTTGGCACAGTCCAGCAGCTCGCGGGCGATCCGCCCCTCTAGCCCACTGTCTACGCTCCCTTCGCGACGTGACGGTGATGAAAGACCGTCGGCATCAACCTCCGCGTGTCAGTAGCGAGAACCTGCGAAAAACGTTAAGTTTAGTAGATGGCTGAGCGCTACCAACTAGCGTACCAAGCGGTAATCTTCGACTTTGACGACACCCTTGTCGCCACATTGGCGGCTAAGTGGGCTCAACATAGAGAAGTCGCCAAAGCGTACTATGGAGTTGATATCCCGGAGGCCGAACTTCGGGCGCATTGGGGAAAGCCATTCGACGCGCTAATATCTTTGCTTTATAAAAATGCCGACAGCGTAGAAAATATGAAGGCAGCCAACAGATCCCTTGATGAGTGGTATCCCAAGCGGGAATTGCCGGGCGCCCGCAAGACGCTGGGCTGGATATTGGAGCATGGGGTGGCTGTTGGAATCCTCAGCTCCGATAATACTTACTACATCATTCGAGATCTCGTGCGTTTGCGGTTTCCTGTCAACAGGATATTCCATATACAGGGCGCCGACGATACCAAGCGGCACAAACCAGACCCTGAGGTTTTCGCCGCTATCATCTCTAAGCTGACCGCTAACGACATAGGCCTAAGTGAAATACTCTACGTTGGCGATTCAATGTCTGACTGTTACGCGGCTCGAGATGCTGGTATCGGTTTCGTGGGAGTCACGACTGGGCTAGTTGATAGTGCTGCGTTCAAGGCGCTGGGATTCGGTGCAGTATCGAGCATCGCTGAACTGCCCGAGTGGCTTCGCAGAGAGGCACTAGCAAGGTCCGGCGTTTCTGGGGCATAGCGGCATCTTTTCTGCGATGATGGCTACTTCGGGCGAACAAGGCGTCGCAGACTGTAGGACGGTTCGGCACTAACAAGTCGGCCTGTGGCCCCGATAATGCTGGCTCCTGCGACGGCGACATGAATTTTAAATGTCAGCGGTGTCCACATTCACCAGCCGCTGTCCATTTGGCGACCCTCACGCCCTACCGTTGCCAGCCAAGCGACTACCGTGAGAACTGGCGAGCCGAGAGAGGATGGCTGTATGGCAGTCTTTAAGCCCCGGAGCGTCCTGATCGTCGTGACCGGCATCGTGTTGCTGCTGGTGGGCGTGGGAGTGGGTTGGTGGGCTTGGGGGGGCGACGCCGGGACCCGGGACAGTCGTGGCACGACGTTCGGTGCGCTTCTGGCGGCTCTAGGAGTAGTGCTTACGTTGGCGGGATGGTTCGTCCCCACCAACCGACGGTCGGTCAAGCGAACGTCGCAGAAGGTCGGCAGTGGCTCTGTTCAAGCCGGCGGCCACATCACCGGCGCGGTGGCCACGGGATCGGGTGCCTCCGCTTCCGCTTCCTCCCCGCCGCCATTCCCAACTGACGCCACCCCGGACGAGTCTTCGGATCGCGTCGTCGAACAGCAGGCTGGTGCCGGCGCCGTGCAAGCCGCTGGTGACATCACTGGAGCCGTCGCCACCGGGAACAACGCCCAAGCCAGTTGGCCATCGCGACATTGCGATGACGCACACCCGCCGCCCGACAGCGGTCCGCCCGAAACTTCGTGAGTGACATGTCAACAGGGACAGAGCCACCTGACGGTGGGCAGCAGAAGATTGGGCAGAGCGCGGGCGAACGGGCCGTGCAGGCCGCTGGTGACATCACCGGAGCCATCGCCACAGGGAATTACGCTAGGGCGACCTTTCATGATCACTCCGTCCATCATCACTATCCTGTTGCTCCGTCCGAGGGAGATAGCAGCCGGGCTCGCCTGCGGGAGAATTACCTTGAGAAGCTAAGTGAAGTCCTCTCACGCAGGCCGATAGGTGCAGCAGGGCCGCTGAACGTGGAGTGGCAAATGAGCGAAGGCTCCCGCATGTCGGACCCCGGCGCGCTCGTCGCCGAGTGTCTCGCCGGCAGGCGGATCATCTTGCGCGGGCCTGCGGGTGCTGGCAAGTCAGTGCTCCTGCGGCGGGCCGCGCTTCAGAGCCTTGAGTCGGGAATCGCGATTCCGGTCATCCTTGATCTGAGCCACTGGAAGCCCGCGCATTCCCAGGCGATCAGCGAGATCAGCGAATCGGCCGAAGCTCGCCGTCAGCAGTTCGCCGTCATGGCGCGTACGTCTGTCGTTCCCATCAACCCGGGCACGTTCGAGGAGTTTCTTGAGCTCGGAGAGGTGGTCCTGTTCGTGGACGGACTGAACGAGGTCGCGAGCCAGGGAACCTCCATCACCATCCTGAATGCGATAGACGCCTACTTGCAGCAGCATCCCCTGCGCCTGTCGGCCCTGGTAGCCGATCGGGCTCACCACGACACCGCCACCGACCTGTCGCCGTGGGCGGAACTCGAACTGCACCCCTTGACCCAGGACGCGGTCGAAGCGGTCTTGGCCGCTCACTTCTCGCCAGAGTTGCGCGCTGCCATATCGGATTCCGACAGAGCGCTGCTTGAGCGGCCGTTTTTCCTTGAGCAGGCAATCTCAACGGGCAGGCCAACATTGGGGTCCGCGGAGAGCAGTCTTGAACAGTTTTATACGCAGCAGGAACGGCTGACGAAAGACGATCTCGACCGTCTGAGCAGCATGGCTTTCGAGATGTATCGAAATAGCACGAGGGCGGCAACCCTAGCGTTCGCCAAGAAGTGGCTTACGGACCCGACCGCCGACCGCCTGATCGCGGATGGCACTCTGGTGAAGTCCACGAACGGTGAGATTCAGTTCGATCACCAGATCAAGAACGACTTCCTGGCCGCACGCTTTCTCGCACGGCACGAGGAGGAGTGGAACTCAGACGCGTTCAACCGCGTGACGTTCTCCGCTAATTCGACGGAGCTGCTCCTGACCGCGCTGAGGATGCTCGCATCCCCACCTACTGGCGACAGGTTCCTTCAGGCCGTTTACAACTGGCATTGGCTGCATGCGGTCAAGACTGTCGGTGTCTCTACAGACGGCGTCGGGACGTTGTTCTCGAAGGAGGTCGAGGTCTGGCTCGCCTGCTGCGCCGCTGAGAAGGTGCTCGACCCGCTCATCTGGACGAGCGAGGCGACGAAGGCGATGCTTAAGGGTCTCCCGGTACCCATCTTCCGCCGCGCAGCAACGGTGCAATCGGCCGAGGACATCATCCAGCTGAGCCGCTCCGTAGACTCCGGCGAGGACTGGTTCCTCCGGTGGAGAACAACCCTGGGCCTCGGTTCGGATCACTCGGGTCGCGAGGAGGATCTTCAGCTCCTCGCCGGGGACGATCCGGTAATGGGGTGGGCAGTGTCCAACGCCGCCAAGCGGTGGTCACTTGATGAAGCGGATTTGAGGCAGCTCCGGGCCATCTATAGATCAACGAGGGACACGGACATCCGCTGGCGGGTGGTTCACACACTCGGGGCTTTCAGATCGTCGGCGAATGCGGAGCTGCTCTTCGACGCTTTGGACAAGGAGCCCGGTGAGTGGGTGCGCTACGGCGCGATCAGATCGCTCGTCGAGCTGGCGATCGAGGGCACTGATGACGAGAGGACGCAAGTGCTGGAAGGCCTGCGGGTACGTCTCGGCGCTCTAAGTACCAGGTTGCAACTGAAGCTGGGCGAAGCGACCTTCGTCTCCCGTCCTCCCGAAGGCTGGGCCGAGGTCGTCGGGCCCTTGCTCCGTGAGGCCGCTTCACAACAGCAGTTGCTGGTCGACGTCGATCGCTGGCGCGTGCTACTCCGGCAGTTCGAAAGGTATGAGCGCGGACTTCAGATCACGCCGCCAAGTCGCTGATTGCTTTTGTAACGGCGGACAGTCTTGCGCAGCAGATCCCTACGGACAACGAGCGACCAATCCCACTCGGGGTCCGGTATCCCGAGTACCTCTGCAGCGGCGGATCGGAGATATTGCCGTCTCACGGGCACCGCCGGAAAAGTAACAAGAGAACGCTCACCGTCCGAGCACAGAAGATAGGGATGAGGAGTTTTGGAAATCTCCGTCCAGCTGGTGATGTCCCCAAGCGCGGTGAGCTCCATCTCGTCGCGCCGCATGACGGCTGCTAGTCCTGTGACCGACACAGGCAGCACATGGATGTGAGCATGAACGATACAAGCCCCGCCGGGGTCTGAGGTGGAACCATGCTCGAAGAGGGCCACCGAACCGTATGTCTCGCGAACCCAGTCCCTGGCTCTCCGAATAACACGCACTGCCTCTTGCCGATAGTCTTCTATCACGCTTGCAAAATTTAGATAGTGTTTCTTGGGCACTACCAGCAGATGACCTTCGACTAAAGGGGATATGTCGGCTATTACGGCTAAAAGAATCGTTTCCGACAATATCCTGCTCCGCGGATTGCCTTCGTATGTTCTACTAAATTCAGTAGAGGCACTCCCGGACAGTTCGCCACAAAGATCGGATCCATCGCACGTCCATTCGCGGCCACCACTCACTGAACCTCGCCCTCTGACGAGCACCTTCGTCTACTATGTCACGAGTCCGCTGAATGAAACAGGACCCGCATCAGGGTGGCCCGAGCGCGGGCCTCGTCGCGAGCGGGGACGTGAGAGAACTCCGGGGCGCAAACCATCATGATCTCGAGGGCTGGATGGCTCCGATGAGCAGCAGGGAACTCCGCGACGCCGTACACGGGCTGATCGAGTTGACTGATCGCGAGTGGCAGGTCGTGGACTCGCCCGCGTTTCAGCGTCTGCGAAGCGTCCAGCAACTCCCCCTCACGCACCTCGTTTACCCGGGAGCCCGGCACAGCAGGTTCGAACACTGCGTCGGCGCCTGTCACCTCGCTGGACGGATGGCCGACCGCCTAGGTCTGGATCCGAGGGAACGGCAGCGCATACGTGCGGCCGCCCTGGTCCACGACATAGGGCATGGCCCGTTCTCGCAGGTCGGTGAATTCATCTTCGAGGAACTGACGGACCAGACGCACGTACACGAGAAGATCTCGGCAGCAATTGTCAAGTTTCACCCGCCGATCCGATCCGTCCTAGATGCTGACGCGGAATGGATTGCGGAGTTGCTCACGGGCACCGGGCACGGCGCCACACGGTCAGTGGCGCGTGACATCATTTCCGGGTCGGCGGACATCGACAAAATGGATTACCTCCTGCGCGACAGCTACTTCTGTGGTGTCGAATACGGTCGTTTCGATATCGACAAGCTGATCGAATCCGCCAGGCTCGTTCGCAACTCTGACTACAAGTACCTCGCCTATGATCGCGACGGCATATTCGCAGTCGAGAGTCTCCTAATCGCGCGGTATCACATGCATCGCCAGGTCTACGGACACAAAACTCGGTTGGGGATAGACAAGATGCTCATCCGAGCCATTGTTCTCGGCGTTCACGAGGGCCTGCTTCCGCACTCGGTTTTCGCCCCCGAAAATCTCGATGCGGACTTCGTAGAGGAGTACATCGGCTGGGACGACTACCGGACATTGGCAACACTCGCCGCCGCCCCTGGCTCTCGGGCCGGTCAGATTGTCCGCGCGTTGCTCAAGCGCCGGCTGATGAAATTGGTCGTCAAATTCGCGATCGACGATCTCCGCGGCAATGAGGCCGGCCGAAGGCCCGCAGAAACAGTTAAGGAAGAGCAAGCAGCCGCCGAAGAGCTCATAGCGGAGGCCGTCGGCGTCGATCCGATGTGGGTGGCGGTGCATTGGGACGAACCTCAGAATTCAACCAAGGAAGTCTCCATCATTGATGGGAGGACCGGGATAGTCGGTAATTTCAGCGAACTCTCAGACCTATTCAAGTCCGGTGGCCCACGACCGCAGCCGTCGGTGTCTGTCTATGCCCTCCCGTCGGCCGGAACTGATGACTTCTCAACCGATGCACGGAATGCGATCCGCTCCGCCGCATTGGAAGCGCTGCATCAGGTGGGGAAGGCAAAACGAGCGAGCTAGGCCCGCAGATCAGGGAATTCCCGAAATGAGCCGAACGTATTCATCCGTGATCAGCCGCTGAACCCCCTCGTCCAGCTTCACCACACCGAGCTTAATCTCACTGGAGGCTTGAAGCACTCCGGCCAACAGCAGGGCACGAGTCAGTTGGATTGCCGACGGAGGTATCGGGTCCGGCCCTCCGTCGAAATTAACGGGAAAGCCTCCCTTCAAGAGGTACCGGTATCCGCCTTCGGTGTTGAGCTGGTAATGCCTGTCCCACGGCGCCTCCGGAGCGTCATAGGCAAGTTGGCGGCCCTTCGTGTCATAAACGGCACCTACGCTTTCGCTCCGGCGTAGCTCCCAGGCCGCAAACTCCAGGTCCGACGACCCCATGTTGGCGAGGACCGAGCCGGGTTGCAGTATCCCGTGCAAGCTGGCCGGAAACGAGACCTTACCGGTCGAGGCAGCCACGACGCATTTCCGAGCGAAGGGAGAATGGAGGTCGTCGGCGATCGAGAACCCATCGTCCCTTGCTGCGCCTCGCATCTCCGCCGCATTGTCGAACACAGTGACCTCATAGTGCTGTGCTCTCAGGCGGAGTGCCACCGAACGGCCGACTGCTCCGTAGCCGATGAGGAAGACCTCGTTCAGGTCGCCGAACAGGCTGTGGCCTGACGCCAGCAGCTGTTGAAGATTGTGGACCATGGAGATGGCGATTAACGGTGCTTCGAGGTGCAACTTGGCCCGGCTTCGTCCGATATTGATGACGGGGAAGCGCGGCAGGAGGGCGTCCGCAACGCGAATTCCCCGCGTAGTCTGTTCGACCGCAGTGATCGGGAACCCTACCGGAAACGATTCCTGTGCGCGAGAAATTGCGTGGCCACCGTCGTCGAGCAACAATACTCCCTTGGCGGTAGGCCGTATCTCGCTCTGAGCGAACGCCAAGGCCGTCGCTACGGCTTCGGCCACGATAGCATCGTATGGCTCGTCCGCTGTTCCGCGAAATCCCGGATTGAGCACGCGTATCCCGGAGTCGCGTAGCACGCGGAGCACCTCCTGGTTGGTGGAATAGCCCTTTCCCACGATCTGCATCCGGCTCAGATCCGCTCCGCAGCGCGAAAGCGAGCCGATCAGCGCGCCGGTACTGGCCAGGAGATGCTGTACACACAGAAACGAGAAGCCGACAAGTGGCTGGGTGGCTTTTACATCGAAAAGCTCTTCCACATATTCCAGCAGGGGGAGGTGCGGAAAAGTTCTAGCGCCTAAGTGCGGGTCATGCATGGTCGCTCTCCAGAGTCGTTGCGCAGGATCAAGCGCGATTGACGAAAAGCTGCTCTTCGTGGCCTTTCGCGTCGAACAGCTTGAAAAAGGCAATGCGGCCATTGCCGTCAGCGCGTCCCTGGAATTCCAGGGTCTCAAGCCCGAACTCGTCGTCCAGGGCGATCATGTAATGAGGCAGATCAAAAGGCGGTCTCCACAGCTCTTGCATAATGAGCCTGGTCACTTGCTCAGCTATCGCTAGGCTCCGGTCATGGACCAATCCGCGCAACCTTCTGAACGAACAGTCGCCGCGCGACATGGCAACTTCGAAGAGTCTGCCGGGTCGCAGACTGGTCCAGTAGTCACGGCCTACGATTGGGCGAACGATACCCAAATAGTGCGGATGCAGGTAGTCCGGCTCCACAATGACAAGAATGACCTGGCGCGGAGACGCCGACTCGAGGGAGCGCAAGCGGGATGTGCCGAGCATGAGCATGATTTGCAGCTGGGCAGGTGAACTCACGCAAGACAGAGTGCAGACGAAGTGCTCGGCATTCAACTCCGGAGCACCCTTTCCCGGCGGGTCGAATACAACGATTAGCTCGGTCACCGCGGGATCGTTAATCCATGTGAGGTATCCGCCGTGCGGGCCGAGACCGACATAAGCGGGATCTTTGAGAAAGGCGTCGACTTCCTCGGCCGTTTTAATACCTGTCTGCCAAGGACCGTTGCCGAGGTAGGGATCGGTTGTTCGACATACCTTGGGTCCGATCCAGAAGCCTGCCTCAACGCCCGAGAGCATCGCAGTGCGGATGGTCTCGCGGTCGTCAGCCGCGAAGACCTTTTGCTCAATTCTCCACTCTTCCGGAACGAGACGCAGCAGGTCGGTGACGACGGCCTTTTCCGACTTCCAGGTCTGACGGCGCGCCACCGAGCCAACTTTGTCCTTGATGTTGTGGTCTGCATCCTGGCCGGGATAGTTGAACACCTGCCACGGACTCATGCTGCCGTGTTTTCTCATCCATCCCCTGAAGCGTTCGACCTGCTCCGGGGCGGCTGCGTCCTCTGACTCCAGCAGTTCCCCATGGATAAGCTCACCCCTACTCCCGAGGATCGTCACTGTTTCGCCCTCCTGCACTCGGTTAGGCCCGAATAGGACGAACGGATCCGATCGAGGGAGTGAGGTGTCGCGATCGAGGCTGACGACATAAGGCTTACCCAGCTTGCGAAGTAGCGACGCGGTATGCGTCCCGGGTCCGCCATGTAGTGATACGAATCCTGCGCAGCTTTTCATGAGGTCGAAGTCGTCCTGGGGAGTAAGCGATTCCGCAATCAGAATGGCGTTATCTGGAATGGGCGAACGATCAGCTTCCTCCGGTTTGATAACCAGAGGCCCGGTCGCGACACCGCCGGACGCAGGAATCCCTCGAGCAAGGAGAGTCGTCGACGTATACAGCGGCGCGGAGGCCACTCGATTGTTCAGACTGGGCAGGGCGTCCGCGCGGGTTTGCAAGACGGCTTGAGTCGGCGTCCATGCTCCTGAATCGACTTTGCTACAGGCGCGCCGAATGGAGGCCAGTGGGGATAGTGGGACGTCACGGGTCTGCAGCAGCCACAGGCGCCGATCATCGACCGTGAACTCGACTTCCTGAGCATGGAGGAAAGCTGTGTCCAAAGTATCCGAGATCTGGCAAATCTCCTCGTAAACCTCGGGCCATTCTGCTTTCATCTCGATGAGTGACCGGGCCTCCCGGGCGTCCGTCGATCCGACGACCTGTGGCCCCTGGGCCTTTACCAGGTAGGTGCCCGTGCAAGGCCTGTCGCCGGTGTGAATGTCCCGATTCCAAAATACCCCAGACGCGCTCTCGTCGGAGCGGTTTCCGTACACCATCACCTGCACGACTGCCGCTATCGGCATCTGCTCGCCTAGAAGGCGTTGAGCGGCGAATTCGGCAACGTTCTGGCGCATCCCCGAGCGAAAGACTGCGTCAACACAGGCCGTTACCTGGCCTAGGAGCGTTTCATTTACGGGAGTGTGTCGTGACGCTTTTCGAAGGCTCGCACTGGACTCTTCGCCCACCTGCTTGACACCAAGTGCGATGGCTCGGGCATAGTCGGCGTCGGAAGCCAGAAGATAAGTGCGGACGAACTCAGCAAAGAGCTCCAACCTGAATGAATTTGGCTGGCTGTCCAGCCAGCCAAGGGTCACGCCTACATTCAGAATAGAACTCAACATTCCGGGCATGGACACCGTTGGGCTTGAGCGCACCGAGATCAGGAATGGCTCCGTCGCCAGGAATCCCGACGCTTCGGCCTGCGACAGCAACTGGTCTAGCCGATCTGCAATCAAGACGCACAAATCGTCGTCTATTCGGAATCCGGCATCTCGCCAACGATGATATGCCTCGCTTGTCAGAATGAATGCTGGAGGAGTCGCGAAGCCCAAACGGCTTAGATTGGCGAGACCAGCCCCTTTGCCTCCGAGCAAGTCGGACGTAATGCCGGCACCCTCTGTTAAGCCCACGCTGAGCATAGATCACACTCCCACCAACGACGGAACGAAAGATTCTTTAATCAGTGCACTGACTCATGATATCATAAAGTATCAATGAACACATTTTGATAGGGTGTCCTTAAGCTTGCATTTTCGCAGTTGGCATGCTAACGTCTGATAACTCTAGCGATCGGCAAACCTCTGTAATGTGCCGAGAGCGCATTTAAGGGTGCCGCCGAGAAAAAACATTGCTGATTGCGCCGCCTGGTATGTAAGCTCGGACGATCGGGAAATGGGTTGAACAAGATCGTTGCCAGGCTAGAAAGACCCACATCCAATCGACGAATACCAGCCTCGGCTCGCGCCACCCCGCGGGCCGTTCAGCGTCCGGGTGGCTCGTGACCGCGAACTCAGGGCGGGCATCCGCAGCTCGCTGTCGTTCTGAGTCTTCGGCTGGCCCGTCACCTTCAGCCGGCGAGCCAGCAAACATCATCACCCGGTCGACGGCAATGAGTTGGAGTACACGACCGAAGAACTGCCTGAGTGGAAGAAGGCCCAGGTCACCGACGGCGGCGGGGTCATGGTCCAGGACGACGACGTCGCAGACCTCGCCGCGGTGCTAAAGCGGGCCAAGTACAGGTAGCAACACCGCCTCTTGTCGTGACACAGTCACGCGCCCGACCTGCCTGAACCGCCAAGGCGGGCGCGGCCTAGGTCTCGAGCTGGTCGGGCACCCGCGCCGTCTCGTACAGATTTGCCACCGGCGAAGGACACCAGCACAGTCCCCGACACGCGCGCTGAGTCTTGCCCCGGGCCAAACTCACTGCAAAAGGGCCAAACACCTTGCAAACTCACATCGGGCCGCGCGGCGTTCGCGTCAACGTCGTGTGTCCTGGCTGGGTGCGCACGCCGATGGCCGACGAGGAGATGGACCAGCTGGCCGCGCTGCGTGACC
>Ga0335074_10015447_pt1 | contig 10727 bp, 20 predicted proteins | sample Lox_Sample_23_FD_206715 | JGI IMG/M metagenome (GOLD analysis project Ga0335074, IMG submission 206715) | Soil microbial communities from Loxahatchee National Wildlife Refuge, Florida, United States - Lox_Sample_2.3 | ecosystem: Environmental > Terrestrial > Soil > Wetlands | place: USA... | reverse complement strand
TGGAAGTTGCATGCAACCAAAGGTGTTAGCCGCGAGGAAGTTGAGGATATGCTGAGTACGGCTGGCTAAAACATCGCCATTACACTCAAAATTCCAGAATCGACCGGCCAGTTGGCGAGTTGTCGGCTAATGGGAAGTAACCCGTCTGCTGGCGACGAATCTGCCGCTGTTTCCGCGCCGCCTCCAGCTTCTGATCCCGCTCGACCTGAATCTCCTGCTGATGCCCAGCGAGTATGTCCTTTGGCGTGATGTATCCGATGGCGCTGTTCAAACGCACGTTGTTGTAATGCTCCACGTAACCCTGCACCAAACGCCGCGCATCTTCGAGTGAAAGTGGCGTGCCGGGGCGGATGCACTCCCTTTTGAGTGACTTGTGCCAACGCTCGATTTTGCCGTTCGACTGCGGGTAATATGGCGAAGTCCTGACGTGCGTCATGCCCGAGATGCGAATGAACTCCTTGAAGTCCTTGGCGATGAATTGCGGCCCGTTGTCGGAAATGATTCGCGGTTTAACGCCAGGATACTGCTCTTTGGCACGTTCCAGAACGATCTCGATGTCGGCCTCGGTCATCCGCTCGCGAAGATCCCAATGAACCAGGAAACGGCTGTAGCCGTCCAGTATGCTGCACAGGTAGTAGAACGTCGCGCAAACGTTCACGTAGGAAACATCGATATGCCAATGCTGGTGCGGCTGCGGCGGTTGTTCAAAACCCGTCCCTTTCTTCGAGGGCTTTAGGTTCCACTTCCGCAGCAGCCCCGCCCGATTCAGCACCCGCCACACGCTGGCCGGACTCACCGCCACGATGTCGGCGTCCAGCATCATGAACGCCAGTCGCCGATAGCCTTCCAGCGGATTCTTCAGGTGGAACGCAATGATCGCTTGCTTCTCCCAATCCTCCAGCCAAAAGTCTCGGGGAATCCAGCCATTATGCTCGTTGATCCTGCCGTACCGCTCGCGCCAGCCGTAGTACTTGCTGCCCGAGATGCCGAGCCATCGGACAAACCGTCCGGCGCGGATCTCGGTCTTCTCCGACCAGTGCCGGACGAAATCCACGATCTCGTCCCGCGTATCGTGCGGAACCCAGACCCTGGTCAGAGTTCCCCAGCTCTTTTTTTTAGGGCCACATGCTCCGCCATCAGTTCGGCCAGCACTTCATCCTTCGTCTGGACCTTCTTTTCCAGATACGCGATCCGTTCCTGTTCGGGCTGATGGTTGGTGCGGCCTCTCTGCTGGAAAGCGGCAGCTCCGTTCTCGAAGAACTCCTTCTGCCAGCGGTAGAATACGGTTGGCTGGAGTCCCGACTCGTCACACAGGTCCGAGATCGGCGCTCCTTCCACCAAATGTCTCCTCAAAATGGCGACTTTCTCTTCTGGCGTGTAGTGCTTCCGTCGTTTCTTCATGTGTTCGCTCCGTTATCTTAACGGATGAACGCTTTCTCCATTTCCAGCTGAGGCAGAACAGTTTTGATTCCCTATTGGTTGGATCGTCCACGGCAGATTGCATTAGCTCATTACGTCACTTATCGAGAGAATCTTGTGGGAAGGATTAGTTGGTTAGATACCGACGACGGTTGGCAACGATTCCTTTCCACTCATAATCGTGACTCCGTTGAATCGATGTCTCTGAACGCCTTATCGAAAGTGGTCGTTGCCGCGCAATCACCGCCAATTACTCAGCCCATCCATCCGACTGAATCAGTTCAACCGCAACCGCCGGTACAGTCCAACAGGCCCGGCGTCCCCAACCCGCCCACCGATCTTCGCATTAGCTTTGTCGAACCGATCAGCACGATCAATTCCATCATCGATCTGCTCGACAAGCTGAACGATCCAAAGACGCTGACAGATAGCATGAGAGAATCAAACTATTTTGCAAACTCGATTATGAGGTGGGGCGACAAACGAAATGTATTGATGGCTCACAATCTGTACCAGCGCTCTTGCAGTAACCTTCCTTTTGTAATGCCGACCCTCGCGCCGGGAGCTGCTCTGCCGGATTATTACGTACCGCTACTGAACAGAGATGCGATGTTGGACTGCCTGACTCTCGCTGACGTGCGCGAGTTATCGGCTTTTGAAATGCCCACATTCCCGAATCCGTTTCAAGGTGACGCTCGAATTCAAAAGGACTTGGATATTCGACCCGGCGCTCTCCCTGCCGATCTGTTCACAGCGAGTCTTTGCGTGCAGTTTTTGCTCGCTTTTGCACTTCTTTATTTTAGCGTTTTCGCTCGTGAGGCAGTGCTATCTGACAATTTCCCGGCAAACGGAACTATGTTCGGGGCATTTAGTCGCTCGCGGGGTACATTGCTCTCGATGCTTCTAACCCTGTTCGCGCCGCTCGTCGCATCAACAGTAATGTCCTTCGCATCCCAGCGTGTCTGGCTGGTGTTGGTGAATGTACCGATACTTGGCGCGGAACTTTTCGCTTATCGAGTCCTTCAAATGAAGTCGTATTTCAGCGCCCTCTATCAGTAGTCGAAATCCCGACCTCGCCTGTGTATTGGGGTGCAAGGTCAAATTAAGAGGAGTCCCGATGGAACATAGCCCTGAAAGACCACACGATCCTGACGACACAGGTCTGACCAATCAACATATCGACTCCGGCGCTGACCCAAGCAAAGATGGCGACAATATCCTGCGTCAACCACTCGTAGAAAATCCGTCGATGGAGGACGAGCGAGAGATTTTACCCAAGCCGGACAAGACCCCTACCGAAGAGTTGTTGGATGCAGCGGAGGAAGCGTCAAAAAGTGATTAGCTTTCACGTCCTCGCGGAATCTTCGATAAGCGGCTCCCATTCGTTTTATCCCGCCATTCACAGAGCCGAACGTAAGCGGACGAACACCCGTGCGTGTTCTGCCATTCAATCGCCCCGGCGCAAACTAGATTAGAGCCGTCGCCTGTTTCTCGCGTGGTCTTGTGACACGGGAAGAAATTCCCGTCTCGCAAAGCGTCTAATATGCTCATCCATCTTGTGCGCCTCAACGTGCGCCGCAAGCGCAGACCTTTTCCAGAACTGGCGAACGGGCAGTCCGCGCACTTTTCAGCCATGCGCCAGACTACTTTATGATTTGCTCGCCTAGCCATCGTCCCGCCTTCACAGCTAGCCCTTGTCCCATCTTGACCGGCTGAACATCTTTCGTGCGGCTCTTCAAAATGAACATTTTCTCCGGTCGCTTGGCTGATACGGCTCCCTCGATCCGAAGGGCCGTTTCGTCAATCGGACGTTTCGAGTATCCATCGGTGCGACCGAAAACAAACGGACAGGTCTTCGCGGCGTATTCGGTGCACTGCTTGTGCATCGGCGGATCGGTGAACAGGTGATTTTCCTTCGACAGCGGACCGCCGATAAAGTAGGCATACTCGCCTAGCCGCCGACCGCAAATCGCACAGAGCTTGTATTCGGCGCATTGCAAAATCTTCTCGAAATCCGTTGCTCGAAAGTCAGGCACGCCGTCAATAACAGCTTGCGTAAATGGCACGGGCAAGCCGCGATGCGCGGGCAGATGCGAGAGGAAATCGGGGATCGCGGTCACGATTAGCGGTTGCAGAGAACAAAGAGGCTAGATTTGAACCCAATTCTCTGCAATGTAGTAGCGCGATAGATTCCACGGCTCGGAAAATCCAAATCGTGCCCACGTTACGCCGTTTTGATCCGTGGTGAAGTTATGTGGCTCGAACGATTGAAAGAGAGTTTTCTTCAAGGCGTCGAATCGTAAACGAGCGTGCCGCGATTGAATTCCGATGCAGATTCCGAGGCCGCTCGGCTCAATATAGAAGCGGCACCACTCACGCACGTCAAGGACTTCATAGGCGCGTTCCTGAAAGTCCTTCGCCTTTCCCCAAATGACGCGTTGCCACTCAGCTCTTTCGTCGAACGGTATTAGAGACATCTGGAGTCCTCCCTAGCGGTTAAAGAGAATAGTCCAGCAAACCCGTCGCGTCAGGCACGGCGGAATCTGAATTTTTGTTTCCGACCAGAGTCACAAAACAAGTCCGGTAACGCTTGGAAAAGTCCAGCTTACTAGGGTCGGGTTCTTCGCCATCTACGCATCTATCGACGCGGAATGTGTCGCCCATTCGAATGTTCATGCCCGGAACGAAAAGGTCTGGGACTTGATCGCATACCCATTTCCAATGTTGACCGACCTCAGCGGGGTAAGGGAGGTGCAGAAGATCGACAGCGCCCATGCCTCTTACTGCATAGTAATGGAGTTTGCTCAATGTCTTAACCGCCTTGTCTCAGTATACAGCAGGCGAACTCACCTTCCAACGGGCGCAAGTTCGTGGTAGCCGTTCGCCTTCGTAACCGCTTCATCCAGACCCTTCTGACGTTCTGCTACCCAAGGCCGAATAGTGTTTAATAACGATCCGCTCAGAGTTGCCTAGCAAGCTCGCAACGATTCCAGCGGGCGTACCGTTCTTCAGTAACTCGACCGCGAACGTATGACGGAAACGGTGTGGGTGCGCCTTCGCGATTTTCGCTTTGTCGAAAACCGGCTTTAGCCGGTGATTGCGCCACAAGTCGGTTACGGATTCAAGCTTCGCTTGCGGAGAATAAGTAACTTTTCCGAGGCACCACTTCCTACCGACCTCCATTTGGAATTATTGGAGCAGAATGAGAAGGACGTTCTAGCGAGCGTGTTTCGTTCCGCCTGAAAAACTCCGGCAGCACGTCGTCCGTGACGTGAGACACGAGTTGACTCACGGTCCCGAATTGTTTCCTGCAATGCGGACAGCCGGTTACGACGCCGCCCTTCCCGCCTTGCCCAATCGCAGGTGGGTCGTCCACGAATGTTGATAGCGCGTGCTTCTGGATTTCGCCTTGAAGCTCACGGAGTAGAGAATCGCTTTGCATTGTCGGAGCCTAACACAATTCTTTGCTTTTATTTCGCCCTAGAGTAAAATTGCGGCTCAGGGAGAGGTTCATGCGTTCGGAAAATGGAATGCGTTTCAACGGCTGCATCGGTCTCCAAGACAGGAATGCTCTTAATGGCAGTGTGTTCGACGCCGACGTGCTCACGTGCCACGATAAACCGCTGAGCAGTGGCGAGGGCATCAGGGTGGGCGGCAGGGCTTATCGTTACGACGGGGACGACAGTCTCGGGAACTCGCACTTCACTGCGTTGGAGCCGTGGCCCGAGTTTGAGTTAGTCCAGAAACTCTACAGAGACAATCTCTTCGTCGTGCTGGAAGTTTATCCCATGAAGAACGGGCACTTCTACGTCTGGCCCTACGTGCAAATCGGCGCAACGTCGGATCACTATACCCGTGAAGGCTTCCGGTTTGTAGGCGAGTTCGAGACTCGTGAGGCAGCGATTGAGGCGGGTTGGGCAGCGGGTAAGGAACGCATCGATACGCTTTATTCCTCGTACTAAAGAGTTGGAATCGTCCATGACGAAGGGCAACAAACTCACCCGACCGTTTGCAGGAGCGCAATACAGGGCGCATACGACATGAGAGCCGTGATTGCGAGCACGATCAGCGGCTCGATCACGGACAGAACCCAATTCAATTGGGAGGCTGGATTAGGGAGCGAAAGAATCGGCGCATTGAGGAAAGGACGACGGAAAAGTTCTCGAACGCTCGGAATCTACTATAGGCGTCCGCCTGACGCGAGTGAGCAAGTTTTACAGACCGTAATGCTGTCTAATCCATGCGGTGAGAATCTCGGAGCCGATTTGGGTTCCGACGTGTAGTCCGCCCGCCGCGACCTTGGAAGCCTTTTCCCGCACCCACGCCGCAACTTTATTTCCGGGCTTTGGTCCGTCAGTGTGCATCGCCTCGGTGAGGGCGTCCAAATCAGACTTGTCCAGTCCCGCTTGCGTCATTGCGGCATCAAGTGAGTGCCTGTCGCCCACTGCGATGGCGGTTTGTCCGCTCGCATTCACGCTCGATACTCCAAAGGCGACGTTCGTGTTGCCGCCAGTGTTGTGAATGATGATGCTCCGTATTTTGCTCTGGCTCTCGCTCGACTCTATTCGGTGGAGGTCGATGTAAGAGGTTCCCAATTCGTCTTTGATTTGCAGAGCCATATTCAGCGTGCGGTTTCGGATGGCGTCGAGCATTCCCACGATTGCGCTTTTCGATACCTCTAACCGAGCGGAAACCAGAGCGTAATAATCGAGGAATTTGTCTTGGTAATACAGAACCAAGTCGCCGGGCCACGGAAACGTTACCGTGGTTGAATCCGATTCCTTGAAGATGTCCTCGAAAGCACTGACTCCCTGAAACAAGAACACTTCTTGCGCCCACATCCTGTGGTTTTCTTCTAGCGCAGCAGGCGGTATTGGGTAGTTTTTCAGTTGTGCGCCTCTCGGTCCCATGAAATGTCCCTTGGCGATACCGTCCGCATGACGATACTCAGGAAGATTTGTCACGGGTTGCTCGTAGCCGTTGAGTTCTTGGTTTGCCCACTGCTTCAATCGGTCGTTCTTTAATTCAAACCCGAGCAGCAAACACTTCCGCAGGAGGTCCGGCAACGGCTGCTTGCCGTCAGTGGCGAGAATGATGATGTCGTCGAGGAGTGCAGACACCGTGCCTCAAAGGTACGCCGAGTTGGATCGTCTTTCAAAGGTCACATTTATTTTCCGAATACGACGATCACGCATACCCCGTCTCCCTTCACGATCACTATATGAATGGGACGGCGATCACCGGACGCAGCGTGACGGTGGACAGGTGATCGCCGTGTTGGAGAGTGCCGACCTCGGAACAAGCGGTGGCGACGAGCATTGCGAACACGGGACGGAATCGAACTCTGGCGCTGAGTTCTATGAAGGTGTCGCGGTTTGCCGGGTTTGCGCTTCTTGCCTTGCAACGTATCCCGCAGGCGGCAAACATGCGTGGAAATTTTGGTGAACAACTTGACGATTTCGTCGAGGCGCGTAAGTAGAGGCACGAGGCTCCCGACGACCGCCGCAAGCGCACCGACCTTTGCAACCGCTACCGCTCCGACTACTACTACCGCTATCGGGAACATGGGCAACTCCCAAGCGACCTTGGCATCCTCGCCTTGAGGGGGAAGGCGGGGTAACTCTTTCGCATCACCTGAGCTTTAGATCAGGCGACACGATTATTAGAACTCGAAGTCCTGTACGAATCCTACTGGTCCTGAGAACAGTTTGCGAGCAGGGACGCAAACCTGTCCCAATGGCGCAAACCTGTTCCAAGCTCTAACTCCTGTAGAAGCAATATGTTAAGGATTCAGAACTTTGAATTTCTGCAAGTCCGACTTTTCGGTTGCCAAATCCGAGGCTCAGTGGCTCACCAGACTTTCAGTCCGCTGTACTCCCCTAACTCTCGCTCCATCCAGCAAAAAGCCGCCAGTAGTTCCGCAACACCAAAGCAATCCAAAACAATTTCGACTTCGTAACGCTTGTCATGTGAGCAAGAAGCCAGCGAACGCAATGGAAAGCTTGGACCGCTTTGATGGCGTTGGACGATGACGACGACAGTCTATCTTTGCCCGCAATGCAAAACCCCGCCGATAATCCCGGATCACCGTGATTCGACACCGAAACCCTGGTCCCATTGACTGATAATGCCCGGTAGGTTACTCTCACGGCTAAGCGGGACGCGCTCGGTGTGATGACCGAACGCGCCCCTAAACACTGAAGCTGTCAAGGAGCCTCCAGTGCCTAAGACGCATTTTGCGACACCCCACCGCCCTGTGCAAGAGTGCGCGTCCCGCCTGATTCCCATACTCGCAGTTGCTGTAGCGATATTTTGCATTGGCCCGATCTCCGCGCGGGCGCAAAGCGCCGCTGGAGCGGGAGCAAGCTCTAGCGTCACTCCGAAATACTGCGCGGATCACCCGACAGACTCAGCGAAATGCCTGCCACCGATCCGTCCGGGCGCGTCGGCCGAATTTCCGGACGGCGTGCCGCCTCTACCGAAACCACAGCCAACGCCGCCGACGCCTATCGGCCCGGTCGTGGTCCCAACACCAGCGCCTACGCCCGCCGATCCACAACAAGTCATCGACCAGTTCAAGGCACAAGCTGCCAAGGACGAGGCCGCGACGAAGGCCGCGACCGCGCCGGTTCCGGCAACATCAGGGCAGACATGGGAGAACATTCGACAGCAGCAGGCCAATGAGCAGAACGAACAGGAAGCGATCCAGGAGCAGCAGGTTGAGCAGCAGAACGAAGCAAACCGCGAACGGCTTGAGCAGCAACAGCAGGCTCAAGAGCAGCGGCAGCGGAATTATCAATTAGGCCAGCAGATGGGCGCGGGTGCTGGCAGTCTGGCAATCCTGCTAATTGAGCACCATAAGATGAAGTCGTTCTGCAAGAAGAATCCGGGCGGTGTCTGGCGTCGCGGGGATGGCGCAACATTCGCTTGTTCACGCTAGGGGGCGACGGAGCGGCGACATGGTGGACGAGTCACTCAAAATCTTCGCTCGCATCTGGATCGTCCTCGTCGCGATGCTAAACGTCGCGGAGGTCGCGGCCATCCTCCTCACGGCCAAGAGCCTTTACGCCGGATGGGAGCGCATCCAAGACATCTATAGCCCGTTCACCATATCAACTTACATCGTGAACCTCATACTGCTCGCGCCAGCACTTGGCGCTGAATACTGGCGCGCGAAGAGAAAATCTCGAAAAGGCGAATCCGGTGCGTCCGTCTGATAGCATCCTAGTTGTGGTGGGGCTAAGAGCGCGAGATCCCCGCGCGGCAGGCCAGCTTAGTTTTTGGCCACGGTCGTGGTCAGAGCGCGACGAGGAGATGACCGTAGCCGGAGGACATTTGACAATGAAACTTCCATTGGCAATCGCGGCGGCGACGCTGATGCTCGTGAGTCCACTTAGCGGACAGCAGGATGCGCAACAGGACCAGACGCCGCGTCTCGAACGCATTCCTGCATGGGGTGTCCGTATTCCCAGCAGCGGTAGATGGGTCGGTGTCGCAACCATTCCGCGAGCGTGCATGATCTTCACAGGTACGGGCAACGGGCGTTACAAGCGCATCTATGGAATTATTCCGTGGACGCAAGATTTCGTCGAGCCGAAGAAGGGCTTCAAGATCGGCGACATCCAGAGATTGAGTGATGGCAACAATATGATCGTGAAAATCATGCCGCACCACTACCTGCCGAGCGATCTGAAGGCGGAGGAGCAGCTCTGTCTCGAAGAAAATCATCCCCAACCCCCGGAGGACAAATGAAATTCGTTGTCTACGGTGTTGTGGATTTTGCTCGGAGCCGTGGTCGTCTATCCGATCATGGCCGTGGTAACTGCGCAGCGATTCTTGGTGGGCCAAGAAGACGATCCATCCAAACAAGGAGGACAAATGAACCTATACATGAGAATCCACGGAGGCAGCAGGGCGTCGCTTTGGGGCGTCGTCGCGATTTTCGCCTGGGCAATGACCGTGATCGGGCTCAATCTGGTTTGGCACATCGATGTACCGTCGATCTGGATGTGGGGAGTTACGATTTTGATTATGCTCGCGACCGTCGCGCTCAAGTTCCGCAAGCACCGCTTTAGCTGACGGGGGGGCAGGGCGCAGGCGCTCACAATGGATGAACCTGAGCCTGTACGCGATGAGATCATGGAGCTGCTGGTCACGCTTGTTGGCAAGCGCGAGGCGCTAAAGAAGCGTCCGGCCGATAGCATCCTGGATGTGGTGAGACTGGAGCGCGCAATCACCCGTCAGGCGGAATTGGTCCTCGGCTACGGTCGTAGGCAGACGGTCGTAACGATGAGATTCTTGACGCATAAATGAAGGCGGGCCGATGTGGATCAACGTTCGGCATATCAAATACATTTTCGTGATTGTGTTTGGACTTGGGGCGCGCGCGGGCTTATCGGATCGCGACTAGAGCATGGCGGGAGCCGGTATCCTGTTGGCAATCATTTTCTGGCTGCTTGGTTGCGGCCTTGAGCGTCTCGCTGGTCATGGTCCTTGTAAGGCCGAGTAATGGCCGATGAGACTTGTCCAAAATGCCCGAGTGCGCCGATGAAAGTGCCCCACCCATTCTGTAAGGCCGCTCGGGAGAAAAGGTGAAGTATTAAACCTGGGCACGAGCCTAACCGATGCGTGCTATAAACTTCCTTTGTGAATTCCGAGATACCGAATCAGGTTAACGGCGAACATTGCTTTTGCAGGGCGACATCACGAGTGCCGATCTCTTCTACTTGCGTACGAAGCGTTGCCGCCAGCGAGAAGTTTCAAGGAGGTTTTGGACCTCAGCTAAGTCGGCGGTGGTACACAGGACTCTGGCGGCTTTGTCTTCCTCGAAGATCAACTGCACTTCAAAATCCGCGCGGTTTACATAGGCCCGCAGCATCGTGTTGACGCGGATGGGATACGGCCTATGGTAGCAGTCGTAATTGGGACGTTGCACTTGTGATTCCCGGAATCCGTGACCGAGAAGCAGCTTCCTGGCCTTGTCGCAGGCGCGGGCGTACGGTTGGTCTGCGGATTTCGCGATGCGTGTCATATCCCGGGTCTACCACTCCTGGCAAGTCAACTCGACTCCGCCAAGCTTGCTAACATCTCGCTAACAACTGCGTAAAAAGAGCCCATTTTGGCCTATCTCGGAACGAGGAAACCGCTTGAAACCTCATGTATTTACGTTCCGAAATGCCACCAGCGGGTTGGAGGTTCGAGTCCTCCGCGGCTCACCACTTCTTTTCGAATTTTTCCCCTCAGGTTCTCATTTGAAAATCGCCGCGCTAAGGCCGGTCCGCCGGCGCCGTGAACTTCAGATGAAACTC
>Ga0335074_10015444_pt1 | contig 10729 bp, 9 predicted proteins | sample Lox_Sample_23_FD_206715 | JGI IMG/M metagenome (GOLD analysis project Ga0335074, IMG submission 206715) | Soil microbial communities from Loxahatchee National Wildlife Refuge, Florida, United States - Lox_Sample_2.3 | ecosystem: Environmental > Terrestrial > Soil > Wetlands | place: USA: Florida... | reverse complement strand
AGCGGGCAGCTCGCCCAGCTGGTCGTCGACGACGTGCGCCGGCAGCAGCTCACCGTGGAGATCCTCCGGGCCGCGCTCAACTGGTGCACGTCCGGCCAGCCCGCGGGCGGCAGTCCCATCCTGGGCTGTGAGCCGAACGCCCGCGCCCTGCGCTTCGGGCTGGAACGGAGCTACCGGGCGCTGGCCCGGCTGACCCCGGAAACGGCCCGCCGGGTTGAGCTTGTCGACCTGGCCAACGCGATCCGGCCCAGGACCCTCACGTGACGGGCCCGGAAGGCGTCACGGGCGGCCCCTTGGCCCTCGAAGGGACCTGCCCGTCCTGCGGCGCGCCGGTCGGCGCGAGGGACAGCTTCTGCGAGTCATGCGGGACCGAGCTGTCCCCGCCCAAGGTCAGCACCGAACCACCCGGGTACGAGGCGCAGTGCCCGGTGTGCTCGCTGGACCCGCAGGCTGCGCCCAGCGTGATCACGCCGGACGGCTACTGCGAGTCTTGCGGCCGCCGGGCACCGACCGGCCGCGACCATTCCGAACTCGATCTCGGGCTGCTGGCCGGGGTGACCGACCGCGGCCTGCGGCATACCCGCAACGAGGACGCGATGGGGCTGGCCACGGTGGACACCACCGGCGGCCCGGTCGCGATCGCCGTCGTCTGCGACGGCGTGTCCACCTCACCGAGGCCGGACGAAGCGTCGCTGGCCGCCACGCAGGCCTCAGTACGGGCGCTGGTCACCGCGGTGCGGCGCGGCGAGGACCCGGTGGATGCGTCGCTGGCCGGCGTTCAGTCGGCCCACCGCGCGCTGGCCATGATCGGCTCACCGGGGGCGGCGCCGTCCGCGACCTATATTTCGGCGGTTATCGGCCGCGACGCGGTCACCGTGTGCTGGCTCGGCGACAGCCGCGCCTACTGGCTGAGCACCGGCCCGGACGTGATCCGCCTCAGCACGGATGACTCACTGGCTGAAGAACTGGTCACCCGAGGCCAGATGAACGAGATGCAAGCCCTGGCCTCCCCGCAGGCCCACGTGATCACCCGCTGGCTCGGCGCCGACCTGCCCGAGCTCGAGCCGCACCTGATCCGGTTCGAGCCGCCGCGCCCCGGTGTCGTGCTCGTGTGCTCCGACGGCCTGTGGAACTACCGGCCCGACGCTGAGAGCCTGGCCGAGCTCGCGCTCCCGGCCGCGTTCGCCGACCCGCTCGGGACCGCGGCCGAGCTGGTGAAGTTCGCGATCGACGCGGGAGGCATGGACAACATCACCGTGGTGCTGGTGCCGTTCCCGCTTGCGCCGTTCCCGGAAGAACCCCCTCATCCGAAAACCGTTCCCGTCCGGCGGCTCGCGCCGTTATCGAGGAGATCCTCCGCATGACCGAGTCCGGTTTCACCGTCGATGTTGACCAGAACCAGTACCTGCCCGAGGGCGGGCGCGAGGTCAGCGCCATCGTCACCGTGGCCTCGGCCGCGGACGTCACCGGATTCGCCGGTCCCGGCTCGGCTGGCACGGAGCCGGAGGGCAGCGCGGAGATCATCATCATCGACTGCTCCGGGTCGATGGAATACCCCCACACCAAGATCGCCGAGGCGCGGGCGGCCACGGCCGCCGCGGTGGACGTGGTGCGCGATGGCGTCCTGTTCGCGGTCATCGCCGGCACCAACCAGGCGTGGCCGGTATTCCCCGCCGACGGGAGCATGGCCCGGGCTGACGCCTCCTCCCGGGCCGCGGCCAAGCAGGCGGTGGCGGGCCTGCGGGCCGGCGGCGGTACGGCCATCGGCCAGTGGCTGGAGCTGGCCCGGGCGACGTTCGCGCGATACCCAGCCAAGCTCCGGCACGCCATTCTGCTCACCGACGGCAAGAATCAGCACGAGACCCCGGACCAGCTCGCCGCGGCCGTCCACCAGTGCGAGGGTTTCTTCAGCTGCGACTGCCGTGGCGTCGGCACCGACTGGGAGGTTGGGGAACTGCGCACGATATCGACCGGGCTGCTGGGCAGCGTCGACATCGTGCCCGACCCGTCCGGGCTGGCCGCCGACTTCGCTGCCCTGATGCGCAGCGCGATGGGCAAGCAGGTCGCCGACGTGGCGCTGCGGGTATGGACCCCGCAGCACGCCACGGTCAAGTACGTCAAGCAGGTCGCGCCGACGGTCGACGACCTGACCGGGAGGCGGACGACGTCCGGGCCGCAGTCGGGTGACTACCCCACCGGGGCCTGGGGGCCGGGGGAGAGCCGTGACTACCACGTCGGGGTGGAGGTCAGCCCGGCCGGGATCGGGCAGGAGATGCTCGCGGCCCGGGTGAGCCTGGTGGCCCAGTCGCCATCCGGCACCGACGTGCTCGGCCAGGGCCTGGTCCGGGCGATCTGGACCGACGACGAGGCTCTGTCCACCAAGATCAACCAGCGGGTCGCGCACTACACCGGGCAGGCCGAGCTTGCCGCCGCCATCCAGGACGGGCTGGAGGCCCGTAAGCAGGGCGATGAGGAAACCGCGACGGCTAAGCTGGGCCGGGCCGTGGCGCTAGCCCACCAGTCGGGTAACGAGGACACCGCCAAGCTGCTGGCCAAGGTGGTCGACGTCGTCGACGTGGAAACCGGCACGGTCCGGCTGAAGAAACAGGTCGAGGACGCCGACGAGATGGCACTCGACACCCGGTCGACCAAGACGGTCCGGGCGAGGAAATAGCCTCACGCGGGGGAGCAGGGATCCAGGAGGCACCGATGGCGATCTGTCCCAACGGGCATGACTCGGCGAGCGACGACTTCTGCGACGTATGCGGTATGCGCATCGCCGGGAGCCCCAGCCCCGCGAGCACCGGTGGTTCCGGCGGCCCCGGGAGCCTGGGGAGCGGCAGCTACGGCCCCCCGCTGGGTGGCCCTTCCGGTCCCGGCCCGGTGCCGGGCGCCGGCGAACCGTGCCCGAGGTGCGGCACGGCCAGGGTCGGCCAGTTCTGCGAGGCGTGCGGCTACAAGTTCGGCTCGGCCCAGCCGCCCTGGCCGCCAGCCCCGCCCGCGCCGCCGCCCCCGTCCGGTCTCTCGTCCTCCGGCCTCTCCCCGTCCCTGCCCTCGTCCTCGCCATGGCCGCCGCCCTCGGCCCAGCCGCAGCCGTCCTCGCCATGGCCGCCGCCCTCGGCCCAGCCGCAGCCGTCCTCCCAGCCCCCGCCCTGGGCCCCATCCGGACCGCCCCCATCGGGACCGCCCCCGTCCGGATCCCCGCCGTCCGGGCCTCCGTTCGGGCCTTCATCGGGAACCTCGCCGTCCGGATCCCCGCCGTCCGGATTTGCCGCTGCGTCCACCCCGCTGGTCCCGGCCGCGCCTTCCGCTCAGTCCGGCCCGTCGGCCCGGTCCATGCCCTCAGCCCCGTCGGTTCCCTCCGTCCCGACCGCCCCGCCCACCCGGGCGGGGGCCCCATCCTCGTACGCTCCGGTCACCTGGGCCGCCGTCGTGTCCGCCGACCGCGCCTACCACGAAAGCGTCCAGGCCGCGAGCGGGCCCGACGCCGCGTCCGTGTCGTTTCCCGGCTACTACGCCGAACGGCGGTTCCGGCTCGGCGGCAGTCAGATGCGGATCGGGCGGCGCAGCGCCTCGCGCGGCATCGACCCGGAGATCGACCTGACCGGCCCGCCGGCCGATCCGGGCATCAGCCGCCTGCACGCGGTGCTGATCGCCACCCCTGACGGTGGCTGGGCGGTCCTGGATCCCGGCTCGGCCAACGGCACGCTCGTGAACGGCACCGAGATCCCGACCGGAGTCCAGGTGCCGCTGCAGGACGGAGACCGCATCAACCTGGGCGGCTGGACGGCGATCACTGTGCACCGCGGCTAATTATCATCGCGTGATCCCTAACCAACCCGACCCGAGGCACTAACGTATGCGGCATGATCAACGTGCCGCCCACGCCCGACCACGACGAGGTTGACCTGGGCACCGCCGCTGGCGTCACCGACCGAGGTCTGCGGCATCACCACAACGAGGATGCGCTGGCCCTGAGCTCGGAGCAGACTCCCGGTGGCCTCGTGGTCGTCGCCGTGGTGTGCGACGGCGTGTCCTCCTCGCCCAGGGGCGCGGACGCATCACGCGCGGCCGCCGAGGCGGCGCTGCCGGTACTGGTCAACGCCGTCCGGACCGGCCAGGATCTGGCCGAGGCGTCCCACGCCGCGGTCGTGGCCGGGCGTCAGTCGGTGGCCGAGCTTGGCGAGCCGGAAAACGAGAGGTCGGCGACCACATTCGTGTCCGCGGTGGCGGCCCGCGACGACGTCACCCTGTGCTGGCTGGGCGACAGCCGCGCCTACTGGCTGGCCGCCGAGGAGTCCGAATCCGCTCAGCTGACCCGCGACGATTCCGTGGCCGGGGGCATGGTCGAGGCTGGCCTGGCCACCGAGGAAGCGGCCATGGCCTTGCCGCACGCCCACGTGCTGACCCGCTGGCTCGGCGCCGAAGCCGCCGACCTGGACGATGACCCGGGGCGCGCCCCGCACGTGGAGCGGTACTCCCCGCCCGGCTCCGGCGTCCTGCTGGTGTGCTCGGACGGCCTGTGGAACTACCTGCCCGAGGCGGCCGGACTGGCCCGGCTCGCCCTGCCCCGGGCCATGACCGACCCGCTCGGCGCCGCCGGCGACCTGGTCCGCTTCGCCATCGAAGCCGGCGGCGCCGACAACATCACCGCGGTCCTGATCCCCTACCCCGCCCCCGAGACGCCCTGACCCGTCAGTATTTGGGCCCCACAAACTCATCCAGCCGCCCCACCGCCTCCCGCCGCGCCACAGATATCGTGTTGCGCCGCGAGAGCCGCCAGGCTACTCCCAGGCGGTCTAGCGTCTTCCCGCATAGCCGCAGAATGTCCCCGGATTCATTGCTGAATAGGTATCGCGGGTACTCATACCATCGATCTCCATCGGAGAGCTTCCGCCGAACGCGATTTACGCCACGCCAGCCATCGGAATGAAACAGTCCCTTGGCGAATTCACCGGGGTATTTCTCTACGATGACCGCTTGCCATTGCTCGAGCTCGATTTTCCGAGTGTGTTTCCGTCCAGGACCATGTTGCGGCAACAAGCATGGCCAGTGCTTGGAGGCACTTTTCACTTCGGTGCATCCCTGACGCTGAACGCGGAAGACGCCCGATGCGGGCATGACCGAGGACATCGCGCTCCTAGCTGCTGCGAGAAGCCCTGGCCAGTCATCAGAGCAGAAGACTGACAGCACGAACACGTTCCGCCGCGCGTGAGTGATGTGGCCGTCGCCTAGATAGAGGCCCAGGAGGTAAGCGTAAGCCGACTCGTCCATCGGCCTTCCGTGGCACCGCGGACAATTGACTCGACGTTCGGCGGCGGTGCCGTATGGGCCGCGTCGTCGACCGCTGCGCCAGTGCCGGATCGCCGCGACCGATACGCCGCAGACGAGGGCGTTCTCTCGGTCGAAGATGCCGATGGTTGAAAGATGGAGAGCCGTATTGACCGTAGCGTTGGAGTACACGGCCACATTATCTCTTGAACCACTGACATTATCATTGGGTGCCGGGAGCGGGATTCGAACCCGCACGCCCTTCCGAGCAGACGCTTTTGAGACGTCCATGTCTGCCGTTCCATCATCCCGGCACAATCCGCGACATCGCATTCGAACACGTCCGAGCCCGGCGCTGCCACAGACTGAATGAGATCAACCTACCTGATCACGGTACGCTCGTGGGGTGAGTCAGAAGCCGCTGCGTGTCGTGATCGCCGAGGATGAAGCGCTGATCCGCCTCGACCTCAAGGAGATGCTGGAGGAAGAGGGTTACTCGGTCGTGGCCGAGGCAGGCGACGGGGAGTCGGCCGTGGAGCGTGTCACCGCGCTGCACCCCGATCTGGCCATCCTGGACATCAAGATGCCCATCCTGGACGGCATCTCCGCGGCCGAGCGGATCGCCGCCGAGCGTCTCGCGCCGGTCGTGATCCTCACCGCCTTCTCCCAGCGCGAACTGGTGGAACGGGCCCGCGACGCGGGCGCCATGGCCTACCTGGTCAAGCCGTTCACCAAGGCCGACCTGGTGCCCGCCGTCGAGATGGCGGTGAGCCGGTTCGCCGAGATCCGGGTGCTCGACACCGAGATCGACACCCTGCGTGAACGGCTGGAGGTCCGCAAGCTGCTCGACCGGGCCAAGGGCCTGCTCCAGTCGCAGCACGGGCTCAGCGAGCCCGACGCGTTCCGCTGGATCCAGAAGACCTCCATGGACCGCCGCCTGACCATGCGCAAGGTGGCCGAAGCGGTCATCGAAGGCAGCATGCAGGTCCCCGCCGAGCCCTCCGAGCCCTGACCGCCACCAGCAGCTGAACAGTGGCTCTCGCGCGCTCACCGATTGGGTCGCGTGTGCCCCTGCGCCCCTCTATCGGGCCCTGTGTGCCCCCGGACCCAAACGCGCGCGCTCGCAGGTTGGGTCGCGTGTGCCCCCGGACCCGCCTATCGGGCCCTGTGTGCCCCCGGGCCCAAACGCGCGGGTTCGCAGGCCCCAAAACAGGACAAACAGGAGCCCGGGGGGCCGTTGGTACCGTGCCTGCCTTCCCCGGCTGGCACGTTCTCTACTTGAACCCCCCGGGCTCGAAGTCACCACGTTAGCGACCGGCCGCCACGCGGCGCAAAAGGGAGCCGTCCCTGCCGCGAACCTGTTATCACCTGCCAGTCACCTAGCGTTTACCCAGCTAGCTCGCGCCGTTCAGGTCCAGGCCGGGCGCCTGGTCTCTGATCAGGCAGGTCAGCCGGGACGTGCACACTCGGTGGCCGCCCGCATCCGTGACGGCAATGTCATACGTGGCCAGGGTTCGGCCCCCGTGGACCAGGGTGGCCACGGCCGTGACCTCCCCGTCGCGGACGCCGCGGTGATGGGTCGCGCTGATCTCGATGCCCACCACCATCCGGCCCGCGCCGGCGTGCAGGAACGCGCCCAGCGATCCGATCGTCTCCGCGAGCACGCAGGACGCGCCCCCGTGCAGCAGGCCGTGCGGCTGGGTATTGCCCTCGACCGGCATGGTCGCCACCACCCGCGACGCGGACGCCGACAGGATCGTGATGCCCATGCGGTGCGGGAGCGTGCCCTCGCCCACGGTCCTGGCCATGATCCTGCCCAGCATCTCCTGGTCCATCGGTCCCCACTCCCACTCCCACTGGCGCTCGCCCCGGTTCACGTCAAGGTTCCCACCGCCACACAGCCGCTCCCGAACCCCACCCGCAGGTCGGCGCCGCCGCCCATAGATCCCACAAATTTCACCGAAAGATTTTGTGACTTAAAGGGTGACTTCAGTCGTGTTAACGCTCACAATCTGGTTTGGTACCTGTTTACGAAGGGAGCGCATCATGCGCGAGATCGGAAGACAGAGCCGTCTCCGTCGGTCGGCCCTCATCGGCCTCGGCGCGATGGTGGCGATAGCCGTGGGAGGATCCCTGGCGGCCACCCAGGCCCACGCGGCGGCCATCAAGCCGGCGGCCAGGGCCGGATATGGCGGCGGCCTGTCCATCACCAAGCAGTACTTCGGCAGCACCACCGAGCCCTACACGGGCCAGGTCACGCCGACCTACCGCTACACCATGACCAACGCCAACGGCATGTCGATCAAGCTGCTGACCTACGGCGGCATCACCCAGGCGATCGACGTGCCCGGCGCCAACGGCCAGGTCGCCGACGTCGTGCTGGGCTTCAAGACCCTGCAGGACTACGTGACGTACGTCAGCCCGCCGGTCACCGCCAACGGCGGCCCCTACTTCGGCGAGACGATCGGCCGGTACGGCAACCGGATCGCCAAGGGCACGTTCACCCTGAACCAGCCGGGCGTCGGCCCCGTCACCTACACCCTGCCCATCAACAACGGCGTGAACGACCTGCACGGCGGGCTCGTGGGCTTCGGCAACCACATCTGGCAGACCGTCAACGTCATCAACAACGGCAGCGAGGTCGGCGTGACGCTCCAGCTGGTCAGCCCGAACGGCGACAGCAGCGGCGCCGCCGGCAGCCCGGGCTGCCCGAACGGGTGCACCGGCTTCCCGGCCAAGCTCACCGTCGACGTCACTTACACGCTGAACAACGCCAACCAGTACAGCATCCACTACTCCGCGCACAACGACTCGACCAATCTCAACACGGTCCTCAACCTGACCAACCACAGCTACTTCAACCTGGCCGGCGAGAACTCGACCGCGGGTTCGGCGTACGGCCAGAAGGTCTACATCAACGCCGACAAGTACACGCCGACCGACACCACCCAGATCCCGCTCGGCTACGAGGCCAGCGTGTTCGGCACGCCGTTCGACTTCACCAACCCCAACGGCACCGCGATCGGCGCCCGGATCGACGACGTGAGCGCGCCGGACAACTCTCCCGGATACAACCAGCTGCTCATCGCCCAGGGCTACGACCACAACTGGGTGCTGAACGCGGGGCCCTACGGCCCGGACGGCCTCAACCTGGCCGCCCGCGCCTGGGACCCGAACAGCGGCCGTGAGCTGACCGTCTGGACTGACCAGCCCGGCGTCCAGTTCTACAGCGGCAACTTCCTCACCGGCACGCTCGTCGGCATCAGCGGCAACACCTACCGCCAGGGCGCCGGCTACACGTTCGAGACCCAGCACTTCCCGAACTCGCCGAACCAGCCCAACTTCCCCTCCACGGAACTAGGCCCCGGCAAGACCTTCAACTCCTCCACCATCTTCGCCTTCTCGTCGTAACGGAAATAACCCAAGGTCCCCGTCCGCCACGCGTCAACACGCATGGTGGCGGACGGGGACACCACCGCCCGTTCGGCCAATAGGATCGATACGTGGCGTCACAAGAAACGGGGCCGACGGGGGCCCAGGACCGGTTGCTGCTGCTCGACGGCCACTCGCTGGCCTACCGGGCGTTCTTCGCGCTGCCGATCGAGAACTTCTCCACCACCACCGGGCAGCCGACCAACGCGGTCTACGGGTTCACCGCGATGCTCATCAACGTGCTGCGCGACGAGAAGCCGACGCACGTCGCGGTGGCGTTCGACCGCGGCGAGCCGACATTCCGGCACGAGCAGTGGGTGGAGTACAAGGCCAACCGGCGCGAGACCCCCGAGGACTTCCGCAGCCAGCTCAGCCTGATCTTCGAGGTGCTCGACGCGCTGGGCATCCGGCGGCTGTCCGCGCCCGGCTACGAGGCCGACGACCTCATCGCCACCCTGGCCACCGAGGCCGCGGCGGAGAAGATGGACGTCCTCATCGTCACCGGCGACCGTGACGTGCTGCAGCTGGTCAGCGACCGGGTGACGGTGCTGATGACCCGGCGCGGCATCACCGAGATGACCCGTTTCACCCCCGAGGCGGTGCAGGAGAAGTACGGGCTGTCCCCGGCCCAGTACCCGGACTTCGCGGCGGTCCGCGGCGACCCGAGCGACAACCTGCCCGGTATCCCGGGGGTGGGGGAGAAGACCGCGAGCAAGTGGATCACCGAGTTCGGCTCGCTGGCCAACCTGGTGGACCGGGTGGACGAGGTCAAGGGCAAGGCGGGTGACGCGCTGCGCGAGCACCTGGCCAACGTGCTGCGCAACCGCCAGCTCACCTCGCTGGTCACCGACCTGCCCGCCGAGACGGTCGGCGCCGTGCCCGGCGACCTGCTGCCCACCGCCTGGGACCGGGAGACGATCCACCAGCTGTTCGACACCCTGCAGTTCCGCGTGCTGCGCGACCGCCTGTACCAGACCCTGCCGCACGGCCTGATCAGCACCGTCGGCGGACCCGATCAGGCACCGGGCGCCGAACCGGCCAAACAGCCCCTCAACGTGGTGGCCGACCTGCTCGGACCCGACCAGGTGGCGTCCTGGCTGGCCGCCCATTCTTCTGCCGAACGATCCGGCCTGGCAGTGGCCGGGACATGGGGACGCGGTACCGGGAACCTAACGGCCCTGGCTATTGCGGCCCCGGACGGGCACGGCGCGCACATCGACCCGACCGCGCTGACCGAGGACGACGACCGGGCTCTGGCCGCCTGGCTGGCCGACCCGGAGCGCCCCAAGGCGCTGCATGACGCCAAGGGCCCCATCCACGCGCTTGCCGCCCGCGGCTTCACGCTGGCGGGCCTGCAGTGCGACACCGCGCTGGCCGCGTACCTGGCCCTGCCGGGCCAGCGCACCTTCGACCTGGCCGACCTGACGCTCCGCTATACCGGCCAGGAGCTGAGCGAGGGCTCCGAAGACGGCCAGCTCACGCTGGACGGGTCGGCCGAGCGTGACGCCGCGACCGGGCTCGTGCTGCGCGCCGAGGCCACCTTGCAGCTCGCCGGCGCGCTCGACGTCGACCTGGACCGCCGCGAGGCGGGTGCGCTGCTGCGCGAGCTGGAGCTGCCGCTGGTCTTCGTGCTGGCCAAGATGGAGCACATCGGCATCGCCGCCGACCTGGATCACTTCGGGGCCATGTCCGCCACCCTGCACGGCGAGGTGAAGGCGGCCGAGCAGGCCGCGTTCGCGGTCGTCGGCCACGAGTTCAACCTCGGCTCGCCCAAGCAGCTCCAGGAGATCTTGTTCAACGAGCTCGGCCTGCCCAAGACCAAGCGGATCAAGACCGGGTACACCACCGACTCCGAGGCCCTGACCAGCCTGCTGGCCCAGACCGGGCATCCGCTGCTCGAGCACCTGCTGCGGCACCGCGACGTGTCCAAGCTGATGACGATCGTGGACTCGCTGATCCCGATGCCCGGCGAGGACGGCCGGATCCACACCACGTACAACCAGACCGTCGCGGCCACCGGCCGGCT
>Ga0335074_10015442_pt1 | contig 10729 bp, 7 predicted proteins | sample Lox_Sample_23_FD_206715 | JGI IMG/M metagenome (GOLD analysis project Ga0335074, IMG submission 206715) | Soil microbial communities from Loxahatchee National Wildlife Refuge, Florida, United States - Lox_Sample_2.3 | ecosystem: Environmental > Terrestrial > Soil > Wetlands | place: USA: Florida... | reverse complement strand
CAAGGCGGTGCACGCGGTGGTCGAGGAGCTGAAGAAGCACTCCAAGAAGATCACCACACCCGGCGAGACGGCGCAGGTCGGTGCGATCGCCTCCAATGGCGATACCGAGATCGGCCGGATGATCTCCGAGGCGATGCAGAAGGTCGGCAACGAGGGCGTCATCACCGTCGAAGAGGCCAAGAGCATCCAGACTGAGCTCGACGTCGTCGAGGGCATGCAGTTCGACCGCGGCTATGTCTCGCCGTACTTCATCACCAATGCCGAGAAGATGGTCGCGGAGCTGGATCAGCCCTACATCCTGATTCACGAGAAGAAGCTGTCGGGCCTGCAGCCGATGCTGCCGCTTCTGGAAGCGGTGGTGCAGTCCGGGCGGCCGTTGCTGATCGTCGCCGAGGACGTGGAAGGCGAGGCGCTCGCCACCCTGGTGGTGAACAAGCTGCGCGGCGGGTTGAAAGTTGCAGCGGTGAAGGCGCCCGGCTTCGGCGACCGGCGCAAGGCGATGCTCGAGGACATCGCCATCCTGACCGGCGGCCAGGTGATCAGCGAGGATCTCGGCATCAAGCTCGAGAACGTCACGCTGAACATGCTCGGCAAGGCCAAGCGGGTGCTGATCGAGAAGGAGAACACCACGATCATCGAAGGCAGCGGCAAGAAGGACGACATCAAGGGCCGCTGTAACCAGATCCGCGCGCAGATCGAGGAGACCACCTCGGACTACGACCGCGAGAAGTTGCAGGAGCGGCTGGCGAAGCTGGCCGGCGGCGTCGCGGTGATCCGCGTCGGCGGGGCCAGCGAGGTCGAGGTGAAGGAGCGCAAGGACCGCGTCGATGACGCCATGCACGCGACGCGTGCAGCGGTCGAGGAAGGCATCGTCCCCGGGGGTGGGGTTGCGTTGGCCCGTGCCAGCCTGATCCTCGCCAAGCTGAAGGGTGACAACGACGACCAGCGCTTCGGCATCGACATCGTCCGCAAGGCGCTGGTGGCCCCGCTCCGCCAGATCGCCGAAAATGCCGGCGAGGACGGTGCCGTGGTTTCCGGCAAGGTGCTGGACAACCAGGAATATAACTGGGGCTTCGACGCGCAGGGCGGCGAATTCAAGGACCTGGTCAAAGCGGGCATCATCGACCCGACCAAGGTTGTGCGCACCGCGCTTGAGGACGCTTCGTCGGTCGCCGGGCTGCTGGTGACCACCGAGGCGATGGTGGCCGAGAAGCCGGAGAAGAAGAGTCCGCCGATGCCTCCGGGCGGCGGCGGCATGGGCGACATGGACTTCTGAGAGCCCACAAGCACTTAGTACTCGTTGGGGGCGGGTCCTGTGACCCGCCCTTTCCTTTCATACTGAGACGTGACGCGAGTGCCGCGGCATCGACGTTGTCGATCCGAGCAACCCGCGGACGCTCAACGCACGCGTGATCGTGTTCCCTCCGCGGATTACCACGCCGTTATTGACAGGCCAGGGCGTTTCTGTGCCAAGTGCGCAACGCAATCGCATTTTGGCTTGGCTTGCTGTGCCTCCCGTCCTTCGGGTGCTCTCAAGACGTTCCAAAGGTCCGGTTGTCCAGCGTTGCGCAATCCGGCGCGACACCCAAGGAGAGAGTGACTGAAGGATGGCTATCGGTACGGTGAAGTGGTTCAACGCCACCAAGGGCTATGGATTCATAATGCCGCAGGACGGCGGCAAGGATGTTTTCGTCCACATTACGGCCGTCCAGGCGGCCGGGCTACGCGGCCTCAATGAGGGCCAGCGGGTCAGCTACGAGGTGAACGTCGAGCGCGGCAAAGAGGCCGCCACCAACCTCCAGGTCGACTGAACAACCCCCTGCACGCCGCGCCGGCAGCTTCCTGACCCGAGTCCTCTCGGACCCGCAAGCTGCCCAGCGGGGCCTTCCCAGCTTCCACCACTTCCCGCAAAGCGCGCCCCCGGGAGGCGCATCCTGAGGAGAGACTACGAATGGCTACTGGAACCGTGAAATGGTTCAACGCAACCAAGGGCTATGGCTTCATCGTGCCGCAGGACGGCGGCAAGGATGTCTTCGTCCACATCACCGCAGTGCAAGCCGCCGGCCTGAACGGACTGAACGACGGCCAGCGCGTCAGCTACGAGGTGCAGATGGAGCGCGGCAAGGCCGCCGCCACCAATTTGAGATTGGTCTGACGAGAGCCGCCGGAGCCCGCCCTCGGCGTGGATGCGCGCGCAAGCAGGCATCCACGCCGAGGCACCGCGCTCGCCGCGGTGGCGCACCAGCCGGCTCGCCGGGAGCGACCAAGGTAATACTCGTGCTTGCAGCACGGTTGGAGATGTGCCCCGGCGGGTCGGCCACGACGGATGCCCAACAGCCGGGTCCGATGACCGGTTTCGGGCCCAAGGCTGATCGTCAATCAGTTGAGGCCTTCTTCTGAATCAGATCCCAGCGATTGCCGTACAGGTCTTCAAACACCGCGACAACGCCATACGGCTCGACTCGCGGACTTTCCAAGAAATGTACCCCATTCTCGGAGAGAGTACCGAAGTCGCGCCAGAAGTTATCGGTCTCCAGAAACAGAAAGACACGTCCTCCGGTCTGGTCTCCAACGGCACTCTCCTGGCGCGGTAGTGCCGCGCGGGCAAGAAGGACCGCTGTTTCGGCGTCGCTTGCGGGGGATACAACTACCCACCGCTTTTCCGCCGACAGGGCCCTGTCTTCCTGCAACGTGAAGCCCAGCTTTTGGACGTAGTATGAGATCGCTTCGTCGTAATCCTTCACGATAAGAGTTAACAAGCCGATCCGCCTGCGCATTGCTGGATCAGAGCATTCAGGAGCCCAGACGTCCAGTAGCTTGCTTGCGACCCGGAGCGGTCATCGGATGGGCCTATCGGTATAAACAGGCAAAAGCCGGGAGCCCTGCTCCCGGCCTCCGTGCATACGAGCAATCCCTACGCCGTGGTGACCGGGAACCCGCATTTCGTGTTCAGCGGGTGCAGCACATCCGCGGCGGGGGTCACCGTAACCAGATCGAACACATCCCACGGCATCTTGGTCTCTGCCGGCGTCTTCACCCGCCAAAGATAAGCCGGGAACTCGCCCCGCCCATCCGCGCGGATGCGGCCCGCACCGAACGCGTCATCGTCGCTTGGCATGCCCTTCATCCGCGCCACCGTCTCGCGCCCGCTCTTGACGGCGTTCGCCGCCCCCATCGCCGCTGCCGCCTTCAGGTAGTGCAGCGTGATGCCGTAACAGCTCGCATGCGCCTGGTTCGGATAGGCTCCATTCGAGAGCTTCGGCAGCACCCGCTTGGTGAACGCGCGGGTGCGCTCATTGTAGTTCCAATAGAATGACGTCGTGCAGTTCAACCCTTGCGCCATGTCGGGCCCCAGTGAGTGCACGTCGGTGATGAAGATCAGCAGCGGCGCGATCTTCATCGTCTGATTGAGGCCGAACTCATGCGCCTGCTTGATGCTGTTCACCGTGTCGAGCCCGGCATTGGCCAAACCGAGCACCTGCGCCCCGCTCGCCTGGGCTTGCTCCAAATAGGACGAGAAATCGGTCGTGTCCGGGAACGGATAGCGCACGCGCCCGAGCACCTTGCCGCCTTGTTTCTCGACCAGCGCCGCGGTCTGCTCCTCCAGGCTGTGGCCGAACACGTAGTCCGCGGTGATGAAGAACCAGCTCTTGCCGCCTTGCTTCACCATGGTCCCGCCTTGCGAGACCGCCATCATGTATGTATCGAAGCTCCAGACGATGGTGTTGGGGCTGCACTGCTTGTCGGTCAGGTCGGTCGTTGTGGCCGACCCGTTCAGCATGATCTTGTCCTTCTCCTTCGCGACCTGCGCCACCGCCAGGGCCACCGAGGAGGTGGGCACGTCGATCACCGCATCGACGCCCTGGTCGAACCACTGCCGGGCGATAGTGGAGGCCACGTCCGGCTTGTTCTGATGGTCGGCCGAAATCAGATCGACCGTGAACCCCTGCGCGGACGGGTTGAATTCCTCCATCGCCTGACGCGCGCAGGCCACCGAGTTAGGCCCGGTGTTGTCTCGATACGTTCCCGACAGATCGGTCAGGACCCCTAGCCTGATCTTCGGCGCGGCCTGGGCCCGACCTCGAAGTACGGGCACGGTCGAAAGCACGGCTGCGCTGCCCAGCAGGCTGCGGCGTGAAAGTTGCATGGATATTTCTCCCTTTGTCCGTTGTGCTGCCCCGAAAGTCGCCCCGGCTGCCCGCTTTCATTCTGAGTACGACCGCGGGGCAGGCGTCAAGCCACCGGTCGATGAAGGCCCTTGCCCCGCGCGCCCTGCAGGTAATCTTGCTCGGGTAAAGCTCCTCAGCACGAGCATCCCGACAAACACTATTATTCCCTCGATGACAAAGTAGTACCGGGCTCGTAGTTCGGGACCGAGAGCCAAGGCCACATCTGACTATTCGCGCTATGGGACGCTCTACGGGCCGAACCTAACAAGAATTTGTCACCGCGGCGACTGCAATCCGCGACGTGGCGATGCCCCGACTAAGGTGCAGGAGCTGACGGCGCTCACGTTGCGCTTGGGGTATTTGTTCGGTATCTTCGCGTAAGCTCCGTGTCAATGCGACATGATACCGAAATTTTCAGGATCACAGTGGGCATAGTCGGATGCTACGCATCCGTCCGGCCTGTGATGCAGCGATGGTCTGCTGCTGGCCTGCATGGGAGTTCGCGGGCCGGGTGTCGTGTTGCATTGACGGTCACCCGACACTCGGCGTGGAGCTCCCCAGCCGCCTGCTTGATCAGGAAATTACCAAACGGCACGACGGCACGCCGCGCAGGCGGTTCTGGCAGTTGGGGATCGAATAGAAGATTGCGGTGTCGGCGCGCGGCTGCCTGGCCGTCGCCAGTCCTTCCACCAGAGCGACTTCCACGAAAATGAGTGGCTCGTCCGGAAGTGCGGGAGGAAGAAGGCGAAGCACCGCCGGTCGGGCGAAGCCGACACCCGGCCGCGCACAGACTGCCGGAGAGTCACCCGACAGCGCGGGCGGGGCCAATCACGGCTCCGCCTCCCGAGGCTCCGGCGCGAGCAGAAGCCCGCCAATGACGACGCCGAGGAGCGGTTTCGGCTGGCCATCGGAAATGGCCGGGGTGATCGCAGCCGCGATCACCGACCAGCCAAGCTGCGCCTGCGCGACGGCGACCACCTGCATCGCCTGTCCCTCCGAGTCGGATCCGGCAGCAGCGAGGTACAAGATGCGTTTCTCGTCGGCCTTGTCCCGGCTGAGCTTATGCCAGTCCGAAATCCGGATGTTGAGCCGGTCCGCGAGCGTCTTGGCGACCACGTCCTTCAGTGGCGCGACGTCTTCACCCTTCTGGCCATAAAGCAGCAGATGAGTCGACGGGACACCATCGGCGGTGAACAGGCACGCCTGGTCCGAACCGCCGCTTTTCCGCCGCTTCGGCAATTCGTCGAGCAGCCGCGGCAACAGGATCGTCGTGCCGGTGAGAACTTGCGCCCAGACGGCGTATTGCGCGGTGCGCAGCGCATCCGGCGCGGTGTGCGCCACGCCCGTCAACTCTGACGCCAGATCCTTGAGGTCGGAGGCGGTCGCCGCCAGCGCGCCGAAGCTCGGCACCGCGCTCATCATCATGAACGGAGTGCCGCAGGAAATGCGCGGCACGATTCCCGGTCCTGCCTCGACCGGCTCGTCGTCCGAATCGTTTGGCGAGGGCGCAGTTAAATCACTCGTTTCGGTCGCATCGCGCGGCGGGAAGCCCGAGAGGGCGAGACCCGCGAGCAGGCGTAACAGCTTCGCGTGCGCGGCCGCGCTTTCTGCCGCGACGACCACGGCGGCGTCGATGCTGACGCCGCGACCGAACACGTCGGCGCGGAACACGCGAAGATCCTTCCGGTCCCACATGGTGCGGTCCTGTACCAGCGCGCCGTTCTCGACTGCGGCAAAGTCCCAGTTCTTCTCCTTACCGAACCAAAAGAGCGGCGTTTGCTCCATCCGGGAAAACGCGACGAGCGAGCGCCAGCGATCCATCGACACCGCCAGCCGCCATTCGGGCGTTGCCGGGCTCTCCGGCAGATGGCCCAGTCTCACCAGCAGGCTGGCGCCCGCGCCTGCAACGTCCGCATGGCAGTAAGGATCGCCCGGTTCGAGCTTAGCCTCCGCCGGAACGACGATTGTCGCGCCGGATCTGGGCTCGACCCAGACCTGGAAGGGTGCAGAGGCAAATTCCGAGTCGGCCACACCGAAGGCTCGGGCCATGTCGGCAATCCGCGAGCGGACCTGGTCGGTTTGGTAGAGCTGCGACAGCGGACGGGTGCCGCTTTCCGTCAGAGCGACGCCGCCGCAAGCAACGCTCGCCGGCGCTGGCGGGAGCGGAGTAGAGGGCGAGGCGGCCGCTCCAGTGAGCGCTGCGGCCGGCCGCGTGGCGTAAGCGAACAGCGCGCTGGCTGAGCCGACGCTCGGCACGGTGTCGGACGATTGCGCGAGCGCGGTCAGATACTCGGCCCGCATCGCCCAACTGATCGAGGAGGCACCCGCTTGCAGCCCGCCCGAACCGATGCCGACCAGACGACCGGACGAATCAAGCACGGGGGCGCCCGAGTCGCCGGGCTCCAACGGGCCGGACAGGTGCAACACCTTCGCCGTAAGATCAGGGAAGTGCAGCGCGCCGAGCTGCGCGCGCGCCTGTTCGTCCAAGGTCGAACTGAGATCGGGAAACAGCGCGTTGGCGAACGTTACCTGGAGCCGGACATTGATGGGCGCCTCGACGCCGAGCGGAAAGCCCCAGGCCTCGACCCATTGTTCCGGCACGACCGAATGATCGGCGAGTTGCAGCGGCGGCGCATCGGGCGGCGGGTTCGTGACCTTCAGCATCACCAGGTCGGCCGCGCGCAGCACGTGCGCGACCATCGCCTCGCGCGCGATCTGCACCAGCGTGCCCTTGTTGCTTTGGAAATAAAGCACGGTATACGGCGGCTGGCAGCCGACCACGACGTGAAGGTCGGTGACGATGGCACGATCCGGCCCCCACACGAACCCGGTGGCGATGCGCGCCTCGTTGGCGCCGCAGACGCTGATGATCTTCACAAGCGAGGCGAGGATTCCCGGCATCGCATCGGGCTTCGTTTCCTGCGCGTGGCCCTGGCTCGCGAGCAGGATCAGGCAACTTGCAACGGCGATCAGTTTCCGCATTTCAGCTCCTGCGCCAGCGTCGCGCCCGGATCGGGAGTGGAAGCCGCCGCTTCGGCCAGCGCGGCATAAGCGGGAAACTTGCGCACAATCGCGAGCTTCTGCTCGGGACTGGCGACCAGCGCGATCGTGCCACATAGCGAGCGGGTAGTGTCGGCGAACAGCGCGTTGCTCTGCTCCTTCGCTTCCGGCGCTTCGGCGACGACGAACTGCGCTGGCTTGATTCCCAGTCGGTGGTAGGCAACGAAGGTCAGCGCGTCCTGCTGCGAATAGCCGGCGGCGCGCCAAGCGGCGACTTCCGAGCGAACCGACGGCGCGAGCAGGGAGCCGCTGCGCACCGCGAGACCGAGCAGCACGCCCGCGGTGCCGAGCAGGCCGAAGGCGCCGATGCGCCAAGTCTGGCCGGTGCCCTCCGAGGTTTTGAAACCGAGAAGCGCGCCGAGCAACGCGGTGATGGCGACGACGACGCCCTGCACCAAGGGAGACGCCGAAAGCCCAAGCAGGGTACCGAGCAGCAAACCGATTCCGCCGCCGGCGACGATCTCGCCGAAAAGCATCGGCGTTCCTCCCAGATATCGGGCCAGTCTACGGCAACTCCGGTAAGACGTCATTGGTCGTCACCGGCGGCCCGTGACGATACACTCTCAGGAACAGCAGGGTGATTGCGCGAGTGGTGCCGCCCCGCCTTCGCTCGGAAGCATAGAGGATCTGGAGCGGGCGAGACGATCGCCGCGAGCCAGGCACCTGCTGGAACTTGTGGCGGAAATCGTGAAACGATCCGACCAGACCGAGGGCTTCGAGGTCCTACCAATGCGCTGGGTGGTCGAACGCTCTCTCGCCTGGTTCAATCGCTGTCGTCGTCTCGCCAAGGACTTCGAGAACATCACAGATAACGCGTTGGCATTCCTGCGGCTGGCCTCCATCCGCCTTATGCTCCGAAGGCTTTGCAATCCATCATAGACTTTCCAGACGGACTCTCAGAAAAAGGTTTGGTGCAGAGGGCGTTCTATCGGCTTGCTATCAGCCGAAACGACCCGATCGTGGAAAACCTGAAGGCGGCAGGCGGCCGGCCTGACCGCGCTCGCCGAGCCAGTCCCGCAGGCTCGTCTCCGTTCGGATGCGATCACCGGACTTCCAGCTCAACCCGTCGGCCAGCCGGAACACCTTGACGTCGGCCAGGCCGCCGTCCCGGTATCGCTGCAAGATCACCCCGCCCCCCCGGGCCATTTCGGGCACTTGCTCCAGCGGAAACACCAGCAGCTTGCGCGAGGTGCCGACGACCGCGACATGGTCTCCCTCGGCCGGCACACAGAGCACCGCCTCTTCACCCGGACGCAGGTTGAGCACTTGCTTGCCGGTGCGCTTCTCGGCCAGCAGCTCCGCGGCGGCGACAACGAATCCGCGGCCGGACGAGGACGCAACGAGATAGCGGGCGCCTTCGACCGGCACGAACAGCGCCGTCACGTCGTCCTGGTTGCTGAGATCGACGAGTACACGCACCGGCTGACCGTCGCCGCGTCCGCGCGGCAGGTCCGCGGCCTTTAATGTGTAGGCACGACCGTTGGTGCCGAACAGGCACAGCCGATCGATTGTCTCGCACGCCAGCAGGAGCTTGAGTCGATCGCCTTCCTTGAAGCGCAGCTCGTCGGGATCGGCGATGGCGCCCTTCACCGCCCGGATCCAGCCTTTGTCCGACAGGATGACGGTGATCGCCTCGCGCTCAACCAGGGCGTCGGTCGAAACTTCAATCGCCGCCGGCGCGACACCCAGCTCCGTCCTTCGCGCCCCGAGCGGCCCGCCGCCGAACTTCGTGCGGACCTCCTCGAGCTCGGTCGCGATGCGCTCCCACCGCAGCGCCTCGTCCTTCAGTAAAGCCTGAAGCCCCTTGCGCTCGCGCGATAGGGACTTGTGCTCGTTGCGCAGCTCTACCTCCTCCAGCTTGCGCAGGCTGCGGAGCCGCATGTTCAGGATCGCCTCGGCCTGCACATCGCTGAGCTTAAATCGTTTCATCAGCCGCGGCTTGGGTTGCTCCTCCTCGCGGATGATACGAATCACCTCGTCGAGGTTGAGATAGACCAGCAGGTAGCCGTCCAGCACTTCGAGGCGCCGCTCGATCGCCGCCAGCCGATGCCGGGAACGCCGCAGCAGCACTTCGTGGCGATGATCGAGCCAGGCGCGCAGCACCTCGGCGAGGCTCATCACCCGCGGTGTGCGGGTGGCGTCGAGCACGTTCATGTTCAGCGGGAACCGGCTCTCGAGCGCGGTGGCGCGGAACACCGTCTCCATCAGCACTTCGGGTTCGACCCCACGCGTCTTCGGTTCCAGCACCAGCCGGACCTGTTCGGTGCTTTCGTCGCGCACGACACCAAGCAGGGGCAGCTTCCGTTCCTCCAGCAGCGCCGCGATCTGTTCGACGAGACGCGCCTTTTGCACCTGGAACGGAATCTCGGTCACCACGATCTGCCAGGCGCCGTACTTGCCCTTCTCGACAGTCCATTTCGCCCGCAACCGGAATCCGCCGCGCCCGCTTTCATAGGCGGTGACGATCGACGCGGCGTCCTCGACCAGGACCCCGCCGGTCGGAAAGTCCGGCCCCGGCATATGCCGCAGCAGGTCGGCGGTGCTCGCCTTGGGATGGCGGACCAGGTGGATCGCGGCGGCGCAGATCTCGCCGGCATTGTGCGGCGGGATCGATGTCGCCATACCCACCGCGATGCCCGCGGCGCCGTTCGCCAGCAGGTTGGGGAAGGCGCCGGGCAGCACGACCGGCTCGTGTTCCTCGCCGTCATAGGTCGCGCGGAAATCGACCGCATCCTCGTCGATTCCGGTGAGCAGCGCCTGGGCGACCGCGGTGAGTCGGGCCTCGGTGTAGCGCATCGCCGCGGGGTTATCGCCGTCGATGTTGCCGAAATTGCCCTGGCCTTCGACCAGCGGATATCGCGCGGCGAAATCCTGCGCGAGCCGCACCAGCGCATCGTACACGGCCACATCGCCATGCGGATGGAACTTGCCGATCACGTCGCCGACGACGCGCGCGCATTTCTTGAAGCCGGCGGCGGGATCGAGCCGCAGCAGGTGCATTGCGTAGATCAGCCGGCGGTGCACCGGCTTGAGCCCGTCGCGCACATCGGGCAGCGAGCGCGACATGATGGTGGAGAGCGCATAGGCGAGGTAGCGCTCCGACAATGCATCGGTCAGGCGCGTGTCCTCGATATGGCCGATGTCATCCGGCATCGCTGGTCTCCGATTCGGCCAAGGGGTCGGCCAGTGCGGCGACACGGTCGTAGAGCATCCGGCGGGCCTGGGGCAAAGGCCGGTGGTGCTGGCCGAACGCATCGCGCTCGAGGAAATGGCCGGTCAGGCGCAGCCCGTCGCGCCAATCGGCGGTTGTTCCGGGAACGTCCGAGACCATGAACGGCGGCAGACGCAGCAGCCGGGCTTTCCAGACTCCGGCGCCCGCTTCGGTCACCGCCCGCCCTGTCTTCGGGGATACCCAGGCGAGGCCGGTGGTTTCTCCTGTAACGGCGCAGGCCGCGAGATCAAGCCCGTAGCCAAGCTCGGCGAGCAGCACGGCTACCCAG
>Ga0335074_10015441_pt1 | contig 10730 bp, 14 predicted proteins | sample Lox_Sample_23_FD_206715 | JGI IMG/M metagenome (GOLD analysis project Ga0335074, IMG submission 206715) | Soil microbial communities from Loxahatchee National Wildlife Refuge, Florida, United States - Lox_Sample_2.3 | ecosystem: Environmental > Terrestrial > Soil > Wetlands | place: USA... | reverse complement strand
GATTAATTACGCTCGTTCACCCGGCGGCGCACAAATTCACACGTTGGTTCTCGCCGACCGCCTCGGCGACATTAATACAGGAATTGTGTCCACCGATGTGATTAACCAGGAGCTTGGTCCGGACTGGAAGCTGGTTTATCAGAACAATTTCAATTTATATTTTGAATGGCGTTACTATTTCTACTCGCCCTGGCGTATTCGCATCTGGCAGCATGTTCCTCCGAAGCCGCCAACAACGGCCCCGGTCAGCACGGGCACACTGCTTTTATATGCACAGTAATTGCCAATGTGGAAACAACCGCCGGGCAGGAATTAGTTAGTCTTGTGTCTTCTCAATAGTTGTATGTGTCCATTCACATTTGCAGATCAGGCACTTTAATTTAATGGTGGAAAATTCCTCGCCATCTGTGCTGTCCATGAGGGTAAACTTTGGCGGAAAAATTTCCGCTAATCTGTTGCTTGGGCAGTTGGGATTTTTGCACAGGTATGTAACGGGTTCGAGTGTGGCAGTCGTCATGGTTTCAGACTCCTTTCAAAAAACCATAAACTGATCTTAGCAATTCAATATCAGCGTTACTAGCAAAATCCTGAAAAAAAACAGAAATGGTCAAAAAAACGCGGCGGCACCCACTGGTGCACCGAACGAACGCCGTACCGGTACAACTTCTTGCATTGGATGGATGAACAGGAGAGCGAATAAGGTTGTAGCTCAGGCTCTCCAGCCTGAGCCTTCACTGAGCAGCCTGGAGAGGCCGCTCTACATAGAGCTCAAGCAATATGAATCCGGAAAATTAAATTTTCTCTCTGAGTTCTCTGTGAACTCTGTGGCTAATTCTAAATTCACCTGCTCTATTCGCCCAAAGGGCGAATTCACACTTTTCGGTTTTCCAGGCCATTGATCAGGCCGGAAATCATCTTAGCGATGATTTCAATTTCTGCGCGACATTTATTGTAAAGGGCTTCGTCGATGAGCTCGCGTCGTCGCGCCAGTTCCAGCAAAGGGACACACTCTTGAGTCGATCCGCGCGCGATCATAAAAAAGTTCTGGCGATCAGCCTTGGTGAAACGGCCATTCCCCTCGGCCAGATTGGTCGATATCGAGACTGAAGCCCGATTGAGTTGATCGGAAAGGAAGTAAAAGCCTCGAGGAAAGCCAGAGGTCGCGGAAAGTACGATCTCCGCCAGATCAACGGCTTTTTGATAGACCTCTAAATTTTCGAACATGAAGGCCAAGTTAACTCCCGTAACTAATTGAAAAGGTGATCAGGTGAACAGGTGACCGCAGGTGCAGCAAGATCGAACCGTAGAATACAACAATTTAATCTAAGCCTTATTTGCTCTCCTGGTCGCCTGCTCTAAATTCACCTGCTCTAGTTCGGCCAAAGGCCGAACTGCGCCCGGCGGGACTCGAACCCACGACCTGCGGTTTAGGAAACCGCCGCTCTATCCAACTGAGCTACGAGCGCTTGGACGCTTGTTTTGTTAGAGGCTCTAAGATGAAGTCGTCGCCGTGATCGCTTCGTAAAGGGCATCAGGGGCCAGATCCGCGCCGTTGGGCCAGCATACTGCGCCGAACTCGTCCACAGTCACTTGATTAAACAGGCGCACATCGCGCAGCGGCTCAAACACCGGCCCGAACAAGCGGTTCCGCAGGTCGATTTCGCCGCGCGTTCCATCGGTAAACTCCAATTCAAGCCGCCAGTTCGGCAAAGCCCTGGCTTTTTTAACCGCTTCCATCACATTACTCCAATGGTTTAATCTTATTGAGCGGCTGGTGTTCCGCCGCCAAACGCCAATCCGTCAGCAATTCCTCGCGGTGCTCCGCCGCCCATTCCAACACCATCGCCATCGCCCGTTGCGGCAGTCGTCCATCACGAACCGCCAAACTTTCAATTATAATCACTGCCGATTCACCACCATAATATGCATGAAAATGTGGTGGAGCATGATCGTCATAATACATCCGAATTACAATTCCAAAGAACATACAGATCGTTGGCATTGCGACTCCAAACCCTTCTATCACAGTATTTAATGATTACATCGTCCCGCAGTCGCGTCGGCAAGCATCTTTTATCATCTCGGTCAAGAATCGAAAAAGCAAATACCACACTCACACAAGATAAGCGGTGGACGGTTGTGCACCTGCATACTGTTGGCGTTTGGCAACGCGGCAAGGGTAAAATGTGGTGGGCAGGGATGATTTTCCCGGTAGGATTCTGATTATGGCGAAGAATTATACAAACAACCGCACTGGCGCCGAATTCTCATTGGATAATAACCGACATCATCGGAAACCGCATCCATATCCGCCCCAACAGAAACAAACCGAGCCGGGAATGCCTTCTATGCCTGGCCCGCTAACGCCAAGGGATTTAATCATTTTTTATGATATTGAATATCCAAGGTTCAACGCATTTTTCGGTGGAACGCCCGAGCATACATTTAATGAATTTTATGATGGAAAGCTGAATATCGACGGCGAAATTTTCTACGTTTCAATTTCACTTATTCCTGAGAATCGAGTTAATATCAGTAATCTGCAAAACGGCAGGGGCATCGGTCCGATCGTTTTTGAAGTAAAAGCCGCCGCCAGACCGTAAATGAAGGTTTCCGCGGTTTGGTGTGCTACGCTGTCATAGGTTTGTTGTACTGCGCCGCAATTTTCGCTTTTTGCAACCACGAAATACACAAATCCACAGATTACGCGGCTCGACTGAGCTCGCCGAAGTCAGATTCCACAGAGACCATTTTTACCGCAAAGTCGCGAACGAAACGAAGAGACTTAGCCACAGAGATCACAGAGAACTCAGAGAAAATTTATTTTTTACCACGATGACACGACGATTAAATAAAAAAGTAAAAACATATAATCTGCGTTAATCTGCGGATTCTCCAGTTCATGCCGCCAGCGCGGCGGATTCCACGCGGTTGCCGGTATACACAAATGAACAGATACGCCGGACGCCGCCGATGGTGCGTTTTCTTAATCGTGCGCCATCGGGAACGCTCACGCCTACGCGGTCCAGTTTCCAGTTCACGCTTTGCCGGCATGAATGGATCATCGCCGGATGACTGGTAACCAGGCTCAGCCGCCGGCACGTAGGCGCTTCGAGGCGCGATACTGTGTCGCGAAAAGCACTGCCGATTCCGATTCCTTGATAATCCGGCAGCACCACGATCCGGCTGAAGCGGCGGTATCCGCGGAAGCCGGCGACCTGCGAGACGGCGGCAAACACAATCGGTTCTCCATCTAATAAGCCAGTCCAGCAGCGGGCATCCACCGGCAGATTGGGATTCAGATAGTGATAACGGCGGAAGCGGGGCCATAAATCTTTGCCGCAGCGATGAACTTTGATGGTGAGTTTTGGCCGACAAAGACGCCCCCGTGCCAGGCTTTGCTGCGCCATATCGACAACCCAGTCCGGGCAGAGCCAGTTAATGATGTCGTAATGACAGGAGACCGCGACGAAGCGCGTTTTAATTTCGTCAGCGCGGATCGCATGGCTTAGCGCCGCGGAACAAACTTTCGCCACAGTCCGGTCAACCACGCTGGTAAATTCATCCATCACGGCGATCTTTTGGCTCGGAACGCCCGGAGGTAACGGGAAGCCCTGATGACGCGCCGCCAGAAGCAGGCGCGCCAGATCGCAACGGAATTTTTCGCCATTGGATAGAGCGTGGTAGGGGCGCAGCCACGCCCGCGGACTCGAAAACCCTACTGCGGTTAATGTTCTGGTAATCGTGTGAACGTCGGCGTCGCCAATGGCGTCGATGACGGCGCGATTCTGTAGCCAGGGATTTTTCTTTTCATCGTGCATCGCGGCACTTCCGAACGCTTGCCGAGCGACGGTGGTTTTTCCGCTGCCGGATGGGCCGACGATCAATCCGATTTGCCACGGTTCTTCGACGCCGGGGATTTCAATAGAGAAATCTTCATGGGAACGATCTGCAATGGGCAGGTCGAACATGCCGGCAATCTGGCGGACGCGGAGTGAATCGACGATTGGACAAGTAACTTTGGTTTGGATTTTCATAAGTTCACTATTTAGCCACAAAGATCACAGAGAAATTTTTACCACAACTGCACGACGATTTTTAATCTGCGAATCGTTTCGCGCCCTTCGCTATCTTCGCGTCTTTGCGGTTGCAAAATCTGCGGATCATCTTTAAGCGGCTTTGTCCCTTTGCCTTTGGCGTTTCTTTTGATCCCGGAAATAGTCCGTCGTCGGCGCCAGCTTTCGGCAATCAATCGCCCGGCGGCGCGTGACTACCCAGAAGCTCCCACATCTTTTGCACCTGTCGCCTGAGACGTGGCCGCCGCACTGGCCGCAATATCGGCGGTCAATTTTTAACGTGCTGAAATAGCCGACCGGTTTAACATCTCCCGCGGGCATTGGTTGCCTCCTGAAAATTATTCTGAAAAATGTGGGATAGGCTTCCAGCCTGTCAGTAAAAAGTAATAACATATAATTTGTGTTCATCCGCGAATCGTTTCGCGCCATTCGCTATCTTCGCGTCTTTGCGGTTGCAAAATCTGCGGATCAGAATTATTCATGTCCGCACGCCGCGATTCGAGCAATCAGGTCCGGATCATTAATAGTTGCGGTTTTAATCATTCTCAAACTCCTAAGTTAATACTCATATTACACTCACCATGGCGCTACTTTCAAGTTAAAACTTAGATAAATTCGAGATTATTTAGAAAAATGTTGATAATATGGCTTGACATTAGAAATTAATTAGAAAATAATGAGTGAATGCCTAGGTTTGGTGAAACAATTGCCCGGCTGCGACGCGCTAAAGGTTGGGACCAGCGCGCGCTGGCCAGTGCTTCGGGTCTGGGGCTTTCAACCATCGGCAGAATTGAAACGCTGGCGTCCGCCAACATTCAGCCGGCGAATTATACGAAGCTTGCCAGGGCGCTCGAGATGTCGCCGGAAGATCTGGACCGGGAATGGCGCGCCACGCGGATCGAACAAACCAAAGGCGATCACGGGATACCCTTAATTAATCTGGCGCCCGCCGGCGACATCATTGACTACGAAGAGTTCGGCGTAGATTCCGGGCAAGGTTATTCGTATCTGCCGCGCGGCGATTTGGAAGATCCCAACGCCTTCGCCGTGAAAATCATCGGCGATTCAATGATGCCCGTACTGGCGCCGAGTGACCTGGCGATTTTTTCTCCGAATAAATATCCGTCTGAGAAAATGCCCGATGGAGTGATTTACTTCATCCGGTTTTCGCCTGACTCGCGCTATCATGGCTGCACCGTGGCGCGGGCATTCAGAGAGTCGGATAATCACGTGCTGTTAATCAAAGACAATCCCACTTACGCCCGGCGTCGCGTCAGGGCGGATGAGATTATCCGTATGTCGGTGCTGGTGCGGCTAATCCGGGATGTGAAGAGTGGTTAGGGGAGTTGAACTAATGATTGTTGATTGGACCAAGTCGTTCGAATCCCTGCAAAGAGAATTCGAGGATGTTAAACGATCATATCCTAAAATATTTTTTTCACGTCTGATAGCACCTCCAACAGTTGGTTCGATTGATGATTGGAGATTTATCTATGGTAACAAACACTATGTTCAGCATATTTTGTGTCATATAGATAGTGAATACTCAGATCAGTATTGCTTGTATGCGGATATTCATTCCGATAAGGACATGTGTAAACATGCATTGCAACAATTCGAGGCACTGTCCCATCGCACTGTTCAAACAATTATGGAAATACCCCTAGAGGTTCGTGAGTTTTTGAATTTTCCGGAAAAGGAGAGAAAGAGAGGGGAAACTTTTTGGCTAGAGATGATTGACACTCTGGCATCCAGACCGAATGCGGATGACCAACAAGTAACAAGGTTCGAGCGAAACCAAGTCAAAGTTCTGAGAAGCGACTCTGATACGCCAATACTTATGCCAGCCATGTTATACAAAGAAAACCCCAATTCGTTGCCTTCAGAGGCTTTTCCACATTTATGGCTTTCTGAGGTATCTCCAGACATTATGACCTGTTCTATTGGGGCTATTGAGAAGATCATGCGGATTCTTCCTGATCCTGAGTATTATTTCTCGGTTATAACGTGGATTGACAAAAATGGTGATAATGTGACCTGGACTTTTTACGACCCTGATGTAGTAGCAGAGCTACAAGACACCTGGGGAGAACCGATAAAGAAATATGAGCATCAGGGGCATGGCGTATCGGGAGCAGTACTTATCAGGCGACTCGACAAAATTCCTCCTGGTCCGGCGGATGCTCACGCCTATCATGAATTAATTGCACAAATGCTGAATCAGCTCTTCTCGCCCGACCTGGCCGGTATGAAGATTGAACAAAAAATAAATGAGGGCCGAAAACGGATTGATATTTGTTTTGATAACGTCGCGCAATCCGGCTTTTTCCATGATTTAAAAATAACATATCAGATAAAATGTCCTCTAGTCGTAGTAGAATGCAAGAACTATTCAAATGATCCAGGAAATCCCGAACTTGACCAATTAATAGCTCGTTTCGGCCAACAAAGAGGCTATTTTGGAATTTTGATTTGTCGTGAGATTAATGACCGTAAAACAATAATCTCTCGCTGTCGGGATTTCGTTCATGCACAACAAGGACACATAATCGTTTTAGATGATAGTGACATTAAGTCGTTATGGCATTTCCATGCGGCAAATAAAAAAACTGATTTTTATCAGTTCTTGCGTGATAAAATGAAAGAATTGATCTTATAGATTTTTCTATATCGTGATTTTCAAGCCCAGTGTGTTTAGAAGCGGCTGCGCCGCGGTATTAAGTATTCAGTGTTCAGTTTTCAGATTTACGTTAGCTGCAGAGGGTATAGGCCTTAGATTAAAAAAAAAGAAAAAAGTGCCGCGAGCGCGCACGGTTTTCCTTCAACGATTATAATGGCGGCTGCTAAATTCCCGGCGGGCATTTTTAACAAGGGCGTCAATATGGAGAAACGAGATACCGGCGGCGTCGCCGTTTCGTTGCCAAAAGACCGACACCTAAAAAGTATATTTAAAGGAATAACATGGCGGTTTGTCGCGTTCCTCGACACATCTTTTCTTTCGCTGATTTTTACTCATAGCCTCGTTACCGCATTAAAAATCAGTCTTACAGAACTGATCACCAAGATTTTTTTATTCTATGTGCATGAAAGAATATGGCTGCGTTTTGCGTTTGGGAAAATTAATGGACAGGATCAGAAGTACAAAACCCTGTTAAAAGCGATAAGCTGGAGAATATTCGGATCGTTGGATACTTTTGTTATCGCCGTATTCATCACGCATAATTATACGACGGCATTCAGCATTGGCTTTCTGGAAGTATTTACCAAGATTGGATTGTTCTTCATTCATGAAAGGATATGGATGAAGATATTATGGGGAAAGACCACAACACAGGAAGAATATAGTATATAGGCCGTGCGGCTGCGCCCCACGGCAGTTTTCAGTTGTCAGATTTTTCTTTTGACGCCTTTGACGGATAAACATCCCGATTACGCCTAAACCGAGAATGCCCAATGAAGCCGATTCGGGTCGTCGTTGCGAATCGCCATCAGACAAAAGGATTAATTATTTTCACGCCCGCTTTAGCGAAGTCGCGCTCATTGCGCGTAACGAGAGTCAAACGATGAACAAGTGCTGTAGCGGCGATCAAACTGTCTTTAATCGGCATGGACTCCCCGGTGGCGCGAAGTTGAGCCAACAACCCCGCCCAACGTACACCCGTGGCGGCATCCCAGGGCAAACAATTGATTTTCTCAATACCTTCAGAAAACCAGCGTTCCAAACGCCGCTTTCGCGCGCCGTCAGGCGTCAAATAAATACCGAAACGAATCTCACCTAAAATGATCGGGTCCACTACGATTTGTCGTTCATGAATCCGGAGCCAATCAATTACTTTATCCAAAGGGTCTGGTTTAGTCGCTTCGCTTAAAACATTGGCATCGACAAGATAATTCACAGCTCGTCAGTTGACTCCGAGGGAATAGGTGCGAAATATCCCTTTACCGGACAGGACAGCAGCCAATTGACGACGCCTTCGTTGGGAACAGGTTCTTGCCTTATGAGCCGATACTTGCCGCGATCAACTCGTTGGACGTCGAAGCGCTGGCCCGGTCTGATATCGTCCTGTTGCCTGATTTGAGCCGGCAGAACGATCTGGCCTTTACTGGAAACGCGTGTTCTCATGATAAGTAAGATAACATCTTACCTGACGGTTTGTCAATAGCTGAACACAAATGGAGCGCGAATTCTTAGCCACAGAGATCATGGAGAACTCAGAGAAATATTTATCGCCGGCTTGCCTTGGGTATGGGACAGGCTTAGAGCCTGAGCCTGTCGAATGGCTCCAGCCTGTCTTTCATTAAATGTAGAACAGGCTCTCCAGCCTGAGCCTGTCGAATGGCTCCAGCCTGTTCCCTCACTGAGCAGTCCCGACTAATCGGGACTGCTCTACACATTTTCTCAGAGATTTTATTTATCTCACCAATTTCCATTATCTACATTTCGCACGGGAACCATGCAAGTGTCATAAGGGGCGGTGATTGTCGATACCTCTATCGTTTGTCCTATCAGTCCCGTGGTCGTTACAGGCGTGCCTGCTCCGCTGGGTACACTGGGATTATAAGTAAAGATATTGTCCCCTTGCTGGCCTACATAAGGACTTGTCTCCCATACCACATGATCGTCGGCAAATCCGACATTCTGTCCGTCGCCGGTATGATTGCCGGAGTTAAAGATATAATCGCCATAAGTATTGGCCGTTGCCGCGATCGTGGTGGCGCGCTGAAACACGCCGGAGCCGGTGTTGCTCTGCGGCGCCATATCACAGGCAATCGGGACATCCGTACTCGAATCGTTGACCCACCAGTTTCCGGCATTCTCCATGACATTACCCGCCGAGTTGTACAACCAGGGATAAGCGATGGAATAGCTTTCGCCCTGTCCGCTGGTGCTCGGCGTAGTAGCCGAGTTGCTCAAATATCCGAAGTTGGGGAAACAATTCGGTATGGTTGACGTGTACAATAATGACGGCTCGGTAGCAATGGGATCGGATGGGCATATGAATATTTTAGGCGGATCCTGGCCGGTTAAGACCAGCAGCCACAATGAACCAAGAGGACTTCCGCCGGTACCGTCGGCGTTAGCCGTATTGAGCCAATAATTGGCGATTGTGCCGGCCGAGCTTGTAAGACCGGGGTAAGGCGTCGAAACCTGCGGCATCGCCGCATCATTGATATAGGTGCTGTAGGGACCGACAGCACAGGGAAATACGCCATGGCTATCCTGCGCGTAGATGGTCATGGACTGAATAATGCTTCTGATATTCGCCGAACAAACAGCGCGGTCGGCTAATTCCTTGGCCTTGGCCAGACTGGGCAAAAGAATAGATATTAACAGGGCTATAATCGAGATAACGACAAGTAATTCGATAAGCGTGAAGGCCCGTTGTTTTGACCGCGTTAAGTACTTCGATGTTGCTCTCATGATTTTTACCCTCCATCCTTCATCTGTTCCACCAATTTATCCAGGGTTTTAGGCGTTATATCCCGATAAACCAATCGCGGCAGGACGACGCCTAAGAAGATGAGTATGGCATTAATGATAAAAACGATGGCGTGTATTTTGACTCTACAAAGGGCCAGAATGCCCAGGAGAATTAAAAATGGGGCTTCTCCCGCACCGAACACGACCAGTGATACGGCGTGTATTTGATAGACCAACTTTTTGTAGTCTATATTGTTTATGTTATCCAGGATTCTTTGAAACATAACCGCCCAAACATGTGCTTATAGTTTACACCGTTCACCAGAGGATGCAATTTATTTCTTGAAATGGGGATTTAGCCATATAGGACAACGTAGGGGACAGGGTACAGGTGACAGGGAATAGAATTTTTACGCAGCCCGCGGTGAGCCTTATCGAACCGAGGACGCAGAAATGCGGCCCAATTTATTTTTTTTACTTTTCGCTTGAGACTACGCGGTCCAATTTGCTATACACAAATCATGAACGCACCGGAAGCCAACGCCTGGGTCTATGAGCTCGCGGAATCGATTTCCCGTTCGCCTAAGTTTCGCTGGCTCAATGAAACCGACCGCTACGATGCGGCGATGGATGCGGCGGTTAATACCCTTCCGCATCTGGTCAAATTTAATCCGGTGAAATCCGGGCCGGACGGCATACGCGGCTATGCATCGCGAATTATTTTTCGCCAGATTCTCAAAGCCATCAAAAAAGAAAACCAGCACAGGCAGCGCGCCCGCGAAGATACGCGGGCATACTTCAGGCCCAAAGACTGTTTACCGTTGATACGCGACCGGGATGATCGGCAGCGCGTCGGTAAAGCATTCAACGAATTTATTAAACGGGCGGAATCTTTTGATGACGACAAGGCCCAGATCATCCGTGATACGCTTTTGAGCCTGAAGCGGGCATTCCTGGGCAGGCCGGATGAGCAACAAAGAAAGGCGGCTTAATGGCAAAATTAATTTTTACTTCGCGGCGCAGCCACCTTTCGTGTTCTTCGCTCTCTTCTCTTCTTTGCGGTTGCAAACACTGAACACTTCAAACTGCGGCGGCAGCCGCCTTCTCCCGACTCCCTACTCAGCGCAGCTGCTTCCCCTGCGCGTTCGCAATTTTGCGAATATCCATATTTGCTCCACTGTTCGCCTGATCCACTGTTCTACTCTCTCGGCGCGGCTTCGCCGCGCCGGATG
>Ga0335074_10015440_pt1 | contig 10730 bp, 9 predicted proteins | sample Lox_Sample_23_FD_206715 | JGI IMG/M metagenome (GOLD analysis project Ga0335074, IMG submission 206715) | Soil microbial communities from Loxahatchee National Wildlife Refuge, Florida, United States - Lox_Sample_2.3 | ecosystem: Environmental > Terrestrial > Soil > Wetlands | place: USA: Florida... | reverse complement strand
CGCGCCGAAGCCGCCCCAGTTCGTCACCACCGGCAGCGGCTGCGCCAAGCCGTCGCGCGCGAACGGGGGCGCGTGCGCGATCAGCGCGCGCGCCGCGAGCGCCGCGGCGAGCATTGCGAGCGGAGCGATCGCGGCCAGGCGACGCGCGTTCACGCGGCTGCGAGCGCGGTGCGCGCGGCGATCGAGGCCGCCCCGATTCCGGCGAGCAGCCACCACGGGCCGCCCACCTTCGGATAGAAGACGAGATAGTCGGCGATCTGGTGCAAGCCCAGGCAGAGGCCGGCGGCGAACGCGGCGAGCGCCCACGGCGATGCGCGCAGCGCGCGCGCGAACGTCCCCACGATGCATCCGATCAGCGCGAGCGTCGCGGCAAAGAGTACCGCGCCTCCCTCCGCGAGCGATTGCAGGTACCAGCTGTTCGCATGCGTGCGCACGCCGAAGAGGCCGTAGTCGCCGAGCTCGAGCTCGTAGTTGCCGGCGCCGACGCCGAAGAGCGGATGGCGCAGGAACATTCGCCAAGCGGCCCGGTAGAGTTCGCCGCGGCCGCCGACGCCGCCGGCGTATTCCGTCTCGCCGAAGGAGACGCGCAGCACGCTCGCGCTGTGCGCGTAGATCGCCCAAGCGCCGACGCCGGCGGCGCCCAGCACGAGGCCGGCGAACGCGGGTCGCAGCGCGCGCAGCGCGGCGCCGCGCGCTACCAGGAACAGCACCGCGAAGACCAGTCCGAGCCCGATCAATCCGGCGCGCGAGAAGGTCAGCACGTCCGCACAGGCCGAGAGCAGCAGCGCGGCCGAGCCGAGCGGGGTGCGCCGCCAAACGGCGAGTGCGCCGAGCGCCGCGACGCTCACCTCGAAATAGCCGGCGAGCTGGTTGGGGCCTTCGAGAGCGCCGGCGATGCGCGGAACGATCGCGTTGCCGACGTAGAGGCCGGAGGGCGCGCCCAGCGCTTCCTGCGCGAGCGCCGTCGATGCCACCGCGATGGCCGCCAGAGCGACCGCGCCGGCCAAGAGCGCGTCGTCGGGATCGAGGCGATAGCAGAGATATGCCGTAACGAAGAGCAAGGCGTATTCGAAGGTTTTGAACGTCTCGCGAGCCGTGGCGCCGTGATGCGCCGAGTGCACGAACGAGAGCAGCATCGCGACCAGATAGGCGCCGAGGGCCGCGAGCAAGAGCGGGGCCGGGCGCTCGCGCAGCGTTCGCCAGATCCCGGCGTACGAGCTCAATCCCAGGAGCGTGCCGAGCAGTACGACCTTCGGCATCGTGACGTCGGTCGAGAAGACCTCGCGATAGAGCGCGAAGGGCTGGATCAGCACGAGCGCGGCCAGTCCGTACGCGGCGCGGCGCGCCGTCAGCGCGGCCGCCGCGACGAACGCCGCGGCGAAGAGCGCCGCCGACCACGGATCGAGCGGTACCGGGACCGCGAACGTATCGACGACCGGCTGATACGTCAACTGCGCTCGACGTCGGCGATCAGATAGAGCGGGCGGCCTTTGACCTGATCGTAGATGCGCCCGATGTACTCGCCGAGGATTCCCAAGCTCATGAGCTGCACGCCGCCCAGAAAGAGCACGGCGCAGATCGTCGAGGCCCAGCCGGGCGTATATCCCGGCGGCTTGAGGCTGAAGAGCTTGTAGAGAATCACGATCATCGCGTAGACGAAGGCGACGGCGCTCGCCACGAAGCCGACGTACGACGCGAAGCGCAGCGGTATCTCGGAGAACGAGGTGATGCCGTCGACCGCGAAGCGGACCATCTTCGGGAGCGGGTACTTCGTCGTGCCGGAACGCCGCTCGTCGCGGTCGTACTCGACGCCGACCTGATTGAATCCGACCCAGCTCACCATCCCGCGCAGGAAGCGATGCCGTTCCGGCGAGCGCCGCAGCGCCTCGACGACGCGCCGGCTCATCAGCCGGAAGTCGCCGGTATCGACCGGGATCGAGACTTTCGTGAGCCGCTTGATGGTGCGGTAGAAGATGCTCGCCGTCATCAACTTGAACGGGCTCTCGCCTTTGCGCGTCCGGCGGACCGCGTAGACGACGTCGTAACCCTCCCGCCACTTGCCGACGAACGCCTCGATCAGCTCCGGCGGATCCTGCAGGTCGCCGTCCATCAGCACCACCGCCTCGCCGGCCGCGATCTCGATCCCGGCCGTCGCGGCGAGCTGATGGCCGAAGTTGCGCGAAAGGTTCACCAGCACCACGTGGGGGCGCCGGCGCATCTCGTCGCGGATCGCGGCCAGCGTGCCGTCGTTGCTGCCGTCGTTGACGAGCACGATCTCGTACGCCGGCCGCTCGGGCAGCCGCTCCGCGATCGAGACGATGCGCTCGAGCAGCGGCGCGACGTTGCCTTCCTCGTTGTACATCGGGACGACGATGCTGAGCACCGGAGCGGAGTCGTTCATTCCTCGCGCCCGTTCGACGCGCTCGTTCGCCGCGCTTGCAGACGGCGGAACCGAGCCGCGCTGCGAGAATCACCCGCACAACCGTGATCCCTATGCGCCTCCTCCTCGCCGCCGTCACCGGCTGCGCGCTCCTCTCGTGCGCTCGCCCGGCCCAACCGGCGCATGCCCCCCGCTCCTCGCCGCGGCCGGCGCCGCGGGCCCACCCCCACCGGAGCAGCCTGCCCCGGCCGGTGCCCACCGCGAGCCCGGTTCCCGCTTCCCCGCCGCCGCGGCGGCCGGTGCCGCTGCGTGCCGCTGCCTCGGCGCCCGCGATCTTGCCGCCGGCCGCGCCGCCCGAGATCATCGCGCTCGAGCTGCGCTCGCGCGTGGTCCATCCGGGCGAGCGCGTCGTCGGGCGGGTGGTCGCGAGCTCCAACGTCGCGAGCGTCGAGGTGCGGATCGGCGGCTACAGCATCGCGATGGAGAAGACCGGCGTCGGCCGCTTCGCGCTCTCCTACGTCGTCCCCGACGTGCCGTTCTTGCGCGGGACCTTCGTCATGCAGGTGATCGCGCGCAACAGCGGCGGCGCGAGCGTGGAACGCTCGCTGCCGCTCGAGATTCGTTAAGGGGCGGGCGACGGGCGGCCGCCGGGGTGCGGCTGACCGTTCGGCAGATTCGGGAAGGGCGCGGGATTGTAGGGGGTGGGGAGGCCTTGCGGGGCTTGGCTCTGGCTGCCGCCCGCGAGCATGTCGGCCCACGCGTAGACGGTGTCGTTGACCGCGCGCACGTCGCTATCGGTGACGACGATCTGGCGGGGCGTACGCTGCATCCCGTTCTCGGCAACCTCCTCTTGCTGCAGCGAGCCGCGGTCGTAGAGGTAGCGGAAGATCGTTCCCGAGTTGAGGCGTTCGATGATCCGAAAGTGCAGCGCGTCGACGCGATCCATGATGACCGCGTTGGGATTCCACCCGCTCGCGTCGGTGGTCATGTAGATGGTCGAGGTGAACGGCGTGTTGGGCGGTACTTGCACGGTGAAGACCACCACGACGGGCTTGCCGGAGAAGTGCTCGGTCGGTTTTGCGGACTCGCCCGGAGCCGGCGTCTGCGGCACGAGATCGGGGTTGGGGAGCGGCGGCGAGAGCGCGACCGCAAACTTGAGGACGTCGGCCAGATCGCCTTGCGCCGGCAGCGGCGTTTGCGAGAGATCGAGCTCGGTGACGGTGCCGGCGGCATCGAAGGTCGCGCGCGCGTAAACGCGCGGGCCCGGCACGATCGGCGCGCCGGTTCCGCTCGCGTTGCGGATCACCACCTGCGGTGAGACGTGAAAGCCGTCGCCGGTGGTGAAAAAGACGTAGCCGTCCTGATAGGCGAGCAACTGCCCGGTCGCGACGATCGGGCCGCTCGCGGCGATCAGCAGCAGGCACAGCAGGGCCGCCGCCGCGGGAAGCAAGCGCCGCCCGATCATTGCGGCAGCACCTGAACGATGAAGTTGTGCGACCAGCGCTCGTTCGCGAAGTTGAAGTAGTACGTGCGCGAGATATCGAGCAGCATGTGCGGCAGCACTTTGAAGCGCACGTCGGGCGTGATGTCGTAGGGAGGCTGCCCGAGGTAGTTGAGGGTGAGCGGCTGGCCGATCGGGTTGGTCAGCGGAGAGCCGAAGACTTGCCCGCCGGCGAACGGCTTGGGAAAATCGTCGTGTTTGCGCATGAGCAGCGTAAAGTTGAACTCCGGGCTCGGGATGTAGTTGATACCCAGGTTCAGCGTCCGCAGCGTCGACGCCCCCCGAAACGCGGCGTATCCGTAATCGCAGTAGGTATAGTACGGCGGCTTGCCGTCGGGCACGCAGTTGCCTTGCAGTGCGGGAGCGGTAGACGGAACGTAGGCGGGATAGCCGCCGGTTTCGTAGAGGTCGTTCGTGTTGGCGACCTGATAGGCGAGGTACGTGCCGATCTGCCGCGTGAACTGGCGGCTGAGGCTTGCGGTGGTGGTCGTCGTGTTGACGTGATGCGGCACCTGATACCACTGCCGCTGGGCGTTGATGCTCGCGTTGAGGTAGTAGTTGTCGTAGGCGCTGTTGAGGTTGCCGAACTTGAGCGGCTCCATCGAGACGGTGTACCCGGCGATCTGATTGAGGATGTTGTAATAAAGCCCAGGGCAGGTGTAGGCCGTGCCCGTCTTGTTCAGGTAACAGGCCGGGAACGATTGCAGTCCCGGCGGATTTGGGAGGCTGTTGACGTACTGCACGCCGACGGAATCGTGGTTGAAGCCGTACGAGACGTAGGTCTGCTCGTAGAGAGGCCAGTTGAAGATGCGGTTGTTGAAGCTGGTCCAGGTCAGCTGCAGCTGCGACGGATGGTTGAGCGCGCCGACGTATTCGCCGTTGGCGGTATCGTAGGCGGACGGGCCGAGCAGATTGTAGTTGGTGAGGATCGAGTACGCCGTCAGGTACGAGTGCGGAAACGCCTTGTTGGCCGTGATGTAGGTCGTCTGCGCGGCGGCTTCGGGGTCGATCAGATTGCGCGTGTAGAACTGCGTGAACGTTTGTATCTGGAACTCGCGGCCGAGCTGCTCGTAGAGCTGGAGGTTCGCGAACTTGTCCTGCTTGGTGAGCGGGTTGATCGAGAAGACCGCGTATTCGTGCTGGCCGACGAGGTGCTGCTCGAAGGAGAGGAACGGCCCGTAGTTCATGTCGTCGTAGCGGACGTGCAGCGCCGAGAGCGAGTTGTCGTTGCCGGCGAAGTTCCAGGTCAGGTCGAAGTTCGCGCCCGAGAGCGAGTTCTGCGCGAAGTACTGGTTGCTCGAGAAGTTCACCACGTACGAGCGCAGCGGGATGCCGACGCCGGCGAGATAGGTATCGGCGTCGCCGAAGCGCACGAAGGTGCGCGTTCCGACCGTGGCCGTCTTGGCCGTGATGCTGGGCGTTCCCGAAAGCTGCGGCAGAAAGAAGACGTCGCCGGGCATGATCCGGCCCTTGACGGGGTGGGCGAGGTCGTCGTTGAGGAACGTCCAGCGGTCGGGCTCGCTCGTGATCGGCACGAAGTAGATGCGGTTGAAATCCAGGAAATCGGAGATCGCGGCGCCGCTCGCCCGGCCGCTCTTGGTGCTCAGCGTGACGTGCCCGGCGAGCACGAAGCGGTTGAGCTTGAGGTCCATCGAGAACGCGTCGCCGCTCGCCGTGAAGCCGTCGCTCGTCTGGACGCGCACGTGGCCGTCGGCCTCCAGCAAGAAGCGGTCGTAGTAGAAGGAGATGTGGTCGGCCTGCAGTTGCAAGAGCGTATTGGCGCGGGCCGCCGTACAGGCGAGAGCAAGCAACAGCGGGAGGAGCACCGCCGATAGGATCGGTCGTCGCAAGGATTGACCTCGAAGCGTCAGCTGGTTTTGACGGCACTTTTCACCGGCGCGACGAGTATCCTACGTGCCGAAGGTGCCGGCCGGGCGAACCTTGGAACATGATGAGGATGCGGGCCGTCACCATCGTTATCGATTCCGGCGGTATCGGCGCGATCGGCGATTTTGCGGCGTTCGGCGACGCCGCCGGCGCAAACACGATCGGCAACGTCGCGGCACGCGCCGGCGGGCTGCATCTGCCGAACCTCGAGCGGCTGGGGCTGGGCCGGCTCTGCGAGATTGCGGGAGTCCCGCCGGCAGGGGAGCCTCGGGCGCGGGTCGCGCGCGTGCGGCCGCTCTCGGCGGGAAAGGACACGATCGCCGGTCACTGGGAGATGGCGGGCATCCTCACCGAGCAGCCCTTTCCCACCTATCCCGGCGGCTTTCCGCCGGAGCTCGTCGCGGCCTTCGAGGCGATCGCCGGGCGGCCGGTCCTGGGGAACCTGCCCGCTTCGGGGACCGAGATTATCGAGCGCCTAGGACCTGAGCACTTGGCGACGGGCCGTCCGATCCTCTATACTTCCGCGGACTCGGTCTTTCAGGTGGCGGCCCACGAGGAGGTAATTCCTCTTCACACCCTCTACGAATGGTGCGAAGGGGCCAGGGGAATACTCCAGGCGCCGCACAACGTCAACCGGGTGATCGCGCGGCCTTTTCTGGGCGAGCCGGGGGCTTTCCATCGGACGCCGAATCGTCGCGACTACGCAATCGAGCCGCCCCCGAGCTTGCTCGACGAGTTAACCGCCGGGGGCATCGAGGTGTACGCCGTGGGGAAGATCTGCGACATTTATTGCGGTCGAGGAATCGCGACGCCGGTGCGGGCCGCCGATAACGGTGATGCCATCGAAAAGACGCTGGAATTCATGATGCGCGCCGACCGGGGATTCATCTTCACGAACCTCAACGACTTCGATTCGTCCTACGGCCATCGCAGGGACGCGCGCGGATACGCACGTGCTCTCGAAGCGCTCGACGCCGCGATCCCGCGGCTCGAAGGCGCGATGCGCCCCGGCGACCACCTGATCTTCACGGCCGATCACGGCTGCGACCCGACGGCTCCGGGATCCGATCACACCCGCGAATACGTCCCGTTTCTGCATCTCGGCCCGGGCGGCGGCGCCGTCTTGGGCGACGTCGAGGGGCTCGGCGTGGTCGGTGCCGCGGTCAAGGGAGCCTTCATCCCGTAGCTCATGCAAGTCGCCGTTAAAGTCGCGGTAGAGCGCGCGGTTCCCGACTCCTGGCGCTTCGTCAAGCGCATGACCGACCTCGCGCTCGGCTCGGCGTTCTTCCTCCTGCTCTCGCCGCTGATCGCGCTCGCGGCGCTCGCGGTCGTCTGCGTAACGGGCGGCACGCCGTTCTTCGCGCAGGAGCGCGTCGGGATGAACGGACGCCGCTTCAAGATGTACAAGCTGCGCACGATGGTCGACGGAGCGCACGAGATGCGCGACGATCTCATGCACCTCAACGAGGTCGACGGCCCGGTCTTTAAGATCCGCAACGATCCCCGGCTCCATCCGCTGGGCAGCCTGCTGCGGCGTACCAGCATCGACGAGCTGCCCAACCTGCTCAACGTCGTTCTGGGCGATATGTCGCTGGTCGGCCCGCGGCCCGCGCTGCCCTGCGAGGTCGAGCACTACGACGCCTACGCGATGCGCCGGCTCGACGTGCCGCAGGGCATCACGTGCCTGTGGCAGATCAACGGGCGCAGCGAGGTCTCGTTCGAGGAGTGGATGCGCTTGGACAACCTCTACGTCGACAGCTGGTCGCCGCTGCGCGATCTCGAGATCATCGTGAAAACCGTGCCCGCCGTCCTGCGGAGGAACGGGGCCCATTAAGCAGCATCTGCGCGTCGTCGCTCCGCAACCGAAGCCGCACCACCGCTTCTCGATTGCGGGCTCGACGCTGTTCATCATCGCGGCGACGTTCGCGTCGACCCTCTTGGGCTTTTTCCGAGAGGTCGTCAACGCACGCTACTACGGCGCCGGCTGGGAGATGGATACCTTCCTGGCCGCGGCGACGATCCCGACGATCCTCTTCGGCGTCTTCAACGGCGCGCTGGTCAGCGCGCTCGTTCCGACGTTCTCGGAGTACATCGCGCACCGGAAGGAAGACGACGCCTGGCGGCTGGGCAGCACGGTGCTCAACATCCTCGCGATCGTGCTGACGCTCTGTGCGGTCGTGGGGTACTTCACGGCCGGCTGGTACGTGCCGCTGATCGCGCACGGCTTCCCGGCCCCGCAGCTCGGGGTGGCGATCCGGATGACGCGCTGGCTCATGCCCAGCATCGTGGCCGTCAGCCTCTCCGGCGTGCTCTCGGCGATGCTCAACGCCTACCACCGCTTCCGCTCCGCCTCGCTGATCGGCGTCGCCGTCAACGCGGTGACGATCGGCTGCGTCATGCTGCTCAATCGCAGCATCGGCATCTACGCGCTGGTTCTGGGAACCGCTCTCGGATTGACCGCGCAGATGCTCGTGCAGCTGCCGGCGTTCCTCTCGATCGGGAAGTACCGCCCGATCATCGATCTGCACCATCCCGGGCTGCGCAAGATCGGCGTGCTGCTCGGACCGATCATCGTCGGCTCGGCGGCCGGGCAGCTGGCGCTCTTCTTCGATCGCTTCTTCGCTTCGACGCTCGGATCGGGCTCGATGGCCGGGATGAACTACGCGACCAAACTGGTGAACTTTCCGCAGCAGATCTTCGCCGCCGCGATTGCGACCGTGATCTTCCCGCTGCTGGCCGCGCAGTTCGCGCGGGAGAACCGGCGCGGCGTCGCGCGCTCGGTGGTCACCGGGCTGCGCCTGGTCAACTTCATCACGATACCGTCGGTCTGCGCGCTCATCGTCCTCGCCCACCCGATGGTGCAGGCGCTCTTCGAGCGAGGAACCTTCGGGCCGAGCGCCACCGACATGACCGCGGGTCTGCTGCCGTACGCCGCGCTCGGCCTCGTCGCCCTGGGCGGTAACGTCGTGCTCACGCGCTGCTGCTTCGCCTGCAAGGAGACGGTCTGGCCGGTGACGATCTCGGTCGCGACGGTGCTGCTCAACGTGCTGCTCTCGATGGTCTGGCTTTCCACGCTGGGCGCGCGCGGGCTGCTCCTGGCCAACTCGGTGAGCCAGATCGTCCAGGCGGTCTTGCTCTCGATGCTCATCGCGCGGCTCGTTCACGGGATCGAATGGAACGTGTTGCTGCTCTCCACCGCAAAGATCGTCGCCAGCTCGTTCGTGATGTTCATGGCCTTGAACTGGATCGGGGCGCTCGGCGTCGTGCCCGAACCGACGCTGGCTTCGCGCGGCTGGTTCCTCTTCGGGCAGATCGCGATCGGGGCGCTCGTCTTCGTCGCGGTCGCGCGCATGCTCGACGTCGAGGAGCTGGAGCTGGCGCGCCGCACGATCGTGGCGAAGTTCGAACGCAACCTGGTCAGCCCGCCCGAGAACCGCGAGGCCCCGATCGCATGATGACCGGCGTGCCCGCTGCCCCCAAGAAGATTTGCGGCAAGGTGTCGATCCTGATGCCGGCCTTCAACGAGTCCAAGGCGATCGCCGCCAATTTGCGCGAGGTGGTTGCGACCTTCCGCGAGTTCGCGGCGGAGTTCGAGGTCATCGTCGTCGACGACGGCAGCCCCGACGATACGTACCTGCACGCCGGGCTGGTGCTGCACGAGCATCCGGAGTGCGTGCGCGTCGTGCGGTACGACCGCAACCAAGGCAAGGGCAACGCGCTGATCGCCGGCGCCGAGTACGTGCGCGGCGAGTACGTCGTCTTTCTCGACGCGGACATGGACCTGCACCCGTCGCAGCTGCCGGCGTTCTTCGAGATCATGGAGAAGACCGGGGCCGACGCCGTGATCGGATCCAAGCGCCACCCGCAGTCGCGGATCGTCAACTATCCGCCGGTTCGCCATCTCTATAGCTTCGGCTACTATTCGATCGTACGATTGCTCTTCGGCTTGCCGTTGCGCGATACGCAGACCGGCCTCAAGCTCTTCCGCCGCAAACTGCTCGACGACGTCTTTCCGCGCGTGCTGGCCAAGCGCTTCGCCTTCGACATCGAGCTGCTCGCGATCGCCCGGCACCTCGGTTACACGATCGCGGAGGCGCCGGTGCGCCTGGAGTTTCAGCGCAAGAGCCGGATCAGCTGGCCCGAGGTGTGGCGGATCTTCGTCGACACCGCCGCGATCTTCTACCGGCTGCGCATCCTGCGCTACTACGATTCGGCCGGGGCGGCGTCGGCGCGCCCCGATTTCGTGCCGAGCCGCGAGCTGTCGGTTTCGGATATCGACGTCAAGACGTGAGCCTGCGCGGCGGCGGCGCACTCGCGCGCGTCGCGGCAATGGCGGCCGTCGCCGTCGCGATCCTGCGGCCGATCCTCTTCTCCGCGGGCGTTCCCGCGTTGCGGCACGACTGGATCTGGCCGCTGACCCCCGGCGGCGTCGCCGCCGCGATGCTCAATCTGAGCGCGCCGGTCGTCGGCACGAACTGGAACGCGGCGGGATGGCTGCCGCGCATCGACGTGGTGCAGCCGCTCGTGCTGCTCGCGAACGCCGCCGCCGGCCCGGCAATCGCGCTGCGGGTACTGCTGCTGGCGATCCTGCTCACGGCGTCGGTGGGGGCCTATCGCCTGGCCAAGAGCTACGGCGCGCGCGAAGCGCCGGCGCTGCTCGCCGCGCTGTGGTATACCGCCGCGCCGTTCGCCGTCGTCGAGCTGGTGGCGGGCCATCTCTGGATTCTCGCGGCGTACGCCGCGTTTCCGCACGCAGTCGAAGCCTTGCTCGCGCGCCGGCGTTGGTACGCCGCCTTCTTCTGGTTCGCGACGACCGCCATCGACGTCCATTTTCTGGGCTTCGATCTGCTCGCCATGCTGGCGCTCGCGCTCGTCGGCGGCGTGCGGCCGCGCGAGATGGGCGGTGCGTTCGCCGGCCTGTGCGCGTTCGTGCCGAGCTTGATCGGCGTTGCGTTCGCGGCG
>Ga0335074_10015439_pt1 | contig 10730 bp, 14 predicted proteins | sample Lox_Sample_23_FD_206715 | JGI IMG/M metagenome (GOLD analysis project Ga0335074, IMG submission 206715) | Soil microbial communities from Loxahatchee National Wildlife Refuge, Florida, United States - Lox_Sample_2.3 | ecosystem: Environmental > Terrestrial > Soil > Wetlands | place: USA... | reverse complement strand
GGCAGCGGAGTCGCGGCGATCGGGTTCGGGCTAACGCTCGACGCCTACGACGAGGCGACCGGTTTCCCCAGGTGGACGGCGGCTCTCGCAGGCGTGCCCCTCGGGTCAACGATCGTCTCTGTGCGAGCGTGGCCGGGAGTCGTGACAGCCGGGGTCTCGGTGGCGGACGCCGGTGCCACCGCTTCGCGTGAGGAGTTCGTCCTCAACGCGGCGACCGGCAAGCAGATCGCTGTCTACCCCGCGGCCTCGCTAGGCGGGGCAGTCAGCGCTAACCGGACGCGGACCGTGGTCGTCGGGCCGGATGGGGTTACGTGTTACGCGAACTCAAGCCGCAAGGTTCTGTGGAGGCATCTGACGGGAGCATCCGGGCAGGCATGGGAGGTCGATGGCAGCGACCTGTACGTCACGGTGTCAGCCACCGGGGAGGCGGGCACGGCACCAGTGACCGCCGTCAGGCAAATCAGCCTGAAGACGGGGGCTCAGCGGTGGATCAGGCCGGACGGCCGGTCATTCGCGGGGCGGCTGAGCGGCGCGGCGGACGGATCGCTGTTCTTCTCTGGTGAGTCAGGCCTGAGCATCTACAGCACGGCGACCGGGCGGCTGACCGGTTACCGTGCCCATGCCGTGCCCGAGGTCGTCGACCCGGTGCAGCAGGTGCTTTACGTGGAGGTGAACGGGGCGCTGCTCGGGATCGATCCGGTCACGGGTCATAACGAGCGAGGGACTTCTTACCCGGGGCCGCCAGGGACTTACGGTGTGCGTGGCGGGGTCGCGCTTGGGCTCGACCCTGGCGCCGACGGCGCGGCCTGGGGATACAGGATTGCCAGGAAGCACGTGAGCTGGACGTCTCGTGTCCTGCCCTGGCCGCATTTCTTCGTCGACTTGTCTGGCATCGGGGGCAGCGTTGATCCTTCCAGCGGGATGGTGCTGCTGATGACCTGCGGCAAGGCGGGCGGAGTAGTGCAGTCCAGAGCTATGGCCGGCGGGGCGGGGCAGGTATGCCTGCGGCCGACACTGGTAGCTATTCAGCGGTGACGTCCGCTGGCGGGGCATGGGGTTCTTTGGGAGAACGTGCCTTACACATGCGCGCCATTGTCCCGCCGCCCGTCCGCAGACCCCGGCCAGCAGCATCAGATGTCCACCGATGCTGTCCGCCCCGCGCCGGCTACAGCATCAGAGTCCCAGCGACGTCACTGGGACAGCATCAGGTGGCCAACGTTGTCACTTGATCCGCCCTGCCAGCAGCAACGCTGGGTCAGCGATGCCGCCTGCCGGGCGGCGCCTGGCGATCTACGCTGACTTGATCGAAATCGACTGGCCGTGACCGATCGGTACGTCTGGCGAGGCAACGGCGCGTAGCCTAGGTCGGGCAGAATGTGATGCAAGCGCCTGTAGCTCAGTGGATAGAGCGGCTGCCTTCTAAGCAGTTGGTCGCAGGTTCGATCCCTGCCAGGCGCGCTCGGGTTCCGGCCCAGGTCAGGCCAGGTTTCGAGAGTCTAACGGGTGAGTGTCACGAAGCTTGCTTGCCGGGTCGTGCCACTTTCGTGCCAGATGGTTTGTTGATCTTGCGCAGTTCGGCGCGGGTTCTCTTGTCGACGAGGTCGGCGATCGTGCGCTGCCGATCATCGGTGGAGTGCAGGTAGATGAGCGCGGCCCTGGTGGTCGAGTGGCCCATGCGGTCCATCAGTTCACGGAGGTTCGCGCCCGCGTCGGCCGTGAGGGTATTTCCGGCGTGGCGCAAGTCGTGAAAATGCGTGCCGGGCGGACCCTCCTTCTCTACGGCCTTGATCCAGAAGCGGTGGTAGAAGTTGCTGTGCTGCATCGGCTGGTCGGTCGGGGCTGGTGAAGACAAGCGCGTTGTCGTCCTCGCCGACGAAGGCGGTCAGGTGGTCGCGCAGCTCGGGCAGGATGACGCGCGGGAACGAGACCGTTCGTACGCCCGCCTTAGATTTCGGCGGCCCAAATGTCCGCTCGCCCTCGCGAGTCGTGGTGAGCTGGCGTTCGATCCGGATCGTGAGGTTCACCAGGTCGATGTCGCGGCGGCCTTCCCGCGCCAGGTCCGTGAGCGTCCTGCGGACGCCGAGGTCCTGAACCTGGTAGAGGTCGAGCATTAGCGCTACATAGCTGGTCCGGGCCGGTGCCTTGCCGGCCTCGATGCGCGATACCGTGCTCGGCGCGAGGCTGAGCCGGTCGGCAGCGTCCTCCAGGCGCAGGGATCGCGCCAGGCGCAGCCGTCGCAGTTCAGCGCCCAGCAGGTGACGTCGGATCGTCGGCCCAGTCAGCGCAGCGAGATCTAGTGTCGGCTCAGCCATCAGGCTCGCAGGCGTCACGGCGTCCCCGCCGGGCGCAGCACCCGCACGATGACTGCCGCCGCGCTCGCGGGCGTGTCAGCGATCGGCTCAGCCCACGGCCACCAGTACGCCCAGGTGCCATCCATCCGGGGCCGCGCATGAATCGTCTCTGACAACGCTGCTGCCCCCGGCTCAGGATTGCGCGCATACAGATGGGGCAGTCTGCCGCGCGGAACTTGCACGCTTGATTCCCACCCGTGCCCGGCCAGCTCGGCAGCGAGAGCATCAAGCTTGGCCGTTACCTCAGCCGGGTTCACGACCGCTGACCGGTCGATGCCAGCCTCAGCCACCATTACCGCCTGCACGTGTCACCGGCGTGCAATAGATGCACGAAACCCGCGTCCGGGTCAGCGGCTCAAGTTCGCCCGCGTCACCGGCCCTTGCCGCTGACCGGCGGAAGTCGCGGAACTTCCAGCCCCGCCCGCCGCACACCCGGCAATCTGTCCGTCGCCCGCGGTCCTGTTCTGGGCATTGCGTTACGCAGTTCACACTGCCGATGCTCGCCGGGAAACACGTACCGTCGCTAGCCGCATCTACAGCGTCACGGCGTGCCGTGTCTCATGATGTCTCTCGGCTGTCTCCGATTTGGCTACCCTGAGATGCGACACCACCGCCGGGAGGTTCCGTTGCCTAACCAGCCCGTCCTGCTCAAGGTCTTAATAGGCCAGCGGCACTGGCAGAACTACGGCACGTTCAGCGCCGAGTATGACAAGGCCGCCGGCCAGCTTGACAGTAACCTGGCGCGCACCCATCCGAGCCGCGCGCAATTGCACCGTTGGACCAACGGAGCCCTCAAAGGCCTGCCCTACCCAGACCATTGCCGCGTCCTCGAAGTCATGTTCCCCGGCTACACCGCCGAGCAGCTCTTCTCACCCTCAACCCCCGAACTGCTGTACGCAGGCAGCCAGGCCAACGGCCATGCCGTGGCCAACGCCCCATCGTCTGGTCCGCCCATCTTCGCTGCCCCCTCCGTGGGCATCCGGCCGTTCATCGAGCAGGCATTCCAGCGCGACCACGTGTCAGTCGACTTCGCCGGATTCTCTGGCGAGACCTTGCACGGCGTGATTCAGGAACCGCTCGACAAGATCCGCATCGGCCGGGCCAGGCCCGCCAGCATCACTATCCGCATGCTGCTGCCCGACACCACCCGGCCGATGGTCCTGCCCTGCCGAGCCGACGACCTGTCCGACGATCCAGGCCTGCGGGCCAGGATGACCAGGCTCACCGCCCGCCACGCCCACGCGATCGTCGACAGCGTGCAAGAACTCGCCGCACTCGGCATCGTCCCCGACGCCACGGCCGAGATCCGCGCGCACGGTTGCTCGTCCCTGTTCAAGCTTTACGTCCTCAACGGCGAGGAAGCGTTCTTCGGCCTGTACCCCATCCTCAAGCACCCGGTCATGCTGAACGACGGCATGCAGGACATCTACGACCTGATGGGCAAAGACGCGATGGTGTTCCACCACTCAGCCCACAGCGGCAACCCCACCGACCTCGCCTGGCTCAATCACGCCTCGACTTGGTTCACTACCATGTGGGACACCATCAGCTACGAGTACCCCGCATGACCGCACCAGCCGAGAACACCCTCGACCAGATCATCGCCCGCACCCGCTACCTGCTCCTTGACTTCGACGGACCGGTCTGCGACATCTTCGCCGGAGTCCCCGACATCACCGTCGCCGACCGCCTCCGCAAGCTGATCACCGGCCACGGCTTGAGCCTCCCTGATGACATCGCCACGACCCGTGACCCCATTGCCGTATTCATCTACTCAGCCACGATCAGCCCCGACCTTTCCGCCCGCGTCGAAGCCGAGATGACCGAACAGGAAGCCGCCGCCGTTCCCGTGGCCAGGCCGACCGCCTACGTGCATGATGTCGTCACCAGTTGCCGTGATTCAGGCCGTGCCATCGCGGTTGTCAGCAACAACTCGGATCGGGCCGTCCGCTCCTACCTTCAGCTCCACGGCCTCGACGACCGCATCGACCTGGTGGTCGCGCGCACCAGCTCGGACCCGGCGTTGCTCAAGCCAAGCCAGCACCTCATCGACATGGCCGTCAGCGAACTGGCCGCCGATCCCGCCGAGTGCGCCCTAATCGGCGACTCGGCGACCGACGTGGAAGCCGGACGGCTCGCAGGCGTTGACACCATCGGCTACGCCAACAAACCCGGCAAGTTCGACCACCTCGCCACTGCCGGAGCGACAACGGTCATCACCAGTCTCGTCGACCTCGTGCTACCCCTCCGAGCCCGACCGCTGCCGAATTGAGCCGTATCTGATCAAGGCGGCGCGCAAGCGCGCCGCAGGCCAACGCCAGCGCCCCGGCCTTGGCCTTGACGGCCCGGCCGGACGCGCGTCGGCCACGCATCAGCAAGTCGCCAGAACCATGGCCAACGTCATCGCGCTCTTGTCTCCGGTGGCCATTCGCCAGGGCCAGTGCGTAGCAGTTGTCGCAGCCGTCTGCACGATGAACGCGGTCACCTCGGCCGGTCCGCTGGGCGAATCCCAGGGATTATCTCCCGCAGCAGGTCCGGGCTCGACATTAGGTGATCTTATATGCCGGCACACCCGGCCAGCCCATAAGATCAGCAACCCGGCTGACCGAACGGCCAAGAAGACCCATCCGGACAACCTTGCATCTTCGATGCGCGTCTGAACTAATAATTGCGTTACGGACGATTGAGGTAATGAGATGGACTCCAGGTGACTAAAGGCGCGAAGAGTATTATATGGGGTTTTGTAAGCTTTTCGGTCATTATAGGTATAAATACGCCAGTCGGGGTTGCTTCGGCAAGTCCGCTGGATAATCCGAGCTGCGACGCCGTCAATTACTCGTGGGTCGGCGCAAATTGGACCACGAGTGACAACCAGGTTTACGGTGTTCGTGCGCCCGTGTTTATGCGACAAGATGGTGAGTTGTGCACCAATTCTGAGGATGACGACTTCGAGTCGCCATGGATTTCGGTTGAGCAAGAAAAAGGCGAAGGTATCACTCAGATTGGCTTCGATCACGACTGGGACTCGATGGGGAACGAGCACTTTTGCCGCTTCTGGGCGATCGGAGATGGTGTTCCGCATGACTATGACTGCGGCGATACGCCAGATCGTACAACTGTCTATTTTGAAATCACTACATATTCTGCGGATGATAACATTTACTATTCGGTCGAGGACTGTGGGACCGGCGGCGATTTTAGTGACTGCACTCAGAAAAGCGGAAGTCAGCTAGCGTATGTTAACAATAATTCTGAGGCAGATTCAAACCAGGAGACGGATCACTCGTGCGCGTCGCATATGCTGGGAAGCTATGAGATTCCTGTACTCTCCGGCAACGATGAGTGGGGCACCGTAGGAAATGACGGCAGCAGCTGGGATGGCAGAGATTGGACGATCCTTTCGTCCGATGATAATGATTGCTCCGACGATTATGAAGCAGGCGTATCCGGCGACATCATCGATACTTGGGATAGCCGCAATACCACGTAATGGAGGCTAGAAAATGCGCCGACCCACTTCTCTCGGAATAGTGTCAGTGATGATGGTCGCCAGTATGACGCTTGCTGGTTGTGGCATGGCCAAATTCAGGACTGCGACGACTGCGACAGACGTGTCGACAACAATTACGATTGATCCTTCCGTGGGCGAGACCTTCGCTCCGCCACCGGCCGATGCGAGTCCCGCGCTAACTGCAGCTCAGGCTTGGGCGGCGTACACGCAGGTCGATACGAGCTACGGAAGTTCCCAGATCCCAGCCAATGTTAGCGTCGAACTAGGATTGCTGACTTTGCCGCTAGGTCCGTCAGGTGCGAACGGCTCCGAGAATTACACTGCCGATAATGAACTTGTCTATGGGTTCAGCTGGCACAACTGCCCAGCGTCGAGGAATCCTAAGGCTCAGACGCTCCCACCGAACCCCTGTGTGGAGTGGAATTTCCTTGATGCTAACAGCGGCAGTCAGATAGACGAGACATGGCAGATGTCGAACTGAGTAGTTATCGAGTATCAGGGCCAACGTTCTTGTGGAATGTACTCCGCTAGTATCCCGTAATTGAAGTATCTTTCTTCCAGTTTTATGAGACAATGAAGTATGCGCTATTCACCTGCCCTTGTGCTGTCGGATCGTGACCGCGGTGAGCTAGTTCTTATGACGCGATCTGGCCGGGTTCCCTCAGATGTCGGCTTTCGCGCTCGGATCGTTCTGGCGGTGGCCGATTGTAATAGTACAGCGGATGTGGCGTCGGCTCTGGGGACTTCCGCGCCCACGGTACGGAAATGGCGGGACAGGTTTTCCGCAGAAGGCGCGGACGGCCTGTATGACCGCGAGCGTTCTGGTCGTCCGCCGGTCGTGGATGAAGGAATGGTGATAGCGGAAACGCTGACGCCGCCGCCGGATGATTCCGGGCTGACTCACTGGTCAAGCCGCGAGCTTTCGAAGCGCATCGGCGTCAGCCACAACGAGATAGCCGCGATCTGGCGGAACTGGGGTATCCAGCCGCATGGCACGGAGTCATTCAAGTTCTCCACCGATCCCGAGCTCGACGCGAAGATCACCGATATCGTCGGGCTTTACATGGATCCGCCCGAGAATGCCATCGTCTTGTGCATTGACGAGAAGTCACAGGTACAGGCGCTGGAACGGTCACAGCCGATGCTCCCGGTAGCGCCGGGGCTGGCCGAGCGCCGCTCTCATGACTATAAACGTCACGGGACGACGAGCTTGTTCGCCGCGCTGGAAGTGGCTACGGGGCGGGTGACCGATCAGTACGAGTAAGTCTTCACCTCCTGCAGCCGTCTGCCCGGCCTGCCCTCATCAGGCACCCGCACGCAGCACGCCACCTCGGCCTTGCCGATATCCAGCGCCGCGATCCGCTCGATGATCTCCTCGTTGTCCTGCGTCCTGTCCAGCATCCGGCGCGCCTCCTCCAAAGAACCGGCGAAAGCCACCGCCCGCAGGAGCCAAGGGCATGAGTGAAGAAATCTAATCCTCGTGCTCGAAGCAACACTGAACGGCCCGTAACCCGGCTCCCAGCACCCGGCTTGAAAACGACCTCAACGATCAAGATGCTTCGGCGTCGGCGGACGGCGACCACCCCCAATTTTCCGACCAGAACCAACATCCCGCACGGATACCAAGGGCTTGACAGTTCACGCTCCAGGCGCTGATCGGCGCCTATCGGATGAAGCCCACCAGGTGGGACGCCACGAGGCCAGGAGACGCCATGACCGCCAGCTCCGCACAGCCCAGCCAAGGACAAGCCAGCCCGCGCTCCGCCGGAAGCACTGTCAACGACGCCTTGACACCAAAACGCCGACGCCCGCTCTCCGAGTACGCCGCCTTCGCCCGCCGCATCTTGCGCGCCTACAGTCGCCGCATCGCAACCGGCGATGTCGAATCGCTAACCTACTTGATCGGGCTGGCCGACGACATTAACGACGCCATCCAACAAGCTGTCAACGGCCTACGTTCTACCGGTTACTCCTGGACCGAGATCGGCACACGACTGGGCGTGACTCGCCAAGCCGCCCAGCAACGCTGGGGTCGTTGATCAACTATCTGCGCAAGACTTAGCCAATCCAACGTGACGGAATTCGTGATCAGCGGTTCATTTTGAACGTTCTTGCTGTCGCATCTCTTTTTCGAAGAATCTTCCCGCGTTCCTAATCAGGCATGAAACTAACTTAGGAGTAACGCTGAATCCGGCTTGCCGCAGTTCGCGCAGTAGTTCATATTTCCATGCCGCGTGGTCGTCAAGAGCTACATAGACGATGCCGTCGATATCGGAAGGTTTCTCAACCCCGGAAATCAGAAGGGCACACACTCTATTGCGGCCAATCAGGCCGCAGAAATATCCCATTTCGAAAATGACATTCTGACGGGCTCGTGGATGAAAATTACTCTCATTGGTGCGACCGCCCTTGTCGTCCGCGCTGAGGATCGCGATAGCATAGGCTGCATAAGCTGCATGCTGCTCGAATTTTTCAATGATCGTCTGGCCCTGGTTTGGTTGTTCATGGAGAATGACAGGGACTCGTCCGGTGGCGTGCTCAACAAAATGCGCCACCCGTTCGGCTAGTACAATATCGGCACCGTGTATGATGAAGATAGAAGCCTCTGATTTTGGCCGCGAGGACGGTGCGGGACCGGGCGAGTTGTGGCTTGCGGCTCGGGCCGGTGAACTGTCGGACGAGGGCCAAAGATGAAGGCGATCATTAACTGACTGGAGGTTTGCGATCTCTTTCTCGATCTTCCGACTAATGTCCTGGAGCGGTATCAGCGCCGAAACTCGATAGCCGTTGAAACTACGCGGATTCCTGACGTCCGCCTCATCGATAGCAGTTGTGTGACGATCAGCGGGATATTGCTGCTGTGCTTCTTTTGAAAGACATCTTTCAAGCCAGGTTAGATTATATTCGCGCCATATAGAAAGTGCGCTGAAAAATTGCGTCATCTTCTGTTCGGTATCAGAGGCGACGACCGCTCGCTGGTTACTTAGTTGCGTGCGAGTAGCTGGACCTTTAGGTCGCATAAATCTTGCGACCTGCTTATTCAGTTCATCTCGTTTCTTGACGATGTTCTGAAGATTGGCTATATCCGAATCAATCAGTCTTCGCCCGGCGCTTATCTGGAGGCTAAGCTGGGATTGCGCTTCTGCGAGTGGGATATTCAGCACCCAAGGTGTACTACCTGATGCGGCGGGCGGTCTGGTCATACGTACATTGTGCCCTAGCAAGGGTGTAGGCGGATATCAGGTCGCCATCAACCGCATGATCGTCGCACCTGCTGCCGTCCCCGCCCGCTCCGCAATTGGCGCAAGGTTGTGCGAGTCGGGCAGTTCGGAATTCGATGGCATCTTCGAGAGCTTGCAGGTGCTGGAACGATGCCCGATCGGGGACGATCCCCTTCGGTTGCGGTTCCTCGGCCGCGGCCTCCTGGTGGTCTTGATCGTCGTTGCCGGGAATAGTGGGTTCGGGTGCGGTGTTGCTCATCGACCTCCTTGGGCCAGCTCGCTGGCCTGTTTCCGGGTTCTGGTCGGCTGAGATAATCGCGGCTTGAGCTTCGCGTGACCCATTCCAGCTTGCATTACCACGCTGGCAAGAAACCGCTCTGCGCGTGCCCGTTGCGTGCCCGATAGGACCGTGATCGGCGGTGACTCGCGGTCGTTCACGGGCACGCCACGATGGCGCTGACCTGCGTCGCTGCAGGTTGGAGGGATTGCCTATTAGACCTCCTAAGCAGTCGGCCAGCGAACGCAAGTGCCGACATCAAGTAGTCTTGGGTTAGCCATAATCCTAGCTGGGGGCAGTCTCGGTTCGAGTCCGAGACTGCCGGAGTGCCGAGGCGTGCTCGCTCTATCAGTCGTCATGATCAATCTCGATCTGGTCAAGGCCCTGAAGGAGGTGGCGCGATTGATCGCAGCTAGGTTCGACAAGGTTCGTGCTTGTGATTCTCCTCACGGTAGTTGGAGTAACGGCTAGCTCGTCCCCTGCCTAGGGATCATGGCCCGCAGCCACCTGATGTGCCGCGCCGCCCGCTAGTGTCGCGTGGCATTAGTTCTTTGACGGTCTGATTTTGGCGAGCAATTCGTCGGCGTCCTTTGTCCACGAGAATGGCTGGCACCGCTCGTTGTAGGCGTCGATGAAGGTGCCGATGGCGGCGGTGAGGTCTTTGACGGAACGGAAGGTGCCGCGGCGGATGGCCTGGCGGGTGATGATGCCGAAGAAGATTTCCACCATGTTGAGCCAGGAGCATCCGGTCGGGGTGAAGTGCAGGGTGATCCGCTGGTTCTCCGGTTTGGCGAGCCATTTCCGGACTTCGGCGTGCTTGTGGGTGCCGTAGTTGTCCAGCACGACGTGCAGGTCGGTGCCGGGGTGGGCGGCGGCGACCTTTTTCAGGAACTTCAGGAATTCCTGGTGCCGGTGGCGGGGGTAGCAGGCGTCCGCGCTGATCTTGCCGGTGGCGACATCGAGGGCGGCGAACAGCGTGGTGGTGCCGTTGCGCTTGTAGTCATAGGTGGCCCGGGCGGGCAGGCCGGGCCGCAGCGGCAGCATGGGCGCGGTCCGGTCCAGGGCCTGGATCTGGGACTTCTCATCCACCGACACGACAACGGCGTTGCCGGGAGGGTCGAGGTACAGGCCCACGATGTCGCGGAGCTTGGCCTCGAGCTCGGGGTCGGTGCTGAACTTGAAGGTTTCCAGGCGGTGCGGCTGGATCTTCCACTTGCGCCAGATCCGGGCCACCGACGCGAAACTGATGCCCAGCTCGGCGGCCAGGAACCGGGCCGACCAGTGCGTGATCCCCAGCCGCTCCGGCGGCCTGCCGCCGTCGGCCAGCGTCGCCACGACCACATCGGCCTCGCTGATCTGCGCCGGCCGGC
>Ga0335074_10015438_pt1 | contig 10730 bp, 8 predicted proteins | sample Lox_Sample_23_FD_206715 | JGI IMG/M metagenome (GOLD analysis project Ga0335074, IMG submission 206715) | Soil microbial communities from Loxahatchee National Wildlife Refuge, Florida, United States - Lox_Sample_2.3 | ecosystem: Environmental > Terrestrial > Soil > Wetlands | place: USA: Florida... | reverse complement strand
CAAATCCCAGTCGCCGAGTTCCCAATCGTACGCCGCCTTGCAGGTCACTTCCTTGACCAGGTCACGTCCCTCGAGTCCCGGCGACACTTTGGCCTTCGCGACCAGTTCATCGGGATTCAAGTTGATACTTGAAATGACCGCTTTCTGCGCACCCGCGGTGCGAATATGCCGCACCAATGCTCGCGTATCGATTCCTTCGAGACCGGGTATTCCCGCTCCTTCGAGATATTCGCCGAGCGTCAGCCGCGCGCGCCAATTCGACGGCTGCTCAAGATACTCCCGCACTACGAACCCCTCGACATGGATATGATCCGATTCTTCGTCTTCCGGATTGATCCCGACATTGCCGATTTGCGGGTAGGTCATGCATACGATTTGCCCTTGATACGAAGGGTCGGTCAGCACTTCCTGATAACCGGTCATCGAAGTATTGAAAACCACCTCACCAGCGGCCTCGCCAATCGCGCCAAAGGCCCGCCCGCGAAAGACTCGCCCGTCGGCCAACGCCAGTATTGCTTCCTGCCTTCCCTGCATTCGCATTCAACTTCGCAGCTATCAGCTTAATTCGCCGCCGATCAATTCAACTTGGCGAATGACCTGCACGCCGCCTGATCCCTCGCATAAACGATTCGCCCCTCGACGATAGTCATTACCGCCGAACCCGTAAGCCGCATCCCTTTGAACGGAGTGTTACGGCTGAGCGAACGGAACAAGGCGTCGTCGACGGACCATTGTAAAGTGGAATCAATCACCGTGATATCGGCTCGCGATCCTTGCGCTAGTGTCCCTCCCTCACAACGCAACAAGCGCGCTGGATTTGACGACATCAATGTCACCAGCCGTGCCGGATCGATTATTCTCCGATGGACCAGCGCCAGCGCCAGGCCCAGCGCGGTTTCCAGTCCAATCACTCCGTTGGCGGCCTCGGCGAGGATCGCGGCATCGGCCGGCGACAGCCGCGCGGCTTCGTGCTTGCCATCGAACAGCCGGCCTAGTCGATCTATCTGTTTGGAGTCCGGATCATGCGGCGCATGATCGGTCGCGATAACGTCAATCGTACCGTCCGATATTGCTTCTACCAGTGCTTCATTATCCCTCTGTGGGCGCAGTGGTGGCGCCATCTTCGCATTCGGACCCCAGTACCCAAAGGCTTCATCAGTCAAGCTGAGATGATGGGGCGTGGCTTCACAGGTGACATCCAGTCCATTGCGCCTAGCCTCTCGGATGAGTTCCAGCGACTCGGCGGTCGCGACGTGGGCGATATGCACGTGACCACAGGTTGTCGCTGCGATCCTAAGATCACGCTTGACCCGTGCACTCTCCGCCTCGATCGGAATACCTGCGACGCCCAACCGCTGCGCCACCGCCCCCGCATGACAGGCGCCATGACCCGTCAGCGCACGATCCTCTTCGTGCAGCGAGATCGCCAGCCCGACCCGCGACGCTTGGCGAAGGGCGTCGCCCAGCACATCCTCGCGGTCGATCGGGATGCCATCGTCTGAGAATAGTGCCGCACCCGCCGCCGCCATCGCCTCGAAATCCACTAGCTCCCCACCGCCGAGGCCCGTAGTCACCGCCGATACCGGTAGTAGGCGTGCGCTATGCGCTACGCGCGCCCGTTCAAGCATGTAACGCGTGACCGCCGGCGTATCGTTCACCGGCGCCGTATTCGCCATCGCGGCGACCGTCGTGAAACCACCCGCGGCCGCAGCCGCGAGTCCGCTCTGAATTGTCTCCTTGTGCGGGAACCCGGGGTCGCGCAAATGGACATGCGGATCAATTAGCCCCGGCGTCACCCACAAACCTGCGCAGTCAATCGTTTCCGTTCCGTCGGGAGGGACAACCTGTCCAGGCCGCGCGACTGCGGCAATTCGCCCATCCAGAATTAACAAGTCTCTGACCCCGTCGAGCTTGCACGACGGGTCAATCACGCGACCGCTCGCGATCAGCAAGGGCCCCCTCACACGCCCTCGGTCTCCTTGACCGGATCAAGCGCGTCGACCATCGAGTAGAGCACCACCCGATCAACTGCCCTGCGCTTTTCCTCTTCTACCGCCGGCGTCAGCCGTACTTGTACGCGTTCCGAGCGCGCCGTCGGGATACTGCGCCCGATATAGTTTGGGCGAATCGGCAATGCCCGATGACCCCGGTCGATCAGCACGGCCAGCTTGACCGCCGCCGGACGCCCGCGCTGCCATAACGCCGTCATCGCTCGCTGCACGGTCCAGCCGCTATTGATCACGTCGTCAACGAGCACGACGGTTCGGTCATCCACCTCGAATTGCTCGGGACCCTCAATTGTTATCAGGTCAGTCTCACGGCCGTACACGTCGAGCGCGGCACAAGGCGGCCGGAATCCGGTGCGCGCCTCGATTAGCTCACGCAGGCGCAAGGCCATTAGCGCCCCGCGCGACACCACTCCCACGATCACTATCGAAACCATCTCCGCCGCGCCTGCCACGATTTGATCAGCCAGCCCCTCGCATGCCTTTGCGATTTCGGCGGCGTTCATGATCTCGCGCTGCGGCCCGCGCCGATATGGCTCGTAATCGTTCTCCTCGGCTTCTTTGACGGTATCGAAAACCGCCAGCGCCCCCTCTTCAATCCATTGCCGCACGAACCCGTAAAGGCTTTCGTCAAAGCGGTAGTAGCGCCGCGAGCGCGTATGGCCGACGAATTCGACCCGCAACTCGCGCTCGCAATAGTCACAACGCAGCATCAGGATTGATCGGTTCGGACTGCGCGCCAGCCGAAAGCGCGGGCGCAAATAATTGGCCTCGTGACGGCTGATACATGACGGATTCGTACAGCGCGGCGTCACCTCGCTCTTGAACTTGATCGGCGGCTCGATTTGCATAGGCTTGCACGCCTTGGAAGCGTGCTCGAGCATCCACGCGATCAGCGCCATCCGCACCGGCACGCCTGCCGCCGCCTGCTCGAAATAGACCGCCCGCGGATCGTTATCGAGCTCGTAGGCCAGTTCATCGGTGCGCGGCAGCGGATGCATCACCACTGCCTCTTGCGTGCGGCTGGTACGCAAGGCGCGGGCATCGAAATGACCATAGTCGGCTTGCGCTGTCTCACTCGAAGTGAAGCGCTCGCGTTGCAGCCGCGTCACGTAAAAGGCATCGAGCAATGCGGGGGGTCGCGCGACTGGCGTCCGTTCCAGCGGCATCTCACCCGTGAACAGTGCCATCTGATGAGGCTTGCTAGGGGTCAGGTAGAGCGCATCCAGTCCACCCGCCAGCGCTTTTAGCTCCTCAATCGAAACCGTCGAAAGCCCGTAACTGCTTTCTGCGGCGACCCGCGCGAGCACGTACTCCGGCACGTCCATCCCGCCGTACGGAACCGCCACGATATTCGCGCCGAAGCGCGCCAATGCATAGATCAGCGAATGGACCGTGCGGCCGAATTTCAGGTCGCCGCACAAGGCCACCGTCAGGCCCTTGAGATGGCCCTTCTTGCGCCGCAAAACGTATAAATCGCACAGAGTTTGCGTCGGATGCTCACGGCTGCCGTCACCGGCGTTGATAATCGGTACTGTCGCGTATTCGGCGGCGACCCGCGCCGCCCCATCATACGGATGGCGCACGACGATCATGTCCGCGTAAGTCGAAACTACGCGCACCGTATCAGCAAGACTCTCGCCCTTCGCCGCCGAACTCGCATGCATATCGGCTGAACTGATCACTGAACCGCCCAGCCGATGCATCGCCGACTCAAAGCTCAGCCGCGTGCGCGTCGAAGGCTCGTAGAACAGCGTCGCCATGATCAGTCCCGACGCGATCGCTGGAGGCCGCCCAGCTTCGAGGGCACCACTGAAACTGTCCGCCAGCTCAAAGATACGCTCGATTTCGGCGGTCTCCAGATCGTCGATCGAAACCAGGTCATATTTCGGCGAACGGCCGTTCACTTGCCTCGATCCTCACCGATCAAAACCGCGTCGATCCCATCAACTTCGGCCAGCCGCACGTAGACCCGGCGGCCGCGCGGCGCGTCGATATTCTTGCCCACATAATCGGCCCGGATTGGCAATTCGCGTTGTCCGCGATCGATCAGGACCGCCAGTTGGATTGATTCGGGATGACCACGATCGGCCAGCGCCGTCAACGCAGCCCGCACCGTCCTCCCTGTGTAGAGCACGTCATCGACCAGCACCAACCGCCGTCCTTCCAACTCGAATGGAATGTCTCGCCCGAGCAGGCGTGGATCGCCGGGTGCTCCACGCCCGTCATCGCGGTACGATGAAATATCGAGAGTGCCCAAAGCGACTTCGGCCGCACCTTGCTCGCGCAATAATGCAGCTAGGCGCTCCGCCAGACAGGCCCCGCGCCGAACGATGCCGATCAACGCGAGGCTTTGCGCACCGTCGTTATGCTCACCAATCTCATGCGCTATCCGCCGCACGCAGCGGCCAACCGCGTCGCTATCAAGTGCGGACGATTCCGGCGGGGTCATCGGTCAACGTCCTGGAGTGCTGAGCAGGCCCGTTGAAGACAAAAAAATACCGGCGCACCACTGCCGCCGGTCAAAATTCCTGATTCAATCATGTCGCTTTACCTTCTCGCCCTCGCAGGAGCGAATTTAAAGGCAACTCAAATCTAACGGCGCAGGTTCAGCCGGTCAACGCGCTTTCGCCCAGAGCCGCTTCGTATCCGGTGAGTTATCGACAGCGCTTCGCGACTCTCTGATCTAATTTGACGCACCGTCGCTTATCGAAGGGCCGTATATCGATTAGGCAATCAACACCACTCTCTCGTTCATTCACCCCGCGCGATCTTAGGCCCGACGTTCGAGCTTGCGCAGTCGCTGGTCTTGATCTTTGGTCTGAACGGTAATCCGATCGTCGAAGCGCTCGAACTTGCGTGCCAAACTGGTCAGCGTCTTGTTCGTTTGCTTCAACTCGGCGTCGAACTTCTTGACCATTGTGCCCGCTGACGCCGTGATTCCCGAATTAATATCCGCCGCTGCCGCCGGCAGTTCACGGCCCAAATCGCCCCGCACCGCCGCCAGTTCGCTGCGCAAATTTTCGTTGGCCGCGCCGATTTCGCGGCTCAATTCCGCGCGCAAATCAGCCATCGAGCGCGTTAGCTGCGACGCGACGAATTCGCGGCTGCGTTCCGCTTCGGCCGCCGTTTCGCGTCGCAGTTCGTCCCGTACGCTGGCGAATTCTTCTCTGAAATGAACTCGCGTGCCCCCTAGATGCTCCCCGATTCGCACCATCTCAGCCCCCAAATCAGCCCGCACCCCAGCTATCGCGTCGCGATTCTCGGCAATTCTGTCGGATAAGAACCGAATCTGCCGCCCGACTTCGGTGAATTGTCCGACCATCTCCTGGCGCAATGCTTCGAGCCGGCCACCAAAACCGGTGACGGCTTCAAGTACGAGGTCGAAGCGCGCGCCGAGTTGCTCCATGATCGCGCCGATCTTGCGAACATCCTCGGCCACTCCTCCCGCCTCCTCCTTCACACTCACCTCTTCATCCACGATTCCAGCACCCCCAACTGTCGCTTCAGGTTAGACCAAGTGCGGCGCCGAGTCTTGAGGCAGCTCCTGCATAGACTCACAGCCGTAATAATTCGGAAACGACCTCATCTCCCCAGCCTCGTTGGCAAAGACTCCCATACCTGACCACACGATCTAGCTGGCAACCTAGCGGATCGCCTTGAAGAAGCGCGACCAACGGATCGGCACAAGCGAAGGACTGTCGCTGTCCCACGACCAGTAGATAAACAGCGCATGCCCCTCGATTTGGTTGAAGTTAACGAATCCCCAAAAGCGACTGTCATAGCTGTGATCGCGGTTGTCGCCCATCATGAAGTATTCGCCCGCGGGAAGCGTCGTTGCGCTCAAAAAATCCCGCTGGTTGCCCGGCTGACGCTGGTCCTGCGGTACCTCGAAATGCGCATGAGGATCATCCGCCGGCTTGCCATTCAGATAGACGATGGCGTCTTTGACCGCGATCGTATCACCCGGAATGGCAATCACTCGCTTGATAAAATCCTTGGTCTCGTCCTGTGGATAAACGAACACCACCACGTCACCGCGATGAACCGTGCCGAGAGTGAACAGGTAATGACCCCACGGGATCTCGTCGGCGAGCGGCGTCAAGCCGAAGAATGAATCGGGCAACCTGAAACCGTAAGCCAGCTTATTGACGATTATGTGATCACCAACCAGCAGCGTTGGCTCCATCGAACCCGACGGAATCTTGTAGGCCTGGACGAAAAAGGTGCGTAGGACGATCGCTAAAGCCAGCGCGACAAGGAATGCTTCGGTGTATTCCCGGGCTGCGGACTTGCGTGGTGGCGGCTCATCCGAATGTGGCGGTGAGACGGGCTTCGGTTGCTTGAGTAATGGCTCGGGCACGCTTCCGGCTACTCCCCGACCTTGAGCAGGGCGAGAAACGCCTCCTGCGGAATTTCCACACGGCCCACCTGTTTCATCCGCCTTTTGCCTTCCTTCTGCTTCTCGAGCAGCTTCCGCTTACGCGTGATATCGCCGCCGTAGCACTTCGCGGTGACGTTCTTGCGCAGCGCTTTGACACTTTCCCGCGCGATAATCTTGGATCCGATAGCGGCTTGGATTGCGATTTCGAACATCTGGCGCGGGATTAGTTCGCGCATCTTCTCACACAGCAGCCGCCCCCGCTCGTACGCCTTATCCCGATGGACGATAACCGACAGCGCATCGACGGTTTCGCCATTGATTCTGATGTCCAATTTAACCAGATGCTGCGGACGGAAGTCCAGAAACTCGTAGTCAAGCGAGGCGTAACCGCGGCTCACCGATTTAAGCCGATCATAAAAGTCAAAGACGATTTCCCCGAGCGGAATCTCATAACTGAGGATCGCCCGCTGATGGCCCGAATAGCGCAAATCGCGCTGTATTCCTCTCCGTTCCTCGCATAGCGCCATCACCACTCCCAAGAACTCCTCGGGCACATGGATCGACGCGAGAATGAACGGCTCCTCTATTGCTTCAATCGTATTTTCATCCGGCAGATGGGCCGGATTATCGACCATCAATGTTTCGACTCCAGTCGTCTTCACCCGATACGCGACTGTGGGCGCCGTTACGACGAGATTGAGTCCAAATTCGCGTTCAAGCCGTTCCTGCGCAATCTCCATATGCAGCAGGCCGAGAAAGCCTGCGCGAAACCCGAAACCGAGCGCTTGCGAGGTCTCCGGCTCGACGATCAGACTCGCGTCATTGAGCCGCAGCTTGTCGATCGCGTCGCGCAACTCACCGTACTGGTTCGCCTCGGTCGGATAGAGGCCGGCGAACACCATTGGCTTAAGTTCCTTGAACCCCGCTAGCGGCTCACTCGCGGGACGCTCAGCGTCGGTCATCGTATCGCCGACGCGCATATCGGCCACGGTCTTGATTCCCGCGACCACAAAACCGACCTCGCCCTGCCCTAGCGTCTCGGAAGGTTGCTCATGCGGCGTGAAATAGCCCAGTCGCATTAGTTCGCCCTCCTTGCCGGTACCGATCAGCCGGACCTTCATGCCACGCCGCAGTTCGCCGTCAAAGACTCGCACCAGGCCGATCACGCCTTCGTAGGGGTCGTACCAGCTATCGAAGATGAGTGCGCGCGGCACGTTGCCGAGACTTTGCTTGGGTGCCGGTATCCGTTTGACCACCGCTTCGAGTACTTCATTGACGCCAACCCCCTCTTTCGCGCTGGTCAGGATTGCGTCACTCGCATCGAGGCCGATCACCTGCTCGATCTGTTCCCGCGTGCGCTCGACGTCGGCCCCTGGCAGATCGATTTTATTGATTACCGGGATAATTTCGAGGCCGTGGTCGAGCGCCATATAGACATTCGCGAGGGTCTGCGCCTCGACTCCCTGGCTTGCGTCAACCACCAGCAATGCGCCGTCACAGGCCGCCAGGCTGCGCGAGACTTCATAGGCGAAATCGACGTGCCCGGGCGTATCAATCAGGTTGAGGACGTAGGTTTTACCGTCACTTGCGGCGTAATTCAGCCGCACTGATCGCGCCTTGATTGTAATCCCGCGCTCGCGTTCGAGGTCCATCGAATCGAGGAATTGCTCGCGCGATTCACGCTTTGAAAGCGCACCCGTGCGCTCAAGCAGACGATCGGCCAGCGTCGACTTGCCGTGATCGATATGAGCGATTATTGAGAAATTACGAATCAGTTCGCGTGATGTCATCTAACCCCGGGCGCATACAGAGCGATTGCAACCGCTCACCATAACACATCAGCCGCGACCGCGATGGCATTTTGTTCGCAAAGTACGCGAACACTTGCGGACGCTCGCCACCCTCTGCCACTGCCTCAACTCCCAGCCCGCTTGTGCCCCTGATTGTCAATTATGCGCCTTTGGCGAAGCGATCCTGGAAAAAACGATAGGTCTGCGCCAAACCAGTCGCCAACGAGACATCCGGCCGCCAGTTCAACTCCCTGGCCGCCCTCGCCGGCGATATTACCGAACGCATCTGTTCGCCCGGACGCGCGGGACCATATTCCGCCGCGCGGCTAGTGCCCGCCGCTTTCGCGAGGGTGCGAAAAAGCTGATTGACGCTGGTTTCGACTCCAGTGCCAATATTGAATGCCCCTGAAACCGGCGAGGCTACTGCGGCCAGGTTCGCCCGCACAACATCGCCGACATAAACGTAATCGCGCGTCTGCTCACCGTCGCCATAGATCGTGACCGGCTTGTCTTCCAGCATTCGCCCGCAGAAAATCGCCACCACCCCGGCTTCGCCATGCGGATCCTGGCGCGGCCCATAAACGTTGGCGTAACGTAGCGCAACATAATCGATCTCGTACTGCGCCTTATAGAAAAACAAGTAGGCTTCGGTAGCAAATTTCGCCACCCCGTATGGGCTGATCGGCCGCCGCGGATGATCCTCATTGCAGGGAAATTGCTCCTGCTCGCCATAGATCGCGCCGCCCGTGGACGAGAAAATCACCCGCTTCAACCCATGCTGGCGCGCTGCCTCGATCAGGTTCAGAAAGCCAACCAGATTGACTTGGGCATCGAACGGCGGATCGGCCACCGACCGCCGCACATCCATCTGCGCCGCCAGATGGATAATCGCCTCCGGCCGTTCCTGCGCGATAATCTGCTGAACCTTTGCCGCGTCACGCAGGTCCGCTTCGTAAAAACGCGCCTTTGGATTCACCTGTGCACGTTTGCCCGCCGATAGATCGTCCAGCACGGCGACTTCGCTGCGTCCTTCGGCGATCAATGCGTCCACCGTATTCGAGCCGATAAAGCCCGCTCCACCGGTTACCAATAACCGCATAGTTCTCTATTTCCCGCTCCACACCAAAGCTGCTTGCGCCCGGCGCGAACGCTAGATCGGCCGCCTGCCTATCGAATAATAACGGAATTCCAGCGCCTTCATCAGTGCGGGATCATATAGGTTGCGGCCATCAAATATCACCGGCTCTTTGAGCTCAGCGCGAATCCGCTGAAAATTCGGATGACGAAATTCATTCCATTCGGTGAGGATCAGCAATGCGTCGGCGCCAGCCAAGGCCTCGTAGTTCGTCCGATGATAGCTGATACGATCGCCGAAAGTCCGCCGCGCATTTTCCAGCGCTTCAGGGTCATGCACCTGCACCCGTGCGCCTGCATTCAATAGCTCCTCGATCACCACCAGCGACGGCGCCTCGCGCATATCATCCGTGCGCGGCTTGAACGCGAGTCCCCACACGGCAAAGGTCCGGCCTTTCAGGTTGTTCCCGAAATGCTGCTTGACGCGATCAACCAAGAGACCCTTCTGCTCGCGATTAACCTCGTCCGTCGCCTTGAGCAGCGTAAAATCCAGCTTGTTATCGGCCGCACTATGCACCAGGGCTTGCACATCCTTGGGAAAGCACGACCCGCCATAGCCGACGCCGGGAAACAGGAACTGCGATCCGATTCGCCGATCGGTGCCCATCCCGCGCCGCACGTCGTTGATTTCTGCGCCGACCGCCTCGCATAGATTCGCCATCTGATTGATAAATGAGATTCGCATCGCGAGCATTGCGTTCGACGCGTACTTGGTCAGCTCCGCCGAGCGCGGATGCATCACCAGGACTGGATTATCGGTGCGTACAAACGCCGCGTGAATCTCACGCAAAATCGCGGTCGCCTGTTCGCTGGTACTCCCGATCACTACGCGATCAGGCCGCATAAAGTCCTCGATCGCTGAACCTTCCTTGAGGAATTCCGGCACTGAACAGGCGTCAATCCGATGGTCCGCGACGCGCTCGACCAGCGCACGAATCTTGTCGTTAGTACCGACCGGCACCGTACTTTTGACTGCAATTATATGATAGCCGTTGGCCGCTTTGGCGATACTCTCCGCCGCCGCCAGCACACCCGTCAGATCCGCCGCACCGGTCGCGCTCATCGGTGTACCGACGGCGATGAACGATACCATCGAACGCTGCACCGCCGGGGCTAGTTCGGTCGTAAAGCTGAGCCGTCCGTCCTTGACGTTGCGCCGCACCAGTTCTTCGAGACCCGGCTCATAAATCGGCACCTCGCCGCGGCTTAGCTGCTCAATTCGCCGGTGGTCGATATCGACGCAGATGACCTCATTGCCGCTCTCGGCGAAGCAGGTGCCGCTGACCAGCCCCACATATCCTGTACCCACCACTGCGATGTTCATCTACGAATTAAAATTCCTCCTTGATCACGTAAATCGGCTTTCTCTGCGATTCGTGATAAGTCCGGGTAATCATTTCCCCAATTAGCCCCAGG
>Ga0335074_10015437_pt1 | contig 10731 bp, 8 predicted proteins | sample Lox_Sample_23_FD_206715 | JGI IMG/M metagenome (GOLD analysis project Ga0335074, IMG submission 206715) | Soil microbial communities from Loxahatchee National Wildlife Refuge, Florida, United States - Lox_Sample_2.3 | ecosystem: Environmental > Terrestrial > Soil > Wetlands | place: USA: Florida... | reverse complement strand
CTCGTCGCGGTACGAACGCTGGATTTCGAGCACGTCACGAAATCCCTTCGTCGTGATCAGCCCGAGCTTGGCCCCGGTCCGCTCGATGATCAGATTGGTGACAAGCGTCGTTCCGTGCAGGAAGTGCGAGACTTCGTCCGCACTTACCTTGATGTCGGCAACCGCCTTCAGGAATCCGTCCTCGGGCGCGTGCGGCGTGGTGAGTGTCTTGGTTCGTTCCAGTTCGCCCGTCACCTCATCGAAGACGACAAGATCGGTGAATGTCCCGCCAATGTCGACGCCCACTCGCTTCATCTCTTGCTCCGGGTTTTTTGACGTCGTCTCCGGCTCATGTCTGCCTCACCGGGACTTGCGCAGGATCGAGGCATGTTCCCTGAAGAATGCGGCGGAGACGTCGATGGTCTTCCGGACGTCATCCTCGCTGTGGGCGTAGGAGATGAAGGCGCGGTTGGTATAGTTCGGCTGAATGTAAATTCCGTGATTGAGGAGATGGCTGTGATAGGCCCGGTCAATCCGTGAGTCCTTGGTGGCCGCGAAATGCATGATGTCGCGATAGGACTCGACCTTGGTCACGGTGAAGTAGACGCACCAGATTGAGCCGTAATTGTAGCAGACCGCGTTGATCCCGGTCTGCCGGATCGCGTCATTCAGGCCGTCCGACATCATCTGGCCCAGGTGGAACAGCTTGTCGTGCACCGGCTCGGTGCGCATGATTTCGATGGTTTTCTGACAGGCGACCACCGACAGAAGGTGGCCGTTGAAGGTGCCGGAGTAGAAGCTCGGCCCCTCCGGAGCCATGTTCGACATGATCTCGCTTCGGCCGGTGAGGGCGGCGAGCATGAACCCGTTCCCCATCGCCTTGCCGAATGCGGCGAGGTCCGCGTGGACGCCCTGGCGCGCACCGGCCCCTTCGAGTCCGTGGCGAAATCCGGTGATGATCTCGTCAAACACGAGAAGGCAGCCGGTGGCGTCGCAGAGCTGGCGGAGGAATTTGAGGAATCCGGGCTTCAGCAGCAGGCAACCGCAGGAATGTGCCACTGGCTCAATGAAAATCGCTGCCAGGTCCTTTCCGTGTCTCCTGACGAGGTTCTCGGCGATTTCCTCATCATTGAACGGGGCGATGAGGGTATGCGCGGCGTGCTCCGGCAGGGCCCCTGAGGAGACCGGGATCGCCCGCAGCTCATTGGAGCCCGCCACCTGTTCGGGTGAGGGTCGCACGGACAGCGCCAGCTCGTCGTGCCAGCCGTGATAGCCTCCTTCGAATTTCAGGATCTTGCTGCGCCCGGTGCAGGTGCGGGCCAGCCGGACGGCATTGTAGAGCGGGTCGGAGCCACCGCCGCCATGCAAGGTCGTCTTTTCGGCGTACGGGATGATTTCGGCGAAGGTCCTGCACAGCTCGACCTCGCGCGGGTGGGGTTGCGCGAAGAGAACACCTTCCGATTCCATCGCATCGATCACGGCGCGGCGGATGCGCGGCTCGTTGTAGCCCAGGCTGGCCGGTCCATAGGAGGCGTGATAGTCGATGTACTCGTTGTCATCGACATCCCAGATCCGGGCGCCGAATGCCTTCTTCATGAAGAGCGGAAACGGCTTGTAATACCGGCCCGCGCCCTGGACGCCGGCGGGCGCGTATTGTTTCGCCTCTTCGTAGAGAGTGCGCGACTTCTCGGTTGAGACCCGGAATTGCGGCATGCCGATTCGAGCACCGCCGGGCTCCGCGCCTTCCTGCTCCCACTCGATCCCTGTCATGACCGACGGATTCCTTCCTCGAGTGCGTCACTTTCACCGGCCGGCGAACGCCCCCACCCGAGGGAAGCCCGCCATTCGCAGACGTCGGCCACCGTTACTCAGGCTCCGAGCGACATCTCGGCGTAATCGAGGAGATTGTTGGCGCGCCAGTTAAGGCCGGATACCTCGGATCGGGCCGTCATGTAGAAACCGATCCCAATGCTGAAGGCCCAGGGGGCCTCATCGACGATGATCCGGTGCGCCTGTTTCCCGAGCTCGCGCCGTTTGGTCGCGTCGGCGGTGTTGAAGCACTCGTCGAGCAGCGCGTCGACCTTCTTGTTGCTGTAGTTTATCCAATTGGCCACCGATGTCGGGCCCGAGCCAAAGAAGAGGCCGAGCGAGTACGCCGGATCTGCCACCCAGGCGCAATCCTGCACCAGCACCGCCTCCGCCTTGCGCGAGAAGTACTCTTCCTGGTACGCCGCCGGCGTCAGCTTCTGGATCTGCACGTCAATGTCGAGCTTCTTGAGTTGCGTCTGGATCTGGACTGCGACCTGCTCATGCTCCGGCCTTGCGGCGTTCTGCGCGAGTTTGAACGAGAACGGGCCCTGTCCGGCCTCCTTCAGAAGTCCCTTGGCCTTGTCGAGGTTGGTCGGGTAGTACGGCCAGTAGTCGATGGCGGCGGGGTAGGATTCCGGCGTGTAGCCTTTGAAGAGGCGAACGTTGGGCTGCTTCAGGTAGACCGTGTCGATGATCGCGTCGATCGGTGCTGCATAGGCGATCGCCTGCCGCACCTTCACGTTGTCGAACGGCTTGACGTCGTTGTTGAGCGCGAACATGACGGCCTCGTTGCCCTTGATCGCCGTGACCTTGACCCCGGGCTTCCCCTCGCATTGCTGGCGCTGCAAGGGCTCGAGTTCCTTGGCGATGTGCACCGCGCCCGCCAGCAGAAGCTCGAGCCGCGTTGCCGACGAGGGAACTTCGCGCCAGATCACTCGCGGAATCTTCGGCTTGGCACGGTAGTAGTAAGGGTTCACTTCGAAGACCACCACCTGCCCAGGGGTGAACTGCGTCACCTTGTAAGGCCCGAAGGTGGCACTGTTCTTGCCCAGCCAGTCCTTGGCCCATGGATCGCTGGTGGTCGCGTGCTTTTTCGCCTCGGTGGAATCGTAGATGACGGGGTTGTTGAGCGACGTCGCCTGTTCTGTCATCAACAGCGAGTTCGGGCCAGAGAGATCCACCTCAAGCGTGTAAGGATCGATCACCTTGATCGCATCGGCGCTTGGGATGGAGGAGGATTTCATCATCCACATCCCTGCAGTCTTGAGCGATAAGGTCCTGTCCCACGACCATTTCACGTCGTCGGCTGTGAACAGGTTTCCGTACTCGCTCTTGACGCCCTTGCGCAGGTGAAAGGTCAGCTTCTTGCCGTCCGCGGAGACGTCCACCGTCTCGGCGAGACGTGGTTCATAGGGCGGTTCGAATTGCGGCATACCCACGCCGTCCGCACCTTTCTTGAAGTAGTAACAAAGCAGATACTCATAGATGAAGACAGGCAGCTCCCAGCTTTCCAGAGAGGCGCCGTACTCCGGATCGAGCGAGACCGGGGTCGCCGAGACGGCGACGATCAGCGTGTTGCTCGCCGCGGCGGCCGCGGGAGTGGCAAACACGCCGGGCACGACAAGCCCACCTGCGGCGAGACCGCCCGCCACCCCCATATCCCGCAAGATCTCACGTCGTGTCGGCAAGCAGATGCTCGGTCGGTATGCCATCTCTGGTCTCCCCTTATGATTTTGGGCTCGATACCTCACTCAACCACAGGTCATCAGACTGTTTGTCCGGCGGCGGTGTCGCCCCATGCGGGGAGGAACTGCCCAGGCTTTCGCCAAAGCCGAGCTCCCGGGCGCGGAGGCACGACACCCAGTGGTCTTTGCGGATCTCTTCGAGCTCAGGCACTGTCGCGCGGCACAGTTCCTCCGCGGCCGGGCAGCGCGAGTGCAGGTGGCAGCCCGTCGGGAGGTTGATGGGGCTCGGGATCTCGCCCTTCAGCACGAACTTCGCGCGTCGGATGCGCGGGTCGGGCTCGGGGACCGCCGAAAGAAGCGCGCGCGTGTAGGGGTGAACCGGCCGCTCGAAGAGCTCCTCCGTGTGGCTCATTTCCACGATCTTGCCGAGATACATCACGGCAACTGCGTTGCAGAGATAGCGGACTGTCGTCAGATCGTGGGAAATGAAGAGATAGGTGATTCCCTGACGCTCCTGGAGATCGATCAGGAGATCGATGATCTCCGCGCGCGCGGTGGGATCGAGCGAGGAGACGGGTTCGTCGAGTACGACAAACCTTGGCTCCGTCGCGATGGCACGGGCGATGCCGACACGCTGCTGCTGTCCCGCCGCCATCTGATGCGGATGCCGGTCGGCGACGCCCCGCGGCAAACCCACCGTCTCGAGCAGGTCGAGAACCCGGTCGCGGCGATCGACGCTCGATAGCTTCGCGTGCAGGCGCAGCGGCTCGGCGACAATCTGCCGCACCGTCATCTGCGGATCGAGCGAGTCGAACGGCTCCTGAAAGACGAGCTGCATCTGGGGACGGATGACCCGAAGGCTCTCTTGCGACAGCCCCAGCAGGTCCTTCCCGTCGATCAGAATGCGACCGCTGGTGGGTTCGATCAGGCGCAGCACACAGCGTCCGATCGTGGTCTTTCCCGAACCCGACTCGCCCACGATGCCCAAGGTCTGGCCGCGGTCGATGCTGAAGGAGACGTCGCTGACCGCCTGCAGCGGTTTCGCCGAACCGGCAATGGCAAAATGCTTGACCAGATGCTCGACCCGAATCATCGGTGCCATCATACGTCCCCGGCAGCACGCACGTGGCACCGCACGAAATGGCCAGGCGAAAGCTCGCGCAATTCCGGCGGCAGCTCGTGGCAGATCGGCTGCACCAGCGGGCAGCGCGGGCTCAGCGCGCACCCGTTGGGCAACTCGTAGATGCTCGGGCTCACTCCCGGCATCAACTTCCGGCCGCGCTGGCGCGTTGTGGAAACGGCCTTGATCAGAGTCTCGCTGTAGGGATGAAGCGGCCTGCGGAAGAAGACCCGGACCGGCGCTCGCTCGATGACACGCCCGGCGTAGAGTACGGCGACATCCTGGCAGTGCTGGGCAATGATGCCGAGGTCGCGGGTGATGAGGATGGTCGCCGAGCGGAGCTCATCCACCAGCCCCTGGATCAGATCGAGGATCTGGGCCTGGATTGTGACGTCAAGGCCGCTCGTCGGTTCGTCGGCGATCAGAATGCGAGGATTGTTCGACAGCGCCATCGCGATTGTCACACGCTGCGCCATACCGCCGCTGAGCTGGTGCGGATAGGAATGCATCCGGGTCTCCGGATCCGGAATTCCTACCTTTCGCAGCATCTGCACCGCATGTTCAGCAGCAGCCCGGCCGTTGAGCCGCCCGTGACTGCGGATGACGTTGACGAGCTGGCGGCCGATCGTCAGGAGCGGATTGAGCGCGGATTTCGGGTTCTGCACGACAAGACCGATCTCGCGGCCGCGAATCTGCTGCAGTGCCCGCTCGCTCTCGCTCAGCAGGTCGCGGTCGCGGTACCTGACGGATCCGCGGACAATCCGTCCGGGGCGGGCAACCAGATTGACCATTGCCATGGCGATGGCCGACTTGCCTGAGCCGCTTTCGCCGACGATGCCCAGGACCTGCCCCTCGCTGACGCTGAGATCGACTCCGTTCAGCGCCCGACCCACGCCTTCGCTCGTGTGGAACTCCACGTGGAGATCACGCACATCGAGCAGGACGCCCACGTCGCTATCTCCTCGTCCGGTCTGCCAGGTGGACCAGCGCCTCGCCGAGGAGAGCGAAGCCGAGAACGGTGAAGGCCAGGGCGAGTCCGGGAAACACCGAGGGCCACCACTCGCCGGTGTAGACGTTCTTCGCGCCGACCGCGATCATCGAGCCCCATTCCGGTGTCGGCACACGCACGCCGGCGCCGATGAAGGAGAGACCGGCGGTCAGCAGGATCGCCCATCCGATTGTGACGGAGGCGTTCGCCATCACCGGCCCGATCGCGTTGGCAAGGATGTGTTCGCGGATGATCCAGCTGTCACGGCCGCCGATCGCGCGCGCCGCCTCGATGAACGGCCGTTCGCGCAGGAACAGCACCTGGCCGCGGATCAGACGCACGTAGATCGGGCAGTTGACCACGGCGACGACGTAGACGACGTTTCTGATCTCCTGTCCGGTCACGACCACGAGCGCCATGCCGAGGATGAAGACCGGGAACGACTGGACGATGTCAGAAAGCCGCATCAACAGCTCTGAGACGAAGCCGCGGTAATAGCCTGCGACCAGGCCCAGCGGGATGCCGGCCGCGATGGCGCCGAAGGTGCCCAGGATGGCGATGGTCAGGTCCGTCTGCGGCGAGGCGATGACGCGGGAAAACACGTCCATGCCGTTGTCGTCGGTCCCCATCAGATGCACGAAACCGGGCGATTTCAGCTGCTCGCCGGGAATCGCCGTGCGCGGATCGAATGGCGCTATCGAGGGCCCGATCGCCGCGAGGATGAGCGTCACACCGACAATCGCGGCGCCGACGAGAACCGAGGGCCGGGTCCGGATCAAATGGCGCAACTGACGACGATCCAGGATCATGCCCGAGCTCAGTACCGGATGCGCGGATCGACGGCGAGGTAGATGAGATCGACCGCCAGGTAGACGAGCAGCGAGAACATCGTCGTGGTCAGTACGACGCCGGATACCGCCATGTAGTCCGAACTCGTGATCGCCTGCACGGCATACTGGCCCAGCCCGCCCCAGGCAAAGATCTGCTCGATCAGCACGGCCCCGCCGATCAGATAACCGTACGTGATACCGGTCATTGTAATCACCGGCAGCAGCGCATTGCGCAGCGCGTAGCGGGCGACGACGTGGCCGGGCAGGCCGCTGGCGCGCGCGTATTGCACGAAGTTGCCAAGCAATGCCTGTGACATCGTCGATCGGGCCATCTTCAGGATCGGACCAGCGTAGACGAAAGCCAGGGTGAAGGTGGGCAGCGCCAGATGCGCGAGGGCCGACCAGAACACCGGCCAATCCCCGGCGATGATGCTGTCGACGGTGTAGAAGCCGGTCACCTGCGGCGGCGGCACGAGCGCGATGTCGAGGCGGCCGATCGGCGCCGGAACGACCCGAAGCTTGCCGAAGAGGATGAAGACCAGGAACAGCGCCCACCAGAAATCGGGCATCGCGCCGGCGAGCATGCCGTACGCGGAAGCCAGCCGGTCGATGACGGTGCCGGGCCGCAAGGCGGTCAGCATGCCGAGCGGAAGCGCGATACAGAAAGCAAGAATCAACGCCAGCGTGATCAGCTCAAGCGTCGCGGGCATCCGCTGCAGGATGTCCTGCGTGACCTGGCTGCTGGTGAGCCACGATTTCCCAAGATCGCCGTGCGCGACGCGGTCGAGATAGATGATGTACTGGTCCCAGATCGGGCGATCGAGACCCAGCTGTCGGCGCACCGAGGCGATGACATCCTTGGTCGCGAGCGAACCGGCGATCATGTAGGCAGGATCGCCCGGCAGCAGCCGGATGAGAAAGAAAACGATGGTCGTCACTCCCAGCACCTGCGGCACCAGGAGTACAAGGCGGCGGATGACGTAGCGCCCCGCCGTCACGTCGGCCGGGCTTCACGCGGGCGGAGGGGCGGCGAAGGCATGCCCCTCGCCACTCTGACGGCCGGCGAAGCCACCCACCCGTTTCGACCGAAAGTCACCGCATCGTGGGCCCGAATGACAATCCGGCCAGGACCGTCCGCGCCAGTGGTCGGCACCCGGTCCAGGACCATGCCACCCCCGCCGTCTCCCACAATTGCCCCCCGATCGGGTCCGACCATGCGCACCCCAACACCTGCCACCACTTCCAGCCTCGACCGTGCAGCGGTGTCCTGGCGCCCGGAGCGCCGACACCCGCCAGATCGTTATCTTTTTTGGCCGTGAGTGACCGGGGCGTTGCGGGGCGTTTGCTTTGTCCGTCCTTTGACAGGGCCCTCGTCTGTGTGCAAGCGTATACAAGCGTCGAGCGATGTGTCAATTGGGAAACTGGCGGTGCTGCAGGAAGGTTCGCCCGGACTGGCGCGCAGCGACGCCGCGATGACGTCGCTTCGGTCCGGCGCGATGGACCTTCGACGACGCTGCGGATCGCCGTGCTGATCCTCGTGCTCCCCGGCGACGGCATCGGGCCGGAGATCACCCGCGCGACGCTCCATGTGCTCCGCGCCGCCGACGCCGCGGAGTCGCTCGGCGTCGAATTCGAAACGAGAGAGATCGGCCTCGCCAGTCTCCAGGCATGCGGCAGCACATTGCCGCCGGCGGTGGTCGCACGCATCCCACAAGCCGACGGTGTAATTCTTGGGCCGGTCGACCACTACTCCTACCCGCCGCGCGACAAGGGCGGCATCAATCCGTCCGGCGAGCTGCGTTCCGCGTTCGAACTCTACGCAAACATCCGTCCATGCCGCTCGCGCGACGGCTTGGGTATCCTGCGCCGACCGATGGACCTCGTCATCGTGCGCGAGAACACGGAGGGCTTCTATGCCGATCGCAATATGTATGCGGGCAGCGGCGAGTTCATGCCCGATGCCGATATCGCCCTTGCCGTCCGCAAGATCACGGCGAAGGGCTCGGCGCGCATTGCCAGGACGGCCTTCGAGCTCGCTCGCGGGCGGCGCAAAAAGGTAACGGCTGTCCACAAAGCCAACGTGTTGAAACTGTCCGACGGGCTGTTCCTGCGGGAAGTGCGCGCGATCGCGCTGACCTATCCGGATGTCGAGCTGGAAGAAGTGATTGTCGATGCAGCCGCCGCGCTGCTGATCCGCACGCCCGACCGGTTCGACGTGATCGTTACCACCAATATGTTCGGCGACATCTTGTCCGACGAGGCCTCGGAGCTTTCCGGCAGCCTGGGTCTGGGCGCCTCCCTCAACTGCGGCGACCACATCTGCATAGCGCAGGCGCAGCACGGCTCGGCGCCGGACATAGCGGGCAGGAACATCGCCAATCCGACATCGCTCATTCTCTCCGCTGCCATGCTGCTCGACTGGCGGGGGCGCCGCGGCGGCGCAACTGCGTTGATCGCGGCTGCCCGGCGCATCGAGCGCGCTGTCGAGCGGGTGCTGGCCAATCCCGCCACGCGCACACGCGACATCGGCGGGACCCTGGACACCGACGGGTTCGCCCGGGCGGTGGTGTCGGCACTCTACCCGGACAGCGGACAAGGTAAGAACTAGGATGATTGTGTCGGCGCCTCGGGACCGTCTCGCCCATTCGGCGATCGGCGATCGTCCTGCTGCACTTCCAATCGTCGTGCTGCCTGCGCAAGCCCCAGGGCTTGTTCGACGGCTACAGTATCGAGAGTGTCGAATGCCGGAAGATCCTGGCGGTCGTCGCTCGCCCGCGCGTCTCGGGTCAACCGTATTGCGACGGCCCCCGCAAGGATGGGCACGATCACGCCAATTGTCGTGCCGACGTGCTCTGTTGGAATGGTTGAGAGATCCCGAATGACACAGGCACGCGGCCGACGGCCGGTGAACAGACCTTACGCCAGTGCAGCCTTTCCTGAACGTCATCGGAGCAGCAGATGAGACTTCCGGCCCATGACCGCTACGACTACAGCCCGCTCCCCGCCCGACCCGTCTACGATTGGCCGAACGGCGCACGGCTGGCCTTCGCGCTCTGCAACAATATCGAGCACTTTGCCTTCCGCGCCGGCCTCGGCAGTGACACCACGGCGGCGAATGCACCTCAGACGCAACGCAACTACGCGTGGCGTGACTACGGCAATCGCGTCGGGATCTGGCACTACTTCGACCTGCTGGACGAACTCGGGCTGCCCGGTTCACACAACGTCAATGCCGCCGCGCTCGACGCCTGCCCGGAGATCGCATCGCGGATCAACGAACGTGGAGACGAATATATCGGCCACGGGCGCACCAATGCAGAGCGCCAGGACGCGCTGTGGGAAGAGGATGAGGCAAGGCTGATCGCCGAGGCTACAGCCGTCATCACCAGATATGCGGGAAGGCCGCCGCGCGGCTGGATGGGCCCCTATTTCGCACAAAGCGTTTGCACCCTCGATCTCCTCAAGGAGTCGGGCTACGACTACGTACTGGACTGGCCGGCTGACGACCAGCCCTTCTGGATGCGGACGCGGTCCGGGCCGATCCTGTCGGTTCCCTACTCCGTCGAAGTGAACGACAGCCCGGCGCTTGTGTTCCGCCACCAGAGCGGCCGCGACTTCGAGGAGATGATCGTCGATCACTTCGACGAGATGCTGCAGCGTTCGACGAAGTACCCGCTGGTATTCACGTTCTCGGTCCATCCCTTCATCATCGGCCACGGCTTTCGCATGCGGGCGTTGCGCCGTGCGTTCGACCACGTGCTGCGCCAGCGCGACCAGTTGTGGATCACGACGCCCGGCGAGATCGCCGCCTACTGCAAGAGCCTGCCTCCCGGTATCGTGCCGGGCTCCGGTTAGCCGGCAGCCGACAGCAGGCGCCCGACGGTCTGCGCCACCGCAAGCAGGCGCGCATCGCTGTAGCGCGCCCCGACGAGCTGGATGCCGACGGGCATGCCGTGCGGTCCAGTCAGACCGGGCAGGCTGATGCAGGGAACATGCAGCGCGGTCCACAGGCCATTGAAGATCGCGTCGCCCGTGAAGGCCACGCCGACAGGCGCCTCCCCCGGCGCGCTGGGCGTCATCACCGCGTCGAATTCGCTCGCCATTGCGTCGAAGCGCGGCCGCAATTCGGCCACCCTGTCAAGCGCCGCGCCGAGCTTCGCGTTGCCGATGCGCTCCATGCTCTTGCGGATGCCCGGCGATAGCTTGTCCGGCGCCGTGCGCTGCAGATGCAGGAAACTGACGCGTCCTTGGGCCCACATCACGGTCTGCCGGTCGTCATTCAGGGTTGCGAACTCGGCGCCCAGTTCGAGCTCGGTCACG
>Ga0335074_10015435_pt1 | contig 10731 bp, 9 predicted proteins | sample Lox_Sample_23_FD_206715 | JGI IMG/M metagenome (GOLD analysis project Ga0335074, IMG submission 206715) | Soil microbial communities from Loxahatchee National Wildlife Refuge, Florida, United States - Lox_Sample_2.3 | ecosystem: Environmental > Terrestrial > Soil > Wetlands | place: USA: Florida... | reverse complement strand
TGATCTCGACCGCCTCTGCGAGACGGTCAAACGGGAGAAGGGCTATGTCGATGTAGTGTTTGCCAGCGCCGGTCATGGCGGCCGCGCCCCGCTGGGGGAGATCACCGAAGACCAGTTCGACAGCCTCTTTTCCCTGAATACCCGCGGCACACTCTTTACTGTGCAGAAGGCGCTGCCCATGATGCGCGATGGCGGATCGGTCATCATGAACGGGTCGATCGCTCACCTCAAGGGCATGCCGGGGCTGAGCGTTTATGCCGGAAGCAAAGCGGCGCTGCGGGCGTTCGCGCGATCCTGGGTGGTCGAGCTTGCCGAGCGCAGAATCCGTGTGAACTTGCTCAGCCCCGGGCCCATCGCCACCAACGCTCTTGCCAATCTTCCTGCAGAAGCGAAGGAATATTTCCGGTCGGGAATCCCTCGCAAGGAACTCGGACGTCCGGAGGAGATCGCAACGGTGGCCTTGTTTCTCGCTTCCGACGACTCCAGCTTCGTGAACGGCAGCGAAATATGTGTCGATGGCGGAATGGCTCAGATCTAGCTCTGCCTTATCGAGTTGAAAACAGTCGTGCCCGCGCGCGCCTGGTGGCCTGTTCGGTATATCTCTTAAAATAGCGTCGCGAGGAGGCGTCAATGTCCGCCCCAGTTTTTATTCCTCTTACCACGTATCGTGAATTTCCTGCCCAGGAAATGGTGAGTCGAGCGACGTCATTTCGGGATGAAATGCTCCGACGTCGCACAGTACGGCAGTTTTCTTCGCGTCCGGTTCCGCGGGGGGTGATCGAGGATTGCCTGTGCGTTGCGCGAAGCGCTCCGAGCGGCGCCAATAAGCAGCCCTGGCATTTCGTAGTCGTCAGCGATGCGCAGGTAAAGGCCAGGATTCGTGTTGCTGCGGAAGCAGAGGAGCGTCGCTTCTACCATGGACGTGCTCCCAAAGAGTGGCTCGATGCTCTCGCCCCACTGGGGACAGACGAAAACAAGCCATATCTGGAAGTCGCCCCTTACCTCGTCGTCATTTTTGCGCAGCACTACGAAATTTCGAAGGCTGGGCGCAAGATGAAAAATTACTATGTGACGGAGTCAGTTGGGATTGCGACGGGCATGCTCATCTCGGCGATTCATATGGCGGGCCTGGTCGCGCTTACCCATACGCCGAGTCCGATGGGCTTCCTGAACCAACTCCTCGGACGTCCCGCGCAGGAGAAGCCCTTTCTCATTCTTGTGGTCGGCTATCCGAACGGAGACGCCTGCGTGCCCAATATTTCGAAAAAACCGTCCGAAGAAGCTCTCACCTTCGTATGAAGGGTTGCGCTCCCAGAATCCGAACGGCAACCCCTGGGAATCGAAAAGGTCTCCACGATGGCCTCGGGGAGATCGTAGCAGCTCGGGTGAGGGTGGACCGGATTGCTGCACAGAAAGGGCGGCGCACAAGGCAGAAAAGGCTCTGGTTCTCAGCATGCGCGCGGTGCACACGCTGTGCGATGAATCGGGCGACGTCGCCACTGCCAGTCTTCTCGAAAACTGGATCGATCAGACGCAGCGCCGCAGCTGGTTCCTCTTCGAAATCACCCGCAAGTCCCTTCCGTAATCACGCCGCGGAGCCGCCGCGGCGGTTCCGCACTATTCGCTTCAAGGCCCGGCCAGAGGGTAAGCCTTGTCAAAGATTCGCTATGTGAGAGAACATTCCCTGTACGGAGAGGGCAATGGCAAAACCGACAAGCTTTCAGGACGACATTCGACCGCTCTTCACGGACCGCGACATTCGTGCGATGAGCAAGGCTTTTGATCTGGCGAGCTACGAGGACGTCAAGACACACGCGGCCGCCATTTACGACCGAATTCGAGGCATCGGCGGCGCCGTGATGCCGCCCCCGCCGCCGCGGGGAGAAGGGCCGTGGCCCCAGGGACGCATTGAATTATTCGCACAGTGGATGGCGGACGGTTACCAGCATTAGGTCGTCCCAGTCCACGGCCTGCAGGCTTGTTGGAGGCTCCTGTGGGCGCTTCCTCGCCGCCTGGGTAACGCCCAATTCGGTCTTTCTGGCCAGGTCAAACGAATCTCCTTTTGGCCGCGACGCTTAAGCGACGGTGTTAACTTTTAGGGTCAGTAGAGGATCTCATGGATCGGAGAAGATTTCTCACGACCGGGGCCATCGCGGCTGGATTGGCAGCCACTCCGCGACGGTCCGCAGCCACTGCGTGGTCCAGCCCTTCCGACAAGAACTTCACGCCCATTCCCAGGCGACCGGCTGGGCAGGACTGGCCGCGATCTGTCGATCATCGGCCTGGGCGGCATCGTCATCATGAACGCGGATCAGGCCGTAGCCAATAACAGGGTGGCTCAGGCGCACGATGCTGGTATCAATTGTGTCGACGTCGCGCCCAGCTACGGCGATGCGCAGCAGCTCTTGGGTCCGCCCTCAGGCCCTTGCGCGACAGCTTCTTCCTGGCTTGCAAGACCGGCAAACGCGATAAGGCGGGAGCTCCGGCAGCGCTGGATGATTCCCTCAGGCTGCTCGAGACCGATCACCTGGATCTCTACCAGCATCAGGCCGTTACCACAATAGAGGACGTGAACCGCATCAACCACGCAGCCGCACGATGAGGCGATGTATCGTGAACGCAGCAAAATGGTGGCGCGCAAGGGATGCGTTGAGGGAAGCAAAGATTATTTGCCGGCGGAAGCCGCTGTTCGCTGAGGAGAATCGATGCCGCACATTGCACTGCCTGAAAGACTGCCGGGGATCAGCGCGGGGTTTGCTTTCCGTCCAGAGACCGCGAAGCCGATGCCGCGGCAATCAGGACCGTATCGTGGATCTCGATGTCAGTGGCTCCGTGTGCCTTCGCCTCGACGATATCGTCGGCGGAAACGCGCTTGCCGTCCTGCTGTACCTTGCCCGCGATCGCCAGCAGCGCCTCCAGCTTCGGCGTAATCGGAGCAGACGCGAAAACATCTTGCCGAACAGGGCGATCGAAAATCTTCACGCTGATCAAGAGAAGATCGAAAACCCGCGCGCCAACAGACCTTCGCTGCGCGGGCTTTTCTTTGCCCTCGATCCATAGGTGGAGTTCGATTCCCATCGATTTGCCGAAGACAGTTTTATCAGCGCGAAGTTACTGTTGGCTCCGAGCAAAACGCCAGCGCCCAAAAACACGCAACAGCCGCGATATCAGGCTATGGGCTGCGTTTTCTGGCAATATCTCGCGACGGCCCCGGTCACAGAGGTCGCGATTACCACCCGCGTTACTCGTAGCGCCACGACTTTCGGAGGCTCGACAGCAAGATGAAGATTGTTCGCAATCTATTGGCGTATGTGGTGTTCTCAGGCCTCAGTTTGTCTGCTCAGCAGATCACCGGAAATATTCGCGGAACGGTTACCGATCCCAGCGGCGCAGTGGTGGTTGGCGCAGCGGTGACAGCACGGCAGACGGAGACAGGCCTCTCGCGCGAGACAATCACTGATCGCAGCGGCAGCTACGTTCTTCTGGAACTCCCGATCGGACACTACCACCTGCAGGTTGAAGCGAAGGGTTTTCGGGAATATCTGCAGGATGGCATCACGCTGAATGTGAACGAAACGGCTTCGGTCTCGCCACGTCTGGCGCTCGGATCGGAACGGCAGCAGGTTCTTGTGCGCGCCGATGCGGAACTGATTGAGCCAACCGTCACCAGCATGGGCAAGGTAGTGGGACAGCGAGAGTTGGAAGATCTGCCGCTGAATGGGCGTAACTTCTCACAGCTGGGCCTGCTGCAGCCCGGGGTCGTTCCCTTGACGCCTGGGATCGCCGAAGCCGGCGGATCGCTGCGCAACGGGCAGGCTTATGCGGTCAACGGCCAGCGGCCCGAATCCAACAACTTTCTCATCGACGGGGCGAACAATTTCAACGGCATCGACGGCGGATACGTCCTGAAGCCACCGGTGGACGCGATCGCCGAGTTCCGCATTATCACGCTCAACGCGAACGCCGAATTCGGAGACGCCCTTGGATCGACGACGAACATTATCACGCGATCAGGCACGAACGAGATCCACGGGACGTTATGGGAGTTCCTGCGCAACGACGCATTCGACGCCAACAACTATTTCTATACCGCACAGTCGAAGGAACCGCTGAAGCAAAATCAGTTTGGCGCCACGGTCGGCGGGCCAATCAGGAAAGACAGGACGTTCTTTTTTGGCTTCTACGAAGGCTTCCGCAATCGCCAGGGAGAAACAGGGGAGACCACAGTGCCATCGGTGGAAGAGCGCACCGGCGACTTCTCCGAACTTTGCCCGGAGGGCTTTACGGGTGGCTTCTGCAACAACCCTGCCCATCAGCTTTTCAACGTGCTCGCGAACGCTCCCTACCCGAACAATCAGATCCCGCAGGGGCAAATGAACTCAGTTTCACAAAACCTGCTGGGCTTCTTCCCGCTTCCGAATGCCGGAACAAATCTGTTCTCCACGACTCAAATGCTGAGCAATGACTCCGACCAGTTTGGCATCAAGGTCGACCATTACCTCGACCCGCGCGACACCCTGAACTTCCGCTACATGTTTTACCAGCTTTCCCAGGTCGATCCCTTGTCGCCGGGCGGCGCCAGTGTGCCGGGCTTCCCGGTAGGTGAGGATCAGCGCGCGCAAAACTTTGTGGCGCAGGAAACGCACACCTATTCACCGTCCCTTATCGCGGTGGCGCGATTCTCCTTTCTGCGCAACAAGTTCCTCTTCGGCGAGCACGAGAACCACCAGTCGCCCTCCAGCCTTGGATTCCAATACACCCCCAGTCTCGGTATCGCCGCCGGACCGCCATTCATCCAGGTGAACGGCTACGCGAATGTTGGTGATCCGATCACGGGGCCGCGCAATACCTACGAAGACGTCTTCGATTACTCGGGATCGCTGAGTTGGGTGCGTGGCAGGCACGAGCTGAAACTCGGCGGCGGATACCAGCATCAGCAAATCAACGTATTGCAGGGGATCGCCACCAACGGGTTCTTCGTCTTCGAGCCATTCCCGGTGACCGATGCGTTCGCCAGCTTCCTCACCGGGCAGCCGGTCGTCTTCCTGCAGGGTATCGGCGATTTCTCACGCGGAATTCGCGGCAACAACGCATACGGATATGTGCAGGATACCTATAAGGTTTCGTCCCGCTTCACCGTCAATGCCGGGCTGCGCTATGAGTTGCCCGAGCCCTACACCGAAATTCATAACCGGATGTCGCTGTTTGAACCTGGAAAGAAATCGCAGATCATGCCAAATGCCCCGGTGGGCCTGTTATATCCGGGCGATCCAGGCGTGCCCGCGGGCCTGATCCCCACCGACATGAAGGCATTCGCGCCGCGCTTCGGCATCGCGTGGGATCCCAACGGACATGGCAATTTGCTTGTTACTTCTGCGTACGGCATCTTCTATGAGCCGTATTACACCGGACAGGGTGGTCCTCTTCAGTCGCCGATCAGTGCGCCGCCCTATCTGGGTACGCCGCAGGTAAGTCTGCCGGACTTTGCGGATCCATTCAATGGCCATCCTCCGGCGGCGGGAACATTCTCTCCAGACCTCACGAACCTGACCCTGTCGCCAACCTTGACACTCCCCTACACGCAGGATTGGGACCTGAACCTGCAGCAGTCTTTCGGGTCCGATTGGCTGTTCGAAATTGGATACGTCGGAACCAAGGGGACACACCTGCCGCGCTTTATCGAAGCGAACCCGGCGGTATTCGTTCCCGGATACGTTGACGGCCAGCCGATTTCGAATTCGAGCAATGCGGATCAGCGGCGACTCTATTCCGGCTGCACGCTGGCCGACCCGCCGAGCAGTTGCGTGTTTTCATCCACAGGCGAGATCGCAGGGATCGCCAACTCGGCTTACAACGCCATGGAAGCCTCGTTGCGCAAGCGGCTCAGCCACGGGCTGTCGTTTCTCGCATCGTACACATGGTCGAAGGACATCGACGATGTTTCCTCGTTCAACATAACCGGCTCCGCAGCGAAGCCGGTTGCAGGCGAAAACGACCTCGCCCAGGATCCGTTCAACCTCGCAGCAGAGCGTGGGCTCTCGCTGTTCGACGCGCGCAACCGATTCGTTGGGAGCTATGAATGGGCGCTCCCCTTCTGGAGCCATGCACAGAACTGGTATCAGTGGGGAGTCGGCGGATGGCAGTTGAATGGCATTGCCACGCTGATGAGCGGCACTCCGTTCACCGTCTTCGATTCGAACGACGTTGCGGCCCAGGGCAGCGCTCCGGAGATCACCGGATTCTCCGCGCAGCGGCCCAACCTCGTCGGCAACCCGAACAGCGGACGGCGCGCGGTAAACTCATGGCTCAACACCAGTGCGTTCCAGAGGCTCGATCCCACAGCCAATGCCGGCCAGTTCGGCACGGAAGGCCGCAACGTCAACATCGGCCCGGGCTATGCAGACTGGGACTTCGCTGCTCTGAAGAATTTTAAGGTGACGGAGTCGACACAGTTCCAGTTCCGCGCCGAGCTGTTTGATGTCCTGAACCGCACGAATTTCCGGTTGCCTGACAGCGACATTAGTTCGCCGACATTCAACCAAATTCTTGAGGCGGAGGCCCCGCGTCAGGTGCAGTTTGCGTTGAAGTTCATGTATTAGCAGAGTCGAATGAAGAGGAATCCCAGCACGAAATGAGTTCTGAGTTATGAGTTCAGCCACCTCATCCGGGTCTGCAAACCACGAGCCGCTGGTACGGAAACGAGCGGCGCCATCTTCAACAAATCTGCCTCTGTTGGATGAACTCACAGCCAGTGATGAGGTGCGGACATTGTTCGCGCAATACCGCGAGCGCTTTGCCCGAACCGATCTTCCCGGCATTGTGCTGTGCTTTGCCACTAGTTCGGCGCTGCTGAAAAGCATGTTGGAGATCGCTGAAGATTTCCTTTTCGGCGAAAGCCTGCTCGATCGTCGGCACAAAGAGATGATTGCCACCCATGTCTCGCGGCAGAACGCATGCTCCTACTGTGCCGACAGTCACGGCGCATTGCTTGCGACGCAGGGCGGCCGACCCGAAATGATCTGCGCGCTGCAGGAAGGTGATCTCAAGCCGCAACTTTTCACCAGCGCGGAACTGGCTCTGCTGAAGTTTGCTGAAAAGGTGAACGCGAATTCGCCGCCGGTCACCCGCGCCGACGTGGAAGCAGCGATGCGCGCCGGCTGGACGGAGGCGCAGATGGCCGAAGCGGTCCATATTGCAGGCCTGTTCGCCGCTTTCAACCGAATCGCCAACGGCTTTGGACTACTTTCTCCCTATCCTGACGGTTTGTGAGACAGCGATGACCGAACCATCCAACCCGCGACGGCCAAAACGTGGCACATGGACTCCGCAACCTGAGACCGTCGCACTCTTGCGCGTCTCCGGCAACTCCATCAATGGGGTCGGCGAAACCACGTCTCGCCAGCCTTCTCCCTTTTTCTGGCATCCGCCGGATCAGCATCCATTTGGCGACCTGCAATTGGTCGCTCGCAGGAACTCGCGCAAATGCCCGGGCTCAACAGAGGCCTTTCAGGCGGCCTACGCATTTCCCGAGCTGAACGAGGTATCAGCAAAACGCAATGGGGCCCCGATCGAGAAGCTGACGACGTTAGTCAGGAGTTTCGCCCTCGCCCACGAAGCAGACGAGGTCGGCATCGCTCCCATGGATCCGACCTGGGTGTTCGAGGGCTACAGGATCGAGCACCCGCGGGTCATCGTGCTCGCGCTGGCACACAACTACGAGCGCCTCCGTGAAGTCCCCTCCGATGAGACCAATGGCATTGGGGTCTGCGATGTAGGCGATCAGTATGCCAGAGGCACAAGATCGTCATATAACCTCGCCAACTGGATTCGCTCGCAGGGATACCACGCCGACCCGTACCCCGGCCCGATGGCTGGAGCATTGCTTCTGATCCCTCCGGCGATTGCTGCCGGGCTGGGCGAACTCGGTAAACATGGCTCGCTCATCAGCCCACGCTTTGGCTCCGGAGTTCGCCTGGCTGGTGTTACTACCGATATGCCCCTGCTCCCCTCGGTGCCCCGGCGCTTCGGTGCCGACGAATTCTGCGCCAATTGTCAGGTGTGCACGCAGGCCTGCCCGCCGGGAGCCATCACACCCCGGAAGCAGATGGTGCGGGGCGTCGAGCGATGGTACGTCGACTTTGACAAGTGCATTCCCTATTTTGCCGAAGCCGCGTCCTGCGGCATCTGCATTGCGGAATGTCCCTGGACCCGGCCCGCAGTACGCCCGAAGCTCCTGGCAACCATGGCTCGAAAATTGGGCGGCGGCCTCGGTAAGGAATGAGCGCGACCGCCGTTCGTCCGCCACGCGAAGACTCGATTCGTTACGCCGGGTGTGGCGTTCTCGGTGCCGCGTTTATCGGTGTGATGGTGAGCTTCGCCCCCATCATTCCTTATACCTTCAGCCTGTTTCTTGATCCTTTACACGCCGCATTCGGTTGGAAGCGGGAATCAATGGGAGCGGCTTTCGCGCTCGCCGCCATTACGGTGGCGTTGATGTCACCGCTCATCGGCCTGCTGCTCGACCGCTTTCCACCGCGTTGTATCATTCTGCCCGCGATCCTGGCCTTCGCAGTCGCTCTGGCTTCTCTTAGCAGGCTCGGTTCCCACATTGCGCAGTTTTATCTCACGTTCTTCGTTCTGGGTCTCGCCGCGAATGGAACAGCGCAGTTTGCCTACACGCGCACCATCCTCACCTGGTTTTCCCGTCGCCGTGGCTTCGCATTGGCCCTGCTGCTCACCGGGAGCGGAGTTGGATCGATTCTTATTCCGCCACTCACGGAATGGATGATTCAGCATCACGGATGGCGAGCTGCCTGGCTGATGCTGGGCGGCATCGCTCTTCTGGGTTTCCCGCTGACGGCGATGCTGGTGCGGAACCGGCCCGAGAAGCCGCTCATCCGCACCGACCGCACCGCTTCGGGCTTCACCGTTTCGGCTGCTCTTCGGACCTCGGCATTCTGGATTCTCGCCTTCATTACGATCTTTTCCGCCTTTAGCGAAAACGGACTCGTGACCAATCTGGCCGCCATGCTGACGCAGCATGGGATCGTCGCCGCCACCGCCGCGCTGGCTCTCTCCGTTCGCGGCGGCGCGGGCATCCTCGGCCGTCTCGGTATCGGCTTCGCCATCGATCGCATCTCTCCTGAACGGATTCAGACGCTGGTGCTTGCGCTCGCCGCTGCGGGCACGCTGATTCTTGCTTTTGCGGGCAACGGGCCGGTTACTTTGCTGGGCGCGGCAGTCCTGGGTGTCGGTCTGGGTAGCGAGGCAGATGTGATGCCGTACCTCTTGGCACGGTACTTTGGACGGCGTCACTTCTCGGTTCTATACGGTCTCACGTGGACCGCTTATGCCATCGGCGGAGCAACCGGCCCTCTCTGGATCGGACACATGTACGACAGAGTAGGCGGCTTCTACAAGCCTCGGTTCATCGTCACCCTCGCAGCGGTTGCGTTTGCAGCGGTGCTCCTGAGTCTCTTTCTGCCCAAACCGGGCGTGGCGGCCGAACCAGACATCGAAATGGCTGACAGCACGATCGCCCTTCCGGATGGAAGCCGGCAGATTTCGGCCTAGCCGGAGCAACATGCATCAATCAAGTCGGGTGCGCCATCATACACCGCCTCAAGCTGAGCAAGTCGCTGTGAGGGTAGCCCTTCCCCGCATTTGACAGAAGGTTCATTTCCGTGGGTGCTCCGGATAGTCGGAGGTTGCGACGGCCGCGCGACGATCGCTGGAAGAACGTCCGCCGTGTCTGGACAGCCAAACAGCCACCCCTGCCCCATATCGCGCCCAGCCGCAACAGCAGGTCGCGCTGTTCCCGGGTCTCTATGCCTTCACCGCTCACGTTCATCAGCGCACCTCGTCTGACGCCGGCCGGTTAAGTATGTGCTTGTACTCTCTTTTTTGTCGAACTGGTTTTGGTGCACGACAAGTAGGCCTGTCATCAGTAAACTGTTCCGGATTAATGCGAAGCCTCCGACGCTCTCCTGCGCCTCTGTGCAGCGATCGCGCGCGTACCATCCAAAATTCCCTGAGTTCCCAGCATCGCAACCGAAACTTCGCGGTTTTCCCGGCAGTTCGCCAGATTCCAGTTGAAAGCGGTTAACAATCCCGCCTCGAAACCACTGTCGGGGAAACACAATGACGAAGACCCAATCCAAATCCACGCGGGAACCTGTACGTTCCCTGCACTCCCACTCTCAGCCATTCAGCTCCGCCAGCGCCACGATGTCCAGATGGCGTCGCCCCTCCACCCCTCTGGAGCTTTGCCGGAAATCCGCCAACTGGAGCTCGGCCTAAGTAGGGCTGACTTTTCCGGCGAAAAATTTGTGGAGATTTGGACCTCCGGCCAGTACCTCCAGGATTAGAGGACCGTCAATGAACGGGCATCGAAAACGACGTTCCTTTTCAGGAGCTCCTTCGGTGTTTCGGCCATCTTGCGATACAGAGCCTGATCGTCCAAAGGGGGCCAGCACATGAATCCGGGATCATCTGGTTCGAGGCCGCGTGTGTGGCAGTAGTGGAGGTACTCGAGCCCAGGAAGAAAGTATTCCTCCTTGTCCACCCACTCAGGCCGTGGCAAGGAGAAGCGTCGAGCGAAGAATTCCGCCACGCCGGCCAGGAGTGCCCGATCCTCGCGGCACATCCACTGCGGAGGCTCTGCTGCGAGGCAGCGCGGGTCTTTGAGGCGCACGAAGTCATGTAACCAGTCGCCGAGCGCAGTATCCCAGT
>Ga0335074_10015434_pt1 | contig 10733 bp, 11 predicted proteins | sample Lox_Sample_23_FD_206715 | JGI IMG/M metagenome (GOLD analysis project Ga0335074, IMG submission 206715) | Soil microbial communities from Loxahatchee National Wildlife Refuge, Florida, United States - Lox_Sample_2.3 | ecosystem: Environmental > Terrestrial > Soil > Wetlands | place: USA... | reverse complement strand
CACCAGAAACCAAAACCCCCGCTGACCAGGCCCGCTGCCCCCACCGCCACGGGCCCTTACACCATGCCCGCGTACAGTTGCGGATTCATACGGTCAGCGGTGGACGGGTCGCCGAGCTGACTTTGGGCGCGAAAGTGAGCAGCAAACCGGGCATACCGGACAGATTCGGGTACTTTCGCGCCCTAAGTGGACCGCGGAACGCGGCGCACCCGCATCGGCGGGCGTCTAAGGCCCGCTTCTTGCTGTTATCAGATGTTGGGCTGGCGGACAGGAGATCGTGGGTAGTTTGGCGGTCCAGCGGCCGCACAAGTACCCACAATGATCGCGGGCTGGCCGCATCTTGCTGTTATCAGCGGCCCCGGCCCCGGCCCCGGACCAGGGGCCGGAAGATAGTGGATAGTTAGGCACACACCAGAGGGTGCAAGTGTCCATCATGGCGAGGCGTTGGGTGATCGCTTCCTCGCCGCCCTAGCCTCGCTATCAGCGGCAGCAGGCCGGAAGCTAGTCGCGTGACCGGGGCTTTTGAGACCGAAGACCACCGCGCCGGCGCCGGCGATCAGCGCAGCGGTGCCCCACGCAATCGCCGGGACCGGTGATCCTGGTTCAGGGATGCCGGTGGTCAACGTGGCAAGCAGCAGCAGCGCGGCAATGCCAATGGCGGTGCCCAGCTGCGCGGCGGTGTTGATGATTCCCGAGGCGGTACCTCGCATGGCGATCGGGACGCTGGTGCCCAGCCTGGTCGCGGCGACCGAGGATAGCCCGATACCGGCGCCCCCGGCCGTGACGCACGCCGGCAGCGCCCACGTACTGCCGGCCGCCGGAATGAGCGCGGCGTCGCAGACGGCGATGACCCCCAGGCCGGTCGAGACCAGACGCTGCGGCGCCCATCGCGCCAGCGCCGGAGCGGCAAGGGCGGACCCGGCGATGACGGCGACGCTGAACGGCAAGAGCATCAGCCCGGCTGCCAGCGGGCTGTGCCCCAGGGTGTTTTGCAGATACAGCGTCGCCAAGGTGATGGCCGAGCTGGTCGTCAGCGTGTTCAGCAGCCCGCCGCCCGCACCCTCCCGCAACGGGCGCATGCCAGCTACCGCCCTGGGCAGCAACGGCGCCGCGGAGCGCCGGTCCACGGTGATGAACACGCCGGCCAGGACAACTGCAACCGCCAGCAGCGCGCCGCCTAGCGCCGCCCGGCCCGGTTGAGGCAGCAGCGTCGTCGCGACGACGAACGCCATCACAGCGGCGGTGAAGGCGGTAACGCTCGGCACGCTCAACCGGACCGACGCGTCAGCAGATTGATCTCGTGGCACCGATCGCCTGATGGCCACGGCCAGCAGCACCGCCACGGCAACGTAGACCCAGAACACGGCCCGCCAGCCGACGAGATAGGTCACGACCCCGCCGACGACAAAGCCACTCGCGCCTGCGGCAGCTCCCGACGCGCTCCAGCCTGCGATCGCCCGCTCACGCTGAGGCCCATCAGCGGTGATCGTGGTCAGCAGCCGCAACGCCGACGGTACCGACATTGCCGCAGCCGCACCTTGCAGGCACCTGGCACCCGTCAGCACCACTACCGACGGAGCCGTCGCACCCGCGACAGCGGCCACGGTGAAGATCACCAGGCCCGTGAAGATGATCCGCCGGTGACCAAACCGGTCCCCCAGCCGCGCACCGAACATCAGCAGCCCGCCAAAGCACATGGCGTAGCCAGTGGAGATCAAGCTGGCCGCATCCGGCGACGCATGCAGGTCCGACAGCATGACTGGCAGCGCCGTCACCATGACGGTCACGCCGAGAACGTCAATGAACTGCACCAGGCACAGCGACACCACACCCAGCCACACAGTCCGCGCCTCGCTGGCCAGGCCATCGACGTCCGCCATGCCGCTGCACTACCCCCGGGCAACCGGCAGATCCAAGCCCAAGGGCGCGAACCTGGCTGAACGGTTCCGGACAGCCACGGTGTCCGGATGATTATGGGCCGTTAGGCACACCAGAGGGTGCACAACGACCCATCATCATCGCGCGCCGAGCGCTTCTTGCTGTTATCAGACGGCCGGGGGCTACTCACAAGTAGGCCGATATGACCGGTCTAAACAGGGCAAAACGGCAGCTGGCAAGACGGAATCAGTGCCGGAAAAGCCGAATATGCGCGCTTTCCGAATTCGCGGGAGAACCTGCGGAGCACGCACGACAACCCTCGCAACGACTGGATTCCGGGCTTGCGGAAGGGCCGCTGTGGCCGCTGGCGAAGAATGTGCCGCGAATGGCGAACGCTCATCTGAGCAACCTTAGATATACGTGATGTCACGTTATGGCGGGATCGGTGGCAAGTGATCACTGATGTGGTGAGTATTAGCCCATGACAAACCAGACGGCGGAACTCATCGCGGAGCCTGCGCTTGAGTTTCCCTGCCCGCCGCTCGGCGCGGCGGAGCTTTCGGCCGCCGAGGCCGAGCGCATGGCCTGCATGTTCAAGGCGCTTGCCGACCCAGTCCGGCTCAGGCTCTTCTCCCGGGTCGCCGCGCATCAGAGCGGGGAAGCCTCTGTTTGCGACATCCAGAACGTCGGGGTGTCCCAGCCCACGGTCAGCCACCACCTGAAGAAGCTGAGGGAGGCGGGACTGATCATCTCCGAGCGCCGCGGCACCTGGGTGTACTGCCGGGTCGCGCCGGGGGTGCTGCCCGCGATGGCCAGAATGCTGGCGCCGATCGACTAGCCCCGTACCGCACCGGTACCCACGACGAACTGCTCACCGGGAGCGAGCAGCCACGGACCGGTTAACCAGGCGGACAGCCGTTTCCCGCCCGCCACTACACTTTCCTGTCATGGCAGAGCCGTACGGGAACTATCACGCCACGGACGGACGGCCCAGCGGGGGTTACGGTGGCGAGCACCTGGTGGTGCGCAGCGTGCCGGTGCCCGACCCAGGCGACCTGATCGGCTGGCTCCCGGAACCCGCGGCGCTCGCCTGGATCCGGCACGGCGCCGGCCTGGCCGGCTGGGGCGAGGCGGCGCGTGTCACGCTGCCCTCCGGCCCGGACAGGTTCGCCGTCGGCGAGAAGTGGCTGCGCGAGGTCATCGAGAACGCGGACGTCCAGGACGAGGCCGGGTGCCCCGGCTCGGGGCTGATCGCGTTCGGCAGCTTCACCTTTGACGACTGGTCCGAGGGCTCGGTGCTCATCGTGCCCCGCGCGGTGCTCGGCAGGGACGGCACAGGGAACGCGTGGCTCACCACGATTACCCCGGACGGTGAGGCCGCCCGGCACGCGGCGCCGCAGCGTTCCCTCCTCGCGCCCGGGCACATCCGGTGGCACGACGGGTCGCTGTCGGCTCCCGAGTGGGAGCAGGCGGTCAGCGCCGCGGTGCGCCGGATCATCCGCGGCGACTTGCGCAAGGTGGTGCTCGCCCGCGACATCTACGCGTCGGCCGACGAGCCGATCGACGCGCGCGTGCTGCTGCGCCGGCTGGCCGACAGGTACCCAGGCTGCTTCACGTTCGCCTGCGCCGGCCTGGTGGGAGCCACGCCGGAGCTGCTCGTCCGCAGGAACGGCCGCAAGGTCAGCGCCCTGGTGCTCGCCGGCACCATGCCACGGGGCGCCACGGCCGCGGAGGACGCGGAACTGGCGGCCACGCTGCTCGGCTCCGCGAAGGACAACGAAGAGCACGGCTACGCCGTCACCTCGCTGACAGACGCGATCGAGCCGCTGTGCCAGGCGCTGCGGATTGCCCCGCGTCCCGAGCTGCTCAGGTTCGCCAACGTGCAGCACCTCGGCACGTGGGTGCACGGCACGCTGGCGACCGACCACTCCGCGCTCGCCTTGTCGGCCGCGCTGCACCCGACGGCCGCCGTCGGCGGTACCCCGACCGATGCCGCGGTGGAGCTCATCAGGGAGCTCGAGAACATGGACCGGGAGCGCTACGCCGGCCCGGTCGGCTGGGTGGACGCCGACGGGAACGGGGAGTGGGGCATCGCGCTGCGCTGTGCGCAGCTCACCGGGGAGCGAGCCCGGCTGTTCGCCGGCTGCGGCATCGTGGCGGGCTCCGACCCGGCCGCCGAGCTCGCCGAGGCGCAGGTCAAGTTCCGGCCAATGCAGTCGGCGCTCGAACAGGCCGACTGACACGCCGCTACCGGCGCGGGACCGCGATCGCGGTCAGCATCAGGCCGCCGGCGGCCAGCCAGCGGCCGGCGAAGCTGACCGGCGGCGGCGGTGTCTCGGTTAGCCCGGTTAGCTGGGTGAGGAGGCGTGCCGCGAAGGTGCCGTGCGGCGATATCGTCACGTCCGCGTCCTCGAAGCCGAGCCAGCGGCCGGTGAGCGGGAACCACGCCTTGTAGACCGACTCCTTGGCGCTGAACAGCAGCCGGTCCCAGCACACGGCTGGCCGCTCCCCCGCGAGGGCCGCCAGCCGGGCGCGTTCGGCGGGAAGCGAGATCACGTCAAGGACGCCGCGCGGCAGCGGATCGTCGGGTTCGGCGTCCATCCCGATGGCCGCGACGTCGCCGGCGTGCGCGACCGCGGCGGCGCGGTACCCGTCGCAGTGCGTGATGCTGCCGACGATGCCCGGCGGCCACTGGGGCGCGCCGCGTTCTCCGATCAGGATCGGGACGGGCGCGATACCCAGCTTGCCGAGCGCGATCCTGGCGCACTCCCGCCCCGCGGTGAACTCGCGGCGCCGCTTGTCCGACACTCGCTCGACGATCGCCGCCTCCTGCGGGAAGAGCGTCGCGTCGGGCGGGTCGGTGAACGTCTCCGCGCTCGCGACCGCGGCGGGCAGGATCTCCTCGATCACCAGCGTTCACTCCACGCGCAGCACGGCCGGGACAGCAGCCAGGATCTCATGCCAGCGGCTGCGCCTGAGCGGCTACCGCCAGGATCGTGTCGGCCACGGCGTCGGGCCGGTCCCTGGGGATGTTGTGGCCGCTGCCGTCGACGACGACGTGGCGTCCCCGCGGGGCTGCCGCGGCGAGCGCTGCCTGCAGGCGCGTCCAGTGCGCGCGGAACCGGCGCGGGAAGCCGCGGACCGCGCTCAGGACGACGACGGGCACATCGGGAAAGGGCCGTGCGGCGGCCCGCAGTTCCCTGATGGCCGCAAGGGTCACCGGTGCGTCATCGTGCAGCTCATCGGGGACGACCGCGTTGATGACCCGCCATCCCACCGGGCGGGCAGGGGCAGTGCGCGTTCCATGTCCTCGTGCCCCGGATCCACCAGGACCAGGCCCGCGACCAGGTCCGGCCGCCGGAAGGCGAGCAGCTGGACCGGCATGCCGCCCCAGCTGTGCCGGCTAGCACGCAGGGGCCCGGGGGCGCTGCCGCCTATCCCCGCCCGGTCGTAGGCGGCGACGCGGACGTGCGGGGCCAGCAGCGGCATGACCCGCTGCCAGACGCGGCCCCGCAGTTCATCCCCGCCTCGAGCACGACCGCCGGCTGGCCGGCGCCGGCCTCTCCCTGCCGCACGACCCTGCGTCCGGGAACCGCGTCAGCTGTCACGACGCGGTTCTCCGGTCACGTCTTCCAGGATCCGGGGATCGGCGAAGTCGCGGGAGTGCACGATATGACCGTTCCGGATCCGGATGATCTGGACGGACGTCGTGGTGAACGACCGGCCCGTCGTGGTCACGGTCCCCGTCGCCCGCATCTCGGTGATCACCAGCTCCGGATCCCCGGTCTGGTAGAGCTCCGCCACCTCGAAGTCCTCCAGTCGCAGCGGCGACGCCATGACACGCCGCGAGTACTCGCGGATCGCTTCCTGGCCCGCCAGGCGGAGGGGCGTGCCCGGCGGCCCCGCGAAGGACGACTCGATCACCGCGTCGGGCGCGAACAGCGCGGCGAAGCCGTCGGCATCGCCGCTCAGGATCAGCCGGCTGCGCCGGGCCAGGACGTCGGCGGGCGTGGCAGTGGGCATGAGGGTGGTTCCCTTCGCTCGGACGGTTCATTCAACAGACGTTCATTGAACAAATGTAGAATCAAATGACCCGCCCGGTCAACGTCCGTAGAATGAACAAATGACCACTCCCCGGCCCGGCTCGCGCGCCGAGCAGCGCCGCCGCACCGAAGCGCGCATCCTCGACGCCGCCGCCCAGGCCTTCCTCACCGCCGGGTACGAGCGGACCACCATCCGTGCCGTGGCCTCGGCCGCAGGAGTCGACGCGGGGCTGGTCATGCACTACTTCGGGTCCAAGCAGGAACTGTTCCGGCGAGTGATCGACGCCGCCCCCGTCCCGGAGATGACCGGACCGCCCGGGCGGGCGGCCGAGCAGATCCTCGCCGCGCTCGCCAGCCGACTGGAAAGCGAGCCGGCCGCGTCGCTGACCCTGCTGCGCTCGATGCTGACCAACCCCGAGGCCGCCGGCGCCGCCAGCGCCGGCATCGCCCGCTACGAGGCGCAAATCGCCGAGGCCATCCCCGCCGACGACGCGGACCTGCGAGCCGCGATCATCAGCGCCATCACGCTCGGCATCTCGGTCTCCCGGCACCTCATCAAGGCCGACGTACTCGCCACCGCCGACCCGGCGCAGGTCATCAGCCTGCTGCGGCCCTGCATGCGTTCGCTGACCGCTTCCCCCGGCCACGGCGGGCCGTCGTAAGGTCTGGCACAGTGGTCCGCATGGGCGAGTTCGATGTCGTTACCGTCGAGGACGTAGAGCTCATGCAGGGCCTGGCCCAGCGCGTCACCGCTGTCCGGCCCGAGCTGGTGAACACCGACGCGACGTTCGGGGAACTGGCGTGGATCTGGGGCAAGGGACACGCGTCTGACGGCGGGACCTGGCCGCGCCGCCTCTGGTTGTCCGCCGGCGAGCTGGTCGCGTGGGGGTGGGCCTATCTGCCCCATGAGGTGCGGCGCAGCGACGGGTCGGTCCGGCAGGCCACCGAGGCTTACCTGGGATATCAGGTTCACCCCGAGCAGGCTGAGCTCGTTGACGAGGTGATCGACTGGTATGACCGCGTCGCGGCGGGCCTCGAGCGCACGCTGCAGCCGAGCATGTCCGACGGCTTCGCGCTGAAGCGGTGGGAGGCGCACGGCTACCAGGCCGACCAGGCCGCGAACGGCGACACGGGGTCCTGGACTCAGCTCAACGAGCGGGATCTCACCGACGTGGCGCAGCCGGCGCTGCCGGACGGGTTCCGGTTCCGCAACGCCGCCGAAGCCGGGCCTGCGGCCGCGGTCCGCGCCCACGTCGATGCCTGGGCGCCATCCGCCTACATAGCCGAGGGCTACGAGGGCGTCCGGCGGATGGCGGGCTACCGCAGCGATCTCCACGTCCTCGTCGAGGCACCGGACGGGACGATGGCCGCGTCAACGATCATGTGGCTCGATGAGGCCAACAAGACCGCGGAGTTCGAGCCCGTCGGAACGCACCCCGACTACCGGCGCCTGGGACTCGGCACCGCGATGCTGCTGCACGGGATGCGTCTCGCGCGCGACGCCGGGGCCTCGCACATGACCGTCGCCTGCTACGGCGCGCCCGGGCTCCCGGCAGCGCGCGGGCTGTATTACGGAGCCGGGTTCCGGCCGTTCACGCGGGATGTGCCGCTGATCAAGCCTGCCGAGTAGGGGCCTACTCGGCTCGCAGCGCGTCCGCCGGGCGGATGCGGCCGGCGGAGATGCCCGGCCCGGAAGCGATCGCCACGGCCAGCACCAGGCCCGCCACCGCGAGCAGGACGAGCCAGAGCACCGGGGTCCGCGTCACGTCGCTGATGCCGAGCTGGCCGGTGAAGAACCGCCAGGCCTGGCTGCCGCACAGCAGGCCGACGGGGATGCCGACGGCCAGCGCGACCGCGGCGAGGGTGGCCGCCATCCAGGACACGGTGGCCCGGACCTGCCCGCCCGTGAATCCCAGTGACCAGGCCGCCGGCCAGCCCGGTCAGCACCGCGAGCACGAGCCAGGTCCGCCATCGTGCGCGGAGCCCGGCGCGGGCGACCAGCGCCACGACTGTCATGGTTCTATCTAGGCATCGCGCGGGCCCGTTCGGAATGATGAAGACACCCCGGAATGGGGTGGTGTTTCCCTCATTCCCCGGCAGGCGCCACGGCTGCGATGCTGCGTGCATGAGCGGCACTGACCGTGCGCATGAGCTAGCCGCGTTCCTGGCTGGCATCCCGTTCTTCGCGTCCTTTGACACCGGCACCCTGGTCTGGCTGGCCCGGCAGTTCGAGACGGTGCGCGCGCAGGCGGGCGACGCGATCATCGCCGAGGGCGATCCCGGCGACGGCCTCTACGTGCTGCTCAGCGGCCGGCTGCGGGTGACCGTCGGCGAGCGCGTGCTGCACGACCTCGGCCGCGGCGCGGTCATCGGGGAGATCGCGCTGCTGAGCGACCGGATGCGGTCGGCGACGGTGCGCGCGGTGCGCGACAGCGACCTGCTGCTGCTGCGCACCGCGTCGTTCAAGGCGCTGATCGAGCAGAACCCCGGTTTCCTCGCCCAGATGGCCCGGCTGCTCATCGAGCGGCTGCTCGCGGTCGACCGGCCGCAGCCGCACGCCGGGAACCGCGCCATCGCCGTCGCCCCGGCGGGGCGCGACCCGGCCCACGCGAAAGCGATCGCCGCGGCGCTGACGGACCGGCTCACCGGCAGCGGCACCACCATCCTGCTCGACCGGGACGCGACCGACCGGCAGCTCGGCCCCGGGGCCGCGGAACGAGGACCGTCCCACCCCCGGCGCAACGAGCTCACCGGCTGGCTCGACGGGATCGAGCGCGGCCATGACCGCGTCGTCTACCTCACCGACGCCGAGGACACCGAATGGAGCCGGCTCTGCCTCGGCCAGAGTGACGTGGCGCTGCTGGCCGGCGGCGGCACCGACGCGAGCCTCGGCGCCGTCGAGGCCCGCGCGCTCGCCACCCGGTGGCTGCGCTGCGAGCTCGTGCTCGTGCACCGGTCCCGCCCCGGCGGCACCGCCCGCTGGCTGTCGCAGCGACCGGTGGCGGACTACCACCACGTCCGCGACGGCCACCCGGCGGACGTCGCCAGGCTCGCGCGCATGGTCACCGGCACGGCGTGCGGCGTGGTGCTCGGCGGCGGCGGCCCGCGCGGTTTCGCGCACCTCGGCGTGCTGCACGCCCTCGAGTTGGCCGGCGTGCCGGTGGACATCGTCGGCGGGACCAGCATCGGCGCGGTGATGGGCGCGCTGTGCGCGCAGGGCCTGCCGCACGCGGAACGGGTCGAGCGGGCGCTGCGCGCCTTCACCCGCAGCGGCCCGCTGATGAGCCCCACGCTGCCGCTGGTCGCGCTGTCGTCGGGGAACCGGGTGGACCGGCTGCTCGGCGAGTACTTCGGGGGCACGATCGAGAACCTGCCGGTGCGGTTCTTCTGCGTGTCGGCGAACCTGACGCGCGCGGCGGAGGTCATCCACGAGCGCGGCGAGCTGTGGCGGGCCATCCGGGCCAGCCTGTCGCTGCCGGGCATCTTCCCGCCGGTCTATTACGACGGGGACCTGCTGGTCGACGGCGGGGCACTCGACAACGTGCCCACCGAACAGATGCGGGCGCGGGTCGGCGGCGGGACCGTGATCGCGGTCGACATCTCCCCCGCCGTCGAGCCGATGATGGTCGCCCCGTTCGGGCCGGGGCTGTCCGGCTGGAAGGTGCTCGCGGACCGGCTCAACCCGCTCAGCCCGCCGCGGCCGGTGCCCAGCGTGCTGGACATCGTGAGCAGGGCCACCGGGCTGTCGGGCACGCGGCACCAGCGGGAGACGCTGGGCGGCGAGCACGTGGACCTGCTGCTGCACCCGCCGGTCCCGGCGATCGGCGCGTACGACTTCAAGGCCGGCGCCGCGCTGATCGAGACCGGCTACCGGCACGCGGCCGAGGCGCTGGCGGACTCCGGTATCCCCGGCCGTTTCCGCTGAGGTTCCGCTGCGGAGTTCTTTTATCCGGAACGGGCCCGCTACTTCGCCGCGTCCCGCAACGACTCGAGGCTGAGCCGCACGTCGTCGTCGGTGGTGGACCAGTTGGACACCGAGATGCGCAGCACGGACTTGCCGCGCCAGCGGGAGCCCGACATCCACGCGGTGCCGTCGGCGAGCAGCCGGCGGGTAACTTCCTGGGTCCGCTCGTCGCTGCCGAAGCTGGCGCACACCTGGGAGAACACGACGTCGTTCTCGACCGTTGCGCCGTCGATCCCGGCGATGCCCGCGGCGAAGTTCGCGGCGTGCCGGCAGTAGCCGTCGACGAGGGCCGCCAGGCCGGAGCGGCCGAGGGCGCGCATGACCGCCCACACGGGGACGCCGCGGGCGCGGCGGGAGACTTCGGGGACGAACTCGAACGGGTCGCCTGCCGCGTCCCTGATCAGGTACTCCCCGTGCATGCCCATGGCGGCGCGCAGCGCGGCACTGTCCCGGACGATGGCGATGCCGCAGTCGTAGGGGACGTTGAGGGTCTTGTGCGCGTCGGTCGTCCACGAATCGGCTGCCTCGTAGCCGGCGACGAGGTGCCTGGTCCGCGGGGACGCCGCGGCGAACAGGCCGAACGCGCCGTCGATATGCACCCAGGCGCCGTGCCGGCGCGCGGCCTCGATCGCGCGACCGAAGGGGTCGAACGCGCCGGAATGGACGTTGCCCGCCTGCAAGACCACGATCGCCGGGCCGGCGCTGCCGGCCGTCCCGGCCGCCAGCGCCGCTTCGAGCGCATCGGGATCGATGCGGCCCTGGTCGTCGGCGGCGACGACTTCGGGCGCGCCGAGGCCGAGGTAGCGCAGTGCCAGGTCGACGGTGTCGTGCCGTTCCGCGCCGACGAG
>Ga0335074_10015433_pt1 | contig 10733 bp, 10 predicted proteins | sample Lox_Sample_23_FD_206715 | JGI IMG/M metagenome (GOLD analysis project Ga0335074, IMG submission 206715) | Soil microbial communities from Loxahatchee National Wildlife Refuge, Florida, United States - Lox_Sample_2.3 | ecosystem: Environmental > Terrestrial > Soil > Wetlands | place: USA... | reverse complement strand
TTGAGGCTGCGTCATTTGGGACCCCGAATTAAATAACTTGGAAACGAAAGGGAACCGACCATCGCCGAAAACGGGTTATGCTTGCGATCCCGTTGCGTGATTCTCGACGGATGACCGTTGATACGACAACGCCGTGGCCATCTTTGGTATATTTGTCCGAAACACAGGTTTTATATAGATCTAGCCACAATGTAGTTATTATGTCTCCATTCGCTTTGACGCGGTTTGAATGGATCATGTGTTTGGGTGGGCTGCACAAGTTTGAAACCATTCCAATCTGCACCGCCACAAGATACTAAAGATAGCAAGTGGAATGTCGACATGTGAGATGTCGGCTGTTTAGAATTCAGCCCGTATGAGAATCCGGCCTTTCCATATCTCCGATCGTCCGCGAATTACATACATATTGGGCCACGGGTGGGCGGGACTCAATTTACGATCAACTATACCATCATATATGTATTTTTATATTAAATTTAAAAGAGCAGTAGTTATAAACAATTGTTGCACTACGGAGACCAGGAACATAAGAAGCAAAACCTTCCCAAAGTCTGAAGTCTTATTTCACACTAAAGAAGCCAGAACACCACAAAAAGTACAAAGCAAAAGAATCCGCGATGAAATTCACCATCTTCACTCTCGTTATGTTATGTATCGTGTCGATCGTCACCGCTCTGCCCTCTGCTAACTGGAAACGCGACGCCTGTTCCAATGAGGCAAATCATTTTGCTTTTTCCGCTTGCTGTAACTCACCTTGTTGTTCGATGAAAGCTGAATACAGGCTTCTTCACTCTTTGCCTTCCTGATAGTTGCGACAATTGCAATGGGTGCTGTTGAGCCAGGACTGTCGAGAATCCAGATTCGTACGGAGGCGTTGACTGCCAAAACCGTATGAAAGAAGGTTGTTTGAGACTTGTGAGGCTTCATAATGTATCATGTGTATCGCAATGTACATGTCACGCAACTGGCATTATGTAACGATATCTAGGTAGCCCTCGAAATTTAGAGCCAAAGTATCCAAGCAACCAACTGCTCCTATAGCCTGACGCCGATATGGTTAGGACACTCTCTGTCACAGACTGGTAAGTTTGGAAATTGGAATAGGACCGCGCTTTCGGTGGTGGTAGGCGAAAGTGGTCAGGAAATGAACTTATTATATGATCGATAATCGTGTGGTGGCACAAACTGCTCATTGGTTGCAATGAAAACTCTGGAATATGTGTAGCCGCCGGGATCCAAATCTTGCACCGATCACATCACTTTGCCCCCGCACATCACCCTGCTTTGTCCCCGGCTCTTTTCATTCAATTGCTTTACGCAGAATGTCATTGCAAGAGATATTAGGGACTCGTCTAGTCGCTACAGTCAAACACTGCTGGGACTTGGGTTTAATCAAACCTCCCATTCCGCTAATCAAACCCAGGCTTGACTAGCTTCGGAGGTCCGAATGTACCGTTTCTGGGTCGCGATGCCATTGACAAGTCAGGTACACTTTTCAATTTTACATCGACGATTTGTCCAGTCCCTGAAATGGATCGATGAGCAAGTGGTAGTTACCCATCAGTACTCCCTAGTGATCGTTCAGTACCAAGAGCTTTTTGTATCCAGTGGCATTAAATCTGTATTGACTTACCTCTCAGTCCCTCGCCAATGTCACGCCTGGTCCCGCGAGCACCGGTCTTCTTTATACTATCGTGCTTGTCACGCAAGGAGTTATCCCATCTATTCTCGCATTTTTCCTTTGGAGGTACTCAATCAGTCATTCCATATTCTGAAAGTAGCCTACCGGGCGCCTTTGCCATCTTCGGCGTCGCTCTCGGAATTCGTAATGTTCAAGCGCAACTCCCAAATATTGTGTATGCTCTTTTAAGTGGTTTGAATGCCGCTACAGTTGGTCTAGTCGCCGTCGCTGCTGTTCAATTATCTGAACGTGCAATCACGAACAAGATGGAGCGGTTCATCATCGCCGCAACCGGCTGTGCTGGAATGCTCTATCAGACAGGTTCTACATTCACTTTGATAGCTAAGTCTCATAGCATTGTGGTACTATCCCGTATTGATGGTTATCTCGGGTATCACCATGATGATATTCGATTCTCGAATCATACACAAATGGATAAGAACAATAAAATCTCGATTTCAGAGAAACCAACAAGCAGAGAACGTCGAGCCAGGAGATGAGCCCGGCCGTAGCGAAGCAGGAGAACAACAATCTGAATTACAGCCTGTTCGTGTCGATACGGACAACCTGGAAACTGCCGTATCACAACGCAATCAGCAATCACAAGCCCAGCAACACAATAATATTGAGAACTCTGCGTCGAGAGTCAGATCCGACCAAGTGAAAGCTCCTTACTCTATTCTGACGGGAGTGGCTGTCTTTGCAATTTTCGTTATCAGTTTCATTGTGATCATAGTGATTCGAGGAGTCGTAGCGAACTTGCCAATTGGGTACCGATTCTTTGCGAATATGTATCTTGCTGGTATGTCTCAAGGGGTTTCTCGAAAGCTGATTTCCTTTAGGAACGATTATTTTCGGTGACAAACTTTCATAATAGGTATACTAACATATAGGCGGTGGGTGGGACCCCTAGCCAAAGTAGGTCGGACTTCAACTAACATTCTATAGGCCAGTTGTAATTCCCCTGTTGTCGGAATACGTGGTCAGCACTGGGTTTGTGTCTGCACGGGACTTTTTAATCGGTTTGGTATGCCAGCTAGGAGACTTATAACTGACCTTACTAGGCAATCATTCAAGCATTTCCCGGCCCAAATTTTGTACGTAGTTTCTAAAGACCGCTAACTTTTTAAGAACTTCGCAGTTTATCTTGGGGCCCTTGCGATCCCCTCAGACCCGGCGTTAGGCGCAGTACTTGGCTACCTTGGCATATTCATTCCCGGCCAAATTATCCTGGCCTCCTTGCTACCATTTTGGACGAAAATGAGAACCAAGCCACGTCTCAATTCCGCTCTCAAGGGCGTCGCTTGTGGCGCTATCGGACTGGTATACTCTGCTGTCTATCGGCTGTGGGGAATTGGTTTGCTTAATCAAGAGGCACAGCAAGGAAGTCCGCTTGGTAACGAAGCGTGGTTTGTTCTCATTTGCGCTGCATCGTTTGTGTCATGCAAATGGTACGGTATACGACCTCCGGTGGCTATTATCATGGGAGGATTGCTCGGCATGATTTGGTTCGGTGTTGTAGGGTCGGGGTAGTATATACCGTCGACGACGTCGTTCGTTGCTGTCACACCCACTTGCTGATTTATTGATTCTATATATTTACCCCCCTGTATAAATAATCCTCTATATACATATATTCCCTGTAGTCCTCAAGTGCAACGGTGGATAGTCGCTGTCATCGTCCACTCCCTCTGCCACAATTAAGGTTATGTGTCAATCCTGACGACGATATTGATTAGGATGTGTCCGCCACACAAATAGCACATTTTAGAGTAAAATGCGGATGGAATACAGGAATACAGGAGAGGGTGCAATGTCGGGGACATATATATAGGTCCTGAATAGTCACATAAGCAAAGAAGAGAGCAGCAAAGCCATAACAGCAGCAACATAATGCGATTCCGGAACATTGGGAGGTTTGACTTACAAGTTACTGGCATTGGAGCCTTGATGTCTGTTAAGCGCGAAGGTTGGCACAGTGAAACCAATGCTCAAGCGATGATGATGTACATATACAGAGAGCTTGTGTAATAGAAGATGTTGAATAGTGATTACAGGAATATTACTTATACATTCAATGGCCCCCTTCTTTGTTTGCATCCACATTTACCTCGACGTGCTCAATACTGTGACGAGCCTGCAACCTGCGTCTCAAGAGATAGAACTCGTAGAATATAGTGAGGAAATAAAAGACCCTACTGTCAATACTTGCCGCTTACACATTTACCAAAGCACGATTTGGGTTGCGAGGACGACTTTTGGCATGATGCAAAACGTCCATTTGACTTGCGAATCGAGGCTCTCGCAAAAGTCCTTTCCGTACAGGTTGGCCGCGATCAAAGCAAATCCAACGAGGATAACCGCCCAGTTGAGGAGAAGAATTACGATGAAGTGATATCCGTGCCAGTGTTTCCTGAAAAATGCATAAAGGTACAAGCCGGTCAACGTGAGAAAGGCGAACGCTCCTGCAAAGACATTCCAGTGAATCCAGACAAAAGTGCCGGAAAAAGTAAACGTCCCGAATTGGCTGTGTGACGCATCGTAGAGTGGAACCGCTGTGTTGTCATACGGACGGAATTTAGCGTCGAGAGTACAGACCAAAGCGAGACCGACAACAGTGGAAATGTAGAGTTGACCGTAAAGAGCGTATTCAAGCCACTTGCCGAACGCCATTCTGGAGTAGCGATCCAGTGACTTCGGAGCGGTCAGGGACCCCTAATTTAAGCATCTTTCGTTCTATGAGGCATTTTCGTCAAGATGCTTATCTCCATTAACGGATGTCCCGAAATTGGCTAGGAAACTTTATGGCGTGATAGAGCGCATTTGCCGTCTTGCGAAATTCGTTCACTTTCCTATCTGAGACGGGCACAACTTGATCACCAGAGCCTCCGCAGAGCCACGCTAATGTTATGCACGGGGCAGGTGGCTGTTTATCATTGAATGCCATTGAGGAGTGACGATCTGATCAGTCGTCTCGGGAGCTGCTAACCTTAGCTTACTGCAGAAAAATGGCGTCCATAGGCCTAGACTGGGCAGGCACAATGACTGTTAAAATTGCCTCATTGCGCGATTTATTTATTTTAAGTTTCAAAGTTTATTCGAAGGCGGACTAATTAGCAGTCTTCTCCGGTTTCGGGGCCAATTTTACCCTGCGGGGAAAGCGGGCCGAATCACGGCGGAACATCCGAAGTATTCTCGCCAAAAGGCTTAGCACTAATACAGTCGTACCCCGTGATTCTTTTGCGCGGGGTTTGTGCTATTGGTTCCTGCACAACCAAACCGGCGATAGCTACTGCTCCATTCTGCAATCGAATCGGTCGTGTTGCACCATGTCCTTCAATTAGCTTCCAGAATGCATTGATCGAGCTGACCAATTATGAAAGACGCTCAGCCAGAATTCAGAGTCAAAAATTTCACTCAACTGCGTGATGAAGATGAAGGAGGAGATCATCATGTGGTGCTCTAAAATGGCTAAAATGGCGCATCTTTTCCGTGATCCGCTCCAGGATCTGCGCAAACCACCCAAGCCAAGCCGTCTTGCATTGGCTCTCCTTGAAAATAGGCTCAAGCGCGTGCCCGGATTTCGGGGATACTAGTAGTTTTCCCCGATCTTCAAAGCAGGAAACTTATGACTCATGAGTGATAAAAACTAGCATACGCGTTAAGTAGGACCGGGGCGATCTCGGCAACCGTGACTACTCGGCAACTTTTTTCGAAATTCTGGCTTTATTTTCCACTCTTTGCCTTCAATACTTAAAAAGTGCCGATTTTTTCTGAGGTAATGAATAAAGCACAGTTGTTTATATCATTTTTATCAAGCTCAGGCTTTAATTAATTGTGTTGCTGAAGCAGCTGAGCATTGAAGTTTGGAAAGTTTGGAAAGTGATGATTTACTGTAGGAAATCTCGAGTTCAAGCTGCGGAAATTTTAATCCAGACTGGAGATCTACTCCGAAATTTTTCATGAATTGCAGTGAACAGTCTAACTTATCTACAGTCATGAATTAGCACTAAATACAGTTGAAACTTTAAATAAAAGTAGCTTAGGATGATGCAAACAAAATACCTTCAAAGCCAAATTTTTCCACTTAAACTGCAGATGTTATTCACATGCAATGATGGAAATTGCCAAAAAAGTTGCCGAGTAGTCACGGTTGCCGAGATCGCCCCGGTCCTACTTACTCCGCATGTTTCTACTGATCAATCACAGCACGTGGCTCAAAAGGCCGACTCCTTTATATTACACTATGGCGTTAGATTCCTGGAGCGGGGATCGCAAAACTCGAATAAATTACCCTTTATATCTGACAGGCACTACGCATCCATTATAACTCAGATTACTCTGTAACTTCACGAATACAATCCTTACCCATTACTCTGATTATTCAGTACTTTGTATGACCTCCATTAGTCTCAAGAACCGCTGAAATGACTCCACTAGCTTCATAGCCACTTCAGCAACTTCCTCTTTCCAAATCCTCTTCAACAACTCAGTATACTTCGTGACACCCTCTCCTTATCACTTGAATCGTGTCCCCATCTACGATTTCATCACCCGTATTCAACTTCTGAAAGAAGGTTAATAGTCCTTCATTCAAATTCCTTATATAGTCTTCTGAATTGATTCCTCTTTTCGCAACGCCAACAAAGAACCCATGTTATCGCTAGCAAAACAACTCACACAACTTTGCCTCCGCAACCCATACCACTAGATGCTGCGTAATTATCCATCCGGCATCCAGAGGTTGTAAATTCGGTCGCTCCAAGTCTGTACCGCTGATTCATCTGTGTATTAGAGTGAGAGTTTTAGAGAGGAAACCATCGCATAAACGTTTGCAATCCTTGTCACATCTATTGTCAGAACACAGTAGAAGCCATACTTACACAAACCCGGTATGTTTGCGAACTTGATTTAATAAAACCAACAGGCTGATTTCGTGCTCGGAGTCTGAGTCGCAGGCATCGTAAAATACCGTGCACACGTGGAGACAAGGAGAGTTGTCAACGGAGACAAATCGCCCGTTTTTGAACAGCTGACTTCGTTTAATAAGGGACCACTGATCGGTGTCAAGCGTTTCGAGGTTCTCGGGATCGAGAGGCAATATAGCCTTGCCCTCTTCATCTGTATCAGGGTCCTCTTCGGAGTCTTCTTCCTCTTCCCGAAAAAAATGGTAATCATGTTCATCTGCGAGTACATCTTCCTCAACGAAAAAAGAGATCTGAGCAAGACTTGGACAGGAGGCAGCTATCGCTTCGCAATGGGTGAAATGAAGAACATCGGGTTGATCAAATTCCTCGGAAGTTGACTGTTCTGCCCCAACGTTCGTTTGAAGTTCACTAACCTCAAAAGGATAGGGCGAGAACATAACGGGCCATGGCATAGTTAAATGCTGGAGGCCAGGGAGGCTGCATATCGAGACGACAAGGTCCTCGAAATCGAATGTTGTGTAATGAGAATATATGTTTAAGACGGTGATGCTGTGGGATTCAGGGCAATTCGAGAAAGACTTGAACGTAGAAGCAGAGAGCAATTGCGGACTGAGCATGAAAGAGTAGAGAGATCTGGATGAGGCTAACACGGGTGAAAGAATTTGTTGCTCAAATCTGTTACTGTTGGTTTCCCGTGTAAACGAGAGAATAACGGATCGTAAATTCTCGGATTCGAACGCGAAGGGGGCCCAATGTTGTTCTAGTCTTTCGTGTGACGCGGTAAGGTTCGTTAGATGTCGCAAGCGGCTGACTGCTTGCCAGGTCTTTCGAGTCAAAACTTTGCCTGCACCACCACCGCCAATCCGCAGTTCTTCAAGTGTCCGTGGTAATGATTCTATGTTGGATACATTGATTTGAAGATACTGCAAAGGTGTGTTTTCAAATACTGTCTCGAATTCAAGGGCTTCGAAATTTGGAGTCTCGATGTGGTCCCGAAGACAAAGCTGACGGAGTTTAGAAAAAGGCTGCAATAGCAAACAGTCCGACGGTAAATGGAACCCATTTGCAGATAGATTGACAACCTGGGACTTGTCTCCTAGTCGCAACAGGAACTCTTGATCGCCTTGGAGGCTAACATTCCACAAATCAAGCGTTATTTCTCTGTGTCCTTCCAACTCTTCAAGGACATTGAAAATGTACTGAGCCGCATTTGTCATGCGGAGATCCGGACTCATCCGCGGCCCTACAACAATTTCGTATTCAGCGAATCGACGAACTTCTCTACCGAAATCCTGTATTGAAAGCCTTCGAATATTGCGTCCCTGGCAAAGGATGTATTCTACTCGTTTTTCGAAGGGAGGATCCGTTTCTCTGCCCCCTCGTTGCCAACGGGGATTATGGAGGATACAGATTTTGAGTTCATGTATATACAAAAGAATCTCAGGGTCATGACACAACTGGCTCCAGACCCCATTCTCCTGCTCTTTCGCTTTCGGATACCAGACCGGTGCGTGAAAAAAGAGTTCAACCGTCCGGTAAAGGAGAGGGATTGCGCGTGCGTTGAATTGCCGATTTACCTGGCTACAGCGATAGAGGTCGCCTTTCTGAAGGTACTGAAACACATCGTCGATGAGCTCAGGAAGAAGGAAGCTGTGGTTGTGCATTTCCAGCGGTTCTCAAGCCTCGAGGATACTGACGACTTTGTTGGTGACTCACGGTCAAAATTTCAATTTCCTGTCCAGTTCAATTCCGAATGGGCGCAATGCGGATGCTGCTGCATTTCGTCCGGAAAATAGATATTTAAAGTTTTGGTCGGCGCTGTCTGTCCAACGTCTCCGCTCAATTTGGAGGAAATGCGATCAGAGTTTCAAGTCTGGTCCGGAAGAACGAGCAATGGGTGAAAAATTGGAGTGCGAACTTTGATTTCTAATTTTAACTGTTCCATCCACCATTCCCGAAATTTCATTGTGAATTAGCTGCTAATATTTGCTGAGCTTCCTTTTTGGGTTCTTGGCGATCGTCGAAGAATCGTTTCAGAGCGGGTGTCTTCGTGAAATTCTGAAGTATCTTTGGAATTGAATCAAAGAGGAGTTCTCCGTCTTCTCCAAGTCTGCCTTGTCTCCACAACTCGCTCCCGAGGTTCTTGAATTCTTCGATGCAGAACATTTTTTAAGTTCTCCAACTGCGTCCGTGCAGACGTTTCCTGAGTTCCTCAGCCATGCTCCTCTCCAATTTCGTTGCTTCCCATTAATTCCCAAGCACCCTTCCTTGCAGAACTTCACTCACCACTTCCAATTTGTTTTAATGCATTTGCGGCTCGCGTTCCTGAATCCCATTCAATGACAAATGTCGAAAAGTACAGTTTTTGGGTGAGGCCGAATTTTCTTGTGGTTGCAATCATGATTTTCTTTATATATGGCTTCGTTATGGGATTCTCTTGCTAGACCGAGTATCTCGCTCCGTACTGCTCCTACAATCTACTGCTTCATTTTCATCCTAAACTTCGCTTCCCTGATCCGAAACAATAATCAGTGTGATCATCTCTCCTAATTGTTACATTGGAGTGTTAAGACGTCCACTTAATTCAGGGTCTTCTGGATATCTAAGGCCTCCACTTGAAATTTCTTTCTCTACTCTACTTGCACCACCTTGGTTCGGTGCTGTTGGAATAACAACATATTCTCCTTGCGGCATTTCCTCCCTACCGAATAAAGCTGTTGCCCGTCTCTGTCGCCAAAGAAGAACTAAGATAACCGAAATTGCGATTAAAAGAATTGCGCCAAGAGCGCCTCCAACGATTCCTCCGATGGATCCAGCGGATAATCCCTTGCTTCCACTGCTGGCCACAAGAGAGGTAGTTGAACGTAGGGCCGAATGGGTTGATTGTGAGGTACTGCCAGCATTGGAAAGAACTGCAATTAGCAATCTCATCAGGTTTTGACAGGTGATCATCACCGGCACCAGAGCTTGTGTCAACACTTGACGTGATTGAAGGTATAGAACTATTCGTCGCAGAAATTGTGGTGGTGGTGCTCGGTGTGAATGAAGGAATATAATTAGTCGTCGCAGTTCGGAATGAAGTTGAGGCGGTTGTGGACACCGTCGGCACAAAGAGTCTACATATAAGCCACAATTCCTATAGGTCAGAAGTACGTCCATGATGCCGTGGTTATGATAGCTGTGCCAACGGCCACACCTGGTTCGAGACTCTCAAACTAACTCATGAGACATGTCCTATGACTTAGCACCACATGAGAATAATGCGACATACCAACATATCAGGAGATACAAAGGTGACTTGTTCGCCAGCAGTAAGTAAATTAGGAATTAAACTGAGGTATACAAAAGTCCCGGTTACTGTCCCAGTTGCAACGGTGAATGGAAAGATGACTGATGGCGCGGGAAACGTTTGGCCACCCACGACCACCGTTCTCCATTCTGTAAGAAAGAATCCACCGCTGTCGCAACCGTTTAAAGTAAATACGTCAAGGTCTGTGTAATCGACCGTTGCAGTGGGATTAGAGATAGTTGTTGCTGGGTTAGGAGACGCTTCGAAGCCACATCCTTCGACTATCAAGCCGAAAGACACAAGCACGGCGTAGAAATGAAGAGTAATTGAAGGCATCTTCATCACACTAACAGGGGACGAACTACAAAAAAAAAAATGAAAATGGCTGAAGGCTTGGGAGTGAAGTCGGAGCAACGAAACAGAAATAGCCTCGGGTTAATGGAGTCACATGTCAATATCGACACAATGCGGCGGTGTCAGCCTCAGCGTCAGTGGTTCGGCTTTGGTGCACGCTGCAAACATGCGCGAAATGAACATGTTAAGGAACGTGTGCATCTTCGTCAGGTTTAGGTTCCATATAGCAGTCACAATCGTCCCGTAGCAATTTGATCCCTTGACCATTATGACCACGATGACAAGTTCTTGGATCCTCAACAGGTTATGAGCCCGTGTGACGCTACCACTGTGTGCCATCCATCCTGTCGGCCGTTTCTCCTTCCTATTTAACTCGTCACTCATCCTCTGTCACCTCAGTAAGCCGTGACCACTTGTCACGCAGCCACTCATTCAATTTGGCAGTCGGTTACTCCTCAGTACTCTTTCAATCATCCTAATC
>Ga0335074_10015432_pt1 | contig 10733 bp, 8 predicted proteins | sample Lox_Sample_23_FD_206715 | JGI IMG/M metagenome (GOLD analysis project Ga0335074, IMG submission 206715) | Soil microbial communities from Loxahatchee National Wildlife Refuge, Florida, United States - Lox_Sample_2.3 | ecosystem: Environmental > Terrestrial > Soil > Wetlands | place: USA: Florida... | reverse complement strand
TTTCATGCTCCTGCTGCGACAGCAGACCGGCGCAGGTGGGCAATCGCGTCCGGTATCGTCGATCGAGCGTGCCCTGCCGTTCGCGAGAGACGAAACCGTTATCGACGTGCGCGACTTGGTGCGGAAGTTCGGGGCGTTTACAGCCGTCGATCACATCGGCTTTCAAGTCCGCCGCGGCGAGATTTTCGGACTGCTCGGTCCGAACGGAGCCGGCAAGACGACAACTTTCCGCATGCTATGCGGGCTTCTGTCGGCCAGCGCCGGAACGCTGCGCGTGGCCGGCTTCGATTTGCGCACGGCGCGCGCCTCCGCCAGACAGCACATTGGCTATGTGGCGCAGAAATTCTCGCTTTATGGCCAGCTCTCCGTCGCGGAAAATCTGGATTTCTTCGCCAGCGCCTATGGACTGCGCGGGCCTCGCAAGCGCGAACGGATCGACTGGGCCCTGACGCAATTCGAACTTGCGCCGCTCGTACACCTTCCGAGCGGTCAATTGCCGGGCGGTTACAAGCAGCGTCTGGCGATGGCGACCGCGCTGCTGCACGCGCCCGAAATTCTGTTCCTCGATGAGCCGACGAGCGGTGCCGATCCGCTGGCACGGCGCGAATTCTGGCAGCGGATCACGCAGCTCTCCGAACGGCGCGTTACCGTGGTTGTCACCACGCATTTCATGGAGGAAGCCGAATATTGCGACCGGGTTGCTATCCTCGATGCCGGCCGTCTGCTGGCGGAAGGAACGCCGGCCGCCATTCGCGGGCGCGCAACAGCGGACGGCGCGCGCAGGCCAACCATGGAGGACTCTTTCATCGCCATTGTCGAGAAGGCGCGCGAGCGTACGGCCGCCGCAGCCGCACCACCGAACGGTGCGTCATGACCGCGACATCGAGTCCTCGGGCGCCGCTGCGCGCTTCGGCGGCCAGCGCCAAGCTGCAGCGGCTTGCCGCACTGGTGCGCAAGGAGACCTACCAGCTGTTCCGTGATCCGAGCGCGATCGCCATCGGCGTGGTGATCCCGCTGCTGCTGATCCTTCTGTTCGGCTTTGCGCTCTCGCTCGATGTGAAAAATGTCCCCGTGGCGGTGGTGTTGGAGCGGCCGTCGCCGGAGGCGACCGAGCTTGCCGCCGGGTTCGCGCTCTCTCCCTACTTCGCCAGCAGCGAGCTGACGTCGATGCGGCGCGCCGAGGAGCTTTTGCTGCGGCAAAAGGTCGACGGCATCATCCGCATCCGTTCGGACTTTGCGCGTCAACTCAACGCCGCCAGCGGCGAGGCGCAGGTTCTGGTCTATGGCGTCGACGCCAACCGCGCGCGCATCATCGAGGCCTACGCCCAAGGCGCATTGGCGCAGTTTCTGGCGCGGCGCTCCGCCGAAGGGTATCCGCCGGCAGAAGGCGGCGGCGCGGCCGTCGTGCAGAGCCGGCTCTGGTTCAACGAAGCCGACGACAGCCACTATTTCCTGGTTCCCGGACTCATCGTGCTGATCATGACGCTTATCGGAGCGTTCCTGACAACGCTAGTCATGGCGCGCGAGTGGGAGCGGGGCACTCTCGAGGCGCTGTTCGTGACCCCGGTGCGCGCGGGGGAAATCGTGCTTTCCAAAATGGCGCCATACTTCGTGCTCGGCATGCTCGGGCTCGCGCTCTGCATGTTTGCCGCGAAATTTCTCTTCGGTGTGCCGTTCCGCGGCTCGGTATCCATCCTGACCGCGGTGTCCACTCTTTACCTGCTGGTGGCGTTGGCAATCGGCCTGTTGATCTCTTCGATCACCAGAAATCAGTTCGTCGCCAGCATGGCGACGTTGATCATCACGTTCCTGCCGGCCCTGTTCCTTTCCGGCTTTCTATTTGACCTGCACAGCATGCCCACCGCAGTGCGCATTTTGAGCTACGCGCTGCCGGCCCGCTATTACGTCAATTTGCTGCAGACGCTATTTCTGGCGGGCAACATTTGGAGCGTCATCCTTCCCGACACGGCCGCACTCGCCGGCATGGCCGTCGCGCTGCTCTCATTAGCGCGCGCGGTGACGACGAAGCGGCTCGCGTGAGGCGCGCGATGGTCGAGACGGTGCTGCGCATTCTCGCCCTCATCCGCAAGGAACTCCTTGCGGTGCTCAAGGACCCGCGCAGCCGCGTCAGCCTGTTTCTGCCGCCGGTTCTGCAATGTTTAATCTTCGGCTACGCGGCGACGTACGACTTGAGCAATGTACCCTATGCGGTTCTCGACCAGGATCGCAGCGCGGCGTCCCATGATCTTCTCGCCGCGATCGACGGGTCCGGGGTTTTCCGTCGCGTCGCGCAGCTTTACGACGGGGCCGACATCAAGACGGTCATCGACGAAGAAAAGGCGCTCGTCGTCGTGCAGATCGGGCAGGACTTTCAGCGTCGCCTGAGCGCCGGCCTGCCGGCCGACGTGCAAGTGATCGCCGACGGACGCAATTCCAACACGGCAGGCACGGCGCTTGGCTATGTCGGCGCGATTGTCGACGGCTTTAACGCCAATTGGGCGGCGGACCACGGCGGAACGCCGCCGCCGCTCCGGGTCACCGTACGCGCGTGGTACAATCCAAATCTGGAAACGCGCTGGTACATGGTTCCTGCGCTGATCGGCACGCTGACTTTCCTGCAGACGCTGCTGCTCACCGCGATGTCGGTCGCCCGCGAGCGCGAACAAGGTACCTTCGACCAGCTCCTGGTCACGCCCTTTCGCCCGTTTGAGATCATGGTCGGCAAGGCGCTGCCTTCGGTCCTGATCGGGCTCATCCAGGCGACGCTGATCCTGCTGGTCGCGCAATTGTGGTTCCGAATTCCGTTTGCCGGCTCCTATTTCAGCCTTTACGTCGGACTCCTTCTGTTTCTCCTCGCCGCCGTCGGGATGGGCCTCATGCTGTCGGCGGTCGTCGCCAACATGCAGCAGGCGATGCTCTATGCCTTCGTCATCATGATGCCGTTTGCCCTGCTCTCCGGGTTGACCACGCCGCTGAGCAACATGCCGCAAGTATTTCAGGACATCACGTTGGTCAATCCGCTGCGCTACGCGATCGACATCGCCCATCGCGTCTATCTGGAAGGCGCCGGCCTCGCCCAGCTAATCCCGGATTTATGGCCAATGGCGATTATCGCGACGGTAACGCTGTCGTCGGCGGCCTGGTTGTTCCGCGGTGGGCTGGAGTGAGGCGCGGCGAAAGCGGCGCAGAGAAAGACCGCCGCGCGCCGCGCGGGAACGTCGTATCCCGCTCCGCTAACCGCTCCGCTTGCGCGTGAAGCCGTAGAGCAGCCAGGCGACCAAAGCGGCGCCGCAAATAAGCGCGCCGGTATCGACCAGACTGCTGTCGATGAGAACGGTCGCCAGCGCGAGCGCCGCAAGGCCGAGATTGACGGCGAAAACCCGCGCCACGATTTCGGTGACGGAAAAGCCGCGGTCGGTCGCGCGCTGGTAATAGTGCGTGCGATGCGCCTGCCAGACACGCTCGCCCATCGACAAGCGCCGGATCAACGTCAAGCTTGCGTCGGCCAGATAATAAAGCGGCAGCAGCACGGCCGCCGCAAGATGACCGCTGCCGGCAACGAGGACCAGAAGCCAGCCGACGATGAGGCCGATCGGCAGGCTGCCGACGTCGCCCAGGAAGAGCTTGGCAGTCGGCCGGTTGAAGTAGCCGAAGCCCAGCATGGCGCCGCCGAGTGCCAGCGCCACTACGATGCCATCGCGCGCCATCACGCCAAGACAGCCGAGCGCCACGAGCGCGGCGCTGATCGGCACGACCTCCGCCACCGTCATCCAGTCGATGCCGTCCATGAAATTGACCAGATTGACGAACCACAGGCCGCCGGCGAACAACAGCGGCCGCTCAAGCCACCACGGCAGGATCGCCACGACGTGCAAATCTCGCGGAAGCGCGTAGATGACGCCGCCGACGGCGAGAGCTTGCAGAACGAGCCGTGGCGCGACGCCGAGCGGACGAATGTCATCGGCGGCGCCGACACAGGCCATGACCAGGACGGCTGCAAAAGCGGCAAGCAGCGACGATGCCGCGGCGGCGCCAAGGCTGAAGAGGCCGAACGCGGTCGCCACCAGGGTCGCGGAAATTACCGCGATGCCGCCGCCTTGCGGCGTCGGATCGCGGTGCGAGGAGCGTGCGTTGGGCCTCGCCAGCGCATAACGCAGCAGGAAAGGATGCAGAATGACGATCAGCGCAACGCAGATCAGGGCGGAAAGCGCCGCAATCGCTCCGCCGCGGAGCGCCCACATGGCCGGCGTCGTATCAATCATTCCTGTCGTCGTCCGACCTCGCGCTCCTTGGCGGGTTATTACGAGAGCGGCGGGAACCCACAGAATCGCCGTAGCCGCAATGGCTTATAGCCGAATCGGCCGCTCACCAAACTTGCCGCACAAGCGATCCGCGATAGTGCGTTTCGTTCTCTCGCGAGGCGGTCTATAGGTTACACCCATGAGGGGATTTTTCGGCAATCCGCGCCGGACTTTAATCGTCATCCACGATCTCGTCATGACCGCGGCGGCGATCGTTGCCGCCCTTTATTTCCGCTTCGAGGGTACCGGACTTCTTTCGATCCGTTTCCATTGGCTGCCGATCATTCTCCCCGGTCTGCTGGTCTATGCCGGACTGGTTTACTGGATGTTCCACCTCTACGCCGCCAAGTGGCGTTTCGCTTCGTTGCCGGACCTTTGGAACATTCTCCGGGCAGTGACGGTGCTGGCGCTGTCGCTCCTGGTGCTCGATTATGTGCTGGTCGCGCCGAATTTCTACGGCACCTTCTTCTTCGGCAAAATAACGATCTTGCTCTATTGGGTGCTGCAGATGTTTTTTCTTGGCGGGCCGCGCGTGGCCTACCGGTTGTTTCGTCACGCGCGTACGCAGCACCATGCCAAGGGGCTGGACGCGACCCCGACTCTGGTAGCCGGGCGCGCCGCCGACGCCGAAGTGCTGTTGCGCGCCATCGAAAGCGGCGCCGTCACCAAAATCAGGCCGGTCGGGATACTATCGCCGTCGGCTGCGGACCAAGGCCAGGCACTGCGCGGCGTTCCGGTGCGCGGCTATTTGACCGACCTCGAGAGCACCGTGGTGGCGCTGGCCGCCCAGGGTATTCGCGTTGCCCGTCTGGTCTTGACGCCGACGGCGCTTGCACCGGACGCCCATCCGGAAACCATGCTGATGCTGGCGCGCCGGCTCGGACTTTCCACCAGCCGGCTGCCCTCGCTCGACGCCGGAGAGGAAGCCCTGCGCTTGGCGCCGGTTGACGTCGAAGATTTGTTGCTTCGTCCGAGCGTGAAGATCGATTACCGCCGGCTGGAGAATTTCATCAAAGGCAAGACCGTTGTGGTCACCGGCGGCGGCGGCTCTATCGGTTCGGAAATTTGCGTCCGGGTCGTTAATTTCGGTGCCGGCCGGCTGCTGATCCTGGAAAATTCGGAATCGGCGCTGCACGCCGTGCTGGAAAAATTGACCACTAAACCAGGTTCGACCGCCGTCGAGGGCCGCATCGCCGACATCCGCGATCGCGAACGAATTTTCAGCCTGATCGCAGATGCTGAACCGAACCTGGTGTTTCACGCCGCCGCGCTCAAGCACGTGCCGCTCGTCGAACGCGAGTGGGACGAGGGGATCAAGACCAACGTGCTGGGCTCGATTAATGTCGCCGATGCGTCGGTGGCGGCCGGTGCCGAGGCCATGGTGATGATATCCACGGACAAGGCAATCGAGCCGGTCTCGGTGCTGGGCGCTACCAAACGGCTCGCCGAAATGTACTGCCAGGCCTTGGATGCCGCGGCCGGGCGCGGTGCCAACGGCGGCAAGCCGCCCATCCGCATGATCGCCGTCCGCTTCGGCAATGTGCTCGCCTCCAACGGCTCGGTGGTGCCGAAGTTCAAAGCGCAGATCGAGGCCGGTGGACCGGTAACGGTGACTCATCCGGAAATGGTGCGCTACTTCATGACGATCCGGGAAGCCTGCGACCTGGTAATTACGGCGGCGAGCCATGCGCTCGGCCCGACGCGGACGGCGGCTTCGGTCTACGTGCTCAACATGGGCCAGCCGATCAAGATCGTCGATCTTGCCGAGCGTATGATCCGCTTGAGCGGCTTGGAGCCCGGACGCGATGTTGACATCGTCTTTACCGGCATCCGGCCCGGGGAACGGCTCAACGAGATATTGTTCGCCCGCGAGGAGCCGAGCGTCGATGTCGGCATTGCCGGCGTCGTTGCCGCCACGCCGCTCTCCCCTCCGGTCGAAGCCGTGCGCGCTCGGGTGGCCAAGCTTCAGCGGGCCGTCGAGGGTGGCGAACGCGGCACGATTGTCGGCCTGTTGCGCGAGGCGGTGCCTGATTTCCGCAACGAAGCGCGATGACGGCGGACCGTGCGCGACGACATAACGGACAGGCCCAATGACTAAGGCGATTCTCGGCATCATTGGCGGCTCGGGCATCTATGATCTGCCCGGTCTCGGGAAAGTCCGAAGCAAAAAAATCGCAAGTCCTTGGGGCCAACCGTCGGCGGCATTGCGCGTCGGGGAAATTGCCGGCTTGCCGGTGGTATTTCTTTCGCGCCACGATGTCGGGCATCGACTTTCTCCCTCGGACATCAATTATCGTGCCAATATCGATGTCCTTAAACGCGCCGGTGTGACCGATCTGGTTTCGCTCTCGGCCTGCGGTTCATTCAAGGAGGAGTTGCCGCCCGGGACGTTCGTGCTGATCGACCAGTTCGTCGACCGGACGCACAAGCGCGAGAGCTCATTTTTTGGCAAGGGTTGCGTCGCTCATGTCTCGATGGCGCATCCAGTCTCGCCGCGGCTGCGCATTCATCTCGCCGAAGCGGCGACGGCGGAAGGCATTCCGGTCGTGCGCGACGGCACCTACGTCTGCATCGAAGGCCCGCAATTCTCCAGCCTCGCCGAGAGCCTGACCTACAAACATCTCGGCTATTCGGTCATCGGCATGACCAACATGCCGGAAGCCAAGCTCGCGCGCGAGGCGGAGATTTGTTACGCCACCGTCGCGATGGTCACCGATTTCGACTGCTGGCATCCTGACCACGACGCGGTCACCGTCGAGGATATCATCAAGGTGCTGAGCGCCAATGCCGAGAAGGCGAAACAGCTGGTAGGGCGGCTGGCCCGCGATTTTCCGCGCGAGCACGAGCCATGCCCGATCGGGTCCGACCGAGCGCTCGACAGCGCGTTGATAACCGCGCCGGAAGCGCGCGATCCCAAACTGCTGCGAAAGCTTGACGCGGTGGCAGGCAGAATTTTCGCGAAAGCACGGGCCCAGCCGCGGCGAGGCAAGAAACGCCATTGACAAAGCAGAGCGCGGTGCCGCCCGTGTTCGGATCGTCGCGCTATTTTCAGCTCAGTATATCGGCCCTTGCAACAGCAAAGGCGCGCCTAAGGCATGGGATGACGGCTGCGACGGCATCGTCGGCGAATCGAGCGCTCCGGTGGCGGCGTTAAACGGCACGTATTGTTGCCTGGCACACTGATCCGTGCGCACGTCGTAACGCGCGTTGACCACCTTTTGGTCGTTGATGAAAAACGCGTAGAACCGCTGGCGTCCATGATCGACGTAACGGACGCATGTCAGCCAGCTCCATCCGGTCGGGGCGTGAACCCAGCGCAAACCGGAAATCCCGAAGTTGCCGTAATCGGCAAAACCCTTGAAGCTTTTCAGCGCGGCTGAGACGAGAGGGCCGTAATCGGTGGGCGGAGCCGGTTGCGTCGGATCTTGTGGCGCTATCGCGCTGCATTGCGCGAGCACGATCGAGGCGGCGAGAAGCTTGGCGATTTGCCGGATGCGACATCTGAAAGACCGCACGAACGCCCGCCATGGTGTCGCCTTCATCGTCACATCTTCTCCTGCCTCATCGGGGGCTGAGGCCGAGCACATCGATGGGGCATGCGCGTCGCATCTACGAAGACTTGGCCAAGATCAAGACCGCAGGTAGCGGTCTTGCGCCACAGCCGGGGACCTATGTATAGGTGTTAAGATTTCTACGCTACCCAAGTGGTGCTGAGGGATCGATGCCGATGGGCTGGGGTGGGAAAATCGGTATTGCACGCCATCTTGTTCGGCTTGCCGCCGTGTGCGCGTTCGCCGCGCTGACCGCGGGATGCTTTCAGCCGCTCTACGGCGACCACACGCTCGCGGCCGGCGACTCGGTTCGCGACAAGCTCGCCGCCGTCGACGTGGCGAATATTGCGGCCCCCAATGGCAGACCGGAATCCCGCCTCGCCGTCGAGTTGCGCAACAAACTGATGTACAATTTCGACGGCGGCGCCGAGCCGGCCGCCCCGACATATCGGCTGCAGGTCACCTCGATCAATTCCGGCATCAACACGGTCATTGTCGACGTCGCCAGCGGCCGGCCTGACACGCAAGTTTCCGTGGTTAATGTCACCTTTACGCTGACCGAAATTGCCACGGGGAAAGTCGTGCTCAACTCGTCGGCGTTCGGTCGTGCGTCCTTCGACATCCCGGGGTCGGCGCAGCGATTCGCCCAACAGCGCGCTTGGCTCAACGCGGAAGATCGCGCCGTGGGAATGATATCCGACAGCATTAAGAGCCGGCTGGCATCGTATTTCGTTGCCGGCACCTGAAAATATTGATCCTGACGGCCCTCCAGGGCAGCGCCGATTGCGCGGTTTTATCCGTCAGATGTGCTTCCCGCCGCCGCGGCCTTAACCGATTCTTGGGCATAATCAACAACGAATTCTTCTTTGTTTTCAAAGCTCTTTGCCACGGCAAAGCCATCATTCGGGGACAGGACTCAGCGGGGGATATGGCCTCGTCGCTCAGTTGCCGTGCTGGCCCGGACTGTCCGGGCGGTGTGATTGCGTTGTCTTACTAGGAGCACGATTGGTGGCGGACCTTGGGGGTAACCGTCGGCTTTGGCGGCGGCGGCGACGCTACTGTGCTCTGGCGTTCGCCGTGTCGGCAATCATCTTGGCTGGCCGCGCCGCATACGCCCAACTCGGAATTGTTGGTGCACAGAACGAACTGCATTTTCCGCCACATTCGAAGGTGCCCGCTACGCCGCCGGTCGCAGCCAATACTCCTATGCTCGTCCAGGCCGACCAGATCAGATACGACTACAACAACGACACCGTCGCCGCCGTCGGTCACGTGCAGATCTATTACGGCGGATCGACCATCGAGGCGGATCAGGTCGTTTACGATCAGAAGACCAAACGCCTTCGCGCCGAAGGAAACGCCCGGCTGACGGAGGCGAATGGCCGCATCACCTACGGGCAGGTTATCAATCTGACAAACGATTATCGCGATGGATTTGTCGACTCGCTCCGCCTGGAAGCGCCCGACGATACGCGCTTCGCCGCCGCGCGCGCCGATCGTTCACAAGGCAATTACACGGTGCTGCAAAACGCCGTCTACACGGCTTGTGAGCCTTGCAAAGAGCACCCCGAAAAGCCGCCCGAGTGGCAGGTCAAGGCCGCGCGCATCATTCATTCGGACAGCGACAAGATGATCTATTTCGAGAATGCGACGGTTGATCTTTTTGGCTTGCCGGTGGCCTACTTTCCGTTCCTGTCGGCGCCCGACACGACGGTAAAGCGCAAGAGCGGCTTTCTTTTTCCGATGCTCTCGTCCGGCTCAGCCTACGGATACAGCATCGAGACCCCGTATTATTTCAATCTCGCGCCCGACTACGACCTGACGCTTTATCCGGAGTATACGACAAAGCAAGGTTTCCTGATGGCGGCTGAGTGGAATCAAAGGTTGATCAACGGTTCCTATACGATAAAGGCCGCCGGGATTTTCCAGCAGGATCCGGACTACTTCGCCGGCGAGTACGGCGCCGATACGCCGGAGACCAAGAACTTTCGCGGCACGGTGTTGACTGCGGGCCAATTCGACCTCAGCCCACAATGGGTATGGGGCTGGACCGGCGTGCTGGTGACCGACCCGACGTTCGTGACCGACTATTCGTTGGGCCAATTTAACGGAACCAATCTCGACCCGTTTCATACCGCCACCAGCGAGTCCGCGGAAGGTATCTCGCAGCTTTACCTCGTGGGCCGCGGCGACCGCAGTTATTTCGACGCCCGCACGATCTACTATACGGGTTATTCCGAGCTCGATCAGCAAAGTCAGCTTCCGATCGTGGCGCCGGTCTTGGATTACTCGAAGACGCTGCCCAGTCAGGTGCTGGGCGGCGAGCTGAGCTATAAAATCAACATCACGAGTTTGACGCGCGAAGACGCGAGCTACGACCCGATCACCGAGGCCGCCGCCAACGGCATCTGTGCGAACGGCACTCCTCAAACCGCGGATCCGGCGCTCCTCAACAGATCGAATTGCCTGCTGCGAGGCATACCGGGCGCTTACACGCGAGCTTCGGCCGAGGTGGACTGGCGGCGGACCGTGGTCACCGACAACGGCCAAATGCTGACGCCGTTTTTCCAGTTGCGCGGCGACGTCGCGTCGGTGGATGTCGACGATCAGCCGGGCGTTTCAAACTACATCGCTCCCGGAGAACACGAACTCGCCCGCGTCATGCCCGTCGCCGGGCTCGAATACCGCTATCCTCTGATCGACGTCGAACCCTGGGGCACGCAGACCATCGAGCCGATCGCCCAGCTCATCCTGCGTCCGAATGAAACCAATATCGGCGAGTTTCCCAACGAAGACGCGCAAAGTCTGAACTTTGACGACACCACGTTGTTCTCGGTGGACAAGTATTCCGGCTGGGATCGCGTCGAGGGCGGCGGCCGGC
>Ga0335074_10015431_pt1 | contig 10733 bp, 7 predicted proteins | sample Lox_Sample_23_FD_206715 | JGI IMG/M metagenome (GOLD analysis project Ga0335074, IMG submission 206715) | Soil microbial communities from Loxahatchee National Wildlife Refuge, Florida, United States - Lox_Sample_2.3 | ecosystem: Environmental > Terrestrial > Soil > Wetlands | place: USA: Florida... | reverse complement strand
GAAATGGCACGATCGGCATTGCGAGAGGCGCACGCACTCCGGAGCGCGACTCTCGCGCTCGCAAGGGAACTCCGTCTTAATCCGGTCCTCGACACCTTGCTCCACACACTGCACACCCTCGTCCCTTATGACGCGGCGCAGATCTTCCTTGTCGAGGCAGACGCAAGGCTCTTTCTCGCCCGGGAATCCCACGGCAGTGCACTGGAAGGCAGTGTATCCGTCGGTATCGAAACTCTGGACGCTTCCACATATCCAGTTTTGGCGTCTGCTCTCAAAAGCCGGAACGGGATCCTCGTATCTGACACGAACTCATGGAACGGGTGGCGTGACCTGCCCATGCAGGATTCGGTGCGATCATGGGCTGGGGTTCCGTTATGGGCTGCAGATCGGGTCGTCGGAATTCTGACTGTTGCGCACACGCAGCCGGGGCACCTTCTGCCGGAGCATTTGCGGATCACTGAATCGCTCGCGGTATCGGCAGCCGTGGCCATTCAGAACGCACGACTTTACGAGCGAGCAGAGATTTATGCGGCAGAACTTGAACGGCGGGTTTCTGATTTGCGCAGCGCCGAACAGATCCTTACCCAATCCGAAGAGGATCGCAGGGCCTCTGCGGATTGTTTCAAGAAGGTTTTTCGCTTTGCCCCGATCGCACTCTCGGTGACAGCGCTTGAGGATGGACGATTTATTGAGGTGAACGAGGCTTTCGAGCGGCGGTTCGGCTACACGCGGGATGAGTTGATCGGAAGGACATCCACCGAACTTGGCCTCTGGCCTGATTCGGCGGGACGGGCGATGCTGGCAGCAGACCTGCGCCATGGAAAGACAATTCACGCCGCCTTCACCCAATTCAGAATTCGATCCGGGGACCTTCGGTGCTTCCTCTATTCTGCTGAGTTGATTCATCTCAATGGACAGCCCTGCATTCTCCTCGCCTGCGACCATCCACCCGAATTCGATTCGGAGAAATGCAATTGAAGAATGCTGCGTGACTTCCCCCCAACGAAAGGTAGTTCGTCGCACCGTATCTGGCACCGTGCCGGGCAGACTCCGAACACCAGGACCACCGTCTGCGCGCAGTGATCAACGACCTGCGCTGCCTCGTGCACACAGGCGGACGGTGGCGCTGGACGCCAAACGATTTGCCTGCACAACTGGCATCGCCAGCGCAGTCGGAAATCAAACGAAGCTTACCGTCACGCTCGATCTGCGCCGCGCCAGTCCCGGAAATTATGTTCTCCGCACCAAACTGAGCGGACAGGATGATTGGTACTCGTATCCACTGAGGATTCAATGATCCGCGCGGCACCCAAATCAAGCCGCCGCGTCACCTGAGGCGGCCGCACAGCGAGCTCGATGAAACCTCGATGATCGGCTCGACGATTTGGCGCCATATTTTCGAAAACGAGTCGAGCAGTATGCTTCGAGCTTTCTGCCGAATGCCTCGTTGCCTTCTGCCGTGACGGCGAGTCCGAAACCCGTAATTTATAGAAACGCCGCGTAATGGATGGCTCCATTGGAAGCGAAAAGGCATACCTGGGAATCGTTATTGTGGCCATAGTGTGCCCTCGTTTTTTGCCTCTGATTTCTCCTCAAAACTCCCTGAGACCTCTGCCGTGCAACGGCATTATTCGCCCCTTTTTGCCCCATTCCTCTGCCGCAGGACGGCAGAGGTCCCCAAGTGAAAAAGCGAAGGAAACACGAAGCGATTCGCGAAAGTCGAAGAATCGGCGTAAAGGGGGCGCAATTGTGCCCTCGTCTGCGGGGGCCATGCAGTAAGAGCTTTGCCGGGGTTCGGCAGAGGTTTGCTTGCGGTTGTGCGCCTAATCCTTAAGTGTGCAATGAGCTGGGGAAATTCAGGAAATGACAAAGGTGCTGGCAGGACGCTGAAATATCCTTAACCCTTCGCTCTGTATTAGCGGGGATCCGACTGCGGACACCCGACCGAGGAGTCGCATGGAACCCCCGAGCTGCCGTTATCTGCGAATTCCGGCGAAACCAGATTTCTATCTCAGGCAAGTTCTATTGACCTCAAGAAGTTAATTTCACTTGACTCGGTCCGAGCTTTTGCTCCATAATCGCGCAATCACGGCATCTGACCGTTCCCCCAAAGCATAGGATTCCACGTTCCTGCAGTTTTGTTTGTGCGTTCGTGTCTTCCTCCCGGATCTACCGTTTGGCAATCAATGGAGTTAACCGAGAGGACGTTTAACGTTCTCAAACTCGACCTGACGCGCGCCGACCATTCGGAGTGGACTGATCCAGCTCTATCTTGGTTTTTCATTGGGAACGCACGATGATGAAATCTTCCCCGACTACATTGCTCGCCTTGGTAGTTATTCCTGCCATTCTTCTCTTCGCTGAAGATTGTGTGCAGTGCCAAACACCTGCGACCCAACCTGCGTCTACAACACAGCCTGAGCCTCTGCCCACGCTCCTACCGGGACCTGCGCCTGTCGGCCAATCTGAGGCCGCACCTACTGTTCAGGCCGCTCCTGCTCCTCCGCCCGCGCCACCGCCGGCAAAAAAGCCTCTGCCATTCGATGTTAGTGCTGCGAGGCATTGGATCGTCTTTGACGCTGACGCCATAGGAGCGAAACCGAGGATATGCGACAGTTCAGCCAATTGTCACGATTTCTCCTTTGAAACGGACTACTTCACCACGGGGAGCCTAATCTACATTGCAATCACGCACGCAAAGCTCTGCGCAACCTACTCAATCGTCACAAATGGCGTTCAAATCGCCGAAGATCGGCCTGCTTTCAATGGAGTCACACAGGCAAAGGCTGAGAAAGCCGGGCCGTGCAAGCAAGAAGGGACAGTCTTTTTATTTCTTGGGCAGTACACAACCAATTATATTGGTACTTTTTCTGTCTGCGAATCGATGCCTCCTCAACCACACGACACTGATTCCGGTGACGCACCAGGAACTCCATGCGCCGGTACAAATCCTACCAAGACGCCGAGTCCTACCAAGACCTCATGTCCGCCAATTAACACTCAATGTCAGTGTCCCTGTACATGTCCATGTGCAAATACCAACCCCAGCTCACCCGGCAGTCCCGCGAAAACACCTTCATCTGGCACCCTCGTAGGAAGGGGGAACTTTGAGGTACACAAGCTCTATAGGGGAAATATCGTCGCTGGTTTCTTTGTGAGTAAGCTCGTCAACCGGCAATACGGGATTACTAATAACGGGCAATCTACATCGTCGACGAACGTAACTTATGTGACTGTAACTGGCCCTACAACGAGGCCGCAGTACCACGCCTTCGTTGGGATCAATATTTATCCTTGGCGCCGGGATGTGTTTCCCGGCGCAATGGGGCACCAAGGCTTTCTTTCGGAAAAAGAAGGAAATCCCAAAGTCCTGAATGGCTACTGGAACCCTGGAATCGTTGTTGGTTATGGTGTCGACGCTACGAACAACTATCTCCTTGGACTGAACTGGGAAACCGCTTGGGGAATCAACATCGGTTCTGGAGTTCATGTTGGTCAAGAAGCATATCTGCAACCCGGAATTGTACCTGGCGTTACACAGTTACCGTCCAATGCTACGTCGGCTCCTACGGTAAACGAAACGAAGTATGGTTGGTACGGCAGCATCGGATTCGATCTCAATACGATGAAGTCGGCGTTGAGCCAGCTATTCGGGGGCGGGAGTAAAGTAGGCAGCAATTGATGCGTCAACGCGGCATGCGACCAATGTCCTGAGGGAACCAAAATGCGATACACGGCAATCGAACAAGAGGCGACGCTGCTCCAAAGATCTCTCTTCCCTCGATTGGTGGCGCTTTGCTGTCTCGCAGTGATTCTTGCCGGTCCGAGTGCCCGTGCGCAAGAACCGGTCGGCGCTTCGCCAACCCGCATTGAAAAGGACCCGAAGTTAAGCTCATTGCTATTGGCTCTTCGCGATGCGTTTACGCAGAGTATGAACCCGGAAGATGTAGGGCCGCGATTATCTGCAATCTCAGCGGTCCGAAGTGGCAAATTGCCGAAATCTTTCACAGATGCGATTCGAGCAAGAACGATGCGTCTTTCGGAGAATGCGGACGTACAAGCATACATCGAGATGGATGATCTTCTTCCCGAATCGCTGCAGGTGCTTCGAGATCTGGGAGTCACAATTGAAGTCGAAGCGGACCCACAGTCTCACCAGGTTCCAGGCCGCGTATTCAGTATTATCCCGACGGTCCAGGCGGAGATCCCAATTCAAATGATTCGGCGGGTCGAAGATTTGCCTTTTGTCCGTTACATTCGTTTACCCGATTACGGTTTCACCAGTGACAGTACTGGGTCAATTGACTCTCAGGGTGACCACATTCTCCAGGCCGGTGCCGTCCGCTCGGCGATGAATGTCAATGGATATGGGATCAACGTAGGCGTAATCTCCACCGGTATCGGCGGCATCTTCGCCGGGAACTGCACCACTTCCTGTGGGCCAATTACCAATTCTCCAACAAGCCCAAGCCCGATAACCCTTGGAGACCTCCCAAATGCGATCGGAGTTCGAACCAATAATGTCTTAACCGCCGTAAATGCTGTATCGCAGGCGTCCGGGACCCCTTGTGATGGCAGTCTAACGGCCACAAAATCCTTTCGCGCCAATGGGGATTTGGAGGACGCCGCAGAGGGTCCGGCCGGGGCCGAAGGAACCGCGATGCTTGAGATCGTACATGACTTAGCTCCCTGCGCATCGCTGTCTTTCACGAACTTTGATACAAGCTTGTCCTTCGAGGAGGCGGTCAATTCTCTTGCCGCTAGTAACGATGTTGTGGTGGACGACGTCTTCTTTACCATGTCCTCTTACGATGGGACCAGTTCTGTCTCGGTCAATACCGCTGATGCACTAAACAACAATGCCAACGCCATCCGCGCCTATATCACTTCGGCGGGAAATTTTGCCCTCGACCATTACTCGGGCACATTCACTCCCTCTGGTGTGGACGGATTCCCGTATACAGGCGAAACCGGGGAATTGCATCTCTTCACAGGTGTGATCCCAAGTGGCCCGCCACAACCGGATGTTACACCGCCTCCCTACCAGACGATCGACACTCAAGGATTTGGCCGGCAGCCATTCGATCCCCTGATCAATCTGCCCCCGGGAGAGACCATCACAGTATCCCTGTCTTGGAACGATCCGGTCGGGGCATCCTCGAATAATTACGACCTTTTCTTGGTCCCGCTGACTTGCGCATCTTCTTCGGGCATCCTTCCCACACCTCCATGCACAATCAGCGGTTCCCAGGTTGAGTCCAGCATGAACCCGCAAACGGGAACGCAGGACCCCTTTCAAAGCCTGAGCTATACAAATTCCAGTGCAACTGCCACTGTTACCCTCGGAATCGTGATTCAAAATGTGAACGACGCCGCACAACCTGTCATTTTTGACATGTTTATTACCGGATATGGAGCCAAGGAAAACTCGCCAAACCACAACTTCAATACCGTGTCAGGCAGTATTCCGGCGCAATCGGATGCTGGTGGAACTCCAGTCAGCGTGATCAGCGTGGGAGCCATCAACGAAATACAGTGCTCGAGCCCAGATAATTGCACAGGACTGGTAGAGGGATTCAGCAGTCAGGGGCCCACGCAAGTAACCCCACAAGTTTCGGTGCCTTCTACAAAGCCAAATATCGTTGCGGTCGATGGAGTCTGCATCGACGGCGCTGGAGGATTTGGGAACCCGGTTCCGGCCAACGTGAACTGCTCGGTGGCTGCACCGTATTCTTATACACCGAAACTCTTTGGGGGAACGTCGGCAGCTGCTCCGCACGTCGCCGCGATTGCGGCACTTACTCTCCAGATGGCCCCTTGCATTTTGTTTAGCAATGGAAATCAGTCTGCGACGACAACTCGTCAGATTCTCTATACGGCGCTGACAGGATATATGCCCGCCATCGGGACAACTCCTGCCGTGGACTATCCATATCCATCACCCTTACCAGGTTATCAATCATCGCTGCCCAACAACGTGGAAGGATACGGCCTCATAGACGCATTGACTACAGCAACCAGTTTGCTTCCAGTACCCAATACCGCTACCTCAGTTACGTCGAGCGCAACGAGCAACACCGGAGCGTCGGTTTTGCTCACCCTGCCTGCGGGATTGGCTTCAAATCCAAGCAAATGCCCGGTAGTCGCGGTCCAATGGAGCGGCGCTTGCGGTACCGGCTCGGCAAACGGGACCCAGGGCACAACTCAATGCCCTATCGGAGTCAATCCTGTGAATGTAAGTGCATCTCTGAACGGGCTGAGCTTTCTGCCCCCATCAGAGGTCCCACCGTACAACGTGGTTGTGACCGATTTCGTGCTTTCTCCTTCAGCTTCTTCGGGGTCATCTGCCACCGTCTCCAGAGGCGCCCCCGCTTTGTTTGTTATTCAGGTTGCGTCATCGGGTCAAGGTCCGTTCATTAACCCTGTAGCCCTCACTTGCTCAGGCGGCCTTCCGCCAGGGGCAACGTGCCTCTTTTCGCCAGCTACCGTAACCCCCGCCACGCTTTCCAGCTCCGGTACGGCTACAGCAGTCTCTGCAACGTCGACCCTAACCATCTACACATCCGGAGCAATTGCCTCAAATCGAAAATCATCGGAGATGAACCCTTCAAAGTTCATAGCACTGTGTTCACCGGTTCTAGTTTTCGGCTTCTTCTCCTTTTCAGCGAAACGACGTACCAAGGCGTACAGGCTTCTCGCCATGGGAGTGTTTTCGATTATTACCTGCCTCGGTATTTCCGATTGTGGATCATCTCATACTGAATCTCAAGCCGTGACGTCCTACACAATCACTATCACCGGGACATCTAATCAACTGGTGCACACCACGACTGTCACACTTGCCATCCAATAGTGGCACGGAGAAACTGGGGTGGTTTGTCTCCGTCAAAATTGCACTCAGCGGTCGCAGGGATAAATGGCCTTGGGAAGGCAGGCCAGGGAGTTGACGCACTGAGGGCATCTATTATTGCGATTGTCACCCGAGTTTCTGCTGCGCCTGCTATTGTCGCCCAGTCTCTTGGTATTGCGACCGCCAAACCACAGGAGCGGTCTCTGTATAGCGTACGGCTTGAAATTCGAACGATCAACACCCTGTTCTGGATTGTGTGGGGCACATTGAGTATAGCCATCGGTTCAGTGATTCTGGTCCTATCAAATCCATCTTTTGGTACAGTCACTGATTTTCTTGGTTGTGCCCTTTGGGGATTCGGCCTTCCTGTAACCGGTCATTCTCTGGGTAGTCTTACAATGACATCTCTGAACACGCAATTGAATGTTTCAACGATCCGGCGTTGAGATGGGACGCCAAAGATTTTGGAGGAAGCATGGACATCGACTCAGTACGGTCCCTGAAGAAAGAAGCTATCCAGGACGTGGTAGAACCGTTGCGCATGGGAGACATTGCTAGAAGAAGTCTGGGTGTGAGAGCTCGTAGGCTCAACGGTCCCGCGTATCCCCGAACGATCGCATTGGGTATTGGAAAGGGCGAAGCATCAGGAGACTTTCGCCTTGCGGTTCGAGTTCAGCATCCCCTGCTTCTGAAGGGTCCAGAGGTGGAGAGAATCCAAAAGCTCGCCGATGGAGATGTCGATATTAGATACGTGGGAGCCATTAGGACGTTGCAGGTGCCTTGGTACCAGGATCGCTGCCGTCCACTGCGGATTGGGTGTTCAATAGGACATTTTGACGTTACGGCTGGCACACTCGGCGCATTCGTGCGCGACGCAACGAATGGAACGTCGCTGGTTCTGTCGAACAATCATGTGCTTGCCGACGAGAACCGCGCAAATCAAGGCGAGAACATTCTTCAGCCCGGTAAATACGACAACGGAGCCGATCCAGCCGATGCAGTGGCGACGCTCACTCGGTTTATCGCAATAGATTTTCAAAAAACAAACTACGTCGACTGCGCGGTCGCCGAATTGATTGCTGGAGTTCAGTTTGATTACCAATCACTCGACTCGTTTGGCAGCCTGAGTGGAGAGCGGACTGCGCAGCTAGCAGGCAATGAGGCTGTCAGAAAGATTGGACGAACTACAGGGCTTACTGTTGGCACCATCTCTGCCATCGAAGTGGACAATGTCGCAGTGGGGTACGATCAGGGAACAGCGTATTTCGATAGTCAAATCGAAATTGCCAGCACCGGCCCCGGCCCGTTCAGCGACGGAGGTGACAGCGGGTCCCTAATCATCGACGAAAACAACGAGGCGTTGGGACTGTTGTTTGCTGGAAGCGACCAAGGAGGTCCGAACGGTCTCGGTCTAACGTACGCTAATCCGATTGAAGCTGTAATGAGCAACCTGAACACGAGTCTGCTATACTAAAGTAGCTATGAGTGTGTCCCTCGACCAAGCGCGAGTTGCCAAACTGAAAGTCAGGGATTTGGTGTCTGCGAGTGTGAGCCTCCAGCGAGCGCTCGCAGGCATCGGTATTGCGCGAGTTGGCGACGATTACGCTGTAAAAGTGAATTTTTCTGAACCGATAGAAAATAAAGATCTTCCAACCTCGCTCGACGGAGTGCCAATCGAATTCGAAACGGTTGGGGCTATACGAAAAAGACTTGCCTAACCATTTTCATTGCAATGACTTAGACTGGCCCCATCATACCCTAATCCGAGCCCCCAATTTTGTCATGTAGTCCCGGCCCAGCATGGTAAGTGTTTGGTCGTGACGTTGCTGACGGCGTAGACGATGCTTGCATGGCAACGAGGGAACAGCGTGCTGAAAAAGTTTGAATCCGCCGATGCTGGTGCAAATCATGGATTGGCTCGGCAGACCTCGCTAAACCTCTACCGTTCAACGGCAGGCATCTACCTCTGAAGGGCAGAGTTCTGGGCGGTTTTTTCCTGCGTATTGCGAGGGTGCGGGAGAGGAGCAGAAATTTGAAATCTGCGTTCTCACCAGTGTTTATGCGTGCTCTAGGGTGCTGAATTTGGCCATCGGCGCCCATGAAGTCTTTTAGGTTCAATCTGTTAGCGTTACTGTCACGGCAACGGTCACCTTCTAAAAGACGCGAACGTAGTGGCTGCTGGCTCCTCGCACTTCGGTTCGCAAGCATTATTGATCCCGTATTGGGCCCCTTGCATCGAAAGCATTCTGCGTTAAGTCTTTTGGGGAGAATGCAGTTTCACTTCATTCGGGCATCCCGGCTTCTGTCTTCCTGAGGCAGTGATCTCGGTCGTTTTCATGGCAGTAGTGAGCTGACTTTCGCTCGGTTGTTGCAAGGGCATGGCACTCATTCAGCCAAGAGTCAGATCTGAATGCGGGCCCACGCAGGATTTCCGAGTTATGCATCCGCTCTCCCTTCTAGTGATGTCGCGCGGTCGAAGTTCTCAACCAGCCCCGACCAGTGTTCGAGGCGCCGCTGGCATCGGGAGCAGATCGCCAGATGCTTTGCACGTTCCGTCAGGAAGAGCTTGCGGACATCAAACGCAAACGTGCGAATCTCGTCCTCTGTGTAGCAGGCAAAGTCCTTTTCTTGAAACGCGGGTCGAGCTGATTCTGTCGCCAGCAACTCCGTCTTCCGCCTGGCCACCATGTCCTCGAAGTGAATCCGTCTGTTGGGCGCCTTGACCCAAAAGGTGTCGTCCTCCGCCCAGAGGTCTTCGAGCAGGGCGCTTGCGTTGAGAGCAAGATAACGGACGGCATCCTCTCCTCCTCCGGCCGGCTTCCGGTGGTCTGCAAGCGCCGCGCGGGCAATCTTTGCGAGGCCCACCATCTCCTCGTCGGAAAACGGTCTGGCAACCTCGCGAAAGTCTCTGATTTCTTCCCGTGCGATCTCCGCGAATTCCGAATCTCCGACCACGATCCCGGCGACATCGGACGTCAGCGCCGGCAGTTCGATCTCAGTCCCGGGAGCCGCCTCCCATGCCGGATGATTCGCGGTGTACATGCCCGGATCGAAGACTTCGAGCAATGAATCCTTGCGGTCCTCCGGACCGCGAAAGCGGTTCACCAGATCGAGAAACCAGCTCAGTTGTGATGGAGTGAATTCCCGGGAAGCAGCCCTGGCGGCGTCTTCGCGCCAGGCGTCAAAGCTCTCCATCAGCGAGCTCGGCAATTGAAATCGATTCAGCTCTTTGATCATTTCCTGAATGTCCGTGGTTGGGTTCTGCATGCTTCGCCCCTCTTCGGGACTGTTTTCCCATGGAACCCAACCTCCGTCAAATGGCCCTCGAACCCTTCCAATCTCCCTCCCGGAAACTCCTCAAAACACGACGCTTGCCGCGAAACTCAATTAGGCAGCTTCCGCGCATCCCAGCCTGCGGAGCAAGGTCCCAGCACAGGGCTTCGAGGCTGTACCTACCCTGCCGGACCCTTACCCACCTGTTCCTGAGACCGGCCACTTCGACGCTGCGCAGCAGGAATATGGGGGCTGGGTTTCCCTCGCCGAAGGGCTCGAGTAGTGCGAGCTGTTCATAGAAGTGTTTTCCCGCCGTCGCCAGCACCAGCTCCCCGTCCTCACGGATTTCGCTGTTGCGTTCCAGCTTGAGGCCTTCCACGAAGGAGGTGAACTCCTTTGTGAAGTCTTCAATCTGGCCGATCGGCATGGTCAATCCGACAGCCTGTGAGTGGCCGCCGAACCGTTTGAAGAATCGACGGAACTGTGCGAGCGCTTCCGCCAGATCGAAGCCGGCCACGCTTCTGCCCGATCCGACCACCAGATTCGGCTCCGTCGAGGGCGCCAGCACAATGCTTGGTACTCTGAAACACTCTACGCATTTGGCGGCGAG